>JGI24700J35501_10930800_pt1 | contig 24704 bp, 19 predicted proteins | sample TergutTh196P1_FD_35501 | JGI IMG/M metagenome (IMG submission 35501)
CCCCCATTTTCGGTTAGAACAATCTGAGAAACTTCACATCAAAAACAGCCTCGAAGCGACGTTCGATGAATCTATCAAAACTACGGCCGAAGCAGGAGATTAAAAAATGAAAAATCGGATTTACTTTTTTACAGGCACAGGAAACAGCCTGAAAGCGGCGAAAGACATTGCAAATGCCATCGGAGATTGCGAGATTTTGGCTATATGCAAAGGCGCGGACGTAAACGTGCCTAGCGAGTGCGAAACGGTAGGCTTTGTGCTGCCGGTCTACTTTTTCGGTCTGCCGAAAATGGCGGCGGAGTTTCTTCGCAATATACAATTAGAGAATGCAAAATACCTCTTTGTTATAGCCACGCCCGGCGGAATTTCGGGCAAACCGCTGGCGCAAGCCGAGAAAATTTTCTCGGAAAAAGGACTGCATTTCAACTACGGTAAAAAAATCCGCATGAACGCAAATTATATTATCCGTTATGGCTTGATTAAAATTTTCTACACAACGGCAATGAAAACCTACGACAAGCGGATTGCGGCGATTATCTCCGATGTGAAATCTCGGAAAAACAACGCCATAGAAAAATTTAGCCAACGCTTTGAAAATATTTATCTTGACAACATTCGCGGCGTACACGACACCGATAAAGGCTACAACGTAAGCGAAGCCTGCATTTCTTGCGGCATCTGCAAAAATGTCTGCCCTGCCAAAAATATAACAATGGACGGCGGTCGCCCTGTTTTTCATAATCAGTGCGAAAGTTGCATGGCTTGCATCCAATACTGCCCAAAAGAGGCTATTAACTGGAGCGATAAAACTCAAAAAAGAAAACGCTACACTCACCCGGAGATCAAATATACGGAGTTGAGCAAGTATTACAATTTCGAAAAATGAAAAAAATGTCGCAAATTAAGGAGAAAAAAATGACAAAGAAGATTCTGGGAATGCCGACGCTGGCATTGATGTTTTCGCTTGCGGCTTGCGGCAGCAATGCCCCCGTGAGCGCCGCCGTCCAAGCCCCGCCGCAGGCCGGGCAAAGAACGGTATCGCCCGCAGGCATTGAAGCCGTGTGGATACCCGCCGGCACCTTCACAATGGGCAGCCACGAAAGTGAAATAGGCTGGTTTGAAAGAGAAAGCCCCCAGCGGCAGGTAACGATAAGCCAAGGCTTTTGGATGGGCGTTTACCCCGTAACGCAACAGCAGTGGGAGGCGGTAATGGGCGACAACCCCAGCGAGTTTTCCAGCGACCCTGCCGACGGGGAAACGCAGGGGCGGCGGCCGGTGGAAATGGTAACATGGTATGATGCAATAGTGTTCGCCAACCGGTTGAGCATAATGGAAGGGTTGTCCCCCGCGTACAGCATAGCCGGCAGCGTAAACCCCGACGACTGGGGCGCGGTTCCGACAAGCGGCAACACGTCTTGGGATGCCGTGGAAATAGCGCCGGGTTCCAACGGCTGGCGATTGCCTACGGAGGCACAGTGGGAGTACGCCGCCCGCGCCGGCACAACTTCCGCCTTTAGCGACGGGACGCAGGACTGGGAAGACCAAGCCGCCCTTGACGGTATAGGCTGGTTTAACTTCAACAGCGGGGGCATAACGCGGGAAGTAGGCCGCCGGCAGGCGAACCCCTGGGGCTTGCACGATATGCACGGCAATGTGTGGGAGTGGGTGTGGGATTGGTTAGACCTGTATCCAGCTCAAGAGCAGACCGATCCCGCCGGCGCGTCTTCGGGGGCTTACCGCGTCTATCGCGGGGGAAGCTCAGCCTTTCCGGCGCGGGTTGCCCGCTCGGCCTTTCGTTCCGGCGACACCGCGCTCCTTCGGGGCAATAACCTGGGCTTCCGCCTTGTGCGGCCTTAATCAGCGTTTCCCTAACACTGGAAGATGCCGATACCGAGGAAAACCTTGAAAGGCTGGCAGCCGGCCAAGCGGGGCGGACTGTAAAAAACTTAATTTTTCTCAGGTTTGATGATACAAAACGCGCCTAAAAATGTTATAATTATAGTGGGACAGCTTGACGGCTTCGGATATTGGAGCAAGCCGGGACTTGCGCCCTGCGGCGATTGGCAAGACCCCAAGGGGCTTGATCTTTTTGGCTTAACCTGTTAGGATTTCAAAAATGGCGGAACAGACGATTGTAAAAACAGATGAAAAAAAACCTCCTCGCAAGGCCGTTTTTGTACAAGTCGCTGTTTTTTTAGGACTAGTCTGCCTTATCGCCCTTTCCATAAGACCCATCCAGTCGGCCGTAAACCACGGAATGCAGTATGTGCGCGACAGAATCATCGCGGCGGCAGAAGACTTTGTCGGCCGGGAAATCCTTTATGCGTCAATACGCCCCACCTTTTTAGGCTACTTCGACATACGCGACCTGCGCGTGCAGGGCGAAGACGGCTATGTCCTGTCCGTGGAAAGACTGCGGGTAACCTTCTCCCTAATCGAGCTTTTGCGGGGCAGAATAACCGCCGTCCGGTACATCCAACTTGACAACCCGATCGTCCGGCTCGACACGGCAAGAGACAGCGACCTTATCGAACTGTTTTCGTCGCTTGGGAACGGGAACGGAGACGCGGCCGCGCTCTTGCCCTTGGACATGGACTTTAAGATACGCGGCGGTTACATCAGCTTTAGAGATGCCTTCGTTTTGTACGAGATCGGGAACATATACCTTGACCTCTCCTTCGGCTATGGCCGGGTAAACCTCGACGGGCAGGCTTGGGCAGGCCTTTCCCTTGCGGACTTTTTGGGCAGGTCTTTTTCCTTAAGCACGCGTTTAGGCCTAAGCGGCCAGGCAAGCGCGGCATTTGACGAAGGCGGCGCGACAATCTCTTTTTCCGATTTTTACGGCGGGGAAAGCCGGGACAGCCCCTCATTCAGACTAAACCCGCTAGGTTTCGACCTAGGCCTTGACGGGACGCTTTTAACCCTGCGCAATGCCGACGGCGGAAACGCCGCCCTAAACTTCGAGTTTGACACAGAAGACGGCAGCATACGGGCGGTTTTTAGCAACGATGCCATGAACCTTTCCAACTTTGCAAGCCTTTTGGGGGAATTGCAGGACGCGAACCGCTGGCTGGATCAGATTATAGCCGGCTATGCCGAGTTTGAAAGCTCTGGCGGGCAGATGCGCTACAGCGTGAACATTGCAAGCGCCGGCGCGACAGCGGCAGACGGCGGCCTGGGCGACTCCTTCGGCATCCGCGCAAGCGGCGATGAAAACATGATCGTCATCCATGAGCTTTACGTTTCTTCCGCCCCGGCAGCCCCTTCGCTCTTGGCAAGCCTTGACATAATCTACGGCGTTGTAAACGGCGGCTCTGCGCCGGCAGCCGGCGGCCGCCCCAGGCTTTTTGAAGGCGCTGCCGCTTTTTCCGGCAGCATAGGATTTGCCCCCCTGATCCCCAACGGAACCATAACCTTCGAGCAGTTCAGCGTAGGCGGGCAGGGAGGCATAAACGCGCGGCTGGACTTGGCATCCGACGGCGATGGCATCTATTTGTACGCAAACACCGTGGCCTTTGGCGAATCGGAAATCGACAGATTTAACGCAAGCTTTAAACGGCAGGAAAACGGCCTGTCGGCGGTGCTTTCGGCCGCCCTGCCCCCGGTCATACTGCCCCAGGGCACAGTCGGCGGCGGCGAAACCGTAACGCTGGAAGCCTTCGTGGACTTTGAGCCATTCGCCCTGTCCGGCCGCTTGGAACTGGACTCCTTTTCCGCCGCCGCCGTTACCCGGCTTCCCATCCCCTTTGTGCAAAACGGGAACATCCCCGCCTTTGCCGCCGGGCACATTTACGACGCATTAATTTCGACCGAGCTTTTCTTTTCCACCGATTTTAACAATATAAGCTACAACACGGCGAACCTGCTCATCTCCTCTAAAAGCAACGGAGCCTTCGGGCAATTCGCCCTGTCCGGCACCAACGAAAGCTTTCTGTTGAGCGAAGGCAGGCTTGAACTGGGGGGAGAAACGCTGATTTTGCAGGCCGCCGCCGATTATTCGAACCTTCAAGATGTAGGCTTTTCCATAGGGGCAAGCCTTGGGGAACTTTCGTGGTTTTTTGACGGGCGTTTTTTGGACGGCCAGACTTTAAGCGTGAACGGCCTGCACGGTTTGAACATCTTTGTAAGCCCGCAGGAAGAAGGCGGCTTTTCCGGCTTTGTCGAAGTGATCGATTTCCCCCTGCCGTTAAACGGCGCGGGCGCGGCCAACGGCATCGCCAACGGGCACTATGAGCAGGCCGACTATGTGCGGGCCGACTACTACGGGCAGGGCGTGTATCTGAGCCTTTACGCGTACTTCCGTTTTGAATCCGTGCAGGACTGGGATTTAGACCTTGAGTTCCTGTCGTTGGCCGGCATCCCCGGCCCGGCCGGAACTCTCTCCCTGTACGCCTCTGGCAGGGCGGATCAAAGCGGGGCGAGCTTCCCGGCCTTTAGCTACAGCGATGGGCACTCTCCCCTTGCAGGCCGGGCAGACCTTTCGTGGGAAGAAGGCTTTTCGAGCTTGTGGGGACTGGTTTTGCTTTCCGGCGGGGAAGACGCGGCGGAAAGCTATATAATAGAAGCTTCTGTGCAAGACGGGCGGCTGGAGCTTATGGCCATAGCCCGCGGCATGGTCTTCGAGCGTTTTGTAAGCGAAGGCGCCCTTGCCGGGGCGCTGGCTGACGGCCAAGTCCTGTTAAGCCTTAACGGGGCGGACTACGGCGCGGCCGCCGGCGGCAGACGCTTTGAAGCGGAGATCAGCATCGACTCCCTTACAATGCCGGCCGGGGACAACGAGCTTGGGCTTTCGGCGCTTGTGAACATCAACAATGACGAGCTTGCTATGCGCGACCTGCACATCTCCTTTGCCGGGTTTGAAACACGCACGCCCCAACTGCTGTTGAACAGGCACGGCATCCTTTCCCTTGCCCCCTCCAGCATACGCGGGGCAGGCGCGGATGGCGATGCGGGCGCGGGCTTGTCCGGCACCTTCAGCCTTTACGCAAGCTTCGAGCCTGTCGCCGCGTGGGTTTACGCCGGGGACATAATAGGCTCGATAGAAGGCCGCCTTAACGTGGTAAACTTTCAGCACTCGATGGCGGCGGAGGCGGAGCCGTTCAGCTTTGATTTTTCCAGCAGGGACGGGGAAATCTCCGTTGCCGGCGGCCCAAGGAATATGCTGCGCTTCCACAGCGACAGCGAAGGGGTTTTCTTCGCCGCGCTGTCAAGCCCTTCGCCGGTGCGCGGCTTTGCCATAGGCAGCATAAGCGAGGGTTACATCGATGCAAGCGTTACCGATCTCTTCGTTGACTTGGAAGCCCTTTGGTCGCTTTTGCCCCCGCGCCCCAACTTTGCCCTTGCCGGCGGCTTTGTAAGCGGCGGCTTCGACATAATAGGGCCTTTGGACAACCCCGAATTTTTCGGCGGAGCCAGAGCGACATCGCTTCGCATTCAGGTTCCCAACTTTATTCCCGCCGACATAAGGCCGGTTCCCACCCACTTGACGATTTACGGCAACGAGATAAGCTTCGGGCCTGTGGGGGCGGCCGTAGGCCGTGGCGCCGGCATTGCAAGCGGGCTTTTTATGTTCGACGGCTGGGTTCCCTACTTTTTCACTATCGAGATTGACATTGCCGAGGAAAGCCCCGTGCCCTACACCTTTGCGGCCGGGAACTTTTCCGTGCACGGCTATGCTTCGGGCTTGCTTGTCTTGACTATGGACAACCAGAACCTTGACGTTTCCGGCGACTTCCTTGCCAACAATACCGAAATGGAGTTCGGCGGGGACGGTTTTGCCGGCATTGGCGGCGGCGGCGGTTTTCTGGGCATAGGCGGCGGCGATGGCTTTTTGGGCTTTGGCGGGCGGAACCAGATTGAAGAGGGGCCGGAGCCTCAGCCCGGCAGGTTGTCCAACACGGTGAACCTGAACATTGTAACAGGCCCCTCGGTGGAATTTTTCCTGCCCAACGCCCGGTTCCCGCTCTTGCGTGCCACGCCTGTAAGGGGCACGGTTTTGCACATTACCGCCGACAGCCTGTCGGGGCAGTTTTCCGTGGACAGCGATGTCAGGATACGGTCGGGCGAACTCTTCTATTTTGAGCGCAGTTTCTACATGAGGGGCGGGCTTCTTGTTTTCCGCGAAAACGAGCAGGAGTTCAATCCGCGCCTTACGACGCGGGCGGAGATTAGGGATCGCACGGATGACGGGCCTGTTACAATCGCGATGGTTGTCGAAGACGAGCCTCTTTTGGATTTTTCGCCGCGTTTTGAGTCTACTCCCTCTCTTTCCCAGCTTGAAATTTTTATGATATTAGGTCATAATGTGTTTGACGGCGAAGGCGGCACGGTGCAGGATGTCTTTTTAACGACCACTGTCGATATGTTCGGCCACTTTCTTTTTATAAGACGGGTGGAAAGGTATGTGCGGAACTTCCTGAATCTGGATATGTTCACGATAAGGACGCAGGTTCTGTCCAACGCGATTTTGAACAGGCAGCCGGCGGCGGCCAGAAGCGTGAACAACAACGGCGCGCCCAATGCCGGCAGCACCGGGAGTGTTGGCGGCGGCACGGGGGGTACAGCCACAGGCGGTACAGGGGGCGCTACGACGGCTCCGACGGCGCCGGGCGGATCGGGGTCTACTACGGCTCCAACGGCTCCGACGGCCACGGTGGTAACAACTCCGATTGCGCCTAGGGGGATAGGCAACTATCTGGACAACACCACGATTTTCGGCGGCCGGTACTTTGCCGACGGGGATATTTTTATACAGGGCATGGTTACCATGCGCCATGACGAACTGAATTGGGGCGGGCTTCTCTTTGAGCCTTCTATTGGCATAGAGCTTGCGCAAAGTCCTTTTTTCAGTATACGATGGGACTTTATGCCAAGCCGCCCGGAAAACTGGTGGTTTAGCGATAACGCCATAACTTTTACATGGAATAGATCGTTTTAGGAGATGCGATGCGACTTTTTACCCTTTCGTTCATAGTTTTTTTTACGCTAACTGCGGCTGTCTACGCGCAAAACAACGCGCAGGACGAAGAATGGTTCCAAGGCAGGCCTATAAGGGACATTGTCTTTACCGGGCTAAGGAATGTCAGTTCCTCCGAGCTTGACGGTTTAATGAACCCCTTCCGGGGGGGCGTTTTTACCGATGACTTGTTCTGGGAAATTCAGGGCAGGCTTTGGGCGCTGGAATACTTTGACATGATTTCCCCGAATGTACTTAGCGCGGACGCTTTGGGCACGGAGGTCGTTATCCGTTTTGACGTGGTGGAACGCCCGGTGGTCGTAAGGATAAACTTTACGGGGAACTCCAACATAAGGCGCGCCGAGCTTTTGAATGTTCTTAGCACTCGGGTAAACGATGTCATCAACAATCCCAGAATTCGCGCCGACGAGCTTGCCATAACGGAACGCTATCTTGAAGCCGGCTTTCCCGACGTGCAGGTAACCTCGTCGATCATGCGTGCCGGCAACGACGGCATGGTGATCGCCTTCCATATTACCGAAGGCGAGATGATTTCCATAAGCGAGATTCGTTTCGAGGGCAACTACGCTTTCTCCGACCGGGTCTTGCGCAACCAGCTTTCGCTTAGGCCTAGGGGGATTTTTAACAACGGGGCTTTTCAAGAAGCGCGGCTTATTGCCGACTGGCAGGCTATCGAAATGCACTACAGGGACCGGGGCTTTATCGATGCCGCCGTCTTGGACGTTACTCGCGAGCTGGAAAGGGACGAGCGGGGCAACAACAACTTGATTCTTACGTTTTCCGTCATGGAAGGCCGGCAGTTTACCTTCGGCGGGATTAACTTTTACGGGAACGAGATTTTTTCCGAACCCCAGCTTCAAGACCTTGTCGCATCGCGCCCAGGGGAAATATTAAACGCCCGCCGGGTGGAAAACGACTTGCAGAGGGTTGCCGATCTTTACTTCGAGCACGGCTACATTTTTAACACGATCGCCCATGTGGAAAACAGGAACGAGTCCTCTGGCGTTGTTTACTTCGACATTCACATTGTGGAGCGGGGCAGGGCGCACATCGAGCACATTATCGTAAGGGGCAACGACAGGACGCGCACCGATGTCATTCTGCGCGAGATTCCCCTTGTTCCCGGCGAGGTTTTCTCCAGAGCCAGAATCATGGACGCGATGCGCAATCTTCACAACACTCAGTTTTTTTCCGTGGTCATTCCCGAAACCCCGATGGGGAGCACCGACAATCTTATGGACTTGGTCTTTATTGTGGAAGAACAGCCGACTATGGACATTCAGTTCGGCCTTACCTTTTCCGGCAGTGCCGACCCAGACCATTTTCCGGTATCCGGCCTTATCCAGTGGAGCGACCGCAACTTTCTTGGAACCGGGAACCAGCTTGGGATAAGCCTTAGCTCTTCGATTGTGCATACGACAAGTTTTTCCGTCAATTATATGCACCGCTGGGTCTTCGGCCTGCCGCTTTCCGCCGGCGTGGATTTCTCCGTGCACCATGTCCAGCGTCTTGCGACGACGGACAACATGGCGCGTTTCCACGGCGACGAGACGGGGGCCTTCCCAGACGGTTTCCAAAGCTACAGCGAGTTTGTCCAAGGCAGCCGCCTGCCGCCTAGGGACTTCCTCATGGAATACAACCAGCTTTTTATGTCGGTGGGGCTTTCCTCCGGTTACCGCTGGGGAACGCTCGCGGGGAATTTGACCCTGTCCGGCGGTGTCCGTGTGGGTATGATTCAGAACTCCTTTGACGCGGATTTGTTCAGGCCTTTCGACCCGGTTTTGCGGGACAGGCACAATCAGTTTGTACCCAGAAACCTTTTCTGGACATCGGTTTCGCTCGACCAGCGGGACATTTTCTTTGACCCGACTCGCGGGTACTTGGCCTTGCAGCGTTTTACTTGGCACGGGGTTTTTGAAGGGGAAAGGGAGCATTTTATTCGCAGCGACACCACTATCGAAAACTACATCACGCTTTTTAACGTTCCGGTAACCGAGGGGTGGAGCTTTAGGGGCGTTTTGGCCATGCACTCCACCTTGTCCTTTATTTTCCGGCAGCCGGGGCGCGACAGGGATCAAAACATTCCCACGATGCAGGATGTAAACAAGCTGGCGGTTGACGGTATGTTCGTAGGCCGGGGCTGGACGGACGAGTTCCACAACAGGGGGCTTGCCCTTTGGAGCAACTGGGTAGAGTTGCGCTTCCCCGTTGTGCCAGGGCTTCTTGCCTTCGACTTGTTTTTTGACGCGGCCGGCGTTGAAACGGCGTGGGGTTATTATTTCGGCAGGCACCCGGACGGCGGGCGCAACTTTACATGGGAAAATATGCGCTTTAGCTACGGCTTTGGTTTCCGTTTTACCATGCCGCAGTTTCCCTTCCGTTTTATGCTTGCAAACCGTTTCCGCATAGTGGACGGGCAGGTTCAGTGGCAGACGGGCGCATTCGGCGGCAATCCCGCTGATAACCCGCACAGTTTCCGGGGTATGGACCCGGTAATTTCGTTTACGCTGACTCTTTAAGAGGGGCAAGGGGGCTTTGAGTCCGGGGCTGGTTGGCCTTGCAAGGTTCCCGATTAAGATAAAATTGAGGTGTGTTTATGTTGAAGTTCAAATGGATGTTTTTTTTGGTGCTGGTAAGCGCGGCGACGACGCTTAATGCGCAGCAGCTTATAACCCGCTTTGCCGTTGTCGATATGCCCAGGGTGCACATGGCTTTTTTCCCGGAATCCCAGGAAGTGAGAGCCTTTGAACAGCGCGTGGCCAGCGTTCAGGCTGATCTTAACCGGATGCAGGTTGAGATTCAGCAGCTTCGATCAAGGGCGGCCGATGCCACGATGTCGGGAAACCAGAGCGAGGTTTTGCGCTTGGAAGCGGACATTAACAGAAGGAGCGATTTACTGCGCGAGTTCCACGCCACAAGAACGGCGGAGCTTGAAAGCGAAAGAAGGCGGCTTGCACAGCCGGGAACCTTCCTTACACAGGTGCAGGACGAGATTCGCTTTATCGCCGAAAGGGAAGGAATCAGCATGGTTCTGAACTTGGACGAATACAGGGGCATAGTTTGGCTTAGTCCCACAGTTGACATTACGGACAGATTGATACAAAGTTTGCGCGCAAGGCGGTAAAAAATGCCCAAGGCGTCCAAAGGCCTTACTCCAATGGTTGAGCAGTACCGGCGCATAAAAAGTGAGCAAAAGGGGAGTATTCTTTTTTTCCAGCTTGGCGAGTTTTACGAGATGTTCGGCGAAGATGCCAAGGAGGTGTCTTCGCTGTTGAACATTACGCTTGCAAATCGCAATGGCGTGCCCATGTGCGGCTTTCCGATTCATGCGGCAAGGGTCTACATCGCAAGGCTGCTCAAGCTGGGGAAAAAAATCGCCATTTGCGAGCAGGTTTCCTCCCAGCCGGCAAAGGGGCAGAAAATAACCGATCGGGAAGTTGTCGAGGTTATTACCCCCGGCACCACCGTTGACGAGGATTTTCTTGACAAGGATTCCTTCAATTACTTGGCGGCCTTGGCAAGGGCGCCCGGCGGCGCACTCTCCTTTGCCTACATCGACCTGTCCACCGGCGATTTTTACGCTTCTTTTTTCGATGCAAACGACTCATCTGGCCAGCTTCGCGCGGAGCTTGAGCGGCTTTCCATACGGGAGATGCTCGTGCAGGAATCCCTTTTGGAGGAGGACTCCGGGGTGGCCACGGCCATTGGCGAGCGGGGCGGGCTTGTTTTGAACCGCTGGGCGGACTGGCTTTTCGAGGCCGGCGGCGCCGCCCGGCGGCTTGAACGGCAGTTCTCCGTCGCCAATCTTAAAAGTTTCGGGCTTAACGAAAAAAGCCCGCAGATTATCGCCGCCGGGGCGCTTTTGGACTACCTTGACTCGACGGCGCAGAGCCTTATCCCCCATGTCCGGACGATCAAAATCTACGAAGAGAGCGACTATGTCGGCATTGACGAATCCAGCCAGCGCAATCTTGAGCTTTTGCGCAATTTAAGGGACGGCGATGCCCGCTACTCGCTTCTTGAGGTTATGAACGAAACAAGGTGCGCGATGGGTTTGCGCTTGTTAAAACGCCGCATTCTGCACCCGCTAAGAAACCGCGCCCGCATACAGGGGCGGCTTGACATGGTGGAAAAGCTGTACAGGGACCAGGGGCTTTTAAGCAAGTTGCGCGATCTCTTGGGCAAAACCCCGGACATTGAACGGCTGTCGTCGAAACTGGCAATGGACAAGGCTAGCGGGCGGGATATGCTGGCGATAAAAAACGCCCTTGGCCGGTTCAAGGGCATTATGGAGCTTGCCGCCGGCATAAACCCCGTTTTCGAGGCGGCGGACGGCCTGCCCGCTCCCGGCTCGTTAGCCGAGGGCTTGCTAGCCGGCGGTTTTGACGCAAATGCCGTCGCTCGTCTTGATCTTTTATTCGGCCTTTTGGAAAAGGGTATTTGCGAGGAGCCTTCGGCGTTGCTTAACGAAGGCAACTTGATCAAAAGCGGCTACAATGCCGAGCTTGACAAACTGCATCTTCTGCGGGACAGCGGTCGGAAGTTTCTGGAGGCCTATCTTGAAGAAGAGCGGCTGAACACGGGCATTCCAGCCCTTAAAATGAACCACAACCGGCTTATTGGCTATTTTTTCGAGGCGACGAAGGCGCAAAGCGCGCGGATTCCCTCCCATTTTATTCGCCGCCAGGGGACTGTAAACACGGAGCGTTTTTCGACTGATCGTCTTGCCGAGCTTGAAAGCGAGATAAACGGCGCGTCGGAAAATGTCGTGAACTTTGAAAAAAAGCTGTTTCTGGAAATCCGCGAAAAGGCCAAGGAGGTTCTGCCGGAGCTTTTTTTGGCCGGGCGTTGCCTGGCGGAACTTGACGCGGCGCAGTCCTTGGCAAGGGCGGCCTCGGTAAGGGGCTGGGTAAAGCCGGCTTTAAGCGAGGCGGCCGTTCTGGAGGTTTACGAAGGCCGCCACCCCGTGGTTGAGGCGCACATTGGGCGCGGCGACTATATTCCCAACGATATTGTCATTAGCTCAAGGCAGGAAGACGCAAGCCCGTCGTTTGTTCTTTTGACCGGCCCCAACATGGCGGGCAAATCCACCTATCTGCGCTCGGCCGCGCTTATTACGCTTATGGCGCAAGTCGGCAGTTTTGTCCCGGCGCGGGAGGCGCGGGTGGGGCTTTGCGACCGCATTTACTGCCGCGTTGGGGCGAGCGACAATTTGGCGCGGGGCGAATCGACCTTTCTTGTGGAGATGAGCGAGACGGCTTTTATTCTGAATACGGCCAGCGAAAAAAGCCTTGTCATTATGGACGAGGTTGGCCGGGGGACTGGCACTAACGACGGGCTTTCCATTGCCTGGGCGGTAAGCGAGGAGCTTATCAATCGTGTCGGCTGCCGCACTTTTTTTGCCACGCATTATCACGAGCTGTCGCGGCTTTCGCAGCCCGGCATGGTGAATCGCTCTATGGAAGTTCTTGACAACGAGGGGGAGATTGTCTTTTTGCGAAAGCTGAAGGAAGGGCCTGCGGCCGAGTCCTACGGGATTCATGTCGCCCAGCTTGCCGGCCTTAGCGAGAATGTGCTGGAGCGCGCGAAAGAAATCATGGAAAGTCTCGGCGCACAGGGGTTTGGTTCTGCGGCTCCTCCGCCGGCGAAGGCTCCCGCGTCTTACGACCCTGGGCTTTTGTCCGTAAAAAAAGCCCTGCAAAATCTCGATCCTTACGGAATAAGTCCTATGGATGCGTTAAAGCTCATAATCCAATGGCAGGAAAAGCTGGCGAAATCCGCCCCCGCCCTCGCCCCTGGCGGCAAAACACGCGCCGCCGGGGGTAAGCCCAAAGAAGAAGACCTGCCGGAAGAGCCTCCGGAGCCGTCTCTCTTCGACTTTTGACCCGCTCCTTTTTTGGGAAAAAATCTCACGCAAAGGCACGAAGGAATTATGAAAACTCACACTGCCAAGTGTGGGTTTTATGCAACTTTGCATAAAATTTACTACGGAAATTGCGGTAATTTGTGAAAGAGCGGGGAATTTTCTTGCGTCTTCCGCGCTACAGCCATCTCTGCCTTCTACGACAATGATCTCAAAGTGCAAATGCCCGTTGACATTCACCAATGGCTACCGATCATGAGCGGTTGCATAAGATTTTCCATTAGACGTGAATCGAAAATCGCACGAAATTCATCTTCGGTAACTTCTGTGCGGTCTAGAAAATATTGCCTTCTACGCTCAAACGTACCGTCAGGATGTATAAAAATGAATTCTATCGAACCTGAGTGCGACCTAATTAGCTTATCATCTTCTATAATCACATGAAAATAAGCAAGAAAATCTACGCTTGAGCTTTCAATAATTAGTCCAGGCTCACCGCTTGAAGGGCTACGAATAGTACCATACCAGACAGATTCCAGTATGTTTCCCATGTCAATACTTACTAAATTGCCATTTCTGAAAGTATACATTGCGATACCATCTATAGCCATACCGTCTGCTGAACTCTGAAAAATAATTAGTTCCGGCGTACCGTCTCCATCAATATCGTGTATAACAAAGTACCCAGGCATGGCAAAATATCCTTCCGGTGTCGGCCAATCTCTTACAAACAAAGCGCCGTACTCTTCCAGCAAAGTCTCGTATGCTGCTTGCCATGCAGGATCGTTTTCTTGCCTTGTCGCTTCGCTACCAGCGCAAGATGCCAGTATAAACACTAACAATATGTTACATATTAGTGTTATTTTTTTTAACATTTTTTTCTCCTTTTTACAAGCCTTGTAACTGCACAGAGCTTACCCTAATACAGCTATTATAACACTTTTCCATAAAAAATCAAGGCAACCTCTAAAAACTGAAGTTTTTAGAGGTTCCTTAACTCGAAGCTAGGGAAACGCTGATTAACTCGACGCTAATCAGCGTTTCCCGCGGACTTTAGCCAGATGCATTTGCTCATTCCACCTGCGCAAAATGCGGGTAAGAACGATGATTCGGATTTTAATCCGCATCCTCGATGGGATTTAATAATCGTTTCCTTAAGCGCAAGGTCGTTGGTGGGCGAAATTCTGTCCATTTGCATCACTCCTAAAATTATTTTAGCAGATTCCGGGCAATGTTGCAAACCCGTTTCCCTGAATCTGCCCAATGCCCACTTGACACTCCGCGCTTTCTGCGCTAGCTTTTAGGCACGACAAGCAGTATGCCTTAAAGGCATACGAGCAAGCGCAAATAACTTTGGAGGTATTAAATGAAAAAACGAACATTGAAAAAAAGCCTGGCAGTGTTTTTGACCATCGGCTTGCTTCTTTCCTTTATTTCCTGCGGCGGGGATGCCGAAGGCAGGGGCAACTACTTTATCACCATTCTGACAGGCCCCACAAGCGGCATTTTCTTTCCCATAGGGGGTGCGTTCAGCAGCCATCTTGGGTCAATCGGCTACCGGACTTCCGTTACGGCCACCGGCGCCACGCTGGAAAACATACGCCTTCTCATGGGCGGGCAGGGGGAGCTGGCAATAGCCATGTCCGATGCGGTAAGCCAGGCCTATAACGCCCACGGCGCATTCGAGGGCGAGGCTCCTGCCGACAACCTGCGCGTCATGATGGGGCTTTGGCCGAACTATGTCCAGATTGTTACGACTGCCGACTCCGGCATAAGGACTTTCGAGGACTTGCGCGGCAGGCGTGTAGGCGTGGGAGCGCCGGGTTCCGGCGTAGAGCTTAACGCCCGCCTGGTATTCGAAGCGCACGGCATGAGCTATGACGACATAATCCCGGACTTTCTCGCTTACGGACAGGCTATAGAGCAGATGCAGAACGGGCTGGCCGATGCCGCCTTTGTTACATCCGGCTTGGGCAACGCCACCATACGCCAGCTTAGTTTTACGCGGGAGATTCACTTTATTCCGATCGAAGGCGAAGGCTTGGAAAGGTTGATGGCGACTCATCCCTACTTTGTCGCGTCTGTAATCCCCCGGGAAGTTTTCGACACGGCCGTTGACACGGTAACGGCTTCGGTTATGAATGTAATGCTGGTCGATGAAAATTTGCCCAGCAGCGTGGTTTACGATCTTCTTGAGAACATCTATTCAGAGGCCGGGCTTGCGCATATTCACACCGCGCACGCTGTCGCCGCCGAGCATATCAGGCTTGAAACGGCTTTGCGCGGTCTTGGCGCATTTACATTGCATGACGGGGCCGCCGAGTTTTTCAGGGCGAGGGGCTTGATAGATTAGCTTATGAGGCCGCAAGCAACGAAAAACCGAAAAACTTACGGAGCCGCCCTGTGCGCGCTCTTGGCAGTTACGCTGTTGTTTGCGGCCTGTTCGTTTAACAGGGCTTCAAACAGGGTGCTTCGCATTGCCGACTGGCAAACGGGCGAGGTATATATCGAACATCCAGTCTCGCCGGGAGATGAGCTATTTTTCGGCTGGATACATTCGCTTGAAAATATTCCGTGGAACGAGTATTACCGCATCGATGAATACTTTAACCTGATTCTAGACACGATCAGCTTTCCGTCCTTTGGCGCAGGGATTCCCCACGACATAGGCGTTGTGCAGATTCGGGACGGCATTATTTATATGTCGGAAATCAACCAAAAGTTTCAAGAGCTTGTTTGGATAAACTCGCCTACCGCCACGCAGGAGATACGCGTCGCCGGCGAGTTTGTTACACGGGGTAGCGAATTGCCGCACAATAGGCGCATGGTTTTAACTGTCGCAAGGAGAAATCTTTTTGGAAACTAAAAATACGCAAGAGGCGGCCGCCGCCCAAGGCGAACACGAAATTATAAAACAAGAGCAGGTTCAAGACTACTTGGAGAAGGTTGATAAAGAGTCCCAGACACGCGGTTTCAGCGGCTTTATGAAGCATTTTTTCTATGGGCTGTGCATTGCCGTTACGCTCTATCACCTTTATGTGTCTGTAATGGGCACGCCGCCGGTGCACATACACCGTTCTTTGCACGTCGGCATGATGCTGGTTTTAGCCTTTATCATGTACCCCATGCGAAAAAAAGCAAGCCGGAAAAAAGTGGCAATTTACGACTGGGCCTTGTGCGCCTTGGCGCTTTTTGTCCCGATTTTCATCTGGTCGGACTTTATCAATTTTATCATGCGCGCCGGCATACCCAGCCCGATGGACACTTTTGTTACGACGGTGCTTGTCGTTTTAACCTTGGAGGCCGCCCGCCGGATTACAGGCTGGGCCTTGCCCATTCTTAGCGGCATATTTATCGCCTACGGGCTGTTCGGCCGCAACTTTCCCGGAATGTTCATGCACCGGGGTTATACATGGCCGCAGCTTGGCAACACCATACTTGGAACCGAAGGCATTTTGGGAACGTCGGTGGCCGTTTCTGCCAGTTTTATTTTTTTGTTTGTCCTTTTTGGCGCGGTTATGCAGAAGTCCGGCATGGGACAGTTTTTTACCGAAATGGCAATGGCAATTGCCGGCGCGGCAAAGGGCGGCCCTGCCAAGGTATCCGTTATCGGATCGGCGTTAATGGGGTCGATAAACGGTTCGGCCATTGCCAATGTTTGCACCACCGGCCCTTTCACCATCCCTTTAATGAAAAAATCGGGATATTCCAAAGAGTTTGCCGGCGCGGTTGAAGCCTCGGCTTCTGTCGGCGGCCAGATTTTGCCGCCGGTAATGGGGGCGGCGGCCTTTATTATGGCGGAGATTCTTGGGGTAAATTATTCGCAAATAATCATCTGGGCGATTATTCCCGCCCTGCTCTTTTTTGCCGGCATTTACATACAGGTTCACCTTCGCGCATCGAGAAGCGGTCTTGTGGGTATTCCCCGCGACCAACTGCCCAAAATACGCAATGTCATGCGCGAGCGGGGGCACATGGCCTTGCCTCTTTTGTTTCTATTCTATATGTTGTTTTTCTCCGGCACGACGCTTATTTTCTCGGCCTTTTGGACAATCATGGTAACGATTGTCGTGTCATGGCTGCGTCCTGCTACGCGCATGAGTTTTAAGGATATTCTGGACGCATTTGCTGACGGGGCCAAGCAGACCGCCCCTGTTGCGATAGCCTGCGCCTGTGTCGGCATTATCATCGGCATTTTTGCGATAACGGGTTTCGGGCTTAACATGGCCGACGCGATAATCACGCTGGGCAACATGAATATGCTTTTAACGCTGGTCTTTACAATGCTCGCCTGCATGATTATGGGCATGGGCCTGCCTTCGATTCCGGCGTACATAATTACGGCGACCATTGCGGCTCCCGCCCTTGCGCGGCTGGGCGTTCCGCCGGGGGCGGCGCATATGTTTGCCTTCTACTTTGCCATGTTTGCCAACATTACGCCGCCTGTGGCTCTTGTTTCTTTTGCGGCGGCAGGCCTGTCCGGCGGCAATCCCATGAGGACCAGCGTTCAGGCGTTAAAGCTGGCCATAGCCGGCTTTATTATCCCTTACATTTTTGTTTTTTCCCCGGCGCTCATGCTGATCGACACAACCTTCCTGGGCGGTTTGCAATCAACCGCGTCCGCTTTTATAGGGGTTTTGCTTTTGGGGTCGGCGGTTGAAGGTTTCCTGTTCACAAAAATTAACACGCCATTGCGGCTTCTAATGCTTGGCGGCGCGCTTGGTTTAATAATACCGGGGCTTTCCAGCGACTTGATCGGCTTGGGCATTACTGTCTTTGTCTTTTTGCTGCAACGCGCTCAGTCCAAAAAAGTAGTGCCGGCAGTTGACTTTACAGCCTCGCCCGGCGGCGGGGTCTAAAAGCGAAAAGCCCCTTGGCGCAGGCCAAGGGGCTTTTTTTAGCGGTGGCGGCTCCCGGACGATAACCCCCTCTGCCGAGTTGGTTTTGTGCAACGAAGTTTATGCTTTCAGAGCGCGGCTGTTGTGAGCGTTTTTTGTTTTTATTTTCTGCTGGCTTCGCATTCTTTAATTGTTTTTTCGATCCACTCCAAACATTCTTTCGCAATAGTTACACTTTCTTCATGTTTTTCTTTTGTAACTTCATCATATACCCCTGGATACCGCGTTATAACAGCATATTTTGTTAGATTAATGGCCTCTTTTATATTTTCAGGAATTTTTACAAACCTTTCAAGTTCAGCTAACAATATTCCAATGTTATGTGTAAATTCAGGCTCAACACCATAATAGATTAAAAGACCTTTTAGGCCTTTTTCAACAGCTTGTTGGGATTGGTAACACAAGTCTTCGTAATATACAATAGTGTTGACTGCTATTATTGATATTTCAAGACTGCTTTTTGCTCTTTCGATCCATGATTCATAACGCTCCATATAACACTTTCCCATGTTCTTTTATTGTTTTATAGATATACCCTATTTCATCGTTCACTTCGCTGTATCTATTAAAGTCAATTGCAAGCAAATCAACCGGTATTTTTATTTTATTTTCGTAAAAAGCCATATAAATGGCATCTATAATATCGAAGCTGTTTTTTAGGCCTTTTTTTAAAATGAGTAAATCAAGATCGCTTTTTTCAGTATGGCTTTCCGCTGCATAGGAACCAAAAAGTATAATTTGGTCTGGCGATGCGATAGATACTATAATGGGAATAATTTTCTCGATGTATGGTATATTACTACCCATGCTCTATTGTCAATCCTTTTGCCCACGCTTTTGCGATTTTAGACTCCGGCAAAGCCGCCGCCTGCGCCCGCCCCAATGGGAGCCGGGCGCGGTGGCGGCTATTGCACCCTAAGCTGGGCGAGCCTTTGAATCGCGCTTTGGTGGTTGGGATTGAGCCGGAGAACCTGCTCGAAAGCCGCGATAGCCTCGTCCATGTCCCCGACGGCGGCGCGGACAGTGGCAAGCCGGTACCACCACAGCGGCAGATTGGGAGCCAGCGCGACGGCCGCAGTGTAGGCAATATCCGCATGGTGGAACCTTTGCGTAAGACGATGAATCTCGCCCACGAAGAAAAACGCTACGGAACTGCGCTCCCCCAAAGGCAGGGCGTGGGTATACATCTGCATATAATGGAGGGAATTGTTAAAATTGCCCAAGAAAAACCAAGATTCCCCCATAGTCTGCATTATGCGGAACTCATCCGGGAAGCTGGCAAGCCCGCGCTGCCCCAAGGCGATAACCTCGCTGTGCCTGTTTTGACGGCGCAAAGCCCACGTAATAATCGTGTAAGTGTCCCGGGTCGCGACATTATTGTCGATTTCGAGCTGGCAAAGGCGGATTGCCTCGTCGTAAAAGGGATTCGCCGCGTCCAACCCATCCCTACCCTCAATATTCCTGCCGACCTGCCAGTTCTGCATCGCGCTAAGCGACTGCGGGGACTGGGCATAGGCCGCAAAGCCGAAAAGTAGATAGACTGCAAAAAATCCAAAAAAATAAATACGATTCATAGTGTATTGTACCATGTATCGGCAGATTTTGAAAAGACCCTAAGCTGAATTTTCAGCAAACCTGAGATTGAGAGAAAGGCTCACACGGATGCACAAAGTAGGGCGGGATTGAAGCCGCGCCTTCCCCCTTTGTGCCTTCGTAAGCCCCTCTTCCTCAACGGGCGGCTTTTGCGGTAAATTTGTAGCCGGTTCCCCAGACGGTTTGAATGTGCGCGGGGTCGCCTGGGTTTTTCTCGATTTTTTCCCTAAGACGCTTGATGTGCACCGTTACGGTGCTAATGTCGCCGTGCAAATCTTCGCCCCATATCCTGTCGTAGATTTGTTCTTTGCTAAAGACAATGTCCCGGTTCGATGCTAGAAAACAAAGAAGCTCGAATTCTTTGCGGGTAAGAAGCACTTCGGTTTCGTCAACAAAAACCTTGCGACTTGCCAAGTTGATTCTGATATTGCCGAAGTCAAGTTCGTCGCCGGCCACGCCCTGAGCTTTTGTTAGCCGCGCGTAACGGGCAATGTGGGATTTTACCCTGGCCACAAGTTCGGCAATGGAAAAAGGCTTGGTGATATAATCATCTGCGCCAAGCCCAAGGCCGAGAATTTTGTCGGAATCTTCGACACGCGCCGTTACCATTAGTATAGGAATGTCAGTCTTTGCGCGAATTTCCCTGCAAAGCGCCATTCCGTCTTTGCCCGGCAGCATTACGTCAAGCAAAATCAGCGCGAAAGATTCCTTGACAGCGCGTTCTGCCCCTTGCCGGCCGTCCGGTTCGATAACAACCTCGTAGTTGTGTATTTCCAAATAATCTTTTTCCAATGCGGCAATGTCCGGGTCGTCTTCGATAATCAGTATTCGCGGTTTTGCTTCTGCCATTTACGCCCCCTCCCTGTTGATTGGCAGGCGGATAACAATCGCAAGCCCGCCGGAACTTACGTTTTGCGCGTGAATGCTCCCGCCGGATCTTTCGATAATTTTTGCGCTAATGGCAAGCCCAAGCCCCGAACCCTTTGCGTGCCGGGAGGGATCGCTTCGGTAAAAGGCGTTGAACAGATTGGGAAGAGCCGCAGAGGGTACGCCTGTGCCGTTATCTGCAAATGTAATCTCTGCAAAGTTGCCACCCCGGCTGTCCGCGATTGCGCTAATTTCAAGTTTGCCCCTTTCCTTTTTTTTGTACTTCGTGCTGTTTTCCAAAATGTTTACAACAACGCTTCTAAAATGCGACAGGTCGGCGCGAACAAATATATGTTCGGGACACTCGCCAAAGATTATCTCAAGGCCGCGCCTATCGTATTCCTGTGTTAGCTCTTCCGTTATGTCAAAAACAGCGCGCGTAAGATCAAAGCGGCTTGGAGCAAAGGGGAATTCGTCCATGTCAAGTTTTGAAAACAAAAAAAGCTGTTCGATAATGTGCTTCATGTTTGCAGTTGTTTTTTTTATCGTGTCAAAGTATTTTTTGCGCATTTCCGGCGTGGAGGCCACCCCCGATTCAATGCCGTCAAGATAGCCGCCAATGGTTGTAAGGGGAGTGCGCAGATCGTGGGAAATCCCCGCAAGAAGCTCCCGGCGGTTGGCCTCGTCTTTTAGCCGCTGTGCGGTGGAGGCTTCCAACTGCCCCGCCATAAGATTAAAGGCCTCGCAGACTTGGTAAAACTCGTCGTCGCTTTCTTGTTCGTACTCAATGCGAAAGGAAAAATCGTTTTGCCGTATTCGGCTAACGCCGGCGGTTAAAATTTCCAGCGGCCTTGTAATTTTTTCCGTCATGCGTTTGGAAAAAATTCTGTTTACGATTATGAAAAACACCACGAAAACCGCAAGACTTGCAAGCATGGCGATGCCTGCCAGTCTTCGGTATGCTTCAATGTCCATAAATCCGTTAAACCCGTGATGTATCATTATGCCGCGCATAACAACGGCGTTGCCAAACAAAGCAAACATTAAACCGCCGATTGTTATCAAAACCATGCGAATATTTGAAAAAAACAGACGGCGTTTTATCGTCATTGATTCCCCCTTGAATTTGCAACTCCGTTCATATTACCAAAATGCGCCGGCCGTGTCAATTCGCCCGCATAACCCGCGCCGTTATTTTACATCCCGCCGTGCGAAAAGGCAAATCCCAGCCGCAAGGGAAGAGGCCGTCCAAACGCCGGCGATGGCAAGGCCGCGAGAAATACTGACCCCGCCAAAATCGAACACCGCAAAATACTGCACGACGGCGGCCAGCCACAAATTGCCAAGGTTGAATTCGCCGCCGGTCATAAGCCCTATCGCCGCAAGCACCGTGGAAAACATCGTAACGCTTATAACATTTGCGGCAATCGCGCCGCCCGCCACGCGCAAGGTCATTGACGTAAATGTAAACAATGCGCAAAAGGCGATCGCCAAAAAACCCTGCAAAAATAACATTAGCGCGAAAGCGCCGGGGGAGGGGCTTGCCGCCGCGTTATGCCCCCACAAGGCCGTTCCAAGCGCAATAATGGCAGAGGCAAAGGCAAGCGTTATCGCAAGGGATGCGACTGAACCTGCGATAAATTTCGACAAAAACACGCCCCCGCGATTCGCCCCCCGGGAAAGCGTGTTTTTTACAGTCCCGCTGGCAAACTCCGAAGCTGAAAACACTGATACAAACATCGCGATAAAAATTATGTGAAAACTGAACGACATGGCCGTCGCGGCCGCCTGCGCCGCGCTTACTGTTTCCAAAGTTTGCCCGGTAGCCTCCGGCCGAGAGCCTGCATTCGACATATCGGCGTGCATGGCGGCCACGACAAAAAATCCCGCAAGGACGCACAGCGCGATGCACGCGCGGAAAACGCCGCTCTTTTTCAGCTTGAAAAAATCAGCCTTCAATATGTTACACATTTGTTTTTCCCCCTATCAAGCGCAAAAAATGATCCTCCAAAGTTTCGCCCTTAGGCACAATCGAGTTTACCCTAAGGCCTGCATCTACAAGGGTTTTGTTAATGCGCCAGCCTTGATCCGCGTGCCCTTCTATGCGTATGCTGTTTCCCGCACCCGGCGTGCCAATGCACGGTGTGCAGACGGCCGCCGGCAGCAGGTTTTTGACAATGCTTTGCGCCTTTTGCGGATTGCTGCAGCTTATAACAAGGTTTTTGCCAAGACGCTCTGGCAACTCGCCTGCGCTGAATTCATCAATCATTTTTCCGCATCGTATAACGCCGTAGCGAGTGGCGATTTTTTCAAGCTCGCCTAGCATATGGCTTGATACAAGGATTGTTGTTCCCTGCGTCTCGTTGAGCGTTTTAAGGAAGTCGCTCACTTCTTTTATACCCATTGGGTCAAGCCCGTTTGTCGGTTCGTCTAACACCAGCAATTGCGGACTGCCCAGCAAAGACAGAGCGATCATAAGCCGCTGTTTCATTCCCAGGGAAAAATCCTTTGTTTTCTTTTTGCCGGTGCCGCTTATGCCGGCCGCATCCAAAAGCTTGCGGCAAATGCTTTTGTCTTTTATGCCTAGCGAAATTCTTTGCGCTTCCATGTTATCGATAGCTGTCATTGCGGGGTAAAGCGCCGGCGTTTCTATCGTGCAGCCGATGTTGCGTCTTTGCGCCTGCAAGTCCGTGTTGCCGAAAAGTTTTATCTCTCCGCTTGTCGGCGCGGCAAGGCCGCAAACCATCCGCATAAGCGTTGTTTTGCCCGCGCCGTTTTCACCGATAAAGCCGTAGATGTCGCCCTTGTTTATGTTTATTGATACATTTTCTACGGCGTACTTGCCGGCAAAACTTTTGCACAATAAATTTGTCTGCAAAACTTTTTCCATTTTAATTCCTCCTTGCAGGGGCTGTTCCAAAAATCGTAAAGCGAAATTTGGAACAGCCGGCGCCGCTACTGTTGATACCTTATTGCCAAGGCGGAACCTGACCATGTTACATTTAAAAACCTTCTGTTTGTCGGGAAAATGTTCACATTGATAATACCGTCGGCTCCCAGCGCGGCGGCTTCCCGGACTAGCGCTTCGTGAGCCGCCCCAAAGCCGTTCCTTCTTGAGCCGTCGGCTTCGGCGAACACAAGCCCCAGCGGTTCAAATTCCATTGCGGCGACACTTGACCCCCCGCCCCCCGTTAGGAAAAAAGCCTTGCCGGCCGCCGCCGGTGCGCCCCAGCTTGCCGCACGGTGGGCACAGCTCGATATTAGCAAAACAGCGACACACACAGCCGCGATCTTTGTTTTGTTCCGGCGAAGGCTCTGGCTAAAGCCCTTCTTTTCCATTTGTTCTGTCGAATTTTGATTTTCCATATTGCCTCTCCAAAAAATAGTTTTCAGCTTTTCAAGCTGTTACTTTAAGGATAAGGCGGATTTATTAACAAAAAATGAACAGGGGGTTAAATTTTTCTTAACATTGCCTTGACAAATTTGTAAAACCGCCGGGGAGGGGAGGGGGCTTTGGGATGGCCGGCCGCCGTCCCAAAGCCGAAGCCGGGCTGTTTAATTGATCAACTGGTATCTATTCCAGGGCAGAGTCCGCTCGAATTGGCGCGCTCTTGAGCGGCTGAGCCTTGTGAATGTGCCGAATTCGCCCGTTATGACGGAATCGCCCTGCACAGTCCATTGCAACTCCCTAGGCTCAATCCAAAATGTATCGCTGTGCTCTTGAATGACCGTTATTGTGTTTCCCGATCTTGACCAAGTTCCGTCAGCTATTGGATAATATACATTTCCCCGAATGTAAAAAGGGGTTATGCCTAAATGAGGAATAATAGGCTGCAGCTCCAATATATGCCCGGCGGCATTTTCGTAGAACTCCGTAGCCCTGTCCCTGTCCAGATTAGTTGCGCCGTCGCCGCTGGTTATCAGTTCTATCGCCACAATTACCACTGCCAATGCTATGACAGCAAACAAGACCTTTTTCAGCTTGCCCTTCTTTTTGCCGCCGGCTACCGGCGCACTCGGCTTGGGAGCCGCCGAACTCTTCGTCGGCGTGCCGCAGGCGGCGCAAAAATTTTCGCCGTCCTCATTTTTACTTCCGCATTTTGAACAAAACATTTGTTCTCCTTTATATAGCCGACCTGTCGGCTATGTTTGTAATATTGGGCTTGTTCCAAGACAAGCCTTGCATTTTTTAGGCAAGCCTAAAAAAGTGCTTTGAAAATTGAAACTTGCGCCGCCGGCACTGGCGGAGCCTTCGTTCTGTTACGCGCTTACTGCCGGCCTAAGTCTTGGCGCATTTGGTTTGACAGATTGAACACATATTCCATTACCGCCTTGCTTAGGCAGAACAGTTTTTTTGCGCCGCCTTTGCCGCCGTCTTGAAATTCAAAAACGACGGAGCCGCCGATCAGACTTTTTTCTTTTGACACAGCCGTTATGGTTTTCCAAGGAATCGTAAATTCGATATTTTTTTTCAGACTGAAAGAATAAACAGCCCTGTTGGTCAGAC
>JGI24700J35501_10930799_pt1 | contig 24590 bp, 22 predicted proteins | sample TergutTh196P1_FD_35501 | JGI IMG/M metagenome (IMG submission 35501)
ACCACTGTTCCCACTGGGTGAATGTCACCAAAGCACAGATGGATTAAGTTAAGGTACGCCACAAAAGCTGCTTCAGTGAAAGTCAGCTCGGTTGTTGTGATCATAGCATACGATTCGTTTACACACCGAAACATTGTTCTTGGATGAATCAAATAGAAATCTGGTTTGGTATTGTGAGTCGCAGGCTTTTAAAGCGTATGAGCTATACCTCCACTGATGAGTTATCTAACAGCATTAGAAGATTCGTTACTCAGTATAATCTTCTTGCTTCTCCCTTTAAATGGACTTACAAGGGCAAACCTCTTCAAATTTAATATCTCTTATTTTAAGGTTATTGTACTAGTGCATCACAACATAAGTAACCACGCCTATTCATGCGTCTCATTTCCAACTACTGCGTCAACTCGTCCTAACTTACCGACATTGGTACGAGTCGTCCTCGTTTCCTTGTATTTGAAAATGATACACGCCAATATGCGCTATTACTTACGTTTTGCTGCACTAGTTTCCTAAAATTTCTTCAATGCTCATAAACGGTAAGAACCCTTCCCATCCAGCTTCTTCGTTCGCATTCATTCTAACGAGTGCAAGGTCTTGTGTCCCAACACGATTACCATTTGAAAAATCAATGGCTGGACCAAATGGATTTTGAATCGGTGCTTGCTCCATCGCTTCAATAAAGTTGACCCATGTGACATCTACCCCTGCACGCTCAAGCCCTTCTACAAAGAAGTGCATGGCAATCCAACCCGTCATCGCAAATGAATTGTTTGATAAGTCTTCATTGGAAACTTGTGCGACCCACTCACGGTATAATGCCATTTCTTCACTTGTCATGTCCACCCATGCGCTCGCATAAACCTCAAATGCACCACCAATATCCGCTGCCACTAAGCCAGTCATGGTCACGTCTGCATTCACATATGACGTAATGACAGGTGCCGTATTTCCTTGAGCTGCCAATCCACGTAAAATTTGTGGCAATGTTGATTGAATAGAACCCACAATAATGACATCCACATCTTCAGCTAAAACGGTTGCCACTTGTGCGGTTACATCTTCTACATTCGGGTCTATTTGTGCTGTTGTTAAGTTGATCTCTTCAAGTCCTGCTGCTGCACGTGCTTCATTAATCGTTGCTAATTCTCGTGTCACACCTTGGTAAAAGTCTGCACCTGCATCGTCATTGGTATGAATTAAGCCAATGGCTGTTGCTTCAAATTGTCCTGCTGACCATGCAGAGAAAATACGTCCTTCCATTGGGAAAACGGGTTGTACTGGGAATGTGTTGCGCCCGTTACCATCCGTTGCATGTTCATTATACACAACGCCAATACCTGCTGCAAAGTAAACCGTTGGAATGCCAGACTCAACCAGAGTCGGAAATGTCGCACCAATAACAGGTGTTCCAAAATGGCCAACGATGGCAAACACTTGATCATCATGAAGAAATCCTTCTAAAGCAGCTACCCCTTGTGCTGGATCAAATCCATCATCAATGTGAAGATAACGTAGCTCACGGCCATGAACACCACCTCCAGCATTCACCATTTCAATGTAAGCTTGCATCCCAGCTTGAAATGGCATACCGACTGGTGCTAAAGCGCCAGACACTGCCGCACTGTTTGCAAAATAAATCGCATCATCTGTAACCCCTTGAACGAAGTCTGAACCACGATCATCACCCGTCTCATTGCCGCCTGGTGCACATGCCCATAACGTTAAAATTGAGACCAACATGACGGTCATTAAACCTCTTAATTTATTCTTTCTCATTTAAAACCTCTCCTTTTCAACCCCACTATTTAAAATACCTATCCACCTAAATAAGCATCAATTAATCGCTTATCTTGGATGAGTTCACTCGCTTTTCCTTCCATCGTCATCTCACCTACTTCAAGGACATAGGCATAATCGGCAATTTTCAACGTTTGAAGCGCATTTTGCTCAATGATCAATACGGTTGTTCCCGTCTCATTAATCTCTTTAACAATCTTAAAAATGTCTTGAACAATTAAAGGTGCCAATCCCAAAGACGGTTCATCTAATAACAAAATTTTAGGACTGGCCATCAACGCACGACCGATGGCTAACATTTGCTGTTCTCCACCTGAAAGGGTGCCCGCAAGTTGCTTTTTTCTTTCTTGTAAAACTGGAAAATAACGGTAGACTTTTTCAAAATTGGTTGACATTTCTTTTTTGTTTTTAAGGGTAAATGCACCCACACGTAAATTTTCTTCCACTGAAATATCTGGAAAAATTTGTCGACCTTCTGGTGATTGGATCATTTTACTCGCTGCGATTTTCTCAGCTGATAAGTGAGTCGTCTGTTTGCCAAATAAAGTAATGACGCCGCTTGCAATCGGCACCATCCCTGAAAGTGCTTTAAGTGTCGTCGTTTTACCTGCACCATTAGAACCTAAAAGTGCGACAACCTTCCCTTGCTGGACTTCCATGTTGATGCCTTTTAAAGCCTTTATGCTCCCGTAAGAAACGTGAAGATTTTCAATTTTCAATGCTAGTTCACGCATTGGACGACGCCTCCTTTCCAAGATACGCTTCTTGAACGTCTTTACTCGCTTGAATTTCTTTTGGCGTTCCTTCTGCTAATTTTTTACCAAATGAAATGGCACATATTCGATCACAAATGCCCATGACAAGGCGCATATCATGTTCAACTAACAAAACGGTACAACTGTATGTCTCACGAATTTCTTTAATCAGTTTCGCAAGTTCTGCTGTCTCTGTATCATTGAGTCCTGCAGCTGGTTCGTCTAAGATGATGAGCTTCGGATTGGACATTAAAGTTCGACCGAGCTCCACTTTTTTTAAAACCCCATAAGGCTGACCCGCTGCTAATTCATACGCTTTTGTTTCAATCCCTAAGAATGCTAAAATTTCTAACGCTTTTTTAGTCATTTCTTCTTCTTCACGTCGTGCTTTTGGTAATTTAAAGGCATTGGCAAATAAGCCTGTTTGATAAGCAATATGCGCACCGATGAGCAAGTTATCCAGCAAGGTTAAATCACCGATCAATTCAACATTTTGAAAGGTTCTAACCAAACCGAGCTTAATGATATCATGTGTCTTTTTCCCAACGAGATCGACATCTTCACCTTGCAGATGATTAAAAATAACTTGACCTGCATCTGGTTTATAAAATTGGGTCATACAATTAAAAGCCGTTGTTTTCCCTGCACCATTAGGCCCGATTAAACCGTAAATTTCACCTGCATTAACATGAAAACTCAAATCATCAACTGCTTTCAAGCCACCAAATGCAATGGATAAGCCTTTTATGGTTAATATTTTTTTCGACTGACTCACTGAGATTTCACCTCTTTTCTTTTGATCAACTTTTTAAGGTCTTGCCCCATATAAACCAACCCACGTGGATAAAATAAAATCACAATGATGATCAAAGCACCATTAAAGATGAATGCCAATCCAGGAATATCTCCAATAACAGGCAGCTGATTCAAAATAAGCGGGGGTACACCGAAGACAATAAACGAGCCAAAGATGGGTCCTGTAATCGTTCTAAAACCACCAATGACAATAACCGCTAAAATTTGAAGTGATAAAAGTAACGTCCATGGCGAAGGATCAACCGCACGAATAAAATGCGCATATAACACACCTGAGATGGCTGCGTAAGCTGTCGCAATCCCAAAAGCCATCAGTTTATACTTGAACAAATTGATCCCCATGGCTTGCGCGGCAGCTTCACTTGCTCGCATGGTCAAAAGGGCACGTCCAACAGGTGAGTGAATAAAATTATCCGTTAACATCATCAAAACAACCAGCAATCCGACAATAAAGAGATACATCCCATCACGATCAAGCGCCAACCCCTGTAAAAGTAAAACTGCTGGTGGACGTAAGCTTGACCATGACCAAATCTCAATAAAGATTTGTCTTGAAACCTCAGCCACTGCTAAAGTTGCGATGGCTAAATACATCCCTTCAAGCCGAAGCGATACCAAGCCAACAACAATTCCAATCACTGTTGGAATTAAAACAGAAAGCAGTAAAGAAGCAAAGAAGTGAAGGTGCCATTCACCTGTAAAGTGAGTGGTCAAATAAGCAGCGAGTCCCATAAATCCGGCTGTTCCAAGAGAAATCAACCCTGAGTAGCCAAGCAACACGTTAAGACCCAAGGCAGCGATGGCATAAAAAACAATGAAACCAAAAGTGGTCACTGTCGCACTTCTAATGACGCCCATTTGATTCAAAAAAGGCAGCGATGCCAGCACGACGCCGATCAAAAGATAGGTTAAATACCTAGACTTCAAAAAATTCATTCATCTCACCTAAACCTTTTTTACAATTTTCTTGCCAATTAAGCCATTTGGTCTCATGACAATAAACAACAAAATAAGCATTAAGAGCAAGGGTTCTCCCCATGAATCAGATACATAAAATAAAATCAAGTTCCGAGCAAGCGCAATGAGATACGCTGCAATCACAGGACCATGAAAGGTCTGAAAACCACCTAACACACCTGCAATTAACGCATTGACTTGCACATTTTCCATCATGGCTACATTGACATTAATCGCTGGTGCTAACATCAAAGCTGACAAAGTTCCAAGGGCTGCTGCAATCGCCCAAGCACCCATGGTCACAAGCGATGTAGGAACCCCCATAAGTCTAGCAGTTTGCTCATTAGACGCTGTTACCCTGACTGCAAGTCCCCATTTGGTATACTGTAGAAAATAAAATAAAATACCCATCATACCAAGACCCATTAAAATATTCAAAAGTCCATTGTACGTCAACGATGCACCCATCAGATCAATCGCACCTGTATCAATAAATCTTGGAAAACTAAGTGGTACTGAGCCAAACATCATCGGTGCAACCCCTAAGAGAACGAGGATGATGCCAAAAGTAATGATTTGCTTCGATACAATGTTTGCTTTTTTAGCGCGTCTAATGATCAATAAATCAATCACAATGCCTGTGACAAAAGCAGATAACATGCCGATCACCGCTGCCAGCCATGCTGGTAAACTGTAAGTGATGAGTAGCGTTGTTGCCACAAAGGCGTTAAACATCCCCATGACACCTTGAGCAAAATTGGTTGCCCGAGACGTTCGAAAGATAATAATAATCCCTAATGTGGCAAGTGCAAAAATACTGCCTGTTTCTAAACCACTGAAAATCAGCTGAAAAAATGTTGACATGAATAATCCTCCTTATCCAAATGCTTATTTCATCCCGCAGATCCCCATTTGATCACGCTTGCAGACCAGACGTAACCAATCCCTGCTGCCACAAGTAAAACACGAGAACCTTCTTTGACTTTTCCTGTTTCAAGCGCTAATTTTAAAGAGAGCAGTTGATCCACTTGTCCCATGTGACCATAATCAGATAAATAAATGGATTGATCTTCAGTTAACCCCAATTCTTTTAACATCACATCATGCATGGACTTTTTAAAATGCAAGATGGCGAGGTAATCAATGTCATCACGTGTCATGTTTGATTTTTCTAACGCTTTGTCGATGCATTCATACCAATTCGGCATGGAGACAGCATTGAGTCCTGTTTTCATATGTTGCGCGTTCATCAACCGGAGTGATTGATAGCCTGTGGCCATATTCTCAAGCGTAAAAGGGTTGTTAATTCCACCGATTTCAACACCGGCATCATGAGCAAAAGCACCATCAGCTTTAATATGAGTGCCCAGTACAACATTTCGACCCAGGTTTTCTTTCAAAATGATCGCACCGCCACCTGCAGACAAATTAAACATCATCGAGACGTTTGAATCTGTAAAGTCGACAAAGTCGCCATTTCGGTAACCACCCACAACCATGACAACGTTCACTTCATCATCTGCCACAATCATATCTTTTGCCATTTTTATGGCAGATACCGTCGTGCAACAACGATTTTGAACGTCAATTCCCCAAGCATTCACCGCACCAATCTGATGTTGAATATAAAGCGCAGATGTCGTAAGGGGATATTCTTTCCATTCTTCTCCCATGCATAAAATCACATCGATCTCACTGGCATCCATCTTTGCATCTACAAGGGCTGCACGGGCTGCACGAACACCCATTTCTTGCGTGCCATCATCCGCACCTGGAATGGGCTTCTCTACAATCCCCAGTTTATTAATAATGGCATCTTCAGACCACGCACCTTTTGTTGCTGCTGAAATTTCTGCTGCACGCATTCGACCTTTTGGCACATAGATGCCAAGTCCTGCAACGCCTACATTTATCTTCATTTGTCAATCCTCCTATGCATGTAAGTTGTTACTTACTTTTTATTTTAACCGTTTTCTTATCATTTGTCAATCGTTTTTTGAAATTATTTGTAAATGCTTCACTTTTTTTGTTGATTTTTGCTTTTTTAATGCTGTTTGAATCATGATCAACAGGTCTACTTCTCTTTTTAAAATTTAAATTGACCCCATTTCCCTATTGACAACACGATATCAAATCAGATATACTTAACAGGTAACCTTTTGAATGCACTTTCAAAAATAAAAGTTTAATTTTGAAAGGCGTTTTCAAAAAGGAAAGGGGGTCATATTAGATCGTCTAAGTGTTTTCACCTAAAGTTTTAATGCTTTGAAGGGGCTCAAGTGCGAGGGCAAAAGCATCGTCACACGCGCTCAACCCAAGGGCAAAAACACCGAGAAATAAAAGCCTTTTTAGCATCAGATTTAGACGATCAATTTTCTAAAGAAAGGAGCGTTGTTAACAAAAAATTTGCCTTTTACATCTTCAAAACCTCACAAGCTTCAGCTCATCAATTAGAAAAAAAGGAGACTAAAACATGAAACGATTCAACGTCACATACAAATTAATCGCTTTTGGAATAACGACGCTTCTTCTCTTGTTAAATTTCAGCGTGAGCGTCAATGCTTCAGGAACTGAAACAGTTGTCAATTGGGGTGGCGGGCGCGCTTATCGGCTGTTTGTACCATCAGGCTATACACCAGGAGATCCTTTACCCTTAGTCGTCATGCTACATGGTTGTGCGCAAACAGCGGTCCAATTCCGTGATGGCACGCAAATGAATCAACTGGCAGAGCAAGAAAACTTCATCGTTCTTTACCCAGAACAATCCACATCAGCCAACATGAGTCGCTGTTGGAATTGGTTTGAGCCTGATCACCAACGTCGAGGTTCAGGAGAGCCACAAATCATCGTTGATATGGTTCGCCAAGTTCAGTCAAACTTCACGATCAATGAAGATGCTGTCTTCGTTTCAGGCTTATCAGCTGGCGGTGGTATGACTGTCACTTTAGGTGTTTTATACCCAGATGTCTTTACAGCCATTGCACCAGCTGCCGGACTTGCTTATCAAGCTGGGACAAGCATGCTCAATGCTTTCCAAGCGATGAGCCCAGGAACACCTGCGATTAATCCAGCTACCGCAGCTCGAAATGCCTTTGATCAAGTACCTGCACATGCACGCCGTGTTATCCCCGCTTTGGTTATTCATGGTGCAGCAGATCATACCGTTCGTCCAGCTGCGAGTGAGCACATCGTGACGCAAATGCTTGCCTACAATCGCTTTATTGATCCAACCATTCAGACAACGCCTACGACCACAAACGGCACAACCAATGGACTTGCCTACACATTAAGAACCTTCACAAACGGCACGGGTGAGAACATCATCCAACATTACGTCATTACTGGATTAGGGCATGCTTGGCCTGGTGGCAACGGTTCTATCGCACATACTGATAGCCGTGGTCTCAATGCATCTCTCGCAAGCTGGAGATTTTTCCAAAGCCACATGGGCATACCTACTTATCCACCACATCCAACAGACCCGATCACAACGACACCAACCGAACCACCAACGACTTCACCAACTGAACCCTACACGCCTGCTCCGACAGAGCCAACGGTTCCAACCGAGCCTGTCATTAACTACACCACCATCAGTGCCAATGTGAATCAACACTTCCTAGCTGGACGACTAAACATGCTCCAGTTCAATCACTACTTCCTCCTTCACGGACCAGCCACACCTTTTAACCTGTATCAAATAGTCGGCACAACGACTTGGACAAGTACCAACCCACGAACAGGATCATAAACCTACTTAAAAAATGCACGTGCTCATAGGCAGATCATCACTGCGTATAAGTCGTGCATTTTTTGCTTTTATCGTAAGCGAGAAAAAGCACCAATCATCAACACCATTAAGGCGTGATCACTGATGCAAAATTGGAAGTGGAGATCATGAGGTGTCGTATGGGATCTTTAGCATGCCCCTCACCTCATTATCTTTTTTTCAAGTGTGCTACCACATGAGACTTTTCTCGCAACCCCTGTTTCAACCGCCGCATCAAAGACTGCCTTAGCGACAGCTGGAACGACCCGCTGATCAAATGGATCAGGAATCACATAGTCTGCATGAATTTCCTCCTGCTTAATTAAATTAGCAATGGCATAAACCGCTGCAATCTTCATTTCTTCATTAATCTCAGTTGCCCGCGCATCTAAAGCACCTCTGAAAATACCAGGAAATGCTAACACATTATTAATCTGATTAGGAAAGTCAGAACGCCCCGTCCCGACCGTTACGGCACCAGCTTCTTTTGCCACATCAGGCATGATTTCTGGCGTCGGATTTGCCATGGGAAACATGATGGCATCTTTATTCATCGTCTGCACCATTTCTGCACTGACACAGTTGGCAACAGAAAGTCCGATGAAGACATCAGTCCCAACGAGCGCATCTGTTAAGGTGCCTTGCCTTTTTTCCCGATTGGTCAAACGTGCCATCTCTTCTTTATAAGGATCCATACCTTCTGTTCGACCCTCGTAAATGATCCCTGTCCGGTCACAAAGCAACAGATCTTTAATGCCCATTTTAAGCAGCAGCTTCCCAACTGCAATTCCCGCTGCACCTGCACCATTAATCACAACAGTCGTATCTTCAATCTGCTTATTTGCCAGCTTTAACGCATTGATCAAACCCGCCGCTGTTACAATGGCTGTGCCATGTTGATCATCATGAAAGATAGGAATGTCACATCGCTTTTTCAATGCTTCTTCAATGACAAAACAGTCAGGCGCTGCAATGTCTTCTAAGTTGACACCTCCAAAAGTAGCTGCCATTGTTGCCACCATGTCAACTATTTTTTCTGCATCAGTTGTGTCCAAACAAATCGGAAAAGCATCAACACCTGCAAACTCTTTTAACAGCACTGCTTTTCCTTCCATCACAGGAATGGAAGCCAAAGCACCAATGCGACCGAGTCCAAGGACAGCTGTTCCATTGGAAACCACTGCGACTGTATTGCCTTTTGCTGTATAATCATAGACCTTTTCTGGCGATGCATGAATCTCAAGACAAGGTTCAGCAACCCCCGGTGAATAAGCTAAACTTAAATCAGCAGCATTTTTCACTGCGACTTTGGAATAGACCCCTAACTTCCCTTGATTTTCTTGATGCATGGCCAATGCTTTTTCTTTTAAACTTGACATCCAACTCTCTCCTTATCTTGCTACAGTTCAACCCTGCCTTCTAAAGCACGAATGAGTGTGACTTCATCCGCATAATCAATAGAGCGCCCCATTTCAAGACCACGAGCGATTCTTGTAATCCGAACACCTGTTCCTTTGAGCAGTCGTGCTAAATATTGACTGGTTGCATCTCCTTCTAAAGTTGCACCAAGCGCTAAAATAACTTCCGTCACTTCTTCGTTTTTAAGTCGCTCGATCAAAGGCGCAATGCCAATATCTTCTGGACCAATCCCATCAAGTGGTGACAAGACACCTCCAAGCACATGGTAACGACCATGAAAACTTCTCATTTTCTCTAAAGACAAGACATCTTTTGAACTTTCCACAACTGCAATCATCGTGACATCACGCCCACCATCTGCACAAATTGAACAAGGATTACTATCCGTAACAAATGCACACGTTTCACATTCAAACAACGCCCGCTTCGCATCAATCAACGCACGTGCAAACTTTGTAGCCTCATCATCATTCATATCGGAAATCACATAAAAAGCCAAACGCTCCGCTGTCTTATGACCAACGCCAGGCAATTTAGAAAATGACTCGATTAATTTAGTAATTGGTTTTGGGTATTGCATCGTTTTTCTCCTTAAAAATAAAAATGCTAAAAAAGAACGTGATGATTGACATCTCGTTCCGTCGCTACTTCCCACTCAAATTAAAACAACCCAGGAATCTTCATGCCACCTGTAAATTTACCCATGGTCGCTTCCGTCTTGTCATCGGCTTGTTTATTAGCATCATTAACAGCAATCATCACCAAATCTTCTAAGAACGTGACATCTTCAGGGTCAACCAAAGCTGGTGCGATGGTCACCTTTGTGACTTCTTTTTTACCATTGATCTCAACAGAAATATCACCATTTGCTGCCTTTCCTACAAAGGTTGAAGCTTCAATTTCCGCTTGAGCTTTCATCATCTCATTTTGCATTTTTTTAATCATTGCCATATTCATGGTTTATCACCTTATCCTTTACTTTAAAAGTCGTCTTCAAACGAGCGCCTTACACATTTAATTATAACTTATTTAGTCGACCTAAGTCAATGCTTACCTCATTTTATAACGCACCGATCAACGTCATGTTGTCTTGGCAAACCATGTTAGTGGGGTGATAGCCCACTTGTCCCATCGGGATTTCTATGCCCAACCTTTTATAATGAGTCTCCCAGTACGCGCCAACAAAGTTCATGTTGATCGGTGAAAAAACCGCATCTGAAAAAGCCCGTCCGATAAGGTCAGAACAGTAGTAAGCATCATCCGATTGAATAAATGAATGGTTATAGGGTAAACCTGCTTTTTCTCGTATCCATAATAACGCACGATCAACATCAACGGATACGCTCAACCGGTAAACATGGTAGATCCTTTTTGCTTGGCGTGCTTCCCGTTTGATAAAATCAGCCCATTTTTCGCAACAAACACCTTGCTCTACATGCGCATGCCAAATGAAAATCAGCTCACCTTTTCGTTCAACAAGACCAATATGATCATAAGTGACCGCTCGTGAAACGCCACTGTCTGCAATGGCAGTACTAAACAGTGAAGCCTGATGACTTGCAACAACGATAAAATCTCCTGTTCGTACCTCATCTAAGCTGATTTTTTCCATACGTACCGCTCCTATTCATTCACTTCGACAAGCTCACCAAACAAATCCACGACTTCTTGATAAAAAGGCGCCGCCAAAGTTGAATGATCAACCGCGTTCGTCTTCACGTCAACCTGTTGTGGATATTGTTCAAGCAACGGTATTTGACCTTGCTTTTTTTGCATCACATAATGTTCACGTTGTGCAAGCCAAAACGTCTTCGGCAATGCTAAAAAATCGTAAGATCGCCCCATCATCTCCGTTAACACTTGGCGTGCTTTTAGTTGGTTGTCAACGGTCAATAACCGATGCACTGTGGTTTCATAATCATAGACTAAAAGACACGCATCAGTTGTTGCAGCAGCAATGTCAGCATCTTTTAACAACATGATGACTTCTTTCATTTCCAACTTCGCAAAAGCATTCGCAGCCATCACTTTATTTTGCAAGGTTGATTTATCCTGTTTCGTCGCATGATCTAGCACATTTTCAATGCGGCGTCCCTTCGAATCAACGATTTGATCATCAGAATCCAGGACTGGCAGGTCAAGTTCAACATCTGTTGCTTCATTGACATGTCCACTTACAAGTTCTCCTTGCACAAAAACAGGAAATGCGGGTTCCAACCGTTGCGACCGAGAAAGCGCATCACTGCGAGGTGCTTTCACTTTTGAAGCTGGCACCATGACTGAGGGTTGCATCCCTTGCTGACGCAGCTGGTTGACTTCATCTTCCAATTTGCGAACTTGTGCCGTTAAAGCTTTAATTTCATGGCGATAGTCAACAGCATCTTCCGTCATGAATCCGAGTTCAATTAAGCCAATTTCTAACATGAGCTCATTATCTGTTGCGAGTTTTAATTCATTTCCCAACTGATTTAACTTTTTAATAAAGGTTAAAACTTGTTCAGCCGTCATTTTTTCAGCCAAACCTGTTTCATCAACACCGCCCAGTTTCTGCTTCTTCAAAACATCACGAAGCACGCCTAAAAGACCCGCTATCACCCGCGATGGCAACTTCCCTTTCGCCAGTAACGTTCGTGTTGATGCGACGACATTTGCAAAATCACCGACGAGTAGATAGGCCATCATTTCCACCAAAACATCTGTATCCACACTCCCATTTAACTCATGAATATCTGCAAGTTTCATCACATCTGTTTTGTAAGCAATCGCCTGATCCAGCATCGAAAGGCCATCTCTTAATCCACCCGCAGCCAAAGTCGCCACCAATTCTGGTACACCCGGTTCAAATGGCACATCAAGCTCACAAAGAATGCGTTTAAAATGGTCTGCCATCTCTTGAGATGGAATCTGCTTGAGATCAAAGCGTTGGGTACGAGAAAGAATCGTATCAGGCACTTTATGAATTTCAGTGGTGGCTAACATAAAAATCACGTGAGCAGGCGGTTCTTCTAATGTCTTCAAGAGGGCATTAAACGCACCTGTTGACAGCATATGAACCTCGTCAATGATGTAAACCTTATGCGCAGACAATGTCGGAGCGTAGTTGATTTTATCTCGAATATCTCGAATTTCATCTACGCCATTATTCGATGCACCGTCGAGCTCGAACACATCAGGATGACTGCCATTTGTAATCGCAAGGCACGACTCACACACCTTACAAGGGTTGCCATTTTTAATGTTTTTACAATTAACGGCTTTGGCGACAAGACGCGCAATGGATGTCTTACCCGTTCCACGGGGACCTGTAAACAAATACGCATGTGCCAAAAGATCATTTTTTATTTGGTTTTTCACGGTTTGAACAATATGCTTTTGTCCAACAACTGAATCAAAATCTTTTGGACGATAAGTCCGGTACAACGCAACATATGCCATAACTTTAACCTCACATAAAAAATGTTGGACTTAACCTTTACTTGGGGCCAAACGATTTGCTTGATAGCTTCTCTTATTTTACCTCATTTCGCACAATAATACAACGGTTTGAAAGCTTTAAAAAAATAATAAAGAAAACAAGAATGATGGCGCAATTTCATGTGAAACGCCTGTTGCATATCGACTTGAAAAATCGGAAATGCCTTGATGACAGTCGTTATTTTTAAGCCTCGCAAACAGGCGGGACGTGATGCAGTAATTCTGTGTTTCTTCGCGTGTTAAGCCAGCTGCGAGTAAGGTTTTGTTTTTTTCGATGGCGCTGGATGATTTCGCTACTTTAAGAAAATAATGGACGCTATCGGTTAAAATAGTTGCAGGCAAGCCTTTGTCAAAAAAGTGGGGATCTGTTGCGACGGTCGTAGCAAAAACGGAAAGGCTCATCGTTTGATCTTGCCAATATGGAATTTAATCCACCTACAGCGACATCTGCTCAATCTCGCAGGTATGTGTTTTCTTGTCCTTATCGTAGTTAATGCCAACAAGTAGGAGATTGCCTTCATAATCGGTTAAGGCAGATGCGTAATTTCTCTCTTTGATTTGTGCGAGTGCACCTTTTGCATCTTTGTTCCATTTTAATTCAACAACGATGGCTGGTTTGTCTAGATGTTTTTTTCTTGGAATGAAGACTAAGTCGGCGTATCCTTTCCCCGTTGGTAATTCTCTTATGATGGTATAGTAGGTATTGGCACCGTACAGCGCTAAGCTGATGACACACGCCAGTGAATTTTCGTCATGGTATTGTAAAATAGATGTATTTTGTTCATGTATGGCTTCAATGCCTTTGGCAACAATTTCTGCTTCCTTATGCCAGATGGCTTGTAATAGATCACGTGATTGATGGATGACAGTGACAACCGAAGCCCAGTCTTTCATGTCTTCAATGGAATTAATGAATTCTGTTTTAACTTCTTCGTTTGGAATTCGTACTTCTTTTTTTTCAAAATTATAACTGAGATAGCCGAGATGAACAAGTAATGTTAAAACGTCGTCTGCAGAGTTAAATGTCGTCATGTCATTGGTAAATTTATTGGCATTGACGGCCACAGCGTATCCTGAAATCATCTGTAGCAGCTTATTTTTTAACCCGTCAAAATCAAGCGCAATGTAATCTTTTAGGGCTTCGTATGTTTCTGTCTTGTTCCAATAGTTGTCAATTTGATTGGCCAGTAAGCTTTGAACAACGGATGTCGGGTTGTAAATTGGTTTGTCTAAATCGACAAAATAGCCGTTATACCATGTTTCTATTTCTGATATACTGGCGTCATACGCGTTGCATAGTGTGGCGACTTCTTGTGCTGTAAATCCAAAATAGTCTAAAAAGCGCCGGGGCCTTGTCATGGAATATTCATCAAACATGTTAAGGGCTGAATGGCTGCCATATTTTTTTATCGGCAAAATCCCTGTCATATAAGCAAGGCCGATGTATGCCTGGTCTTTTAGCCACAGTCTTAAAAAATCTAGGTACGTTGTTTGTGACGCTTTATCATCTTTATATTCTCGAAATAAGCAGTCCCATTCATCAATTAAAATAACAAAGGGTTTCTTCGTCGCCTGATAAGCATCGTACATCACGCGGACAAAATTTTCTGTATCTTTAAATTTATCTTCAGGACAAATTTCTAATAATTCTTCTGTGACGACCTGCTCAAGTCTCATTAGCATGTCCGAAACGGATAAGGCTTTATCGGCACGGCTTGCTTTCGCCTTTTCTTCACTTAGAAAGACTTGCATGTTAATCATGATCACCGTGTATTGATTTAAGTGTTGTTCATAAGATTCATGGGTTGAAATGTTCAAATTTTCAAACAGTTTACCGGCATCCTCACCACTGCCATAATAAGCAGCCATCATGTTGGCAGCCATTGTCTTTCCAAAGCGCCTCGGGCGACTAAGACAAACAAATCTTCTTTCTGTATCAAACAAAGCGTTCGTTTCTGCTAATAAATGACTTTTGTCCACATAAATTTCAGAATTTAAACCCATTTTAAATTTTCTGCTCCCAGGATTCACATAATATCCCATTTTTTCAACTCCCAGTTTGTTTTTAGTATGTTCAATTTTTTACCAGTTGTTCCAAATGTTTAATGGTTAATCATCTTTTTCAACTTCCTTCAAATTGAACTGTTGCAAAATTTGCATCAGTTGCCGAGTATTCTAATTCACCTTCGTCAAATTGAACGTCGACTGCGATTTACTCATCTGCTGTTTTAAAGATAATCATTTGATTTTTCGTTGTCATATCACTGCGCTCCTTTGCTTTTGACTCCCCTTTTCATGTTTGAAATCGGCCTTAATTCAAGTACGTTTTCACATGACCATTCCAGTGGTAGTGCATGACGTCGCGCATGATTTGGTGGAAGCTGGCGGTGATGTTTTCGTTTAAGTCGGTGTCGCGGGCGAGTTCAATTTTGGAGCGGAAGTGTTTGGATACTTTTTTCTTGTCGGCATCGGTGAGTAAATGTTCATCTCGCATAAGAAGTCCTATGGTCAATTTCCATCGCTACCTTATCCTTTAAGTTTATTTTATTTACTAAAGTATAGCATTATGAGCGTAAAAATTCCACCATCTGGAAAATAAATTATACTACATACCCCTGGCTGAATCAACGTTTGCCTACAATTTTTTACGGGAAAATGTTCTTTTAGCGCAAAATTTGTAAGTAACTTAATCGCCTGTATTTTCTTAACAAGAGAAAAATTTTAATAGCCAGAGTAACGTAAGCGAGAAAAAACAGACAGTATGTAAAAAGACCACCAAAGGAGCTAAAATAGCTCTGAGGAGGTCTTTTAAATGTTAGCAAGCAAAAGATGGATACTTCGCAAGCATTTCAAGGGTATCATCAATCTCTAAAAGGAAATCAATGGCAATATCCACATTGGCAAATTCAGAAATCATATAATCTACAATGTTGTCTATCTGTTTCCTTAACTGGCTTTAGTAATTACTTACTCTGTTAATCTTAAATTAAATTGATTTAAAATGGGACTAATCAGTCCAAAATGACCATTTGACGCAATGTGATTTCCTGCAATTGGACGAACACCACTAATGGTGCGGTAAATCGGACCACCACTGTCGCCTCCTTGACTGGAATAGCTGGCTCTTGAAAGACCATTCATGACAACACCACTTACTGAAACAGTTAAGTTCGTCGCAGCAACAGTCCCCGTTTGAACACCTGAACTACTCCCAGCAATGAAAACACTTGTTCCAACGGGTGCAGTCGTGATAGACGGACCTAAGGCTAACCCATTTTGGAAAATTTGATCTGAAAGGCTAACCGCGTTATTGGTGCGTTGACAAAAAGCGGCATCAATATTTCCAGACCACTGTCTCAGTGTCACTTGACCTAAAACAGTCGCATTGGCTGCACTACCGTTTCGAATGGTATGCCCAACCTGATTCACACCATGACCACTCATAATAAAACCAACTGGTCCGTTTCCAGAATTTTGTCTAGCACGTGTCGTAAGGGTTGATCGACCATTTTGAGGGTTGAAAACGCCTTGACCTGGGTGAACGGTTGCTTGATTTTCTATAAATTCTCCTTGTCTAAAGACGATCATGTCGGAATCAGACACAAATGCTTTAAATTGGCTAATTTTTGCTTGATCAAGAACATTCATTTCGACCATCAGTAAGTTATCCTTCTCTAAAGGTCCATAAGCCGTCACATTAGCAAAAACTTCAACTTGTTCATCCGTTTTTTCAAGGAAATCAAATGTTTCTTTAAGCTCAAGCAATTCTTTGTATGAATACAAAGCTTGTTTCAACACATAAGCCTCGTCATTTTCAATCACTTTTGCAACCTTAGCTTGCGCTTCTACAAGATCTCCGACAACATAAATCACGAGCTTCCCTTCATCATTGATAAAGGCGCCGCCATAATAATCTGGATAATCGTCAGCTTCCAATACTGCTTTTCCTATTCCTAATTTACATTCTGTTACAGTTTCACCTTCATAAGTATTCGTTTCAATTTCATACCCAGCAAGTCCGTAAGATTGTAACAACGTTTCGTACACTTGAATCCCTTTCTCTTCAGCTTCTAACTTTTTTGAGAAATGTGCTGTTAATACTTCTAATTCTTTATTTTCTTTCATCTTGAATCCCTCCATGTTGCTTACTTTTTTATTTTTGTGTTGTCATACTTGGTAAAACATCGAACCCACACGGCTACTAGCGTCCTAGTAACACTTTATCTCGAGATACCCAGTTTAACGACATGAGCAGTCGAGGAAGCGAAGCATCTGCTTGCCTTCTGGGATCAGTTTACCACATGATTTTTTCAAAAAGGGGGCATTCAATTGGACTTTTTCACTATTTTTTCATTTTCTATCCATGCGTTGATCTGTCCTTTAACTTAAAACACGGTCACATCTTGCCTGCGAACCCAAGAGATCACTTGAGAAAGTAATAATTCGTTGCCATTGTGCCTAATTTGTTTGACGGTATAAGTTTGTCCTTGAACAAACCTAGGGATGGTTTCCCCAGTCGCCCATGTCCGTGCGTTAAGGTTCACACGGACACGAGTTCCTACTCGAATGGCTGGTGTTTGAGGTGATGGGGCATTTTGTCCTGCCGGGTTAATCCAACTCCCTGGAGTCCCTGGTGTTCGGGTCACATTGATCATACCAGTGGCCCGATTAAAGACATGGTAGGTCCCTGGCTGCACCGTTGTGCGCTGGTTCCGATTTGCCCTGGCATCTGCGGCTGTCATAAAACCACCTGTTTGTGTTGCGACCACGAATGTATCGGCGTTGTTGTTTGCTGGCTGTGTCGGTTGCGGCGTTTGAGCTGGCGCGGACGGTCTATTGTCGTTTAAGATGTCTCGCACTGCAGCACGGATATTGTTGATATTGATGTTATTACACGACGTGGCCTGCCCAGGCAAATCACAGTGTCTCACGATTCGGTCTACCTGGTTGGCTGTCCAACCGAATCTGCGCATTGCTTCAGCAATCCTTTGGGCGAGTACATCCAGCTGATGCTGCGTGATGTTGCTCGTATGACCCACGTGTTGACCAGTGACGCAAATATGCCAAGTATGACCATTTTGATCGCGTGCTCCCCATACCATGCGCCGATCTTGCATGTTGATTTCCACATTCCCATTGAATAACACGACTTCATGGTAGCCCCCTCTTGCATGAGGTGCCCCCATTGCGGGGTTGTTACGCCACCCATTTTCAAAAAGGGCTGTGTTCAAATGATTCCCGTTGGTGGGATTACCGCTGTGGTGAATCACAATCCGAGTGATGGCATTTAATTGACGCTCATCTGGACCCCTCCCTAAGGCTTGATTTCTTCTATCCATGATGCATCACCTGCTTTCTAGTCGTTTTCCTCGATAACAGGGGGTAAATGCTGCATGAGGATGATATGCGTTGGCGTTCCAGAGCCGCTCCATTCCCCTGCCAAAGTTCGGGTTTGGGCATGCAGGTCAGTACCACCCCAGTCTAAACGGGTAATGGCTGCATAGGCTCGTTGACTCACAAAGTAGCCATCGGTATACATGCTGCCTGCTCGATGGCCTGGGATATCCTGAACCGCAATGCCCACGCTTCCTGATGATTCATTAATGGTAAATGAAAACCCTGTTAAGATGATTTGACGCTTTTCACCTCCTGTGATCGAAGAGATGTTAGACAACGCTTGAAGGTTGTGACGGGCAATTGCCGGATTGTCAGCACCTGTTCCCCCATGTTCAACAGGCGTGATCCCTGTCAGGTCAGTTCCAAAGCTGATTTTGCCAAATTCAGGATCGCTTCCTGCTTCGCCTACACGCAAGACGCTGTTGGAAACGGGTGAGGTGAATAACTCATGACCTGTCACTGCTCTATGCGCCAGTTTTTCCGTGGTGACCGCACCGTCTGCTAGTTTCTCAGTGGTTATCTGTTCATCTTGAATATGCCAAGTTCGAATGGCTTGTTCTGCGATTTTAGGTTCCGTCACCGATCTTACGGCGATTTTATCCGTGGTCACATTTAGATTCCGTAAGTTTCTCGTACTCACTTCTTCTGATCCGATTTTAGTTTCGGTCACCGCATCGTCTTTCAGTTTAGGGGTCGTCACATTCTCATTAAGAAGATGTCTCGTTCTCACCGCATCATCTGCGAGCTTCGTTTCGGTTACGGCACTAACGGCCAGCTTATCCGTGGTCACACTTAGGTTGCCAAGCGTTCGAGTGCTCACCGCATCATCAGCCAGCTTCGCTTCGGTCACATGACCATCTACAATCGTCCTTGTACTCACTGCTTCATCGGCTAGTTTTGGTTCAATGACGGCACCCATTGCCAATTTATCGGTGGTCACATTTAGATTTTCAATGCTTCTTGTCCTTACTGCATTGTTCGCCAGCTTTTCTTCGGTGACATTTTCATTGCGAAGGGTTCTCGTGCTTACTGCATCATCTGCAAGCTTGGCTTCTCTGATACTGCGATTTTTAAGACTTCGAGTGACCACGGCATTGTCTGCGATTTTGGATTCTGTTACCGCTCCATCGGCAAGCTTATCCGTGGTAATCTGACCTTCAGCAATGGCACGAGTGGTGATCGCATCATCACCCATCATCTGCTCACTCACTTGGACAAAAACAGGACTGCTGAAGGCTTCTTCTACCGCTAAAATCCGATGGGCCACAGATGAGGTAAACAGCTCATTTCCCGTCACCCCGCGATGATTAATTTTCTCAGTGGTGACATGACGGTCGCGTATCGTTCGGGTACTCACCGCATCATCGGCTAATTTCGACTCCGTCACATTGTCATCCCTGATGCTTCTCGTGCTCACCGCTTCGTCGGCTAACTTTTCCTCGGTCACATGTTGATTAACAAGCGTTCGGGTGCTCACTGAATCATCTGCGAGCTTGACTTCTGTCACCAACCCATCAGCCAGTTTCTCAGTGGTGATGTTTTCATCCATAATCGTCCGCGTACTCACTGAATCGTCGGCTAATTTAGTTTGTGTCACTGACAAGTCTGCCAGCTTATCCGTGGTGATATTTTCATCTCGTATCGTTCTCGTACTCACTGAATCGTCTGCCAACTTGACTTCTGTCACTGACCCATCAGCCAATTTCTCAGTAGTGATATTTTCATCCATAATGGTTCGGGTACTCACCGCATTATTGGCTAGTTTGGACCCAGTCACATGACCATCGATCAGGGTTCTCGTACTCACGGCATGATCAGAAAGCTTAGGCTCCGTGACAGCCCCATCGGCCAGTTTCCAAGTGGTCACATGACCATTTTGAAGATGCCGCGTTCGTACTGCGCCATCGGCTATTTTGGCATCAGTAACGGCTTCATTGGCCAGCTTACCTGTCGTGACCGCTAAGTCTTGAAGGTGGCGGGTTCGAATGGTACCATCTGCTAACTTTGAAGCTGTGATACTTTCATTTTGAAGGTGCCTTGTGCCAACGGCATCATCTGCGATCTTTGGTTCTGTTACCCCACGATATGCGAGTTTTTCTGTGGTCACGTCTAAATCACGAAGATGTCTCGTTCTCACCATATCATCCGCCAGACTGCGGGATGTCACCGCACCATCGGCCAGTTTTGAAGCCGTTACATCTAAATTGTGGATGTGACGGGTCCGCACTGCATCATCGGCCAATTGGATTTCGGTAATCGCACCAGCTGCCACTTTTTCAGTCGTAACACTCCCGTTTTGTAAATGTTCGGTTCTAATGGCACCAGCCGCAATATTTTCAGCCCTTACCCCACCCTCTTTAAATGGGGCTGCTGATGCCAATGCTTCTAGCGAATTGGCGATATAACCCCTTGCATCACGTCCAAGTAAAGGACTTTCATTTCTTAATCTATCAATCATTTGTTCGATATTGTTTGACATGTTTTCTTTCTCTCCTTTTGTTTTGTTTCTCTTAACAGTCACGTTAATCAGTGATCAAGCTGCTGGACAATGCACTCATGGTAACTTGTCTTTCACCAAAAGTTAACTGGCTTTGAATGGGATTGACCACATCTACTTGTTTTTCAATTAAGGGATAAACAGCTTCACTGATGTCTGCACCTAATAAACGGTTGTGAACCGTGTAAGAATCTCCAACCTGAAAATCCTCATAGTTCTCATGGTCTAATTGGGATAAATCTAAGGCACTGATGGTGGTACTGTTAGCAATGGTTTGTTGATTTCTGATCCATTCCTGGGCTTTGTCCATCAACGCCTGAGGCTCATTCACTTCATCCCAAGTCATGATCCCTTCAACAACCGTCTCAAGTCCATTCCCCGGCACATCCAACCAGTTTCTGCCATGATTTACCGCTTCAATGGATAACCTCGACCTTGGAAAATGCCCCTGAGGATCATCGGGATCAACCACCAAATCAGCCAAACGGATCAACCATCTTAAAGCGGGTATTTGCCGGCGTGCGGGCTCTTTCCAATAATCAGGCGAACTGATGCCGCCTGCATTGGCCAATGAATCCACGGCCTCATAGTAAGCCCCTTCATCATTAATATCAGGCAGCCTTCCATCAGGTTGAATGGATGCCCTAAAGTCTCGGATTGTCTCATGGGGATCATCTTCACCCGCTTCATCATGTTCTGAATCATCAGGGGATAACGCCAATTCAAAGTTAATCAGCGCCAGACTGCTTAACAATTCAGGCACCCATTCACTAAAAGGCTGAGGCAAGGCATCTTCTGTTGAATCATCAACTTCTGCCGTTAACCCATCTATTCTATCCAACTGTTCACGCCAAAAATCTCGCTCCGCTACAGTTACCAGTCTGTGTCTGCGAAGCAGCGTCAACGCATCCCTTGGATTCATTCGTGTTGGATAATTTTTATCCACCAGCTTCTCCGTCATCCGAATCAGTAAACGTAAATTGTCGGCATCGGGATTGTTGAGACGAAAACGGGATTGTTTCCAGTAGTTGGGGGCGTGAAGCACCCCTGAATTAGCCAATGAATCCAAGGCTGCTTCATAGGCTGACATGTCTGTGATTGACTCATCAATGTCTCGACGGTAACGATTAAGAACTGCATTTGAGACTGTTCGCAAATTAAGCCTGGCGATATGACTCATCAGCTGCCCGATCCACGGGGATAAATCTGTTGACACCGTTATTCCAGCCAAAGTTGGTTCAATGCTTTCAACCCTGATCATCCGACCTAATTCAAGGGGTTGTTCTGGCTCGATGAGCTCATCATCTTTGTCATCCTCATCGTCAATGGGATCTTGAATGTCCAATCCCTCATCCCATCCTCCATCTCCGCCATCAAGCCAATCTAAAGCATCGCCTCGTCTTGGTGATAAACTAGACATCGTCAACGCCGCAAGGCGAATCAAGGTGCGCAATTCGAGGATTTCAAAATTATGTTGTTCCTTCCAATATTCACTACTGCCGATCAACCCTGAATTGCTTAGAAAATCCACCGCCCTGTTATAGGCCATTCGGCTATTCACATCGGGTCGTCTTGTATCCCTAAGTTGTTTCACATGGGCCAAAACCGTTGTTAAACAGTCTGTCTCATCCTCACGACATGCCTCAACACAGCCACAGCCATTGATCAAATTTAGTCCCGCTAATCCTAACAACAATTGACCTGTCCAAGGGGAAATGGGCTGTTGATTGTCAGGTAAAGGTTCATCATCTCGGTGGTACTGAACCTCTCTTTCCCAAAAATCAGGTGAAAGAGAACCGGGAAATTCTGCATGTCTAGCGAAAAATCCAATATGATGCAGCCTATTAATGGCCAGTTCATAACGCTCAAACGTTCTGCCAAGGGGGATTAATCGGGTGATCTCACGACTTGGAAAATACGCAGCCGTGATGCTTTCCAAATTAACTGCCAGTTCGATGGACATTTCTTGAACTTGACCCCGAACTGTCGCATAATTGAAAATCGGCTGATCTTCTTCGTCATACGTTAGCCAAATATAGCCACCCTGTTCTGATAAAACATGCGCTTGCATATTCTCAAAGGTACTGGCATAAGTTATGGGATACATCCCTGTTTCCACGCCGCAAGGACATGCTGGGTCAACGTCATCAACCCACCGATAGGCGCCTCCATTCATCCGGTAGCGTCTAATGGCTTTCTTCTCATCCACACGATGATTATGAACACGAAGTAAATACTTGAGGTATCCTTCAAGCGTGGTATGCCTAACCTCTGTCGCCGCTTGGATACTGTCTAACAAATACGCCAATTCACATTCTGCGATGTAGCTTTTCACCAACTCCCCTGTACTTGACATTTGACGGCTATAATCAACAATTCGTCCCCGAAAGATCACGTCATTTTGTGCAGTCCTAATGCGAATCAGGGTTGAATACGGCCTGATCTGTTCATGAAACAACGGATGATCAGGCAAAAGATCAAATTGAAAGTCACTCACGGCGTTTAAGGCTTGGGTGAGCCGACCCCTTGATAACATAATGCTTCCTTCATACGGATCATGGAGAATTCTTGTATCTGCAGGATTCCCATTTAAATCTATTTCAACTGTATACATTTAAATCCGCTCCTTTCTCCAGTCAAATGACATCAAAACCATTCCATCATGACCGCCACCACGGGTAAGCTTAAACGTATTCATCCCAGGCTTTAACCGAATGTTTGCGTATTGACGCGCAACACCTGTTTCAAGCCAATGCCTCACACCGTTCGCCTCTATCGTCAGGCCTAGCCCATTTGTTGTGATGACGGGCACATGAGAGCGTTGACTGGCATTATAAATAAGTATCGGTTCAGCTTCGGTGTTGTCATTAAAGATGGGACTAAACGTTAATCCATCTTGAAGGGCATCTAAATCAAAATTAAAGGGATCAAACAAATCTGCGCTTTCTCCATGATGGTCTATTTTAAATGGATATAAGTCAAACTTTACCTCAATCCGCAACCTGTTGCGCTCGTACTCATCTGAAACAAGCACTTCCGCACATTTGCCCACATAATGGAAATCTGGTTCATAACTGTCATTTAACGCTTCGTTAAACTCGCCCATCAATAAATTTTCAATCGTCGTTTGGAAGTCTCTGGCAACACTTTTCCTAACGCCAAAGCGGTAAAAGACATAGCTAATTTCTCTTTGTTCATAAATTCGATTCCCAATGATGTTTGACATATCGACAACCCCCTGCCTATATGGTATACTAGTAGTGATTTCCTTTTCACTCGGGGTAGTGGCTACCCGTTCATGAAGGTTTAATCCGAACCTCCGGGAATCGAACTGACCGAAGGTGATGTAGTGCTTGGGGGCGTGATTGATGTCCAACCCATGTGTTAAATCTATCATTTTTGACACATCCTTTCTCTTTTTAATTGGGTGCGATGAAGCCTTTTTACCTGCCCCATCTTGATTTGTATGAAATAGCTGTCCCAGCAGCTGCATCATAACCTGCATACGTTGCCCCCACTAGTTCGCCTGAATCCATCACAATAGTTTGACCTTCACGAATGGCATCTCGAATTTCTCTCATCAGATCGGTTTGATAACTTGCATCTGGTGACGTCGTCGCAAGGGCAAGCTGATGCGTCACACTTCCATGTGCCAGTGATCGCTGAAATTCCGCAGCCATTTGAGACGCTTGATCAACACCATGTTCGA
>JGI24700J35501_10930798_pt1 | contig 24586 bp, 22 predicted proteins | sample TergutTh196P1_FD_35501 | JGI IMG/M metagenome (IMG submission 35501)
AAATTTTGCCGTGGCTTTTTTTGGGGTTTTATAGTCAAACAACTTCAAAACCTAAACCCTCGGGCGCCCGCCTGCCGGCGGACAGGCTGCCCGAACCCGCAAGGAGCTTCGCCCCTTGACCCGTTAGAATTTTGGGTTTTTATTAAGTTGATTTACTATCGTATTATTTGGAAGATATATTCGAACAAGTTGCAAATAAATTTATGTGGAAGAAAACGAGTGATGTTTGTTATAAAATCAATCTATCGGCAAAAATTCCAACTTCTCCAACAAAATCTCGCCGTCCAAAACCACAAACCCAACAATTTCCCCTAAAACCTCCGTAAAGCCAATTCCAGCGCCCATTCGCACAATTATTTCATCGCCGCAAAACTCAAAATTTGCAATATTTCCCATAACAACAGATTAAACGCCCAAATTTTCCGCCAAATCTGCCAAGAAATCCTCGTCAAGCTGTTCGTGTGCCGCTGTACCTAGCAAATACGCCAACTGATAATTGCCTATTTCGTCAAACGATAAAATATACAAATTGTCAAGCGAAACGCCTGTTCCGCTGCCAGCTGGCAAAATTATTACAAGCTGCCTAATATTCGCAAAGTATTTTATTTGTGGATATGTTCGTCCTGTCCACAGCCAATTTTCGAAAAATATCGATTGCCCTTTGTAATGCACAATCACGCCGTCCGCTGATAAACCGCTATATATGTAGATTTCTTCGTTGTCAACGGCGGCGATTAGTGCAAAATCCCATGTGTTTTCGTCAAATTGGTTGAATAATGGAGCAGATAGCGGATTGTTTAATATTGTTTCCTGGGAAAATCCCAAATTTTCAAATATAATTTGTTGCTCGGAGATAAATTTTTCTAGGGCTGTTTTTACTAGAAAATTTGGGTTTGTTGCGGATTTTTCTGTTGTTTCTTCTGTTTCCGCTGTTTCCGATATTTCCACCGTTTCCACGATTTCCGCCATTTCAATGGATTCGGATATTTCAGAAAATTCTGAAATATCCGAAATATCCGAAATTTTCGCTGTTTCTGCAACTTCCGCATAATTTCCGCAAGCCGCTAAAATTAGCAATGAAATGAATATTTTCACATTTTTACGCATATTTATACACTTTCCTATACCGCCAAACAAAAAACGCAGTAACAAACAGCGCCAAAACCTCCGCAACGGGCATTGCAAACCACACGCCGTCCACGCCGAAAATCAGCGGCAACACCGCCAGCGACAACATCACAAATACAAGCGTTCGCATCGCCGACAACAGCCCAGATATTTTGCCATTGTTCAACGCCGTGAACAACGCCGAACCAAACGCATTTATCGCCATAAATATATATCCCAAGCTGATTGCACGCAAACCGCTGTGCGCCATTTCTACAATCGGCAAAGTTACCCAAATGCCGTCAAAATACACTTGCGGCTCGGTGATGTAAATGCTGATAAATAGGTCGGTGAAGGCGAAACTGCCCGCAATCGCCACAACCGCCATTGCCGAAACCGCCGCAATGCTGATTTTGAATATCTTTTGCAACCGCCCAGAATCGCCCTTGCCGTGATTGTAGCTGATAATTGGGCTAATTCCCCAAATGTAACCTAAAAATATGCTTGTGATTATGCCCATTCCTGCGAACATTATTCCGCCAGCCGCAACCGCCATTGGGCCTTCTAGTTGCATTAAAATGTTGTTCATAAAAATCCCAGTTATTGAGGTAGCCATTCCTGTAATCATCTCGGAAAGCCCATTTACCGCGGAATGTGCCAATACCATTATGCGAAATTTTGGCATCACAAAATAAAGCAAACCGCCCGCACGAGTGCGATTGTACGTAAAATAGGCAAATCCGAAAACCGCCGAAACCGTGTAACCAATGCTTGTTGCGAGCGCCGCGCCGTGCAACCCCCATTGCAAATAGTAGATTAACAGCCAATTTAGAAACATATTCAACGAACCGCCGATTATTGTCGCAATCATGCCCAAATGCGCCTTGCCCTCCGTTATCAGAAACTGCTGAAATATAACGCCAATCGTAATTGCTGGCAAAAACCACAACAACGGCACAAGATACTCCAAAACGATGTCGTAAATTTCTGGACTTACGCCCAAAATGTTAAGCACAACGCTAGGAAAAATCAATCCAAACAGCGACAAAACCGCTGTTGCCGCAAACGAAACAACAACTATCATTGAGAAATTTTGCCGTGCGCGAACATTTTTGCCCTCGCCCAACTCTTTCGCAACGAGAGCGTTTCCGCCTACTCCAAACATAAAGCCAAGCGACAACACGAATATCAAAAATGGCCAAACTAGGCTTGTCGCCGACAATGCGTACTCGTCAATTATGCGTGAAACAAACACGCCGTCCACGATTCCGAACGTGCTTTGCAGCAAGGTTGACACGATTGTCGGTAGTGAAAATTTTAGTAGAAATCCCAAATTTATGGGCTTGTTAAGGCTTGCATCCTCGGTGGTGCTTGCCTGAAGTGTTTCAATTTTTTCGTTATTCTCGTTATTTTTCATTTTGTACTCCTTATAATTTTTTAGTTTTTTTAATTTTTGTAAAAACAACGTTTGCAGATGTCTAAATATTCACGCAACTCTTTAAGAAAAATTTCGTAATTTTCGTCGTTCCATTTATCGTCAATTTTGGAATCTATGTCGCCAAAAAATGCGTCGATTGCCCAATATATGAGATTGAACGTTTTTTGCGAATCAATATCTGGGCGAAAAAGAGATGTATCGCAAGCGGCGTAAAGTTCCGACAAAACGGCGTTTTGCTGTGATAGTAGATTTTGTGCAATTTCGGTGGCGGGAATATCGGCTTTGTAGATAATCGCCGCATTGATAAAATCGTAAATATAGGGATAACGATAGCAAATATCACGTTTTAGCAGGGACATCTGCCAAAAACCCTCTAAAATATCACGATGTGCGAGGTTCAGCATTTCAAAGTAATCGGAACGCATGAGATTTGTCGTGTAATTTAGCAGAAACTCGTAAATCCCTTGTTTTGTGCCAAAGTAGAAGAACAGCAAGCCTTTGGAGATTCCCGCATCTCGCACGATTGCATCCGTGGACGCTTTTTTGTAGCCATAGCGAAATTCTTTCATGGCGGCATTCAGAATTTTGTCTCGTTTGGCTTCTTCTGGGATTTGTAGGAATTTTAGGGCGGTTGGTGATTCTTTAGATTGCATGAAATTTCCTCCTTTTTTAGCATTTTGACTAGATTAGTCAATGTTGATGTTTATATTGTATATTAGTTGACTGGATTAGTCAGTGTTGATATTTATATTGTATATTACTTGACTAGATTAGTCAAGTGATTTTCAAAAAAATTTTTTGGCTAATTAAATATATCTAACAGGAAAGAAAACGGGCGGATAATACCTGCCCGTCCGGCAGGCGGGTCCGCCCCTACAAATCGCCAACTGCCCGTTTTTCCCCTACAGCAATTTATTTTGATTTAGCCACAAATTCAAAAAAATCTTCCAGTTCGTTGTCTTCTTCAATATTTTGCAAATCTTCCGCTAAAGCTAGGCAAAAAGCGGCATCTTCATCTTCATCTAGGACAAATTTATTGTATATTTCTTCCAAATAAAATAGAATATCGTCCATATGTTCGTCTGGGATTTCTTCTATTAAATTTATACAGCGATATTTTATTGAGGGTTCATATATAAAATCTGATAATGGTATATTTTCCTCTGATTTTTTTGGAGATGCCGCATTTGGCAAACTTGAATCGAAACGGTTTTTTCCAGTTGCTCCTGCTAATCCCATTATTGCTGCTCCTACAAGTGGAAATGGAAATACTCCTGCTACTGTTCCTATTGGCATTCCTGCTCCCAATGTTGCTGCAGGTATATTTTGCAACTCTTTCAAATTATAAACATCGCCACGGTTACCAATTCTCCGCACAACAAATTGTAACAATTTTTCTCCAACTTTGTTTTTTTGTTCTATTATGCTGTAAAGTATGCGGAGAGTGCCAACGCGCAATCGCCAAAGTCCAGCTGTTCCGCGCATTTTCTCTTTATCGCCATCGGGCAATTTAGCCAGTGCTTTAGATATACGATTTTTATCACGTTTCTGCAATTTGTTAAAGTATTTTTGCGCATCTTTTTCTATTGTAACTATCGGGTTCATAAAGTTCTCCTTTGTTGTAAATTTTATTGGCAAAGCTGTATTTCAAAAATTGGGGAAGTCCAAATTGCGAACTCCCCCAAAAAATCAACTGATTTCCAAAAGTAACTATCTTTTAAGATTAACCAATTCCATTAACATTTCGTCGCTGGTGGTAATAATCCGCGAATTTGCCTGAAAACCCCGTTGAGTGGTTATCATGTCAGTAAATTCGCTTGACAAATCAACATTGGACATTTCTAATGTGCCAGGCATCATTTCGCCAACAAAACCCACGCCGTCAAACCAGCCCGAGTTTGCCGATGGCAACCATAAATTATTGCCTGCTCGCTCCAAGCCAGCAGGATTGCGGAACACCGCCAACGGAATTTGCCCCAACACACGTTGCGCTCCGTTCGAGTAGCGACCTGTTATGATTCCGTCTGGTCCAATGGAAATATCTTCCAACGATCCAGGAGCGTTGCCGTCCATGAACAGCAACTGCAAACTTGTGTTCATGCCGCTTTGTTGGCGCATATTGCTTAAATCCCAGGTAATTGTGCCTGTGTTACCAGCGGCATCAACTCCTGGAGGAACGCCGATTACTGACGGCGGCAATAACGGATTGCTGCCCGTGTCAAAATTTATTCCAACCGTTCGCCCTGCACCTGTTGGCCATTCCATGTTGGTTGTGAAAATATCGTTGGCAACGGTTGCGGCACTCATAATTGTCTCCCAACCTGGAAATGCGGGATCCATTGTTCCGATTGCTCGTAACGTGCCGTTTGTGTTAAATGCGATAAAGCCCATTGCTCGCTCGTCTTCGCCGATTGTTGTTGCAATTTCTATTGGATTTCGGCGGTCGCCATTTGGAAAAATAGTTGACATTCCTGGTTCACTGCCCACAAACTCGAATGTCCACACGCCGCCGAGGTTATCGCTGGGCGATTCAAACCAACGTGGCGGAGTTATCCAGTCGCCAGGACGAGTTACATTTGGAAAGTCCGCCAAACCTGCATCAGGAGAGGCTGGATCGGCTTCGCCCTCTTCAATTATTACTGGACCTGGTGGCAAAAATCTAAAAATAACATCTTGCACATATCTGTTACCAATGCTATCAAAAAACTCGACAGGACGGCGGATTATAAACGTTCCAGGCACATCGGGATCTTCGTTAGCATCTCGTATATTTAAGTTGCCAGCCGCCTCAACCATCGTGGTTGGTGCAGGGTCCATAAACCGCATATCAGAAGGCGTTTCCAAAGGTTGCACACTGCCCTGCTGAATTATAAAAGTTCCAGGATTTCGCGGATCTTCTATGCTGTTCCAGCCCATAAGTTGCATTCCGCCAATCGAAAAGCGGTTGCCGTTGTATTCAACATTGCCAGCACGTGTAAAAAACGTGCCGCTTGCATCAGATACAATGAAAAAGCCGTTGCCTTGGATTGTCAAGTCAAAAGGATTGTCGGTACGTTGCGCCGAGCCTTGTGTCATTATATTGTCAATACTGCCGATGTTTACGCCCAAGCCAATTTGCATTGGGTTACGTCCTGCGCGTCCCGTTTCTGGGTTGTCAGCACTTGCACCAGAAATACGTTGACTCATCGCATCGGCAAAAACCATTCTGGACGATTTGAAACCAATCGTGTTTACGTTTGCAATGTTGTTACCAATAACGTCCATTCTACCTTGGTGAACCCGAAGTCCCGAAACCCCGGAGAACAATGATCTCATCATAAAGCATTACCTCCTATTCGGCTATCTCTTCAGATTAACCAATTCTTGTAAAAGTTCGTCGCCAGTTGTGATAACGCGCGAGTTTGCTTGGAAGCCACGTTGCGTGGTTATCATATCGGTAAATTCGCCCGAAAGTTCCACATTAGACATTTCCAATGTACCAGCCATAAGTTCGCCTGTCGAGCCAACTCCGTCAAAAGTGCCAGAGTTCGCCGATGGTACCCATAAATTATTGCCAATCCGCTCCAAGCCCGCAGGATTGAGAAATTGTGCAAGCGGAATTTGCCCCAATGGACGCATTTCGCCATTAGAATATCTTCCCATGATGATTCCATCTCCGCCAATAGAAACGTCCTCGAGCGTACCTGGACGATTGCCGTTGGCAAAAAGGGCTTGAAAACTGGTATTTTGTCCCATTTGTTGGCGCATTCCGTCAACGTTAAAGCGGATAAATCCCGAGTTAAATTGTGGCGGTTCGTCAACAACGCCATCTTCGCCGATAACTGACGGCGGTTCGAGTGCAGGAACTGTGAAATGCAGGGCAAATTCTAGTCGTGCAATATTTTCAGTTGGCGGAGCATCACCCACACGAATACCGTGAATTCTGCCGTTTGTTGGGCTAAAGTCGATAACAGCCGAGTTTCCTGGCGTTACGCCTGGAATAATATCCTCGGGAACGCCGATTTGCAAGCCAACCAACATACCGCGATCGCGGTTGCCTTCTGGGTAAATCATAACCTGGTCGCTAGGTTCGTCGCCAGGAGCCATTGGCAAAAAGTTAATTGTCCAGCTACTGGTTGTGTTGTCGGTCAACGAGCCGTCTTCGTTTGGCGGTTGGAACGTAAACCGAACGTCCGCAGTAAAGCGATTTCCGATACTATCAAAAAATTCAACTGGGCGGATAATGTGTCCGTCAACCAAATCGTTAATATTGAGATTTCCGATTGCGTTAATTAGCGTGGTTGCGGTGGGATCCATAAAATGAGCCGTTGCTGGCGTTTCGAGTGGTGCAACTGTGCCTTGTTGCACAATGTAGCTGCCAGGGTTGGTTGGGTCTGGGATAGCGTTCCAGCCCATAAGTTGCATACCGCCAATCGAAAAGCGGTTGCCATTCCAGTCAATATTACCTGCACGAGTAAAATACGTGCCGTCCGAGTCAGATACGACAAAAAAGCCGTTGCCTTGGATTGCGGCATCGAGGGCACGGTCGGTACGTTGAGCCGAGCCTTGTGTCATAATATTGTCAATTCCGCCGATATTTGCGCCCAAGCCAACTTGCATGGGATTTCTGCCAGCGCGTCCCGTTTCGGGATTGTCGCCACTGGCGGCAGCGATTCGTTGGCTAATTGCATCGGCGAACGTCATTCTTGCCGACTTAAAGCCGATTGTGTTTACATTTGCGATATTATTACCGATAATGTCCATGCGGCTTTGGTGTACTCGCAAGCCAGACACTCCGGAAAAAAGTGATCTCATCATAATAAAATTCTCCTATCGGCTGTGAGGAGGTTTTCTGTCAGTCCAACCTCCGATAACTCTTCAACCAAAGTCAAGACCTTGGGGCTCTGCCCCAAACCCCGCAAGGGACTTCGCCCCTCCCGCCTGCCGGCGGGCAGGTGACTCCGTAATTTTTTTTATGGTTGAGGATTTTTTCAATCCATTTTAAGTCCGTTATACAATCACAGCACCATCAATATTACTAAAAACGTTATTTTGCCCACGTTCTAGGGCAGTTATTACGGTTTTGCTTTTTACGTTTACAACTAAAGCGACATCGTCCACCAGCACCAAAGAATCTTTTATACCTTTAGCATTGGCTTGCACAAGCCCATTTTCCAGGCGGTTCATTTGTTCGCCAGTAAGCGTAATTTGGCGATCGTTAAGCCGCATATTTGCGTGTTTGGAAAAATGTAGCGGAGTTTGGCGGTTTATGGCGTTTTCGAGTGCCTGTTGAAAGTTTCCTTGAAATTGTGGGCTGTCGGCGGATTGGCTTGGCAATTTTTTTACTGCACCAACATTTATTGCCCCAACTTTTTCAACACGCTCGACACGCTCGACACGCTCAATACGATTTTCACGTAAAGGATTAAAAGTAATTCCGTCCATGGTTATCACCTACTTTGTTTTGCTGATTTTGCGAAATTTATCCGAGTTTCTACTATAATAATGGGATTATTCGTCGGATTCGTCCGATTCATCCGTTTCGGAATTATCGCCGCCACCAGCTAATACAGGCACAACTCTACCGCCGTTTCGGAAATCGGACAGGCTTAAAGGTTGACCATCGCCAATTTGCAAGAAGACTTCGCCTTGTTGCAGTAACACACGACTAATTACGCCGTCAAAATCTTCAAGGTTATGAGTAACGGTTCTACCAATCATTTGCAAGCCTTCGACAAGTTCGTCAATGCGTTGCACCCTTGCAGAGTTGCCATTTGTGAAATCTACCATTGCGTTTCCGTTGAGAATGCTGATTCCTGCAATAATTCCATCAAACGCCGAAAGCGTATTGTCGGAGTTAATTGACCGAGAAGTAAGTTCGCGCCCGATAACAAGCGGATTATCCGAAACGGAGAACACCTCGTTAGAGAAGACCTCGCGACCGTTGACCATAAGCACAGCCTCGCCGTTGGTAAATCGGACAAACTCAACTGGGCCTTCAATAAACTCGGTTGGATTTCCGTTGTCGTCGGTTAAAATTGCCTGTACGTAACGACCAATTAAGCCCAAATCTCGGGCATTTGCAACACCGTTCAAAATTCCTTGCAGTTGTTGCGACATAAAATAATCATCCGAAACAAAAGTAATGCGGTCAAGCGGCGTATCGATAACACGGCGTTCGTAAGTGATTTCGCCCGAATCGGTCAAAATAACTTCGCCGTCCTCGTCAAGTCGAGGAACCATGGTTTCCACGCCGAGCAGGATATTGCTACCATTGCGAGTAACCGACAAAACTGGGCCGTCAACTTGTCGCCATTCTTGGGATGTTTCGTCAAAAAACTGTGCAAACACGGATTTCCCTATCATATTGTGGGCTTGCTGTAGTTCCATGCTGCGTGTCATAAGTTGCTGTTGCTCTAGCGCGGAGAACTGCGCCATTTGTGCCAAAAAGTCCCTGTCGTCCATGGGATTTAGCGGATCTTGATGTTGCATTTGCGTAACTAGCAGTTGCAAAAACGCATCGCGGTCAAGTTCGCCAGTGGTGCGCGTACTCGAAACCGCCGCATTACTAGATGTTGCCGCCGTTACTGGACTCCATATTGCTGACATTTTTCGCCCTCCTTTTCTAAAATCAAAGTCAAAAAATCAAGACCTTGGGGCGCTGCCCTCCACCTGCCGGCGGACAGGCAAACCCCGCCAGGACTTCGCCCTGGACCCGTAACTTTTTAACTTTTTTTAACTTTTTATCGAACTTTTCAAGTCGTTTATTAGAATGTCTAAATCTTTGTCGGAAACGCCTTGACTTTCGATATTTTTTTTCACGTGGTTCAAAGTTAGCACTAACAAACTTTTGTAGTTGTCAAATTGGTAGTTTGTCATGCCGTCTTCTTCTTCATTTGTTGCTGTAAATTTTGGGGATTTTGCGTACTTTTCGTAATCGTGTAGCATTTCCTCTAAAATTGTGCTATTTGTGCCTTTTTGCTCAATTTCTCTTTTTACAGCTGTTAATTCCCTGCGGATTGATTGCATAAACCAATGGAATTGATAATCGGTCACTCCGTTGTTTTCGGTATCTTTGGGATAATCTATCGTTGTAAGTTCGCCAAAAATTCGGTTTACTTCGGACATTGTGTTTTTTATTCCATGATAAAAGTTCCTTTTCTGCTAAATTACGCCGTAAATTCAACGGTACTATCCATTAAAATACGCTCTGGTTCGGGTTCTTCCTCTTCAATGGCGGATATTCCTGCGGCACGTTGCAAGCGGTGCATTGCCTCTTGTTGTGCTTTGAGATATTGGCTCATTTGCTCGGTTTGGTCGTTGTCGTCGCCTGTGTTTACCGAAACAAATAACTCGGCAATGGAGATTCCTTGCTCTTCGAGAGCATCCCGCAACTGGTTAAAGTTGGATTCTATTATTTCTTTGATTCGCTGGCTTTCTGCCACGAACATTGCGGTAACAATTCCGTTTTGAACGGCAACACGCAAAGTTACATCGCCCAAATGTTCAGGGCGGAGCGTCATTCGCAACTCAACAAAGGTTTCTGGGACGATAGTTTTAATTTGCGTAACTATTTGTTGCATAATTTGCGTTGGCGAGGTTGCTTGTTGGGCTTCGGCGATATTGGCGATTGCGGCGGCTTGGTTAGCAAGCACGCTCGCAGGAGTTACCTGTACAACAACTTCGCGCGGTTGAATTTCCTCGGCTACTTCGATTGGGCGTTCGTTGGTCGCTTGCGGGATGATTTCGTCAAGCGGACGATATTCAGCCGCATTGTCGGTGGTTTCGGAACGGATAATTCGTAGTTCGGTGGTTGTGCGTTGCTCCGTTTGCGGTTCGTCAACTATGGGAAAAAGCGGAGCATCAAGCCGTTGCGGAATAACCGTTGTCGGTTCGGCTGTTTCCGTTGCTTGCGGACGTTCCGTAACAATTAGTTGATTATTTTCGTCAACCTCGGTTGTCAAATTGCCAAGCAAATTGAGCCTGTCAAGGTTAGTGGCTGCCCTAGAAATAACTTCGGCGGGCGGTTCGGTTTCCAAAGTAACGATTGCGGCTTGCGTTGTGTCAACCACTTTTTGTAATTCTTCGGGATATTCTGGCATAACTAGCAATTCAACAGGGTTTTCGACCTCGAGCAACGTTTGCAAAAACTTGCTTGCAACGGCAGGTTCGGCGAGTTCTTCTGGCATAATTTGCAACTCGGTAGCAATCTCGATTACTTGATCTGGCGGAATTTGCAACAATTCGGCAATAACGTAAACTATCGCAAGCTGAATTTCTTCCTCGGTGGCTGGCGTTTCGGCGATTGGCGTTTCAACGGGCGTTTCTGTGTCGGTGGTTGGAATATCGGTTGGCGGAGCGGTTTCGGTGGGTTGCGTTGGGCGATCTGTCGAGTTTGTTGTGAGTTGCTCTGCACGGCGATTTTGGCGAGTTGTATCTCGTTCGCGCGGTTGGTTTTCGGTAGATTGATTTTCGCGGCTTGCCATAAGTTTGTCAAAATCTCGTCTTTTTTGTCCAGGTTGAGTGGCTTGTGCAGTTTGCCCAATTTGCGATGATTTGCGTTGCGGTACAGGCAAATTAAGTGCGGTATTTTCTCGTATTTGTGCTTTTGTCAACATTATTTCACCTCCTTAAATATAAAAATGGACACACACAAGTTAAACTTGCATATGTCCTATTATAACAAAAAATATTTCAAAAAGCAAAATTTTTATAACTTTTATAAATTTATTTCTCCGTTCATAAATTTACCCATTTCTACGTCAACGTATTTTATGTGCTTTACAATCCAGTTTGCAATGGACATATTTAATGTTTGGGCAAATGCTTCCGAATAGCCAAACTTTTCGTATTCTTTTTTAAGTATTTCGAACGAGGTGCGATAAGTGCGATGTAACCCTTTGTGCCACTCTATTTTAGGATAGCCACTTTTAAGTTGCAATTCTTCTTCATGGGTAAAATGTGTTACAATGTAATCCCCCAAATACTGGATTACCTGTGCTGCCTCGTCCATCGAGCCACGGTGATCTTTTAATTCGTATACTGCGTTTATATGTTTGAAAAGTTCTGCGTGTTCTCTATCGATTAAATCAACGTGAACCGTTAAATCTGGTGTTACTGAAAACATAATTAAACCCCCAGTGTCAATCTCGAAATTGAGAAAAAATTTCCTAGGGTTTCCTAGGGTTTCCTAGGGTTTCCTAGGGTTTCCTCATAATAATAGTATACACTATAAATAAAAAAATGTCAATAAAAATTTTTTTATTGACATTTTTTTATTTATTAAATTGTAACCTCAATTCAACTTAACGTTGGCAACCAATTCTTTAAGCACAGTCGCTTGCGAATAAAATTCTTCGGCAACGGATGCGGATTCTTGGGCGGTGGCTGAACCTTTTTGGATTGTGTGCGACATATCCACAATATTGCTACTGACTGACGTAATCGAGCCAGATATTTCGCTACTTGCATTGGATATTTGCGTTAATACTTCGGATATTTGGTTTATATTGCCAATAACCGTGATAAACGAGTCGGCAACTTGCCTTGCAACGCTAACGCCTGCTTGCACGTTTTGTTTATCTTCTTCCAATAAAACGGCGGTATCTTTGGTGGACTGTTGACTTTTTCCAGCCAAATTGCGAACCTCTTCGGCGACAACGCTGAATCCTTTGCCATGTTCGCCAGCTCGAGCAGCCTCAACTGCGGCATTTAGAGCCAACAAATTGGTTTGGAACGCAATATCTTCGATAACTTTGATAACATTGACAATGTCGCCAGCCGATTTTTCGACTTTATCCATTATGCTAATCATTGTGTGAATAACGGTTTCGCCGTTTTTGGCTATTTCCACGGATTGCTCGGAATGCTCGCTGGCGGCTTTGGTATCTCTAAAACTTTGTTGCGTGCGTTCGCTTATAAAATCTAGCGTATTCGAAATTTGCTCTATTGCTGCGGTTTGCCCTTGTGTATCGTTTGCTAATGCGGTCGCCGTGCGGGATATTTGCTCTGCGCCCGATACAATGCTCTCGGACGAATCGGTTATAGTTCGCATAAAATCGGTCAAATCTTTTATCAAATGATTTATCGATTGCTTGATTGGTGCGTAAACTCCCAAATAATTTTGGTTTATCGATACGGTAAAATTCTTTTGTGCAACTTGCATCATTACATCGGATATATTTTCAATATAGGAAAGATTGGCAGAAATAGTGTTATTTAACGCCACTTTAACATTTTCGAAAGTACCTTTGTACACGTTGTTAATTGTTGCTTTGTCCAAATTTCCCTTTTGCATTTCCGACAACGAGGCTTCAATATCTAAAAGCGGTGCAGATACGGCATCTAATAGCTTGTTCAAGTTGTTTGCCAAAGTTCCCCACGAGCCGTTGAATTTTTTGTCATCAATGTGAATGTCAAATTTGCCATTGGTGGCTTTTTCGGCTACATTGGAAATAGAATCGTAAAGTTCAGTCAATGTATTAGAAATAATGCTGACGGATTTTGTCAATATCATTTTTTTGCCTGGCAATTCGACAACTTTTACATCAAAGTTGCCTTCTGCCAACTTGTCAAGCGACTGAATCATCGGCAAAATATCGTCAACAACGCCAGCTGCTAAAGTGTTAGCACCTTCTAAAATATCCTTAAAAGTATCGTTGTATCTAGCAGTGTTTATACGATATTCATAATTTCCCAGGTCGGAAAATTCATGTGCAAGTTGGTGCAAATCGTTGACAACACTTGTTACAGTGTCAACCAAAGTATAAACATCTGATGCTAAAATACCGATTTCGTCATTACTTTTAATTAACTCGTTATCAATATTTACGTTCATGTTGCCGCTAGAAACCTCATGCAAAGTAGTAGCGATTTTGCGTATTGGAGCAAAACGGAACAAAATGTACACCATACCAATTAAATTTATCAACGTTAAAACAATGGCGGTAACCAATCCCAAATTATGGAAAACGCCGACATTACCGAGCGATTCGCCCACTTGACTTTGCAAGCGGTTAATTTCTGCCATATTTACAGCAGCGGGATCAACTTGTTGTAGCAACATTCCTTGTATTGTGGAATATGCCTCGATAGCACCTTCTGCTGTAAGTGCAGCCAACTCCGAAAATAGCACATTAAGAGCCACTAAAACTATTGATAAAAAAATGAAAATTTTAATCAGACTAGCAATTTTCACTAAATCTCAATCCTCTCTATTTTGCAGTGCTAATATTTAGAAGTTACATTGAGGTTGACACAAACAAATAAAAGCACTCAAGCCAATAAAATTTTTGACTTAATAATTTATACAAATAAGATTATACATTATCAAAAATTGTTTGTCAATTTGTTAATTAGAAATTTTTGTAAATTTTTTATTCACTGCGAGATTGCTCAAAAAAGCTAATGAGTGGCAACATTACCATAGCAGTAAGTCCGCCAGCGAAACCGTTGTTATACAAATTTAATCCGCCATGAAAAATGCCAACTTGCGTTGCCAATGATAGATGTACAAATCCTGCAATTAAACCCCATTTTATGCCGAATCGTCTTGTTAGTGGCGACAAACACGTGGAAAAAAGTGCCGCCAATAAAAAATTGCTGCTATTGGCAGGAGTTCCCGTCATTGTGTAGTTGACTATTGCGGCAATCATAGCACCAGTAACTACAGGAATCGCTCCAGAAAGCCCTTTGCCGAATGCACCAAAGCCAATAACCGAAAGAATTGCTCCAATAATTGGGCCCGAGTATGTTCCGTCGACAATAAGCATAAAAACCCAGCAAAATAGCCCTAAAAGTCCCATTGCTATGTAGGATTGTTCGGCGTGTTTTTTGTAGTAATCGTGGTCTTCCGAATCCATTCTGATAATCTCAAATAAAGATAAATTTTCGCTTGTGCCGAGAAGTCCGCAAATGATAAAATATGCCGAAACCATTAGCAAGAAAATTTCCAAAGTGTGGTTGTAATCGGCACTCCAAATGTTGGCGGTTTCGTAATTTATGCCAAAATTGCGAAACAGTGCAAAAATACACAAGCCAATCAAGCCAGCCGCAAAGCCGACATTGTACAAATTGTAACCCTCGTGGGCTTTTCGCATTGCAACCGCAACAGGATTTATAATAAATCCGATAAAAATTCCAATTAAAATTCCCAAAATTATTCCGACAAGCGGATGAATATGCGGAACAAAAGCCAGTTGCGTAACCACAGGAGCAAGACAAGTTCCCAAAATAGCGGGCAAAATGCAATTTTTGAATGGAACGCCGACAAATCGGCTGTACAAATAACCGCCCAAAATTATTGGCATCATGTTAAAGGGATTTTTGCCAAAAAAGGCGATTCCAACGACAAGCCCTAAAGTTCCCATAGTTAAGCCGAGTGGCTCGTGTTTTGCCCAAGCCAAAACCGCAACGGTAACAAGTCCGCTTAATCCAGCGTTTACCAAGGCTGCGCCAAGTCCGCCAATAACTATGTAATCCGTCAGCAAAATATCTGGCGAAACAACAATATTAAACAGCCCAATAAAAATCCCTTGCGGCGTATCATGAAAAAATCCATTGATTATAAAAAATACAAACAACAAACTTTGCACCCTGTAGGGCTTTATTAAAAAATTATCATGTAACCAATGTCGTACATTTTCTAACGTCATAATTTCCACCTTTCAAGGGATAAACAATAAAACCGTGGGCGCCCGCCTGCCGCCGGGCAGGCTACCCCAAACCCCGCAAGGCTGAATTTTGTCCAGTGGACAAAAGAACAGCGCCCTTGACCCGCATTTTTTATTTTGGTTTTTATGGGGAATTAAAGGGGCGATTTTTCGACCGCCCCAATTTTTTTATATCAATAATTCTTTTACTTCTGGCGGCAATTCTTCTACTTGCCAGTTGATGCAGGTAATAAATTCCACATCATTTTTTTCGGCGAATAGTTTCATGCGGGCTGCTAATTTTACTAAATCTTCGGCATCTAGTTTGGAGATAATGTTGGTTAAGCCGTCGATGTAGATAGTTTTAATATCACTGTTCATAGCCAAAATTCCCAAAAGGAATCCCGAAAATTCGCGGTAATTGGCTAATCTTCCACGACCTGCTTCGATGAAACGTATGTTATAATGTAGGTCGGAAGTTGTGCGGCGGTCGTCGTCAATAAAAACGAGATTTCCGTCGGTTACTTTAAGTTGTTCGTTGGCTTTTTGGATAAGCTGTTTTGTTTTACCCTCGCCTTTGTTTCCTGCAATAAAATGTACCATAGTTATCCTCCTAGTATTCTACACTGTAGTTTGGTGCTTCTTTGGTAATTTGAATATCGTGCGGATGGTTTTCTTTTATACTGGCACTGGATATTTTCAAGAATTGGGCTTTTTCTTGTAGGCACGAGATAGTTTCGCAACCGCAATAGCCCATTCCAGCTTTTAACCCGCCCATAAGTTGGAAAACCGTGTCCGCAGCCGAGCCTTTGTAAGCTGTGCGACCTTCAACGCCTTCAGGAACGGCTTTTTGTGCGTGTTCTTGGAAGTAGCGATCTTTGCTGCCTTGTTCCATTGCGGCAAGCGATCCCATTCCTCTGTAAACCTTGTATTTGCGACCTTGATACAACTCGGTTGCACCTGGACTTTCGTCGCAACCTGCAAAAACATTGCCCATCATGCAGACATTTGCGCCCGCCGCCAAAGCCTTTGCAATATCGCCAGAATAGCGAATCCCGCCGTCCGAGATAATCGGTATGTTGTGCGGTTTTGCTGCTTCGGCACAATCCAAAACGGCTGTAAATTGCGGAACGCCGATTCCTGCGACAACGCGCGTTGTGCATATCGAGCCAGGACCAATTCCCACTTTAACGGCATCTGCGCCCGCTTCGATGAGAGCCACCGTTGCATCGGCAGTGGCAACATTGCCCGCCACAACCTGCAAATTAGGAAATGCACTTTTTATATCTTTTAAGCAATTTATGACTGTCAAAGAATGTCCATGAGCCGAATCTAACACAACTAAATCTACTTTTTCTTCAATTAGTGCCTTTACACGTTCCATATAATTTGCATTTGTGCCGATTGCCGCACCCACCAACAACCGACCTTGCTCATCTTTTGCCGCATTGGGATATTTAATTGTTTTTTGAATATCTTTAACCGTTATTAACCCTTTTAGATTGCCTTTTTGGTCAATTATTGGCAATTTTTCAATTTTGTTGCGTGTTAAAATAGATTTCGCCTCGTCAAGCGTTGTGCCTTCGGGAGCAGTTACAAGATTTTCCCTTGTCATTACCTCGTAAATTTTTTTGTTGGGATCCGAGTTAAACAGCATATCACGGTTAGTGATTATTCCAACTAGCTTGTTATGCTCGGTTATAGGAACGCCAGAAATATGATAACGCGCCATAAGAGCCTCGGCTTCATGCACATAATGGTTGGGCGATAGCGAAAAAGGGTCGGTAATAACGCCGTGTTCCGAGCGTTTGACTCTGTCAACCTCGGCGGCTTGTTGTTCTATAGACATATTTTTATGTATAATGCCTATACCTCCTTGACGTGCAACTGCAATAGCCATTTTGGATTCGGTAACGGTGTCCATACCTGCACTCATTACTGGGATATTTAGGTTAATTTTTTGAGTAATTTTTGTGTCAACCTTAACATCCATGGGTAAAATTTCGGAGTAAGCAGGGATTAACAGCACATCGTCAAAGGTAAGAGCCTCGCGAATAATTTTTTGCATATAAATTTTTTCCTTTCGTTTATCAGCTAATAAATTTATTGATATTTTTGATAACCATCTTCGAACAAATCAGATATATCTATTTGCAAGCCATAAGCGGTAGTTATTGGCTTGGTTAAATCCTTATTTGGCTGGCGTTTATTGCCAATCCAACATTCCATTTCGCTTGAATATTCGGTTAAGTACCAATGTTCGGTTATTGGGGAAGTTGTGTATAGGTTGTGTTTCATTTCGCGTTCAACTTTTGGGTTAGAATCAGACCAAACTTCGACGACCAAATCGGGAAAACCTGCAACACAGGCGTATCCAAGTACAAACTCGTGTTCGTGAAAAAGCATTATATCGGGTTCGACAATTTGCAAATGTTCAATTATTGTTGGGTCAAAATCGGAGAGGTTTATCAAACTAATAGGTCCTTTGAATTTTTCGCCCCAATGTGATAATCCCCCAGAAAGTTGTCGCAAAATGGTTTTTTCTGTAGCCATCGAGCCTTTTAGCAAGTTTCGCAACTCCATGTAAATATATCCAGTTAAATCTCCGTGTCTGTGAGTTGTTTCTGTTTCAAATACAAATCCCATGAGAACTTTCCTTTCGGTTATAATTTTTTTAGAGTGAATATGTCAGAAATATCTATTGGCAAGCCACCAACGGTAACTAGTGGTTTGGTCAAATCTTTATTAGGTTGCCGATTTTTGCCAATCCAACATTCCATTTCTGTTGAATTTTGCTCGATATACCAATGCTCGGTTGTGTGTGAGGTAGAATATAGTTGATGTTTCATATTATGTTCTGCTAAATCGTTTGATTCTGACCAAACTTCCACAACTAAATCGGGAAAACCAGCAACACGAGCATCTGCACGAATATATGGGTTTTTGTGAAACAACATTAAATCCGGCTCTACTGTTCCCAAAGTAGTAATTACTTTTGGGTCAAAATTAGAAATATCCACTAAAGAAACATTTTCTACATATTTTTTCCCCCAATGAACCAATGCACCTGTTTCAGATCTTAACAATACTTCTTTTGTGTTCATTAAATTTCTCAATAGATTTCCCAGTTCAATATAAATTCGTCCTACCAAATCGCCATGAACGTGCGTAGTTGACATCTCATAATACATAAAAACTCCCCTTTTTTTGCTATTTTTTGGGATGAAACTTTTGGCGACTTAACAATTTACGCATTTCTTGTAAAATTTCGTCGTTGGGTTCGATAATAATTGACTGTTTTTTGCCATTATAGTTGGTCAAAAATATATAAGATCGCTCCGAAACTGTGCCAGAGCTGTAATCTTTTTTTTCTTGTGCGGTAGAAAGCATATTTTCGTGGGAAGTATCTTCCACATGAGCCATAACTTCAAAATCCTTTATATTGCCAGTAAATAGGCGTTTGCGATTAGATTTATTGTAAATTACATCTATATCCAATTCGCCGTTTGTAACGCTGTATTCAAATTCCTTTTTTAGGCGACCCAAAACAATGTACGCACCAAAACCAGCCGCAAAAGTTATAAATATTCCAAATTGCGGAATTATAGTCATCGAGCCAACCAAAATCAACATTACGGCAAAAATAATTCCCACTCGTTTTAGCGTGTCTTTTGTATCGGGAATTTTTTTAATTAGTTGTTCCTTGTAAACGTCCGCCATTTTAAGACCTCCATTTTTAGTGTTTTTAATAGGGATTATTTCATCATTTACATTATACACGATTATTATTTTTTTTTCAACCCTCTCAAAAAAAATTAGACAGCCGCCTTTTTGACGAGTATAATAAAAGTATAAAACTCAACTGGAAAGGAACAAAAAAATGGTAAATATTGACAGCTGTACCTGCGGATACGAACATCCGCACATTGACATGATTGTAAAAATTGGACGTGGACTTTTGCCACAAACCGCCGAAATTTTGAAGGATTTTCCGCACAATATATTATTAGTTGCGGACAAAAACACTTTAGCCGCCGCAAATGGCTTGCTCGATGTTTTGAAAAATGGGGGATTTTCCTGCAAATTGCAATGTTACGACAACTTCACCGAGGCGGATATTAAGCACGTAAAGGAAATTGAAACGCTATCGGAAGATGTTGACGGAATTTTAGCGGTTGGTAGCGGTTCGATTGGCGATATTTGTCGGTTGGCATCGTTCAATGTAAAAAAAGCGTTTGCTATTTTCGCAACCGCGCCGTCCATGGACGGATTTGCATCTAGTACCGCGCCAATCACGATTGACGGCTTTAAGGAAAGCCTGTTGTGTCATGCACCGTCCATAATTATTGGCGATACTGACATTTTGGCAAAAGCTCCTGCCGAGTTAAAATCGGCTGGATTCGGCGATATTATGGCAAAATACGTAGCTTTGGCGGATTGGAAAATGGCAACTTTGGTTGCAAAAGAATATTTTTGTCCAAAAGTTGCGGAAATGGTTGCGGATGTTCTGAAAAAAACCGCCGCATTAGCCGATAAAGTAACAGAAGAAAGTCCCGATGCCGCCGCCGCACTTATGGAGGCACTCGTTCTATCAGGGCTTTGCATGACGCTTGCCAATAATACTCGCCCTGCATCCGCATCGGAGCATCTTATCGCACATTATTGGGAAATGAAAAAGCTGGAACGTGGCGAACCTATGCCGTTTCACGGTACAAAAGTTGGCGTTGCAACTTTAATGGTAACAAAATTGTATCACGATATAATTGACGGAAAATACGGCGAGCCAACTTTCGGCACAGACGATGTTGACTGGGATAAAGTTTACAAAATATACGGGCCACTTTTTAAGCCAGAACTTGACAAAGTGAATAATCCCTCGATAATGGAAAACACAAGCGCCGAGATTCTCAAGCAACATTGGCAAGATATTTGCAAAATAATGCGAGAAGAATTGCCTACATACGAGCATTTATTGGACTTAATGAATAAAGCAAAAGCCGTAACAACAATCGAAGGAATACAAGTTGACAAGCAGCTTGCTCTCGATGCACTAGAAATACATCCATATATGCGATATAGAGTAAATTTAACTAGATTATTGCCAATTTTGGGCATTAAACCCGATTGGGAAAGATATTTGACAGTTTAGATAGTAAAAACGCCAAATTTTGTTGTTTGGCGTTTTTTTATGTAATATATATTGTATAATATTTTGATTATCCGTTTTATAAGCCAGCCACCGTACTCAAATCCCATTCCTCATGAATCTTCGGAACATCGCTAATCAACCGCTTAGTATACTCCGCTTGCGGATTCAATATAACATCCTCGGCTGTGCCGCTTTCCACAAATTGCCCATGTTCCATTATATACACCGTATCCGAAACATAGTACGCAAGCCCAATATCGTGCGTTATGAAAATTATCGTCATGTTTACCTCGTCTCGCAACTTCAGCAGCATATCCAAAATTGTCGCGCGCGAACACGCATCCACCATCGATGTCGGCTCGTCCGCTATCAGAATCTTCGGCTTTAACAGGAAAATTCTCGCTATCATTAGCCGCTGCATTTGTCCGCCCGACAACTCAAATGGATATTTATTCGTTAATTCTTCATATTTCAAGTTGACAAACGAGCACGCATCCGTCATTAACCGCACTTTCTCCTCTTTTGGCAGCTTTTTGCCGCCCATTAAATTTATGCAATCCAGCAACAGCGTATCTATCCTATTGAACATATTGAACGACGAAAACGGATCTTGAAATACCGCTTGAATCCCTTTCCAATACTCCTTTTTCTTCTTGTGGCTGGATATATCTCGCACGGCATCACGAAAGTAAATGTCGCCTTGCGTTACGCCGATTAGCCCCAAAACCATTTTTGCCAGCGTTGTCTTGCCAGAGCCAGATTCGCCAACGATTGACACAACTTCGCTTTCACGAAAGTTGAAATTTACTTCGTTCACCGCTGTATTTTTATTCACTCCGTATCCAAAAATTTTGGTTACTTTGTCGCCGCGCAACACGGACGGCTTGTTTTGCAGTTCTTGCAAACTCATTGGCATTTTTTACACCTCGCTTTCGTTTTCACTAGATTTATTGCTTGCGTTTTCTTGCGTTTTCTCGCTAGTTTTCTTGTTTTCTTTCAAATTTTCGCTTTTTTGGGATTTTATGGCGGCAATTCCTGTTCCCTCTTTTGCGTACGTTTCTCGTAAAAAATCCACGGAATGTATGCACAAGTGCATTCGATTATCGTCAAAAACTCGCCGCGAACGCTCGCCAAGGCTGCAAGTTGGAATAACATATTTGCAACGTGCCGCAAAACGACAGCCTGCAGGCGGTTTCTTCAAGTTCGGCGGCGTTCCAGGAATCGCCTCCAGCTTGACATCGCGCGTGCCTTCCTCTGGCACAATTATCGAGCCCATCAATCCCTTGGAATACGGATGAACTGGGTCGAAAACCATTTCGCGCGCCGTGCCACGCTCCACAATTTGCCCTGCGTACATTACCATGATGTGGTCGGTTACGTTGTACAACAGCGGCAATTCGTGCGTTATGAATATCATCGATTTAATGTAGCCCTTTTCCATGAGATCTCGCATCATTTTGATGACCATTTTTTGCGAAGTTACGTCCAGCGCCGACGACGGCTCGTCCGCAATCAGCACTTTCGGCGACAAAATTGTGGAAATTGCAATAACTGTGCGTTGTTTCATTCCGCCAGAAAGCTCTACGCTGTAGCGATTTAGCACCTCTTGCGGCAATCCGAGAATCTCAAACCGCTTGCGTGCCATGTCAAAAATATCCTTTTTGCTAACGGATTTATCGTGCGCATGAATAACATCCTCGATGAACCGAATCACCTTTTGCGTGGGATTTAGTGCGTTCATGGCGGCTTGCGGAATGTACGCAACTTCCGTTCCCAAAATATTTTTGCGAACATCGTCAGGTTTCATTCCAGAAATATTTTTGCCGTCAATTATGATTTCGCCGCTAATATAATGAAGCGGAGCAAAATAATATCCCATTAAACTTAGCGCCAGCGTGGATTTTCCGCAGCCAGATTCACCCGCAACGCCCAACGATTTGCCCTCTTCAATCTCCAGCGAAACGCCGTCAACCGCATAAACGTTCTCCTTAAAGCGGGTTACGTACTTGGTTTTTAGGTCTTTTACCTCTAACATGATTTTTCCCATAAAATCAGCCCTCTCTAAGTTGTGGATTAAACACTTGGTCAAGCCCAGTGTTCATAAGGTTCATTGAGAACGCAATCGCCGCAATCGCCAAAATGATAGGCACGAAAGCCCACCAAGCGCCAGCTTGCCAAGCCGAAAACATTTGCGCCCAGTTCATCATCAAGCCGAGCGTTGCAACATCGGTGGTGGATGGGCCCAATCCGAGCATGGAAAGTTGAGCTTCCGCAAGAATCGCAGTGGAAATTTGCAAAATTAACGCCATAACAACATAACTTGCCACATATGGCAAAATATCGTTCAAAATGATGCGTGGCATACTATGACCAGATAATTTGGATAAATTTACGTGATCTCGATTTCGCAGAGAAAGCACTTGCGACCGCACAGAACGGCACGTCCAAGGCCAAGCGGTAAAGCCGATTACGATTGCGACCGTGTTTACGCTCCGCGCGCCAGGATCCATCGCATTTGAGATTAGGATAAGCAGCACAAATCCAGGAATTACGGTAAACAGGTTGGTTATGAACAAAATCGCATCGTCCACAAAGCCGCCAGTATAGCCAGAAATCAAGCCGAACGACAGCCCAATCGTGGTTGCAACCGCGCCAGCAATCAAGCCCAACCGCAGCGAAGTCATAACCGCCGAAAGTAGCTGTGTAAGCACATCTCGCCCAAAGTTATCCGTGCCGAGCGGCAAATGCACAAGGTTTACAATGCTGTTCACGTTGACAAAATCTCGGCTTTCGAACATATTGGCTGTATCTTGCACAAGTTCGCCGTCTTCGTTGAAATATGCCAAAATTACGCCTTCTTCGCTAATTGCAACCTGCAATCGCTCGTTAAAACGCACGTTTTCGTTATGTGCCGCCAAAGTCATTCCTTGAATCCGCTGATTTGGGTCATAATTTGCGTTCCAAGCCGCAATTAAGGCTGGCTCGTCTTCCACCGACAAAACGCCAGGCGGAAAATCCAAATGCGTTTCCAAAAAATCAATCATACGGAGCGAATCCTCCACAGAAAGCACGTCCGCAACACGATTTTCCTCAACATTCAGCAGAAAATAGCGGCGATCGCGGTTTTCCACGACATCTTGAATGTTGACATATCGCCCAGGAGCAGTGAACGATTGCCGAGAAACCAGCTGCAACGGCGTAAATGGCGAAATCAGCGGATAAATTATCGCCAGCAAAAACACCGAAGTAAAAATGATAAATCCAATCAAAAATTTTGGCGTTGAGAACGCCTGTTTTACTTGTCTAAACATGGGCGCACCTCCTAGGAATCCTGTTGCGCGGCTTTAATACGGGGATCGACAAAACCGTAAATAACCTCGACAACCAAATTTGCAATTAAAATCATAAACGTGATAATCAGCGTTGTTGCGGAAATCAGTGGGAAATCCTGGCTACGCAAGGCGGTTAGCAAAGTTGTGCCTATTCCAGGATAATTGAAAATAATTTCTGCGACAATGTTACCGACCATCATTCCGCCGAGTGCGAAGCAAAGCCCAGTAATTTGGGGCAACATAGCGTTGCGAAAAACGTAACCGACAATTTTGTGGTCTTTAATTCCCAAAAAGCGGCTATATTTGACGTAATCGGCATTAAGTTCGTAAATGGACATTGACCGCATTCCGATAGCTTGACCGCCGATTGTGATTAGGACGACCGTCCAAAACGGCAGTTGATAGTGCAGCAGCAGCGATGCGATAAATTCTGGCGTGAAAGCAGGAACCATATCGAACGCAAAGCCGCCGCCGACAGGAGCCCAATTTAGTGTGATTGCGAAAATCCAAAGCATGACGATAGCCATTCCGAAAGCAGGAATGCTGCTAATGAACATGAACAGCGGCATAACGGCGGCATCGAAGCCACGGCGAATGTAGGCAGAAATTGCACCAAGCACGTTTCCAAGCACCCAGCCCACAATTATTGCTGGGATTTGCAGTGCGAGCGTCCAAACGATTGACTCGCCGATAATATCGGAAACTTGCCGCGGATGTTGGGTAAACGAAGTTCCCAAATCGCCACGCAGGAGGTTCATAACGTACATCCCAAACTGTACAGGGAGCGGTCTATCCAAGCCGAACCGCTCGATGAAATCCTGTTCAATCTGCTGAATAACAGAGGCGGTAGCACCTTCGCCAGCCGCACCAGCCACAAGTGCCGCAATCGGATCGCCTGGCATCATTCGTGGCAAAAAAAAGTTCAAAAACA
>JGI24700J35501_10930797_pt1 | contig 24515 bp, 21 predicted proteins | sample TergutTh196P1_FD_35501 | JGI IMG/M metagenome (IMG submission 35501)
TTATCAACTCTGCCCCTATCTTTGCAATTTTTGCCTCTTTACGTGAGAAATTTGAGGGGGAGTGGTAATCAAAAAGAGTAAATGTAGAATTGCTGTTGCCTAATGTGTTTAACTTGTGATAATTTCACCCTTAAGAATACGAGGGAAAATTTCACCCCCTCGGTACAATGAGGCATGGAATATATCATGAGCAAAGAGGCGTGGGCATAAGCTACAGCGCCCTCTGCCGGATATTGAAAAGCGCGGGGATAGAGTCAACATACGGAGCGCTGAAAACTACGAGATTGTAAAATGCGGGTTTTAACCCGATGATAAAAGGCACAGAGTAAAGTATGGTAGACTCTGTGCCTTGGTAGAAATTACTGCAAAATTATCACGGGAAATGACAACCGGGGAACCCACATGAGGTAATCTCGTCGGAAGGGAACTTGGTTATAATTTCATGGCCGTTTTCTGTAACAACGACTTCCTCTTCTATCCGGGCGCTACCAGTACCGTCTTTTGACGCACACCAGGTTTCTATGGCAAAGACCATGCCAGCTTTAAACTCAAATGGGTGGTCCTTGGAGAAAAGCGCGGAGATAACAGGTTTTTCCCAGAGCCCCAAGCCTATACCATGTGCGAATTGAAGCAAGAAAGCCTCTCTTTCGTTTTTGAAACCCAAGTCCTGAGCGGTCGGCCACTTGGCTACAACATCAGCAGTGGTGGAACCCGGTTTAATAACGGATATACCATCGCGAAGCCACTTCAAGGCCGTAGCGTATGCTTCTTCCTGGGCTTTAGTAGGCTTGCCGCATGAGAATGTCCGGTAATAGCAGGTACGATAACCATTGTAAACATTGCCGATATCAAAGTAAACGAGTTCGCCAGGCCGGATCATACGGTTGGAAGTGGTGTGGCTATGCGGGTTTCCACGCATACCGGCAATACAATTGACGAATTCTACGGACTCCGCACCCCATCTAAAGAGCTGGCCTTGAATAAGGGCTTCCAATTCGTTTTCAGTGGCTCCTGGTCGTAAGTTTTTGGCTACATCCCAGTATGCTGCATCTACCATTGCCGCCGAGCATTTTAACAGTTCGATTTCCTCATCGGTTTTTATTAAGCGGGCTTCCACCATAGGAGCTTGTCCGTCAAGTACTTCGATACCGGCTTTTTCCAGGGCTTTTAGAAGAGGAATATCCACAATATCTATACCTAAAGGACGCTTGTCTACTCCGTGTTCTTTTAGATAGTGGATAATTTCATTGGCTTCCAAGTCTACCATGCCAGCTTCCACAGGAATAGAGCCGCGCATAGAGCCTACGGCCGGCATAATGTTTTCCGGACGAATCCAAGAAACGCGCTTGCGTTTTGAAGGGCAAGCAGGATCAAACAAAATGGGTTGATCCAAACCGTCAATAAGCAGGCAATGGCGGTTCATCTTGTTGCGATTCCATTCGCCTATATGGGTGCCGGTTATATAGCGGATATTGTCAAAATCGTAACATAACAAAGCGCCATAACCAGACTTTTTGAGTTCTTCTTTTGCACGGGCAAGTCGATCCTTCCTCAACTTGTCATAATTGATGGTGTCTTCAAAGTCAACACCGTTAAAACCAGACTTCATGATAAAATCTCCTTAACTTAGTAAATTTGGAACATACGTCCATGTTATTATAAACAGCAATTATTGTGCCAAGTCTATCGGAAAGCTACAGCTTTGAAAACCGTTTTTTAACAAAGGCACGATAACAACCGTGCCTTTGTCCTTCTAAATGACTAGCCGTTAATAAAGCGCATTGGACCCCCCAGTTATTTGATTGTTTTTATGCAATCAACCGATATAATTGACCGAATCGGGTTTAAGTGGCTTGCGCACTTTAGGCTGCTCTGCAGTATAGCCGAGGCTGACCGCAAAGAGTGGCGTATGGCCTTCGGGAACTTTTAGACGAGCGCAAAAATCTTTGCCTTCAGGTCTTCTCAGCGCATGATTGAACCCCGCAAGATAGCAGCTTCCTAAGCCAAGTGATGTGGCCACAAGCGTAATTATCATTGCCGTGTTGGCGCAGTCACCCATGGCGTACTCAACATCGTCTTTCGCAGAGATCACTATCACCGTTTTGGCCGTACGGAAGCTGTCGAAATTCGGATCTTTCGCCTTTTCAACTTCGTGCGGTATGCCTGAAGCCAATGCAATTTCCTTGTTTACCGCAGTTATCTCGGCCATAAGAACCCGGTCGCGCAGAACTGTAAAATGCCAGGGCTGCTGGTACATGGCACTGGGCGCTATCTTTGCGCATTCCAGCATAGTCTGAATGTCCTCATCCTTGACTGGCGTATCATCAAAAAAACGGATGCTACGGCGTGCCTGAATGTTTTTGATAACTTCATTCATGTTAATCGTCTCCTCTTCATTGAGTTTGTTTTTATTATACCTGATTGAAAGCAAAAGTGCAATAGTCAGGTTACTTAAAAATCTATCCAGATTTTTACTATCCTCCAGAAAGCGGCGGAATAATATCGAGTACACAGGTTTCCGTCAACGGGTGGTGCATTGCCAAAACGCGCTTTTCCATACATACAAGTACGCTAAACTCCCCCTCTCGGTTCTGTTCCAGCATGGCTCTCAGCGCTGGATAACGCCTTGCCATATCTTCCATTAATAAATGCGGCGTCGTCGGTTCCTGCAAGGACACCTCTATTTGATTTGTCCCGACGGCTTCGCGGTACTGATACAGCCATTTCAATGTTACAACATACATATCAGACATCATCATCCTCCTCACAAATAGCCGAAAGGCCATGCCTCAATCAAGGCCTTTCGGCACCTTATTTTATCAACGCTTCCTCAAACGGTTTCAAATCCTTTATTGTAGAAGTCTTGAAGCTCTTCTTCGGGAATGTCAAAAACATCGCCGGTACGGATTGGCATCTCCATCATATATTCTGGCATACGATTATGTGCGGCGGTCAATCCTGCACGCTCATTGAATTCCACTTCCAGTCGAATCATTTTTTTACCCATGATGATTAAATCGTCCGGCTTGAATGCAGCCTCATATTTTAAGTTGAGCAAAGTGGATACTTTTTCCACGGTATCCCATGAGGCACTTACTGCAATATAGCACAGGCCCATAGCATCGCAAATTGCCGTCATGGTTTGCATATCTTTGGCCCACTCAACGCTTCCTTCTCTTTGTCCAGGTTCTGGTGTGGTCTGCGTAACTGGACGGTAACCCGGGCGCCCTGGCAGGCAGTTCCCGTAGGTGTGATCCGCCCCCATAGGCGAGACGGCATAGGTTACACCTAAGCCCTTCAATGCACGGGGCTCATAAGCTGCAAAACTCTGCCCTTTTACGGCGGGAACTTTTTGTACGCCCAATACTTTGCCCGTAACGACACAACCATGCGCAAGCAATTTGCCGAATATGGTATCTGATTTTACTTCTTCTACCAGTTTCCAAACACCGTCGATATCCCCAAATTCACAGAGGCCGCTTTCCATTACTACGCCAAACGCAGCACCAAGCTCAATCGTATCCATGCCAAATCCATCGCAGAAGCGGTCTAAGCGTGCAACCGTGTCAAGGTCGGCAATGTTCAGGTTGCTCCCCATCAATCCCAGCGTTTCAAATTCCAAGCTCGATGTAAGATGCTCCCCATCTGGGCCGTTATACACGTTGGAACATCGCACGATACAGCCTTTATAGCATCCGTGAGACGGATCCCCTTTTCTTTCTACAATGGTATCGTACATCTTTTCGCCGCTGATTTTTTCATACTCGTCAAAAGAGCCTAAGCTGAAATTCCGGCAGGCGAGAGCCCCAATCCGACTTGTAACAGCGACAAGATTGGCAGTTCCCAGCTTTGTAAGCACTTGCCGCTTGGGAATAATCTCCTTGTTCCACTCCCTGCATTTGGATACAAAGGCTTCACGGTCCCTGTAGCCCACATCCTGCGGCTTAGGGTCGTCCAACACAATGCATTTTACGCGCTTGCTACCCATGACCGCGCCCATGCCGCCGCGTCCGGCGTGGCGGGCGGGGATTCCGTCATCGTCTGCCACGGCGCAAGTAGCGGACGAATACTGGCGCTCTCCGGCGACCCCTATGGTCATAATGTTAATGTGTTTTCCCAACCGTTCTCTCAGCAAAGCGCATGTTTCATAGTTGTCCAATCCAATGTATTCTTCCGCAGGTTTTAAAGTCGCGCCATTCGCGTCAATATAAAGCATATGCCAGCGTCCGTCGTCTTCAGAAGGCTTTTCTTCAATAACGATAGCTTTATAGCCCATTAGAGCCAGCTTCCTGGCAAAAGAGCCGCCGATGTTTGATTCTTTGATTCCGCCTGTCAGCGGGCTTTTCGCACCCACAGAAAGGCGGTTGCTCATCGCCGCAAAAGTTCCGCCTAAAAGGCCTGGGGCTATGACGATTTTATTATGCCTCCCAAGTGGCTCGCAGGTTGCCGGAACCTCTTCGTTGACAATAGTAGATGTCAAATACCTGCCACCGATATATTCATGCTTTGGATCGACCTTCTGAATGGATATGCTTTGGTCCAGCATATTTAACCGTATTATTTTATCCATAACCTTATTCTGCCCTCCTGTAATCTGCCGTTATTTGCCTAGCTTTTATGATACCATTAGTTATTACTTTTGTCAACACAATGATCGTCAATAATACGGCGAGATGCCAAAAAATAGATGCTGCATCTATTCACAATAACACGCTCCTAAGAAGTTGGCAAAAAAATCATTTGTTGCTTCAAAAACGAAACTAGCTTTAATAATAAAACACCAAAATCTCATCGACAAATGCCGACAGCCCGTGCAATAATCATAGAAGCAACACAATAGGAGTAAAAAATTCTGCATGAAAGATGCCAAGGAAACGACGACAGGCTTCGAGCTAATCAGCGGTTTCCAAGAAGCGCTCATTATTGGAACTCGTTTTATTTTTAAAACTGAATGCGGCCTTTCTTGTTGGTTTTTTGCCAGTAAATATAAGACAAGCGCATTAAAGAAAATTAACCACGAACCACACAGTCGACCCGAACCTTCCTGCAAGAAAACCCAATTTGAGTTTTTAGAGATTCCCTTCATTTGAACACTTCCTGTTACCTAAAAAGTTTTAAGATACATTTTTTCTATTTCAATAAAGCCCTGTAAAACCATTAAACAGCCTCGATAAAAATCCGTTTCGGCGTAAGCGGTTGCATTTTCCGCATACTCACCAATCCATTTTCCAAGGTGCTCTTCTAAAAATGTTTTCTGTATGGAAAATAAAAAGCTGGTTTTTGAAGGTTCTTTAGCTATCTGTTCTGATAAAACACGCATAAAATCCAATTCAACACAGAAAAAATCAACGCTCTCCTTTGCATCCACTGGTATGAATCCCGCCTTGCGGTAAAGATTTGTAATACGCAACATAGACGATGAAGTTTTTTTCTCTTTTTGATATTGACTTTCATAAGGCGCTTTAAGCCCCGTAGCATGCGGAACGCGTATCAATCTTGTTCTATCCACCGCCAAAACCTCTATTTGTTCGACAATATCAACATTCATGGTTTCTTTTAAAAAACCGGTGATAAGGCCTATCCCTTTGGTAATAATAGGGTATTGCAGTTCTTTTTGCCGTTCCAGAAATGATTGAAACTCAGGCGAATATAAATAATTCCGAAATTTTTCATCCGGAAGGCACATGAAGATATTTATCAGGATTTGGTAAATCTGCCCCCTTTTCGCGCTCATACCCGCTATGTTTTTTTCGTCTTGTTGAGCTTGCTTCATGTGAATAACCCGATAATAAACGGCAGCAAATACACTCTTATTATGAGTACGCCATACGTAACAACAACCGTAAAACTAAGTGCTGCGATTAAGTTGCCGATTTCAAAAAATGACGGTCTGTACGGCTTGGGTTGCTCGTACATACTGTAAGGAGGCGGCAAGACTGGCTCTCTTTGAAACCCTATTACCATTTCAAATTTTTCAATGAACAATGCGACAATCGCTAAAAGACATATTGCAATTTCCAGTATCAAAATTTCCCTAAAAATTATCCCGTGTCCCAAAAGAAATACGAGAATAATGAATGATATTCCGGTAAATATTAAATTATGCGGTTTTTGTTCCGCTAAAAAAGCACTTATAATGCTACCTATTTGTGATACAAATATCAACAAGGTTAAAACAAGGAATGAATTAAAAAAAACATGATGATTTGAATCATTTAACGTGAGCAGCGACATTACGGCTGTTCCGCTCCATATACCGTTTGCTACCGTTATAAGGGCATCAAATGATTTTATTCTGGAGCCAGACAAATGCATAACAAAAAGCAGCACATGAACAAGCATACAAAACAATGTAAAAAATAAAGTGGCAAAAGCCCACAATCTCATAACTTCAGGGATATTCATGAAAATCCCGAACATAAACACAAAACTTAGAATGGTCAGAATAACAAGCGAAATGAAGTCAAGCGTCAAAGGTGAAATGAAGTTTTTGCCTGATATGATTTTAAGTGCGCGAAACGGCCTGCCAAGGTCTGCGCCCATTAACATTTGTGCGCTTAACAAACACGCAAAAGCAATCGTGGCTGCAAGCTGAAACCGGTAAAGGGAAAACGCAAGCAGTTCCTGGAAGATAACGGCAATAGATAAAACCGCCAGAATTCCGCTGCCTATTGATGACAAAACAAAGAACCCCTGAATGTTGAGTCCCCAAATATATTTGTTATTCAAATTAGTTTTACCTAAACCAAAGAATACGTTGTATAAAACGGTTAAGCCGCTTGCTCCAAAAATCAAAACCGATACGGCCAATATAATCCAATCTATGACTCCCATAGCATTACCCCCCGATGTAATATACGGAAGATTCTGTTCCAAGCTCACTTCTGAACGGAACCGCTCCGTGTTGAGCAATCAATTTGGAAATTTCGCTTTCCGGATCATCCAAATCTCCGAATATCCTACAATTTGCCGGACAAGTCTGAACACAGGCATTTTTTTCTCCCCGCGCCACTCTATCGATGCAGAACACACATTTTGCAACCGTACCTTTTTCAAAATTAACATACTTCTTCTTTTCAAAAGGCGTTGCGTTCTGATCTTCATAATAATTTTTTATGTCCCATAGGAACTGCCTACCTTCATAAGGACAGGCCATGATACAGGCTCTGCATCCTATACACTTTTTTGAATCAACCGTTACTATCCCCTCTTCGCTTTTTACCGTAGCGCGTGTTGGACAAATTCTCAAACAGGAAGCATTTTTGCAGTGCATACATGGCATCGGAAGCCACTTCATTTTTGCGCTTGGATACTTTCCAACTTCAAATTTTTTCATCTTGTTAAAGTTGATTCCTGCTGGAGTCCCGTTTTCCGCACGGCAGGCAACGCTACAGGCACCGCATCCTACGCATTTCTTCAAGTCTATCAACATTCCGTATCGCATAACTTACCGTCTCCCCTTTGCTTTTTTTATCATAACTCTAGGCGAGATATTTTGTCCGGCACTTACAGGGTCCAATGTGTTTATTTCTGTGGAAATTAACGCGTTAAAATTCGGCCCTTTTCGATTTAATGGATTTCCCTGTCTAGTTCCGCCGCCATAGCCGCCTGAAATGCCGATTGAATCGGGATGAAAAAGCTCCGATACCCTGACAATACCTTCAAGGCTGCCACATTGAGACGAAACAACTGCACGATCCCCTTCCTTAAGGTTTTTCTTTTTTGCCGTTTCAGGGTTTATGCAGATTACCGCTTCGTAGGGGTCTGTTTTATACAGTTCTGCCAGCCATGGGTTTCCTGCCGCACCTCCTACATCGCTGGAAAAATAAGGTGTTTTCCAGTTAAATGACAATAAGTCATATTCCGCAGGCTCATTGGTTTCTATCCAATGGGGAACTGGTTTATACATATCGAAGATATAATCCTCATTATCTACACCGGGGAATTTTATGCCGTGCTTTCGCAGGTTAGCTTTTAAATTATCCCCTGTGTTTTTCAAATGCTGAAAATAAAATTCATGTTTTGTCTGATCACCCGGATAGTAATAATACAGGTAAAAATGTTTCTTTGACTGCCAGTGGATTTTGTAGCCCACTTCGTTCAATTCTTTAAAACCTGTCCCATCCCCAAATATCCAGCCTTTAATTTGTCTGTCAAATATTTCAGTCAGGGGATATCTCGTCTTTAAATCCAGCTTATGAGGTTCCACTATGTTGAGGCCTTGCTCTTTTATAATCCAATCCTCACCCTTGTTTACACAGTCATTGAGGCCGCCTTCGCCGTACAATATGCCTATACGATCGGCAAGCTCAAGAAGAATGTCATCCACATGCTTCGTGTTAAACAGGGTAGGAACAGGCTGGCGCATTTGAATCATCTGCAGGCCTGCAACCTCATCGGAAACAGATTGATGCTGAGGATAAAACGGAGCTACACGCACTCGTTCAAGATAACTATGCTCCGGCAACAGAACATCGGCCAGACTGGCCGGCTCATCCATGTGATAGGCAATGGATACGGAAAACGGTATTTTTTTGAATGCTTCAACATACTTTTCCGGCTGCCCGTTCATTCTTATGGGATTTCCGCCGATAGAAAACCACGTCTTTATTTCATAGTCTATGTAATACTTTTCAGGCTCCAATATGGCGTTTACGGCTAAATGAGGCGTTGTATGACAATTCGGGAAAAATTCCACAAGTCCTATGTGTTGCGGCGGATAATTAAACTCCCGTGGAACCGCCTCGTAGCCGGGCTTCATTGTACCGTCTTCCGTCGGTTCTATTGCAGCGGCTCCCCTATACCCGCAGCCTACACAGCCGCCCGGGACTTCAATTGCCCCAACCATCATGTTGATAAGCTTGCCGGTAAGGTCGGCATATGTACCGCCTGTTTTATTTGTCAGATTACGCTCCGTGTTTAACGAAACAGGCCTGAACGGAAATGTAAAACCGTCGATATCTATAGTGCTTCCAATTCTTGCATGTGAAACAAATTCACTTGCAATCCTGCGTGTTGTTTTGGCGGGGATCGTACAAATTGTTTCGGCCCATTCGGGAGTGTATTTTACGAATCCCTGCTTTACTTCCGTAAAACCTGTGTTTACATTTTCACCGTTTACATTAAATGTACCTTCAAGCACGGGAGAAATATCCAGAGTATTGAAAGGCACGGCACTATTGGATTTTTCATCCCAGACAAGCGGCTTATTTGTCTTGGCATCTCTTAAATAGTTTCCGTCTTTTCCTATCAGGTAAGCCGAATTTGTCCGTTTGAGCAGGAATTCCATATCGTAGACCTGTATTTCAAACATCATTATATGTGTCATTGCTAAAAGGAAAGCATAATCGGTACCCGGTCTTACAGGAATCCATTCCCCTTTTGCCGCTTCGTAGGAACAGCGCGGATCAAGGCAAATCAATTTCATTCCACGCTCCAGGGCTTTAACGAATTTCCTTGTTCCGCCTGTTGTCGCAAAGTTAGGCCCCAGCGATCTGCCTATGGTTATGTGATAATCACAATAATCAAGGTCTACTACCGATACGGGGAAGTTACCGTGAATAAGTCCCGTTGCATAATGAACCGTACAAAGAGGCCCGTGAGAACCAATTTCATTTGGCGATCCAAACGCTTCAATAAAAGGAACGCGAAGAATAGTATCTCGCTCTCCCCACCCTTCGCATATGACAAGCCCTCTTGGATCTTCATCTTTGACCTTCTTTAGCTCTCTTGCGGTGATGTCTAAAGCTTCATCCCATGTTACTTCTTTCCATCGTGGATCTATGTCAAGCCCTTTTTCCGGGTTTGTACGCACAAGAGGCGTTTTTACACGATAAGGATTGTAAAGGCTCATAATTGCGGAATTTCCCCTGGGACACAAGTTGCCATAATTTGGCGGAATATCTTTGCGGCCTTCCACACCGGTAACAACTCCATCCTCCATATGAACAAGTGTTACACAGTCTCCCTGCATACAATGGCGGCACAAGCCGTATAATGTCTTTTTTTCGTAGGGCGCACCGGCATCAACCTTTGCCCACTCGAATGAGGAAAGATGCATTGGGTCGCTGAATTCCTTGTTGAGCAGAAGCTCTGTATATCTGTCAATAACTGTCGACACTTACAAGTCCTCCTTTTTTTTGAAGAATCTTAAGAAAAGGTCTATAAACTGGTTGTTTATGTAGTCTAAATCCAACTTTATTCCTCCAATTCCGTGGAGGTAATGAAGATTAGCAAGATGTTTTATTAATGTTGCAAACAGCCATTTAAATCTAATGGCTCCGATTTTCGCGACACCATAAATAGGTCCTATAGAAACCATAGAGCCATGATATTTCGGCTCGAAAACTTTCATGCGTTTTCCGTCTATAAGTCTTATGATGTTTTTTGCGGCCAGGTCTCCGGACTGTATACAGGTTTCTATAATTTTTGGAACAGGGCGGCCTTTATACACATAAAGCAGAGAGTCTCCTACACAGAAAACATTTTCATGAGAGGCGCTTTGGGTGTACTCGTTAACATTTATCCAATGTCGTTTTTCGTCGTAATTAATATCCGCGTTTTTTATGTACGGATTGCCTTTAATTCCGGCAGTCCAAATAAGAGTACCGTTTAAAGTCTGCCCGCTGCCTAAAAATATTTTGTTTCCGTCCACTTTGCTGATTGCACAATTTGTAACGACTTCTACACCAAGCTTTTTAAGGTAACTTTTGCTTTTTTTGCGGAGCCCCGGCGGAAATGTATTTAGAATATCGGTCATCGCTTCGATTAGGTAAATTTCTACTACTCCATAGTCTATATCAAACTCTCTGCACAGGGATTTTTTCCAAAAACCCAGCTCCCCTGCAAGTTCTACGCCCGTAAAGCCTCCGCCGGCAATAACGAAACGCAGGCGATCACCCCTTTGAGCAGATGAGCTTGTTTTTGATGCCTCGCTGAACTGGTCGTATATCATGCTTCTAACCGTAACGGCTTCTTTGTAAGACCACATCTTGTAGCCGTATTTTTCCACACCTTCAACGCCGAAAAAATCAGGCCTGCTTCCCGTTGCGATCACAAGGTAATCGTAATTGTATTTGTTATTGCCGGAAATAAGTACACGATTTACAAAATCGAATTCTTTTACCTCATCCTGAATAACCTGAACGCTGTCGTTTTTGAAAATTGAATCGTAGGGTATCCTGACGGCGTGCGGCTTGACCCTGTAGCCGGCGACCTCGTGCAACTGTGTCATAAGCGTATGATATGGGTTTTTGTCAATTAGCTGAATTCTTATGTTTCGGCGGTTTTTTAGCTTCTTTTCCAGCACTTTGGCCGTGTGAATGCCCGCATAGCCCCCGCCTAAAATCAAAATAACCACTAAGGAATTCTCCTTTCCGACTTAACGTTTTACAGTGTCAATAAAACAAGGCACATCAAACGATATGCCTTGTCATTCAGCGCAAGGCTTTTTAACAAAAGCCTTTACCACAAGCCAAGAAGCCTCCACCACACGCCGCCTATGCCAAGCCATATAACAAGATACACAATGGAAAACAAGAAGCCGAAACTCCACCAGTCCCTTTGCGTAACAAAACCCATGGAATAAATAACAGGGGTTAAGCCCGTAGAATAATGAGTAAGGCCGCCGTAAAGATTGCTAATGTAGGCCAAAACCAGCGCCGCAAACAAAGGCGGGGCCCCAATGGCTACGGACACGCCCAAAAGGGCACCGTACATAGCGGCTATATGGGCCACATTGCTTGCAAAGAAGTAGTGCGAATAGAAGTAAACAATGGCAATTATCCCAAAAGCTATGTACCAGCTAAGTCCAGCTACAGAGTTACCCACAATTTGGCTAAACCAGGGAATTATACCCAAGGTATTCAATTGTGTGGCCATCATAACCATAGTGGCAAACCATACAAGGGTTTCCCAGGCAACTTTTTCGGCTTTTATGTCTTCGAAGCTAAGAACCCCTATAACCAGCATCACGCAAAGGCCGATTAAAGCCGCCGTTGTCGCGTCAATACCGAACATGGTCGGCCCGAATACCCACAAAAAAAGCACCAAAACAAAGATGCCAATCATTTTTTTTTCCATTATGCTAACAGGTCCCATTTCCGCCATCTTTTTGCTTGCCATTTCAGCAGCTTCCGGCGTTTCCTTTATTTCAGGCGGGTACAGCTTGTAAAGAATTAATGGAATCAAGGCAATGGTAATCAAACCGGGGACAAGCGCTGCCAAAGTCCACTGTGCCCATGTAAGTTCATGACCTATAACATCTCTTACTATCTGCACAATAAGAGGATTTCCTGCCATAGCCGTCATAAACATTGCAGATATGGGCATATCCGACTGGAATGTTGAAAACATGACGAAAGAACCAACCTTGCGCTCCGTGCCGTCTTCTGGTTTAGAACCAAAGACCTCCGACAAAGCACGGATAATCGGGGAAATTGTCCCTCCCATCCTGGCTGTAATACTTGACATTGCCGGCGCAAGAACAAGATTGGTCGCTATAAAGGCATAGCTTAAACCCAGGGTTTTCTTTCCAAACACCTTCATAAAGAAGTATGCAATTCTTTCGCCCAGCTTTGATTTGCTGACACCTCTGGAAATGAAAAACGCGCTAATGACGATCCACATAATCGGGTTCCCGAACCCACTCAGCGCCGGGCCTATCCCCAGCGTCCGGGTAACAACGAGTACTACAATCGCGATGAAAGAAACCGTACCCATAGGCCAAGGTTTGAAAACAAACGCAAAAATAGTCGCCACAAAAACAGCAAGCAGGGTCCATGCCCTTTCAGCATCCCTAGCCGGAACTGCTTCTGCTATTTCATAAAGGCTTTGTGGAATTGGGATCAAAAAGATGATCACACCGGCAAGTACGCTTATTCCTGCCGTAAACCATAAAGAATCAGTAATTTTTTTTTCCCCTAACATAGGGTTAGGCCTCCTTAATACCTGTAAATTTTTAGTAGCTGACATCCAGCTGGGATTTTCCGCTGACAAAGATCAAAAAATCCCGCCATGTCTCGTGTAATGCATAGCGCAAAGCCGCCAGCAGCTTGCTGAATATTCCTTGCCAGCCTTGAACCGGCTCTGGCTCTTTGTAGCCGTGCCGCGAAGGGTCTTTCCTTATATTGCCATCACCTCCTTCCTTAATACCCGCTTTGTGTTTCTTACCCAGTTCATAAAACACGATTCAACCGTTTCTCTATCTCTTGCCGCTACCTGAGAAGTATAAGGCTTATTTCCGGAACAAGAATTATTACCACCATTACAATGGCAAGCAGTACCAGGAATTGAACCGTCTGCTTGGCTATCGAAAGTAAGGGTATCTTGGTTATTGATGTTGCAACGAACAAACTCATTCCTACAGGCGGCGTTACAAACCCGATTGCCGAGCAGAATATCATGAGCACGCCAAAATGCACAGGGTTTATGCCCATACCGGTGACAATCGGGAAAAAAATCGGCGTGGTGATAATTATCACTGCAAGCGGCTCCATAAATAAACCGAATGTTATAAGAAATAATAGTATAACAATAAAAGTCGCAACATCCGAATAGAACATACCCATAAGAGCAGCAGAAATTTGCTGTGGTGCCTGCATAAGCGTCAGCACACGGCCCAACACGGTGGCCGTGGAGATAATAACAAAGACCTTGGCAGTGGTAGAGGCGCTATCTTTAAAAATTTCCGGAAGCTCCTTTAGGCTGATTGTCCTGTATACCAGCACGCTTAATATTAAGGCGTAGACAACCGAAATGTTTGCAGCTTCTGTAGGTGTTACAATACCGGAGTAAATACCCCCTAGAATAATGAACGGGCAAAGCAGTGCCAATATACTATCTTTAAATACCTTAAAAAAGCCTTTTGAACGTAATTTATTAAAATTCTCATTGAGCTTTTCTTTATCTTCGCCGCCGCGTATTTTGAAGTATAAAACCACATATATTACCATGACTGCGGCAACCAATATGCCGGGCAGAATGCCGGCTATAAACAGGTCTCCTATTGATGTCCCGGAAGACATACCAAATACAATCATCGGAACGCTTGGGGGCAAAATTATGGCAAGGCCGCTTGGAACTACTACCATTGCGGTAACGAAAACCTTATTGTAACCAAGGCTGACAAGCAAAGGTATTGTCATTGCGCCGACTGCGGCCACTGTTGCTGGAGCAGAGCCGGTAAATGAGCCGTAAAAAAAGGTTGTAACTATAACCGCCGCCGGCAAGCCGCCGGTTTTGTTGCCGACAAAATATGAAAATAAATCAAACAGCCTCCCTGATATGCCGCCCTTTGCCATCAAGTTCCCTGAGAGGATAAAAAGCGGAATAGCCAGAAAAGGAGTAGAGTCCAATACAGCAACCATGTTGCGGAAAACAAAACCCGGACTCGCCGGGAATCCTGGAATCATAAACCATGCTGACAAAGCTGCGATACCGGCAGATACGGTTATGGGGACACCAAGTGCCAAAGTGCCCAAAAACAACGCAAATACAATAATCAATATGCTCCCATCTATAGCCATGTCAGCCCCCCTTCCCAAATTTTTCATTTCTGGACTTTACATATTGCAGCAAGTATTTTATGTATTTTTCTATTGTGCGGACAATAGCCAAGATAAAAGCGACAAGCAAAGGTATGTATACAATGTACATTGGCATCATCAAAGCCGGGCTTATCTGCCCGCTATTTTGAATCATAATAGTGTTACTGTGAGCCGGGCCAAGCATAAAGATACAGAACGCAACAACGACCAGATCTCCGATTAATTCAAGCGGCTTCTTTAATACCGGAAGTGCTAGCTCAAGCACATCTATACGAAGATGCGTTTTTGTACGGACCCCGTAGCTTAAGCCCGAGAAAGCCAATAAAATTAAAAAGTACCGGGATACCTCCTCTGGCCAAGTAAGAGCCGAATTTAACACATACCGAAAGAATACCCCCGTAAACATGGCAACGACAATAATCATCAAACTTAAAACCATGAATACTTCTTCAAAATGGTCTAAAAACCACCTGAACTTTTGCATAATACCCCCTTAACCTACACAACACACAAATCAGGTTCAGAGACACCCACGTCCTCTGAACCTGATTTAAGAACTTACAGACAGAAGCAACTTTTATTTACTGTTGAGATCTTTCAAGGGCTGCTGTGAATACATCCCAAGTCTGAGGGGTAACATCCGCCTGTACAAGATACCATGTAGTCCTCGCCCTCTCAGCAAATTGGCTGTTTAATTCCGGCGAAACTGGAATCCACTCGATACCCCTTTCCGTGGTATCGCGTACGGCTTCTAACATTTCTCTATCGCGGATTATCATCGCCTCTCGAGTCGCGGTTGCTGCCGCTTCATCTACAACCCTTTGCAGATCTGGCGGCAAGCTGTCGTAAAAAGCGGGACTCATCACATAATTATTTATGTGGAAAAAGCCAGTTATCTCCATCGCATAACGCTGATGATCAAAAAAACCAAATGCTTCGGTAAGGTCGACCGGATTATCCTGAGCGTCAACAACACCTAGCTGAAGTGCCATGTAAACTTCGCTAATACCCAAGGGAGTAGGGTTAGCCCCAATAGCCCGCCATCCTTCGACATGGTAAACGTTGGTGCTTGTGCGAATCCTCACGCCACTCACATCGTCAATTGAATGTATAGGCACATTAGTGGTCAGAACCCGGAATCCAGAATCGAATCCCCCAAGGTGATGGAAGCCAGCTTCCCTAAAAATAGTCCCCAAATGACTGCGAAATGCCGGATCTTGCCACCATCTACGGGCACTTTCCAAATCTTCGTGGGCGAACAGTGCATCAAATACCGCCAAATCGGGCACAAAAAACGCTTTAGGGGCGGTACTGGCACCCATCATCGTAATATCCCCTGCCTGGATACCTTCCAGCAATTCCCGGTCGCCACCAAGCTGGCCGTTGGGGAAGATGTTCATGACTATGCGACCATTGGAGTTTGCCTGGACTTCTCTTTGAAAAATAAGCTGCCAATCGTGCATGGCCATGTGCTCAGGATGCGTGTGCGCCGCCGTGATGACGAATGTGTCGCTAGCCTGCCCTATGCCGCCACCGCCCCCACAAGAAACACCGGTTAGCGCAATAAGTGCCACTAGCGGTGCGAGTAATTTCTTGTTAAACATATTTTACCTCTCCTCACTTTAATGAATTTTGAACATACGTTCACTTTGGTATTGTGTAGCAATTATCGTGCCAAGTCTCGCGGAAATCTGCCGTTCTTTGCTTGTTTTTCATAATTTCATCGGTCATTATTTTTGCCGGCGCAATAATTGCCAATAATTGGCGGGATACCCGGAACACAGATGCCATTTCAATGCCCTGCCGTTGCTTTTTGCCCGTATTTTGCAGAATGAAATGAGCAAATACACAGGGAAACGCTGATTAGCGGCGAGTTGATCTGCGTTTCACCAAGGGCAAAAATCGCCCTTTGCTTCAAAAATGAAACTAAGATTTAATAATAAAACGTTGAAACTTCGTTGATAAATGCTGTAGCCCATGCAATAGCGGAAGGTGCTAGCTTGGCAAGTGCCGTTTTCTGCCTCCTGCACAACTTTTGCTTTATTTTTAACGACTGTTTCAAGATGACAGTAATATTTTGTAAATTTTAAGTAAAATGTTTCCACTTGGCACGGATTTTGCTATTATTGCTATTTTAGATGAACGGCATCATATTATTCAAAAACTCTATACTAAAGGGTTGAGCAGAGGGGTACAATGGGGAAAAAAAATGATAATGTGGAATTGGCGAAGCGGTTTTATTCCGTGATGTACCGTATCCGTCGTTTTGAGGAAGAAGTGTTTGAGTATTACAAGCGCGGTTTGATGCCGGGGCTGGCTCACTTGTATCTGGGCCAGGAAGCGGTGGCGGCCGGTGCTTGCGCCGCCCTGCAAGAGGACGATTATATTGGGTCTACCCACCGGGGACACGGACATCTTGTTGCCCGCGGTGCCGACCTGAACCGCATGATGGCGGAGATTCTTGGCAAGGAAACGGGATATTCCAAAGGGAAAGGCGGTTCCATGCATATTATGGCAATGGATAAAGGGATACTCGGTGCAAACGGCATCGTTGGCGGCGGAATCCCCATCGCGGTGGGCGCGGCCTATTCCGCAAAATACCGTAAAACCAGTCAAGTTACAATCGCCTTTTTTGGAGACAGTGCTACCAATGAAGGCACTTTCCACGAATCGATTAATATAGCGGCCGCCTGGGATTTGCCCGTTATTTTTGTCATAGAAAACAACCTGTACGGTATTTCTACGGATATACGTAAAGTAACCAAAGAGCACCAGCTTTCCAAGCGGGCTATTGGATACGGGATTCCGGGAGTAACCGTAGACGGAAACGATGTTTTTGCCGTGTACGAAGAATGCGAAAAAGCGGTCAAGCGGGCGCGGGGGGGCGAAGGCCCCACGCTTATCGAATGCACCACATATCGCTGGCAGGGACACCATGTCGGAGACCCCGGAGAATATCGCAGCGCCGACGAAGTGGCCTCATGGCGGGCGGTTGAACCTATAGGAAAACTGGAAAAGCACGGAATTTTGTCCGAAGCGGAAGTAGCCGAAATCAAGGCAAAAATCGAAGAAGAAATCCGTGTCGCCTGCAAATTTGCAGAGGATAGTCCCTATCCCTCCGAGGCGGAGGCTTATACCGATGTGTTTGTTTAATACAGTGATGTTGGGGGAAAAAATATGAGAGAACTTATGTACCGGGATGCCGTCCTTGAAGCTTTGGACGAAGAAATGGCCCGCGATGAAAACGTATTTATGATGGGCGAGGATGTCGGCCGTATCGGGGGCAATTTTAAGTGCTCGGTAGGACTTCTTGACAAATACGGCGATTTGCGTATGAAAGATACGCCCATTTCCGAACAGGCCATAGTAGGTATGGGTGTAGGAGTCGCGCTTACCGGATTGCGGCCTGTCATTGAGTTGATGTTCGCCGACTTTATGATGGTATGTGCCGATCAGGTATTTAATCAAATGGCAAAGATCACCTATATGTCCGGCGGGCAGTGCAATGTTCCTATGGTAATACGCACCCCTATGGGTGGCGGCCGGTCTTCTGCGGCGCAGCATTCACAGTCTTTGCAGGCATGGGCGGCGCATATCCCGGGTGTAAAAGTCGTACTGCCTTCCACCGCAGGCGAGGCAAAGGGCCTTTTGAAAACCGCTATCAGGGATAACAATCCGGTTATTTTCTTTGAACACAAAATGCTTTATACGGCAAAGTTTAACGATGTGCCCGAACCCGGCGATGATGTATGTATCCCCTTCGGGAAAGCCCGTATCGTTATTGAAGGCGACGATATTACGGTGGTTACAAATTCGGCGATGACCGTTAAGGCGGAAAAGGCTATCCATAATCTTCAAAAAGAAGGGATTTCAGCCGAACTAATCGACTTGCGTACGATTGTGCCGCTGGACACGGACAGCATAATCAAATCCGTCAAAAAAACAGGAAAACTCCTGATTGTGGATGAAGGGCATATAAGTTTTGGCATAAGCGGAGAAATCGCCCTACGTATAATGCCCGATATATTTTACGACCTTGAGGCCCCAATTGAACGGCTTGGAACGGCAGATGTTCCGCTGCCTTTTAGCCCGGCGTTGGAATTCCCTTTAATTCCTGACGAAAAGAAAATCGCAGCAAAAATGCGCGAAATGGTCAAGGGGGCATAAACCGTGGCTGAAGTAATAATAATGCCGAAACTGGGCTTCAATATGGACGAAGGGCAGTTGGTAAAATGGCATAAATCGGTTGGCGATAAAGTAACCAAGGGGGAAGTGCTCTTTGAGATTAACACCGACAAGACGACCATGCCCGTGGAAGCGACCTCAGACGGCACATTGCTTGCCGTACTGCTGGAAGAAGGGGCGTTTGCCGATGTATTTACTCCTATAGCGGTAATAGGCGAGCCCGGCGAAGACTATGGCGCCGCACTGGCCGCAGCCGGCGGCGGAAATGCCGTTACTCCGCAGAAGCCCAGGGAAGAAAGTGCCGCAACTCCCGCCGTTGCCGCCGCGGTTCCAGCTTTGCCGATCGGCGACTTAAAACTTACGCCAAAAGCAAAAAAACTGCTGAAAGACGAAGGTATTGATCCTGCAAGCCTTTCGGGCATCAAAGGCAGCGGTTATCAGGGGGGAATCACGGCCAAAGATATAAAGGCTTCCCCGCTTGCGCGAAAAATCGCCGCCGCTGCCGGCGTGGATATTGCTACGGTCGGCGGGCATGGTGTGGGCGGCAAAGTGATGAAAGCCGACGTATTAGCCCACACGGCCGGAGGAAAAAAAGTACTATCGGTTACGCCTTACAAAGGCATCCGTAAGATAATCGGCGACAAGATGTCCCAAAGCAAACTGACTTCTCCTCATGTGTACTTTACCGAAATCGTGGATACGACAAACCTTAGCGTCTTCCGCAAAGAACTGAATGAGGCTTTGGAATCCAAAGTTGCCGTTTCCGACCTTTTGATTATGACGGCCGCAAGGGCACTTAAAAAATACCCCGAAATAAATGCTTCCCTTATTGACGGGAACATTATTGTCTATGAAAGCATCAATGTGGGGACTGCCGTTGCCGGCAGTAGCGGCCTTATAGTCCCTGTCGTAAAAGACGTTCAGTCAAAAAGGCTGACCGATGTGGCTGCCGAAAGCAAAGACCTTATAGCGCGCGCAAAAGAAGGCCGGCTCAACCCCCAAGAGTATTCCGATGGGACTTTCACCATTTCCAATCTTGGGATGATCGGTATAGAAAATTTTACTGCCATTATTAACGGCGATGAGTCGGCCATTCTGTCGGTTAGCTCCGTGCGGAAAAAGGCCGTCGTTATGACAAATGAAGACGGCGAAGACTGTCTCGTTATACGCCCCATGATGAATATTCAGCTTACCGTAGATCACAGGCTTATAGACGGTATGCTTGCCGCCAGCTTTGTCGGGTACATCAAGCATTTGCTTGAAAACCCCATGTTAATTTTTGTATAGGATGCCGCCATGCCGGAAAACTATGATTTTGATGTAGTCGTTATCGGCGCCGGCCCCGGCGGTTATGTTACCGCCGTTAAGTCGGCACAGATGGGCAAAAAGACCTGCATAATCGAAAAAGAGTATTTAGGTGGCACTTGCCTTAATGTGGGCTGTATCCCTACAAAAACGATGATTAAGTCCGTCAATTTACTGCGCGACATACGCGGAGCTTCCGCTTATGCCGTTGAAGGAGTAGGGGACAAGGTTAGTATCTCCATGCCGAAACTGCAGGAACGCAAAAAACAAGTTGTAAGCCGGCTTGTGAGCGGCGTTAACGGCCTATTAAAAGGAAACAAAGTAGAAATCGTAACAGGAGTAGCCAGTTTCGTTGATGCACATACCTTGCAGGTAGGGGAACGCCGCATTTCTGCGGAATACATAATTGTCGCCACCGGCTCAAAGGCCATCATTCCGTCTTTTATCTCCCTGGAAGGGAAAAACAACATCCTTACCAGTACCGAAGCGCTTGCTTTGGATCATGTGCCGGAAAGCACCGTCATAGTAGGAGGCGGCGTAATAGGTGTAGAATTTGCCTATATACTGAATCAACTGGGAAGCAAGGTATTCGTTCTGGAATTAATGGAGCATATACTGCCAATGGTAGACAAAGAAATTTCTTCTTTAGCCAAAGATCGCATGGAGAAAGAAGGGATAACATTCGGGCTTGGCGCAAAAGTAAAAAAGGTAAAAGACAATACTGTTTTTTACGAGCATGAAGGCAAGGAACAAAGCATCCGGGCGGATGCGATATTAATGGCCGTTGGGCGTGCGCCCGATACCGACGGGCTTAATGCACAGACGATAGGCTTGGAATTCGAGCGTGGAGCGCTTAAAATCGATCAAAATATGCGAACAAACATCAAAAACATCTATGCCGTGGGCGACGTTAACGGTAAGGTGATGTTGGCGCATACCGCTTCACACGAAGGCTTGGCGGCGTTAAATACCATATTCGACAAGCCTGTATCCATAAACTATGAGCGTATTCCATCCTGCGTCTATCTTGACCCTGAAATCGCATGTATAGGCCTTACCGAAGAAGAGGCCGGAAAACGCTACAGTAATATTAAAGTGGGCAGGTTCCCTATGGCCGCCAACGGTAAATCCTTGGTGGAAGGGGATACAAGCGGCTTATTCAAGGTAATCGTGGAGGGCACATACGGAGAAATTATCGGAGTGCACCTATACGGCAAGCACGTTACCGACATTATATCGGAAGTTGCCGTTGCTATGGAAGGGGAAATATGCGCCGAAGAAATTATACGCGCCGTTTACCCGCATCCTACGGTAAGCGAAGCTTTACCAGAGGCTTTTATGGCGGCTACAGGGCGCGCCATACACGGCCTTTAAATACGGTTAAAACTTTATGACTAACAAAAAGTGGCGTTATATACGAAGTGAAAACACAGACCCGGCACTAAATCTTGCCTTGGAGCAGTATGTGTTCGACCACATGGATCGTCAAAACAGCTATATGATGCTTTGGCAGAATGCAAACGCAATAATAGTCGGTAAACACCAGAATACTGTAGAAGAGATCAACACTTCTTTTGTAAAAGAGCATGACGTTAAGGTTATCCGGCGTTTATCCGGCGGCGGCGCGGTGTATCATGATCTTGGAAACATTAATTTCACCTTTATCACCGACAAAGAAGGGGAAGATTTCGATTTTGCCTTTTTTTGCCGGCCAATGGTGGAAATTTTACAATCATTCGGTGTCGATGCCAAGACCGGCGGACGCAACGACATGACCATTGAAGACATGAAATTTTCAGGTAATTCACAATACATCAAACAGGGGCGGATCATGCACCACGGCACTCTCATGTTTGATTCGGATTTGAATGTGCTTTCCAGGGCCCTTACCGTTTCAAAAGATAAGATCGAGTCCAAAGGCATAAAATCAACCCGCAGCCGTGTTACCAATATCCGCCCCCATATGGCCCGGGATTGCACGGTCAAAGAATTTATGGATATTCTGGAGCTTGAGCTTGTTAAACGGCTCGAAGCGGAAAAAATTCCTTTCCAAACGATTAACATGGAAGGGGTGGAGCGCCTGCGAGACAATCTTTACGGCACGTGGGAATGGAATTACGGCTCTTCCCCAGCCTATAAAACTTGTAAGAAACGCCGTTATGAAGGTGTTGGAGAAATTGAAGTTCGTATGGAAATAACCGACGGCTATATTGGCGGCATTGTTTTTTTCGGGGACTTCTTCTCAAAAAAAGACCTTAAAGAGCTTATCGATGCGCTGATCGGCATCCGTACTGACGGAGCCTCCATATCGGGGGTTTTAGAGAACTTACGGGCAGATGACTATTTCAGAAATCTGCGAAACGAAGAGCTTGTAGGCTTGATTATAAATTGAGCCGGCCGGGCAAGCTTTTTTCTTGACTTTTGCCGGCAAGTCGTGGTGGGATATAGCTGAAAATAATTGTATGAGATATGCAAAATACATCTTAAGTTTTGCATATCTTGGCATATATTTTGCTATAAAGTATAGAATCAGTAATTAAGACCAGGAGGTTAAAGTGGCAAAAATTGGTTGGATTGGTCTTGGCAACATGGGAATTCCCATGAGTCAAAATTTGGTCAAAGCAGGGCATGAGGTTTTCGTCTGGAACAGAACCAAGAGCAAGGCAGACGGCGTTGTAGCCGTAGGGGCAAAATGGGTTGATACCCCAAAAGCGGCGGCAGAAGCGGGTGATTTCGTATTCACAATGGTTGCTGACGGGCCAACGCTCCATGCTGTCTCTCTCGAAAAAGATGGGCTTGTTGCCGGACTTTCTTCCGGCAAGATAATCGTAGACATGAGTACCGTTTCGGTAGAAGACTCCGCAAAAATCAATAAAGAAGTCGAGGCTAAAGGCTGCAAATTTCTTAGAGCGCCAGTTACAGGCAGTACCATGATGGCTGCAAGTGCCGCTCTCGGTATCTTGGCTTCAGGCGACAGAGAGGCTTACGAAAAGGCCTTGTCTGTTTTCCAATGCCTGGGTGCCAGACATTTCTACCTTGGCGGCGGCGAAGAAGCCCGCGTAATGAAGCTCTCACTTAACCTTATGATTGCTACGACCATGCAAATGCAGGCGGAAGCAGTTGTAATGGCAGAAAAAGCGGGGCTAAACGTAGCTCAGGTATGCGAGATCATAGCAAACAGTGCGGTCGGTTCGCCATTAACCGGTTACAAAAAAGTGCCAATTTCTACCGGTGATTACAAACCCGCATTTAGTGTGAAACTTATGATTAAAGACCTGAAACTCGCGGAAGAAGTAGGCGCGCAATATGGCGTAAAGCTGGAAAGCACGTCGCTTACAAGGAACCGTTTGGAACTGGCAAGTGAAAAAGGCTATGGAGAGATGGATTTCTCCGTACTTACCAAGCTTCTTGAAGAAGAAAGCAAGTATACCCGCTAGATAGCGGTAAATCCCTAGGAGGTTTTTTATGGGAAAGGCGTTTGTAAAAAATTTTTACGATCTACTTCCGGCGGCTCCTGCCCGCCACTTAAATGCTCATGCTTGGGCATTTGCTCTTCCTGCAACGACAGGTACGGATTCATATAATTTTTTCTCGATTTGCGAGATTAAATTCGGTGGCGCGGCGATTCCTGACGTTCACAAAGATGCGGATCACTGCTACTTTTTTCTAAGCGGCAAAGGTTACTCCATCATTGAAGGCAAACGATACGAATACAAAGTCGGTGATTTGATGTGGATTCCCGGTAACAAAGAACACGAGATGTATCCAATAGGCGTGCAGACTCTGAAATTTTTAGTTACCCTTTCCGGCAAAGATTTCAAACAAACGGAACCCTTTGTCCGCAATGTTTTTGATGTAGAATGCTTTGCGGACCCTGTGAATAGCGGTGTTACGTGTTTTCCAATGGCAACGCCTAAATCCGGTACAAGTACAACCATAGATTTTCAGCTTGTTGAAATTCTACCCGGATCGAAAATAGCAGAAACCAGCGTTGCTGATGCGGATCAGAACACCTATATTATGTCCGGCAAAGGGCACGCCATAGTAGATGGCGAAGCGCTTCCGCTTGGCCCTGAAGACAGTGTTTTCATCCCCAGAGGTTCAAAGTACAGTTTCGTAAACAGCAGCAACATGACGCTAAGGCTGGCCCAGACATTTGGGCCGGCAAGAGCGTCACTGCGTTAAAGTAACAAAAAATGGCTGCCCGAAAAGCACTTTGCTTCACCGGGCAGCCATAGCTCATTTTTGTGCCGTGTACCACGGCATTCTCATCTGTACTCTTAGGTTTTACAGCAATTCTACATTTAGCAAAGGAAGAAGTAAAAACCACAGAGAAACTATGATTTAAATTATCGGGGAAAAGTGGTACTCTGGTCTGACGTGATCAGGGAGCCGGCGGAAGGCTGTCGTGCCCAGTGAGGAAATCGTGGAAACATGAGGAACCTCGTCACGGAGAAAAAGCTTAGACCGACCGCCGTA
>JGI24700J35501_10930796_pt1 | contig 24462 bp, 17 predicted proteins | sample TergutTh196P1_FD_35501 | JGI IMG/M metagenome (IMG submission 35501)
TGAAAAATACGGCTCCCCGCCGCTTTGGTTGCAATGCACCAAGGGGTAAGGCAACCCCCGCCGCCGCTGCCGGTAAATTATACCATTTGCGGCGGCTTTTATGATAGAGTTTGCCGATACACATTGGGATGCCCCAAATTGCAAAACAAAGCCGGAAGTAAGGCAAGGAAGCGGAGTTTTTAACCGGCTGCCATCGAAAAAATATCCTCTATATAATATACAAAAAAACTGGCGGCCGTGCCGGTTTTTTTGCTTTTTTTTTGCTACCGGAGCCTTATTCATACGCGCCGAAAACACCGGCATAAACGCAGAATTCGTTTTCTCCGTCCACGCCCAAAACCGCGTCTATGTCCTGCTTGTACGCGCCTATGGTGCAGCAGCCTATCCCCAGAGCCTCCGCCGCAAGGTAGGCGTTTTGGCCTATGTGGCCGGCATCGACTGTGGCCACTTTGTGGGAATGGTGCGTGTATCGCCATTCGCACCTGTAAGCGTTGAACACCCAGAAAACCGCCAGGGCGCAGTCAAACCACTGGTTCAAGACCCGCTTGCTAAGCTCGTCTTTTAAGCCCTCCCTAAAGGAAACCGGCAGGACGGCGTTTTTGGTGGCAATGTAGCGGTAAAGCCCCGGCTGCAGCCCCTCTATCTTGTCCGCGTAGAAAAAGGTCTCGAAAGGGTGGCGGCTGCCGGCCGAGGGCACGGTTCTGAATATCCGGCCGCCCTTTATCTCCCGCATTCCCGCGCTTGCCCACAGTATGAAGGACAGGCCGCTTAGGGAAAGAGGCGCGGCGCCGAGTTTTCTGCGGCTTTCCCGTTCGGCGAAGACCTGCACGATGTCCCGTTTTTTCAGCGCGGCCGCCTTGGGATCGGGCAGGGGGATCAAGGCCTTTTCGTCAAAGTCGTTTTCAAAGGGCGGCATGGGCAGGCCTTTAAGCTGGTCTGTGCCGGTCATTGGCTCGCCCGTCCACTGGCTTTTCATAAACTGTCGTCCGTTTTCAAACATCAAAACTCCTTTCGCTGACCTTCCAGCAAAAAAAGTATACCACACCCGGCAGATTTTTTCTAGAGCCGCTCCCGCATAACTTTAACGGAAAGACGCACCGGAAAGGCCTCGCACGGATGCGCAAAGGTTCGCAAAGACCTCACACAAAGGCACGGAGGTTCGCAAAGACCTCACACAAAGGCACAAAGGCACAAAGGTTAGGAAGGGGTTCACGACAGCTCCGCGTCTTTTTCTAGCCTCAACAGAGTACAGATAGGAGGTAAGCTAGAAATTGAAGAGAGACTTGCTAATCTGTCCTTTGTGCCTTAGTGTCTTTGTGCCTTTGTGTGAACTTCTTCGAGAGCTTTTTCGCGAGCCTCCGCTTGACGCTCTTGAAATTTCCGGCGGAACAATTTACAATAGACGCAATAGGGGTGCTTTTGTTTAAAGGTTTAACTCAGCGAGCGCAGAGAATTCTCATAAATTACGCACAGGACGAGGCCAGAAGGGCCGGCGCCCGGCAGCTTTTGCCAGAGCATATCATTATCGCCATACTTAAAGAGGGCAAAGGCATAGCCAGCGAAGCTTTGGTGTTTTTACGCATAGACACCGACGAGTTCCGCCATGCCTTGGAAAAAGCCCTGCCGGCACTGTCCGGGTTTGCCGCCATGCCGGAGCCGTCCCAGGCGGCGCAAGCGGCGGCGCACAACCGGGATTTGCCGCCTGCCAACCGCACGAAGATACTCTTGACAAACGCGACAGAAGAAGCGCGTTCAATGGACAACGAATACCTTGGGACAGACCATCTTTTGTTTGCCGCCATGCGGGAGCCCGGCTCAATCGTTCAGACCTTTTTGAACGAACGCGCCCTGGATGCCGACATGATGCAGATAGTCGTCAAAAAACAGTTCCACAAGGCAAACTCAAGAGGCGATCACGAGCGCATATCGCCGGGGGACTACCACTCGTTTTTAATCCACCGCGAAAGACAGGACCAGCAAAAAAGAGGCGGGGAAGGCTTCGGCGGGTTTTCCGCATTCGAGCGGCCAAGGATAAAACCCACGGCCTACCCCGTGTTGACCCCCACCCTGGACAATTTTTCGCGCGACTTAACCGCAATGGCAAAGGCCGGCAAAATAGACCCCGTGGTGGGCAGAAAGGCCGAAATAAACCGCGTGTTGCGCATCGTCGCAAGGCGGACAAAAAACAACCCAATCTTGGCCGGCGAGCCGGGGGTTGGAAAAACGGCCATTGTCGAAGGCTTCGCCCTGCTTTTGGCCGGCGATGCCCCGCCGGAGGCCGTGGCCGGCAAACGCCTTTTGGCACTTGACATAGGCCAGGTTGTCGCCGGAACAAAGTATCGCGGCGAGTTTGAGGAGCGCATGAAAAAAATCATGCGCGAAATTGCCCAGGCGGGCAACATCATTTTGTTTATCGACGAAATCCACACAATAATCGGGGCCGGCGGGGCGGAAGGCACAATCGACGCTTCCAATATGCTAAAGCCGGGGCTGTCGCGCGGCGAAATCCACTGCATAGGGGCGACCACCCTGGGCGAATACCGCAGGCATTTTGAACGGGATGCCGCGCTGGAACGCCGTTTTCAGGCCGTTCTTGTGGAGGAACCCAGTCTTGAGGAAACCCAGGAAATCCTTCAGGGCATCTCTAAAAAGTACGAAGACCATCATCATGTAAAATATGCCCCCGGCGCCTTGAAAGTCGCCGCGACCTTGGCCGCCCGCTACATAACTGGGCGCTTCATGCCTGACAAGGCGATTGACATCATGGACGAGGCCGGGGCGATGCGCAAGCTGGAAAACCGGGACGAGCCGCCGGAAATCGCCGACATCGAAAGCGAGATCATCCTGTTGAGCGAGGAAAAAAGCACGCTGGTAAGCGCCCAGGATTACGAGCGGGCGGCCGAAGTGCGCGACAAGGTGCGCGCGCTGAAGAGCCGACTGGAAAACGCGCGTCTGGCATGGGAACGCTCATTCCGCAAGGAAAGGCCGCTTGTTGACGAGGCCGACATGAGGCGCGTGGTGGCCGAGGCGACGGGTATCCCGGTTATGCACATGGAAGACGAGCAGTCGCAGAGCCTGCTCAAAATGGAGGCCGAGATTGGCAAAACGCTGATCGGGCAGGAGGCGGCTCTTGAGCGGGTGGCATCGGCGATCAGGCGAAGCCGCGCCGGCATTTCATCGCTAAAGCGGCCTATGGGGTCTTTCATTTTTCTGGGGCCTACCGGGGTGGGCAAAACCCTGCTTGCCAAGCGGCTGGCTTTTTATCTTTTCGGATCGGAAGAAAGCCTTGTGCGTATCGATATGTCGGATTTTATGGAAAAGCACAATGCGTCGCGGCTTGTGGGCGCGCCGCCGGGCTACATCGGTTACGAAGAGGGGGGGATGCTTACCGAGAAGATTCGGCGCAATCCCTACCGTGTGGTGCTTTTTGACGAAATCGAAAAGGCGCACCGGGATTTGTTCAATCTTTTGTTGCAAGTAATGGAAGAAGGCGAGCTGAAGGACAGTCTTGGGCACAGTGTGAGCTTTCGCAACACGGTGATTATCATGACGAGCAACGCGGGGGTGCGGGAAATCTCCAACGATTCGCGGCTGGGTTTTTCCGCCGATTCTGGCATGATGAGCGCGAAGGAAATCGAGGGGCAGGCTCTTGCCGAATTGCGCAGGCTGTTTAACCCGGAGTTTATCAACCGGGTGGACGAAATTGTGGTTTTCCATCCGCTGGAAAAAAAACAGATCGAGGCGATTTTGGACATAGAGCTTGCCGGGCTTTACGAGCGGCTTGCCGAAAAGGGTTTTTCCCTGGAGTTAAAGGCCAGCGCGAGGAAGATCCTGATCGAAAAGGGCTGGGATCAGAAGTTCGGCGGCCGGCCTTTGCGCCGCACGATTCAAAAAGAGATCGAAGACCCGCTGTCCCAGCTTGTTCTGGCTGGCAAGTGGCCGGCGGGGACGGTTTTCCGCGCCCAGGGGCGGGGAGAAAGCGTTAAGATTTACGGTAAAGAGCCGGCGGCTTCTGGGGATGAGGCGGCCGAAAAAGATAGCGAGCTTAGTTTTGTCCAACAAAACTCGGCGCGTATTTAGGGGCACGTCGTGCCAGCCGGCGGGTTTTGGGCTTGCCGGAACAGCAATGGTGTTGTTTTATAAACGGAGATGATATGAGATTTGCAAATGATCCTGCGAACAAATTACGGATGCTAATCCCGCAGGGGAAACTTATGAATAATGTCGCGCGTCTTCTTTCGGAGGCGGGTTTTCCCTTTTCTATTACAAGCGGGACAAAGCAGCTTGTTTTTAACTCGGACTGGCTGGAAGCCAAAATAATGAAGCCGCAAAACATAGGCGATTTTTTGGACGAGGGGAAATACGATGTGGGTTTTACCGGGCTTGACTGGATTTTAGAGCGAGGTGCCAATGTCGAGGAGATTATCAATCTTGATTTTGACGCGTCGCGCGTTGTCGCGGCCGCCGCGCCCGATTTGGACGATGTAAAACTGCGCTCGAAAAAGCTGGTGGTTGCGGCAAAGTATGTAAACTTGGCGGAGGCTTGGCTAAAGTCTTCCAACTACGAGTACCGCGTTATTCGCGCGTTTGGAAACACCGGCATTTACTCGGCCGACGATGCCGACATGATTGTTGACAGCACTTTGTCGGGCAAGTTGCTAAAGGACAACCGGCTGAGGGCTGTGGGCACTTTGCTTGAGTCCTCCACGCGTTTTGTCGCCTGCCGGGATGCGCTTACAAACGCGAAAAAACGCGCCCGCATTGAGGAGCTTGCCATGCTTTTCCGCGCTGTGTTGGATGCGCGCGAAAAGGTGATGATCGAAATGAATGTGCCCAAAGATTGTTTCGATCCTCTGGTTAAAACGTTGCCGGCGATGCGAAGCCCCACTGTCGCGCCGCTTTACGGCGACGATGGTTTTGCGGTAAAAATCGCGATTAAAAAAAGCGAGGTGCCGGCTTTGATTCCGCGTCTTAAGGAAATGGGCGCGCTTGACATTCTGGAATACGAGCTTCGCAAGGTTGTGCCTTAAGGGCAGCCGGGGCGCGATTCGGAATAGGCTCACACCAAGGCACGGAGGCACATCGAACCTACGGTTCGCGGCACAAAGGTTTGCTTCGGGGGCTTCTGCTTGGGGAGCAAGCCTTTGCCGGTCAGCAAAGCGAGAAATTTTCACCACGGAGGGCACGGAGTTTTGCTTTGGGAGCCATTGCCCGGCGAAAAAGGCCGGGCATGGCTCTACGAAAGGGTTTGACGGAATGCGGCTTTTTTGAAAAAAATGCAGAAACACGAATTTTTTGCCGGAATTGGAATGAATAATATGGAAGATAAAGATACTTTAGCGCGTATTATTGCCGAAAAAATAAATTTATCGCTTCCTAAAATAAAATCTGGAACATTACGATTTTATGGTGAATGGTTTGGAAGGCCAATGGATAATTATCATCAGATTATTAAGGCAAATAACCAAAAAAATTTATTAATAATACATTTTGACAATAATGAAATATTGCATATTAATGCCCCATCTGATTTTAAAATATCACAGGAGACATTCACAATTAAAAAATCCAAAGGCTTAATTTGGCAATGGTATTTGTATGGGGCTGAACAAGTCAATGAAAATATAAGGATTCTTAATTATATTGTAAATAATGAAAAAAATAAATCAATAATATCTCAAGAGAATGTATTAAATATAATAGCAGATGAAAATGAAATGGCCTTAGAAATTTGTTAAAAAACAAATTTGGAAGATAAAAACGATATGTGAAATAGAGGTTGAATTGATAAGGGATTTTCATGTATAAAATTTATTTAACATTCCATTTAGAAGCAAATTCTTCAAAAAGTATAGATAATACTTTTAATAGAATAAAGAAGACATTAGAGAAAAATTTGGAATTAGAGATTATTGGCATTGATAAACATTCATTTGTTGTTGAAAAAGAATTTAATAATTGGGAAAATTGTGTTTATGGAATTATTAAATTATCTCAGGAAATAGGACGGGAATGGATAATATATGGCACAATAGATTTTGGAATAAGTTTATGGACAAACAATCCAACAATAATGGGGGTAAAAAATATTGAAATAAGTTGTGATAATAAGGAAAATAATTTATGAGATAAAATATGGAGTACGCCCCCCGCTTCACATAAAAACGGTATGTGAAATAGAGGTTGAATTGATAAGGGGGTTTCTTTGGGAGCTTCTGCTTGGGAAGCAAGCCTTTGCCGTTCAGCAAAGCGAGGAATTTTCACCACGGAGGACACGGAGTTTTGCTTTGGGAGCGGCTGTCTGCGGGAAAGCCCAGCGGGGGAAACACTGTTTCCGAGCTTGCGAGCTGATAATCAGCGAGTGGCCGCAAGGGGAGCAAGCCTCTGCCGTTCAGCAAAGCGAGAAATTTTCACCACGGAGTTTTGCTTTGCGAGTCTTTGCCCTGCTTCCGGGCTTTCGGAGGAAAGCCAGCAGCCGGCCGGCTTTGCAATTGCCACGCCTGTTAAAAGTCAAAGAGGGACGGCTCGGGCGGGCAGGCGGCCTCTTTGCTTTTGCTCACGGCGACGCGGGAGCCTTTGCCGCCGGGGGGGCGGCGGAGCCAAACCCCTGCGCACCGCCCAAGTCAAAGGGGTGGCACAGAAACAAACGAGAGGAGCTTTGTTGTGAAAAAGGTATACCCCGTAGTTATCTCCCAAGGGGAAAAGTTTTTAATCGCCTCCATTCCCGACCTTGAAATTGACACGCAAGGGCTGTCTCTTGTGCAGGCAATCGAAATGGCCAGGGATGCGATTTCCTTGTGGTGTATTTGCAGGCAAGACGAAAATCAGCCTTTGCCAGCCCCATCTGATTTATCCGCCGTAGAGCGCAATCCCGGCGACATTGTTACCCTTGTCGATGTTGATATTGGCGCGTACAGGCGTTCCCTTGCAAACCGAGCCGTAAAAAAGACCTTGAAAGTCCCATCTTGGCTTAACGAAAAGGCGGTGGAGGCCAATATAAACTTTTCCGCCGTTTTGCAAAAAGCCCTTGAAAAAGAGTTGCAAGTAGCCGAAACTGCAACTTCGCGCTAAAGCTCGCTGGGGGGCTTGTTACCGAATTATTTTACAGGCATTGCTTTGCAAAAAATATATGTTTTCTGCATTTGCGAGAATTTCACAGCTTGCCTTTATCGGGGGCTTGTATACAGTGCCGTCTTTTGAAAAAATTAAATCGCCGGATATTTTTTCTATGGAAGCAACCAAATTTTTATAAACATAGCGAAATGTTTCCATGTTGGCGCAACTGACAGTTTCTTCGCGCTGGATTTCCCCGTTCTCTTCATCGAAATAGGTTATTTCTTTTGGGTATCTAATTGACATACCGATAATTTTTTCCGGGGAAGTTACATAGGCCAGCTTAGAAGAAAGCTCTTTGCCGTCAAAATGCAGCGTAAGCAAATTCAGATCGACACAAGGCTCTCCAAAATCCATCAGTACTTTGCCTGCATAATCTGTGCCGGAAAAATAATTTTTTTGATAACTGCATTTTAACGGATCGCCGGTAATGCCCATGTTTAACCACATCAATTCATGCGAGTCTTTCATTCGGTCAAATTTATAGCCAGAAATTAATTTGCCATAAAACACGCGATAGTTGTCAAACACTTTTTGCGACGCAGTCTCGATATAATCTTCCGACAGAGCTTTTCCGTAGCCGTAATCAACGTACCTAAAATCTTTGAATATGGCTTCAAACTCGTTAGGTGTCAACAAAAAATTAAACTCATGCCAAGATATGGGGTTAAACACTTTTTGCATCGGATGCATAACAAAACCTCTTTCCGCCGCTATTCCAAGGCGAAATTGCTTATTTCAACCTTGTTTCTGCCGGATTGTTTTGCTTTGTACAACGCCTTGTCAGCCTCGTCCAGCAGTTGTGTCTGAGAGACACGAACACTGGGGACAATATGCGCCATACCGGCGCTTATTGTAACATACTTTGAAATATCGCTCATCGGGTGGGGTATTTCCAAACTTTCAATGCTTCTAACTAATTTTCTAGCCAGCTTTTCAGCCGATTCTTTGTCTGCATAAGAGATCAGGCAGACAAATTCTTCGCCGCCAAACCTTGCGATAAAATCAGTTTCCCTTTTTAATTGGTTTCTCATGCACTGCGAAATAGCAATAAGCACATTGTCGCCCTCTAAATGCCCCATAGAATCATTATACTTTTTGAAAAAGTCAACATCGATCATAATTACCGACAGCGAAAGATTTAACCGCTGGCACTGTTTCCAAGTTATGTTCATATAGTTTAAAAATGAACGCCTGTTGTTTAGTTTTGTCAGTTCATCCGTAATTGACAAAGATTCCAATTTTTTATTCAACTCTTTGATGTTGAATATATACACAAAGGTATGGACATGGTGGTTATAAAAAATAATTTTTGTAATTAAGGTAACAGCGAATATAGCCGAAAGAAACGATGTTATGTATACGTTATAAATCTGGCTGTTCAAAAAAAATATATACACAGTTACAATAAAATACAATACCGAAAATGATATAAATGCCTTGGGTTTGAAATCCGGGATAACGGTAACCGAATAACTAGATATGAAAAACATAACCAGTATGTGCAAAGAGGTTCCGGCGCTTATCATGCCAATCGAATATAAAACAAGGCTGAACGCTATGAATAAGTAACACATAGCCCAAAGAACTGTTCTTTGGTCTCTTTTTAAAAAGAAATAGGCCAGCAAATTAAACGCAACGATACCAATGGACTCAATGTACAACCCAAAAATATACAATTCTCTATGTTGAAAATGCCCCGGTATTGTATCGTAGAAAAAAATATTTACCAGCCTTACAATGAACATAACGATAGTCAATATTCTAATTCTGTATATGCTGTTTTGCAACTGAAGCAAGCTGAACTGATCTTTCAATTCAACCGGTATCGGCGCAACTAGCTTTTGAGTAACGACATTTTTGAGCTTGTCGAAAATTGTTTTATCTGCCTCGATGTTCATTTTATATCAATTCCAGTTTTCAAAAACAAAACCGCTCCGCCGAAAGCGGCAGCCTCGATGCAAAAAATCCCTTTGCCAGACACCCTCCCCCGCCGTTCCCCCTTGAGCGCATCCGCCAGCCCTCAGTCCCGGGCTGCACCCCCTGCTATTGCCAATGAACAAACTCGGCCAAAATGTCGAGATATGTTGCCCGGGCAAGGGAACCCTTTGCAGACAAGAAACAGATTGTAATTGCAAAAACCAGCCTTTCAGCCCCTCCACTTGTTCAGTTTGCCTAAGGAAGCACTGATTAAATCCCATCGAGGATGCGGACTAAAGTCCGAATCAGTGCTTCTTACCCGTATTTTGCGCAATGAAATGAGCAAATACATCGGACTTTAGTCCGCGGGAAACACTGATTAGCTTCGAGTTAATCAGTGTTTCCCTAAAATTTGTTGAACGCTTCTTTATTTTCATTGGAACTTGCAATCGTGTCAAGAGCATAATCTTGAAAAAACGCGGTTTTTTGAAACATCTTGCGGTTTTTCAAAAAAAACATTATAATAGAAGAATGAACCCAAAACTGAAAAACGCCGTTGACATTTTCAAAGGACTTGGCTGGGAAAAAGCAACCCCGGACAACGTTTTGCAGTTGCCCTTGGGCACAAAGGAACAGCAGAGCGAGGCGCTCGAAGGCTTAAAAACAGGCAACTGGCACTTTTGGGAATGGCCGAGCGACTTCCAACTGTTAAACCCGCATTTTTTATCCATGTTTGCAGTGCGCCTTGGGGTGGATGCAAGAAGGACTGCGAGCATCTTGAACCCCAACCAGAGGGATGCCGACACGCTGGTCGCGCTTATTGCAAGCCGCGGCGAAAAGTTCGCCGCCAGCTTTGTCGGCATTGTCTGCACCCCCGGCAGAAGGGTGCAGACAGAGCAATGGGTGTCGGAGTTTGGCATAGTGGCGGTGCGGCTTGTCGAACAGCTTAACTTGGAGATTCCGCAAAATGTTGAGTACATAAAAGATTGGGCTGTCTGCGCGAAAGCGGCTATGGGGATTAAAATTACTATACACGGCATGACGGCCGGCAAAGAAACAATCGAAGAAGAAGGCTTCCCGGTTTTTAGCGTGATAGAAAAACGTTTTATGGAACATATCGAAACAGGCGCGGCTTTGGGCGCGCCGGTAACAGGGCCTTTAGGCGAGGTGTTAGCTGAAGGCATACATCGCGGGCTTGTGCCACGGGAAGATGCCGCCCGTATGGCTTTTGCGGGGGCGGATGCGGCGATACGGCCTAGCGACCGCAAGGTTTGGGTAAAAATTCTGTTAGACGATCTTGCCGTTGACAACGCGGAGTTTGTCAGCCGCACGCAGGAAATTATTCCCTGGCTTTCCGCCGGGGACGGCACTGTCAATTCCCGTTTGGCTCCCATTCTTATAGAAAAGACAAGCGAAGATTTGCTTGCAGAAGTTGTAATGGCATCGCTTTCGGCTAACACAAAGCAAACGAAAAAGCTCGTGTTAAAAGCCGCCAGCCTTCGCCCGCGCCCGGAAAATCCCGAAGCGATTGCGTCGTGGCTTTCTATTTTGGCGACGGACAAGGAAAAAGAGATTGCGAGTTTGGCGGCGGCCTTAATGCAAAAATGGAAGCTGGAAGCCGACGCAACGGCCACGCCGACGGATGCGTCGCCAGCAGCGTTGCCGGGAGAAGCGGCCGTACAGGGTTTGTGGCAAAAAACGCCGGAGCTTTGGCAGGTGCAGACATTCGCCATAGGAAAAGTTACGCAAAAAGTGTTAGCTGATTTTATCTCGTTTTATGCAACACATGGCGATCTTTATTTTTGGGGCGAGGTTTTGCTAGGCTCGGCAAACAGTCTGGCTTATGAAGACCCAGCGGCTGTCAAAGAAGCGATGCGCGGGCATTTGAAGGCGGGCCACAGCGGGCTTTCTCTGCTTTCCAATTGGGTGCAGGGCTTGCATCAGCCGAAGTTTTACGGTGGCGAGGCTACTCACTATGGAACCGAACTTCCCGGCGACAAAGACAAATCGGCTTTTATGACAAGGGAGGCTGTCGTTTGCGGAAATTTGGGCGCACTGCCTTGTTTGCTTTCAACGCCGGACTATGTGGATTTATCTGTTAGCGTTTCTACGATTGTGTCAAGGCTGGCGTTATACAAACAGCTAAACAAGGCGGCTTTTGAATCAGATTTGTTTTTGGCACTGACACGGCTAAGAACCGAAACCGCATCGCAGGAAAATGTTAAAACGCTGGAAAGCCTGAATGTCCCGATTGTTATGACAAACGGAAAAAATATGCCCCTTACGGCGGGGCAGGCTGTGTTATCGTACTTAAATGATCCTGTGCAAGATTCTCACCTTAAAATCGGACAGGAGCTTAGTATGTTAAAGGTGTTTGTAACATTGCCAAATTCCCTAAAACATTTCCCCAACCGTTTTATCGGCTGGTTTTCCATGAGCGAGCTTGCTTACATTTTCCCGCTTTTGGGGGATGCGTCGCTTTTTACAATAGCAAAAGACAAATACAATATTTATCCGGATTACGATGTTATGAATCAGGCGACAAGGCGAGCCAGCCCCCTGCCGCCTGGGGCGGCGATCAACTTGCTGGCGGCGGGAACTTCTTCCGACCCCGGCAAAGCGGCGGCGGCTATGGCGGCTGTAAAACAGGCTTGGGCTAACGGGCTGTTGCGTCCCGGCACCCCGGATGTTACGCTTATTGGCTGGACCAATCAGCCGCCTTCCGGCTTGGCGGCCTTTGCCGTTTTTCTTGAGGCCGCCGCAAAAGAGGGGCTGCTTTCGCTTGTTTGGCCTGTGTTATACGATCTTGTTAGGGAATCTGTCAAAGCGCCGCGTCTTCTTGCCGGCACGGCCGAGGTGTTAGAACTTATGACAGGCCTTTTGCCGGAGGTTCGCTTTGCCGTGGAAAAAGGCCTTGCCGAAGATGCCGCCCTGCAACTGCCCGCTGTTTTCGAGCTTGCCGGACGCGGCGGTTCGTCCAAGGCGGTAACAGAGGCGAAAAGATTTGCCGGCCTTCTGCCAGCGCAAGTTGCGGTGAAAGCGACGCAAGCGGCGGCAAGCAACGGGAGTTTGCCGGCCGTGTTAGACCCGCCTTTCGAGAAAATTTGGCCGCATGGTAAAAAAGATGCGGCGCGGCTTATAGAAGACGGCGCGACAATCGCAGTCCGCCAAGCAAACGATGATGATGCCGTTGATCGCCACACCCCGCCTTTGTTATTTACTTTGTCATTGCCCCACGAGCCGGGTCGTGTTTTTCAAATTGCTCCTAATACAACTTTTGCCATTGAAAAATTTGATCAAATGGGTGCATACTCCGTGTTACCCGACACAAATACTTTTTCGCATAAACTTGAAAAGTTGGGCTACCTTCACTGGGATAAACAGAAGGGGCAAATGTCTTTTACAAAAGCCGAAGCCGGCGTTGATTGCGAGAGCATTCCTTCAGTTTTTACTTTTTCTATGCTGGTGGTGTTCCTTGGGCTAACGTTTGCCACAAAAGACGCGGGTTTAACGCAGGCAATGTCGAGGTTAAAAAAAGTCCTGGAAAAAAAACTGGTAAGCGAACAAGATATTGCGAAGGCGGCCCAAGCGCTTTTTGAAAAAGATGCGATAAACCCCGTAAATTTTGCCCGTTGGCTGGAAAAAGATATTTCCCTGTTACCCGCAATGTGGCCGCTTCTTGCTGCGGCGATAAAAACGGCAGGCGCGCTTGTTGCGGCCGGGGAAAAACCACCCGCTTGGCTAAACCGCATTTTAGACCTTGCCTTGCGCTGTTCTCCGTACTTGAAGGAAGCGGCCAAGCGAGGCTTAATCCCAAGTTTGGCCGCTTGGGAGGGGCTTTCCCAGATTGCCGCCATGAAGGACAAGTCCACGGCTGTTGCCAAAGCGAAAAAACTTTTTGGCTGAGTGAAACTGGGGCAAGATATAAATCGAATCAGAGGCTGAGAATGTATTTGCCGGTTTGCAAGAAGAAAAGGTTGCGGTACGCAGAGAAAAACTGTATACTGCAAGTATAAACAGACGGAGTTACTGGCGGTCGTTGGCTGCCGGCTGTGATACCACCTTATAAACCTGCCTGAAAAACGGCAAGTTCGGCTTAGGCATTACAGTTGCATTTTAATGGGGGTTTTTATGAACAGGAGCGCGAAATTGTTTGCAGTTGCCGTTTCTCTAGCGTTATTTGCATTTTCCCTGGCAAGTTGTGCCGCGCCGCAAGTAGTCGCGCGAACATTGCCGCTCAAATCAGATTTGGCGATTGTGATCGCTGGGAATTCGCACACGTTGGCCGTAACTGCGGATGGCGAGCTTTGGGTTTGGGGCGCAAACGATACTGGCGAGCTTGGACTTGGCGACAATGTAAACCGAATCGAACCTGCGCGTGCGGGTACTGCGAGTAATTGGGTTACGGCAGCGGCTGGTCGTTTCTTTACAGTAGCGATCAATAGCAACGGCGAGCTTTACTCTTGGGGAAACAGCGGTTACGGCGGATGGTTCGGGGTAAATGCTCCAAACACGCCGGTTAGGGTTGGCAGTCAAAACAACTGGGCATTTGTTGCGGCGGGTTCTTCATCAACCTTCGCTATAAATACAGACGGCGAGCTTTGGGCTTGGGGTTTTAACGAGCTTGGCACTCTTGGGCTTGGCGATAACGAAGATCGCGCAGAACCTGAACGCGTAGGTACTGCAAGCAATTGGGTATTTGTTACGGCAGGTGAAGATCACACGGTAGCTATAAATGCAGATGGCGAGCTTTGGACTTGGGGAGCTAACGATTTTAGCCAGCTGGGGGATGGTACGTGGACAGGGCAGAATTTGCCTTTCAGGGTTGGGGATGCAAGCAATTGGGTAACTGCGGCGACTGGCGGATCGCACACGATGGCGATCAATAGCGATGGCGAAATGTGGGCTTGGGGATCAAACGGATCGGGACAGCTTGGCGATGGCACTAGAATAATGCGCGAGAGGCCTGTCAGGGTAGCGATACTCGACGGAAACACTCGCTGGGCGGCGGTTTCTGCGGGTATCTCGCACACGGTGGCGATAACGGCTGGCGGCGAAATGTGGAGCTGGGGTTGGAACAGCTCTGGCGCTCTTGGCGACGGCACTCAGACGGCAAGCGACTGGCCGGTTAGGGTAGGCGCTGCAAGTAATTGGTTTTCTGTTTCGGCAGGCGGCGCGCACAACATAGCGATAAACGCAGATGGCGAAATTTGGACATGGGGAGCGAACAGCTTGGGGCAGATTGGGGATGGCTCATGGACGGGGGATTTTCAGCTGGACAATGTTTACGAGCCGGTTCGGATTCAGTTTTGAATTTAGCGGGGAGGTTGCCTTTATTGGAGTAACAAAGTGAAAACACTACTTTTCGAGGTTCAGGATACAGTTCAAAAATACGCAAACATTATGGCGCGAGTTTCCGGGATCGATGTAGAAGTGGCGGATTCCGATTTGTGCAGGGTGGCAGGAACGGGTATTTTTGCCGACCGCATTAATCAAGATATGTCCAATGAAGGCTATGTATACCGCCATGTAATGAATACCGGGCAAACGCAGTTGATAGAAGAGCCGGGCAAACATGAATTATGCGAAAATTGCAGGTTACGCGACAACTGCCACGAAGCTGTCGCAATATCCAAGCCGATTTTTTTGGAAAAGATTTGCATAGGAGTAATCGGCCTTGTGGGTAGTTTGGCAGTGCAAAAAGCAAAGGTGCTAAAAAACAAAAAAATGTACATGGAGCTTCTTGACCAAATTGCCGAATTTATTGCGGCAAAGGTGCGGGATTATCATGAAACATCAAAAAAAATTGCGCTAATCAACACGCTTGATTCGGCAATCAATCACATAAACCAAGGCGTGTTAATTATAGGAGAAGACCGGATTGTTACTGCGGCAAACAAAGCGGCTCAAAAACAGTTCAATAATTTTAACCCGGAAGGCTTGAATGTTTCACTGGAGGCGACTGGCGACCAGCTTAACAATGGCAACGAATATCGCATACGGGTTCAAGGGAAAGAGATGATGGTTTTTGGCAAAGAGCATAAAATTCCGAACCCTTCAAGCCGTTATGCAAAAATGCTTATTTTCAGCGACAGCAAAGAGTTCCAAAAACAGTCAGGCCAAAATGCTCTTGTGGCAACCCATCCGGGCATGGATGCCATTATCGGCAAGAGTGAAAGCACTTCGTCGCTAAAAAAAGAAATCGAAAAAATCGCAAAAAGCTCATCGACTGTGCTCATAACTGGGGAAAGCGGGACTGGGAAAGAAGTGGCCGCTATTGCTATCTGGAAAATGAGCGATCGCAAAGACAAAGAATTCGTAGCGATAAATTGCGCGGCAATTCCAGAGTCGCTTTTAGAAGCGGAGCTGTTCGGTTATGTAAAAGGAGCCTTTACCGGAGCCGCCCCCGGCGGAAGGCAGGGGAAGTTTGAAGTTGCCGATCAGGGTGTTTTATTTTTGGACGAAATCGGCGATATGCCGCTGTATATGCAGGTAAAACTTTTGCGCGTGTTGCAAGAGCGAAAAATCGTACGCGTTGGTTCCAATCAATTGATTCCAGTTGACGTGCGCGTTATTGCCGCGACAAACCGCGACTTAAAAGAAATGATTGCCGAGAAAAAGTTCCGGGAAGATTTGTACTATAGATTGAATGTTATCCCGCTCAAACTTGTCCCCTTGCGCAAGCGTTTAGAAGACATCGAAGATTTGGCGTATTATTTTGCAAGGCATTATGCAGGAAGGTTTAACAAAAAATTCTGCCATATCACAGCCGGGGCTGTGTCGGACTTGCAAGCGTATTCATGGTATGGAAATGTGCGGGAGCTTGAAAACACAATGGAATTTATGATCAACATGATGGACGAAGACGGCATACTTTCCAGCGCAATGCTTCCAAGCGAATTTTTAGCCAAAGAAGAAAAAAAAGCGCAGGCAAATTCCGCTCAAACGCTGGAAGAGCTGGAAAAAGCCGCGATCCAAGCCGCTTTGGAACGTTTTGGAACTACGCTAGACGGCAAAAAAGAGGCCGCAAAACATTTAGGCATGAGTCTTGCGACGCTGTACCGCAAGATAAAGCCGGCAGCCGGGCATTGAAACCTTGGGGGAAAGCTATCGGACTCTCCCCCAAGATTAATCCAGTTGCCCTTTACTCCCCTGCCGGCTTTGCCGGTGCCGTTTGTAAAAAGCCTATTGTTTTGGAGCCTTCATTGTTTGCGCATTCATCTGAGCAAAATTGAATCAAGTTTTCCAGTGCCGGCGATCTTCCGGCAAGAACCATGTGAACGGTTGACTTGCGAGCAATGTTTTCGATCTGGCCGCCGGAAAAATCAAAACGCGAAGCTAGAGCCAGAGCATCGTTATCCGAAATGCCGGGGAGCAGCGAACTCCAGATAGCTTTACGGGTTTGGGCTTCCGGCCTGTCAAATTCGATTTTATACAAAAAACGGCGTTCAAAGGCGGCATCCAAATTTTTTGTCATGTTTGTAGTCGCAATAAGTATGCCGGACAAATTTTCCATTTCTTGCAAAATGATGTTTTGAATTGCGTTTTCTGTCTGCCCGGGGCCTTCGCGGGTTTCACTAAGAATGCGCCTCTTGGCAAAAACAGCATCGGCTTCGTTGAAAAGAAGAATGGGTGTTACTCCGCATTTTTTTGCCGCATTGCGGTATTTATCGAACACCGCTTTTATTTCTTTTTCGCTTTCACCAAACCATTTGCTTTTAGTAGAAGCAATGTCAACGTGCATAATGTCGCGCCCGGTTATCCTTGCAACTTGATAGGCTGTTTCTGTTTTTCCAGTGCCAGGCCCGCCGGAAAACAAACAGGCGAATCCGGTCCTCATGCCGCTCTCGGAAAGCCGTTTTTGAACATTGGAAAAATTGTCAGGCTGCAAAAGCAAATGGAGTTCTTCTATTGCCTGTTTTGTTTTTGCAGGGTAAAAAAGAGCTTTTTCGGTTATGGCCTCCGACCGCTTTAGCCCGGTTACTGGAAGATTTTGCGAAGCCAGATTAAGCTCAGCCAAAAAGTCGTCTTTTGCCGTTTGGGTAAGGCAGAAAGAAGCAGTGTCGCCAAAACCTTCGCTACATGAATGTTCGATTATGTTCTTTTGAAAAAGAATATGCTTTCCGGATTTTAACTCCGACTCTATAGCGTCGTCAAGCACACCATCGTGAGTATCATCAAATAACTCTTGGAGCCATTCAAGCTTTATATCTGGCTTGTCAAAGTTTACCGTGATGTTAAAAATAAAAAGCAGTATTAGCGTGTCGATAGAACAAAGTCCAAGTTTTTGTATTTTTTTGACAAACAAGAGATGCTGATTATTGAATAGCAAGTTTCTCATTCTGTTTATTACAGAGTTATATGCTCTGCCGCGAGTGCGCCGATAGAACAGCTTTATTTGAGAGAAAAATTTTTCAACGCTCAAATTTTTTTCATGGCTTAAATCATGAAAATTCCCCTTTCTAAGCGCTTCAATTGTTTGAAAATCCAGATCGAAAATAATTTTTTCCCGATGCCGCTCATCCCTGAAAATGCTCATAAGCCCTTTCTGTTCTAAAATTTCAAGTTCGTCCATGTGTGTCATTACTTCAACGGCTTTCAAACGCAACAGGCTTGCAAGTTTGGAAATTGTAATGTGATTACCGTCAAATGAAGTTACTAAAATGGCGAATAAGGCCGCCGCTGTTCGGCTTATCTGCAAATGCTCTGCCAGATACTCCAAGTGCGGCTGGGCAAACTCAAAAAACAGATCGTTTAAGCCTTCCGCCTGACTAAAAACTTCGTCTATCTTCATTATGTGGGACAGGGGAGCGTCGCACTGCTCTTTGCCTTTTTGAAATTCTTGCATAAAACCTCCATCGCTTTTTGTGAAAACACCTAAAAAAGAAATTTTCAGGTGTCGCATAACTGTAGATACGACTTGCCTTTACGAGAAAACCGTGAACGTGTAACTGCTTGCAGTAGAGTTGTTCGAAAGCTGTAGTTCCAGAACAGCCAAGCCCCTTTGCCGGCAAAGTTCCGCCCGCATTGGCTTGGACTGGCTAAATGCGAAAAATTCATGCCCTTTTACGGCGAAAAACGCATGAACCCCGGTACAGACCTAGAAACAACAACTCACACTTGCAAAAAGTAACAAAAAACAAGGATTTTTTGCGTTAAAAATTTTAAAACCACCGCTCCAAACGGAAATTCAAGCTCTTAAAGCTGTTTTTGAGGCAGTTCTAAATGTCCAAACGAGGTTTTGCGCCCAGTTTTTGCCACAAGTTGGTTCAAGTTGCCCGTGTATGGGCTTCTATGAAAGCAAGCGCATAAATTCGGCTTTTGCGCTATTGCAAAAATAATTTTTACATTTTTTGCAATAAGCGTGATAGCTATCACAGCGTTAAAAATACGGCGGTGTAAAAACGATAACATGGGGAAACCCGCAAGTAGCAAAAGCCAACCAATGCATACATAGCGCAAATGCGCTAGAGGAGGAACAGTCATGCACGAAGCACACGGTAACATCGTAACAAGTGAACGTATGTTAAATCTTGATCATGCAATTGAGTTCCACAAGAACTCCGCCGGATGCCTTATCCCAATTCTGAACGAGAGCCAGAAAATATTCGGGTGTATCCCGCTGGACGCTCAAAAAAGAATTTCAGAGATGCTTGGCATACCGCTTGCCGAAATTTACGGGGTCATAACATTTTACTCGCATTTTTCCGTCGAGCCAAAAGGCGAACACACAATAAGGGTTTGCATGGGCACAGCTTGTTATGTAAAAAACGCCCAGCGGATTCTTGAAGAAGTGGAAAAAGAAAGCGGCGCCCAAGAAGGGGCAACTTCACCCGACGGTAAGTTTACAATCGATGCCACACGCTGTATAGGAGCCTGCGGTTTGGCTCCTGTCATGACCGTGAATGCGGATGTCTACGCACACCTAAGCGTAGATCAAGTTGCCGCCATTATTGCAAAATACAAGGAGTGAGCAGTGTTAAAAACTTTGCAGGAACTGGAAAAAGCAGGACAAATTACAAGAGAACATATAAAACACTACGAATCGTCGCACAAACATTTTATACATATACTTAGCGGCGAACAATGCCCCGCTGCATTAAATGACGAACTTATGTCCGCTTTTGAAAAAGAAGCCGGAGCTTTAGGCGGCAAAATAGCCGTAAAAGCGACACAATACCCTGTCGGCTGCGGACAGCCGCTTGTTACGATTTATCCCGGCGGGGCCTTGTACAGCGGCCTTTCGCCAAAAGACGCGCCGGAAATCGTAGGACTGCACTCAAAAGGCAGCGGGTCGGACAACCGTTTTGTCATGGGCTATCCAAAAGGTGTCGGCAAAATAGCCGTCATCGAAGACCAGCCGTACTTTTTCAAAGACGAAAGCATCGCACTGCGCCTGTACAAAAAGATAAACGCAGAAAACATACTGGAGTACATTGCACACGACGGTTACACCGCCCTTGGCAAAGCTCTAGAAATGAGCCGGGAAAATGTTATAAACGAAGTAAAAGAATCCGGCCTGCGTGGGCGCGGCGGCGGCGGTTTTTCCACGGGGTTAAAATGGGAGTTTGCATACAAGGCGCAAAGCGATCAAAAATACGTCGTGTGCAACGCCGACGAAGGCGACCCCGGCGCGTTTATGGACCGCTCCATTTTGGAAAGCGACCCGCACTCCGTTATAGAGGCGATGGCTATCGCAGGATATGCCGTGGGTGCAAACCGCGGCTATGTTTATGTCCGCGCCGAATACCCAGTGGCAGAAACCAGATTGCACACAGCGATAAACCAAGCGCGGGAATTCGGCTTTTTGGGCAAGGATATTTTTGGGACAGGCTTTGCCTTTGACATAGAAATAAGGCTAGGAGCCGGGGCCTTTGTTTGCGGCGAAGAAACCGCTCTCATAAATTCAATCGAAGGCTTTAGGGGAATGCCGCGCCCGCGCCCGCCTTTCCCGGCTGTAAGGGGATTGTGGGGAATGCCGACACTGATAAACAATGTCGAAACCTTTGCGAATATCACGCAGATAATACTGAAAGGGGCAAAATGGTTTGCATCCATAGGAACAGAAAACTCCAAGGGGACAAAGGTGTTTGCGTTAGGCGGGAAAATCGCGCATTCAGGATTGGTCGAAATACCGATGGGAACAACCCTGCGCGAAGTTATTTTTGATATATGCGGCGGCATACCGGAAGGCAAAAAGTTCAAGGCCGTGCAGACAGGCGGCCCCTCCGGCGGCTGTTTGCCGGAAGACAGCCTGGACACGCCCATCGATTTTGCAAGCCTTGCAAAACTAGGATCGATTATGGGTTCGGGCGGCATGATTATAATGGACGAAGACAACTGCATGGTAGACATTGCAAAGTTTTTCCTTGGCTTTATGGTTCACGAATCCTGCGGGAAATGTCCGCCTTGCAGAATCGGAACCAAGCGTATGTTGGAAATATTGGAAAAAATTTCCCACGGAAAAGGCGAAATGCAAGATATCGACAACCTTGAGCGGCTTGCCGAAAACATACAAACATCGTCGCTTTGCGCGTTGGGGCAAACGGCGGCAAACCCCGTGCGTTCAACCCTGCGATACTTCCGCGACGAGTATGTATCCCATGTGCGCGACAGGATTTGCCCGGCAGGTGTCTGCCGCGACCTAATGCATTTCCACATAACAGAAAAATGTATCGGTTGCGGAATTTGCCGCAAAAACTGCCCGGTAGACGCTATCGCAGGCGAAAATAAAAAGCTGCACGTTGTGGATCATCAGCGTTGCACCAAATGCGGCATATGCGCTGAAAGATGCCCGTTCAAAGCGGTTTCCAAAAAATAAGGAGGGTCAAAATGGGAAAGGTAAATTTAACGATAGACAACATAAAAGTAGAAGCGATAGAAGGCGACTCTATCCTTCATGCCGCAAAATCTGCTGGCGTTGAAATCCCCACATTATGCTTTCTTAAAGGCATAAACGAGATTGGAGCTTGCCGCGTTTGTCTTGTGGAAATAGAAGGGGCGCGCTCGCTTCAGGCTTCTTGCGTGCACCCGGTAGCCGAAGGTATGATTGTTAGAACAAATACCAAAAAAGTGCGGGATGCCAGAAAATCCACCATCGAGCTTATACTGTCGAACCACAACCGGGAATGCCTTACTTGCGAGCGCAACCGCAAGTGCGAGCTTCAGTACATTGCCGAAGGGCTTGGCATTTCGCAGATATACTTCGACGGCGAGAAAACCGCCGGCGGCATTTACGACGATATGTCGCCTTCAATCGTGCGGGATCAAACAAAGTGCATACTTTGCGAGCGTTGCATAAATATTTGCAAAAAACAGCAAAAAGTCGGCATTCTTGACCTTATGGGAAGGGGAATAAACGCAAAGGTTGGCCCGGCTTTCAACCGCAGCGTTACGCAAGTTCCCTGCCTCTACTGCGGGCAGTGCATAAATGTCTGCCCCGTGGGAGCCTTGAAAGAAAAAGAAGATATTGACAGAGTGTGGGCGGCTATTGAAAACCCGGAGATACACGTTGTCGTGCAAACCGCGCCGGCCGTGCGTGCTGGAATTGGCGAAGAGTTCGGTTTCCCCGTTGGCTCAAGGCTTACGGGCAAAATGGTTACAGCCCTAAAACGCCTCGGCTTTGACAAAGTTTATGACACAAACTTTGGTGCAGACTTAACAATAATGGAAGAAGGCTACGAACTTTTGGACAGGATACAAAACGGCGGAGTGTTGCCAATGCTAACATCATGTTCGCCCGGCTGGGTACGCTTTTTAGAGTTCAATTACCCGGAGCTAATCCCCAATCTTTCCACGGCAAAAGCGCCGCATACCATGTTAGGCGCAGTGATAAAATCCTACTATGCCGAAAAATACGGGCTTGATCCTAAAAAAATCTTTACCGTGTCTGTTATGCTCTGCACGGCAAAAAAGGCCGAAATCGTGCGCCCGCAAATGGAAGTAAACGGGTTACGCGACATTGATGCCGTAATCACCACGCGAGAGCTTGCAAAAATGGTAAAACAGGCGCGAATCGATTTTGCCTCGCTAGAAGACAGCGAGTATGATCAGGATTTGCTGGGCGAGTACACCGGGGCTGGCGTAATATTCGGCGCAACCGGCGGCGTAATGGAAGCGGCAATACGCACAGTCGCCGATGTTTTGGCCGGCGCCGACTTGAAAGAATTTGAATACAACGCCGTACGCGGAATAACCGAGATTAAAGAAGCGCAAGTAAGCATTGGCGAAAAAGTGGTAAAGGTGGCTGTGGCGCACAGCACCGGCGCCGCCGCACAGCTTCTTGAAAAAGTAAAAAAAGGCGAGGCTGATTATCACTTTATCGAGGTTATGTGTTGTTCCGGCGGCTGCGTGAACGGGGGCGGCCAACCCAGGATTTCCAACAAGGATCGCCTTGAAATGGATGTCCGCAAGGAGCGCGCGAAAGCGTTGTACACCGAGGATGAGTCGCGCAAGTTCCGCAAATCGCACAAGAACCCGGACATCTTAAAGCTGTATCAGGATTTCTTCGGCAAGCCGAACAGCCACAAGGCGCACGAGTTTTTGCATACAAGCTACGCGCCACGGGAAAAGTATGAGTAGCCGGCGGGACTTGTCATAGGCCGTTTTTCATGGTATTGTTTTATACGGGGGCTTTGCTTTCAGAGGCTCCCGTATATTTTTACAAAGGAACAAAACATGAAAACCGCGTCAAAATATTTATCGCTGTTATTAACCCTTGTGCTGGCTATGGCTGGCTTGGCCGCTTGTCGAAGACCCGCGCCGCTTTTTCCCGTGGAAGAATTTGTCGCAGGCGATCTTGGCAGGGTAATAAGCGCGGCGCAACTGCAGGCGCTTCTGGAATACTGGGAACCGAACCTTGTCGTTATCGGCGCGATAAGCCCCTTCACAGCGCTGCTCCCGGCCGGCCCCGCCGGGGCGATTGACGGCTCTTACCTTATTTGGCGGCCGGACATTACAGCCGATAGCTCCCCTGCGGCGATCTCCCCGGAAATTGCCGGCATGGGCACCTCGCAAGCGGAAATCGAAAACCTGCTTTCCAGGGCAGGCGTTACGGGAAACTCCAGAATCGTTGTTTACTCTGAAAACGTGCTGGACAGCTCCCGCCTTATGTGGCTGCTTTCAATGTTAGGCATGGAAAAAATTCATTATCTTGACGGCGGCATAAACGCATGGATTGCCGCCGGCTATCCCACGGGCAGCGGCGTAAGGCTGCCCGGCCTTGCCGTCAGAAACAACTTTCAATCGCCGGACTACGATTACGCAAGGGTTGCAGCCCCTTTCGCCCTTGTCGTAGAAGCCCTGCAAAACCCCGATGAATGGGTGGTGATTGACGCAAGAACTGCACAAGAGTTTGCCGGCGAGCGTGTCCCGGCTTCTGGCGGCGCGTTTGGCACTGGCAGAATTGCTAACACTGTAAACATTAACTGGGTAAACAACATCGACCCGGCCACCGGTCTTATACGTTCAAGGGAAGAGCTTGAAGCGGTTTACGGCGATGTTATACGCGGCCGGAATGTGATTGTTTTTTGCCAGAGCGGTCTTCGCGCGAGCCACACTTGGTTTGTGTTACGCGAAGTGCTTGGCCACGATATGCAGGTGTTACTCTGGGACGGCTCGTGGATAGAGTGGTCTTTCGCCGCCTCCGCAGCTTCTGGCGGGCAGTTTCCGGGGATTCTGGAAATGACCGAAGAATGGACAGACAACGGCGGCGCAATTTAGAGCTTTTTGCAGGGGGAACCCGGCCGCTATCAGCGACGAGGCTTGAACCCCTGCGGCACGTTCCAACAACCGCAAAATTTGTCCTTATTTCTTCGCTATTTCCTCCATCCTGTTTAGCATTCTTATTATTGTAAGGTTTTGCTCCTCTAACAATAATTTTTGCTTGTTTAACACCACGGCTTGCTCATCCCACAGTTTTTTTGATTTTTCTTCTTCTGCTTCGACTAGGGCTTTCATTTCTTTTTCTTGTTCTTTCCCAGCTTCAGCTAAAGCTTTTACAAATTCATCTAACGCCGCTTGAATCTTACTCACCTTGCTTGACGTTACAAGCACGGCAATTAAGCTAATCACGCTAATTCCGCCCCCGACTAGAACCAGTAGAAGTATCACTCCGATAGATTCTTCGATCATGTATTCCAATTCCATAAAACATACACTCCTTTACCTTGACAACAAGGTTTTTTCATTATGCGTTTGGATTCATAAAACCATTCGCTGGATAGCATTTTAACAAAACCTTTATCCAGCAATTTCAGATTTTATGGCACATAACGTTCCAATATACACCAAAACCGCCGCATAAACCGCGTAAAATACCCCCCAAAAACACTCCCGGCTTTATTCGCAAAGATTTCCCCTTGCGAAAGTTTACCGAGAATGTTATCCTTGACGTGAGATTCCTTAGATTGCCTAACCGAGATGGGGGGG
>JGI24700J35501_10930795_pt1 | contig 24272 bp, 14 predicted proteins | sample TergutTh196P1_FD_35501 | JGI IMG/M metagenome (IMG submission 35501)
CTCGTCAAGACGGCGATAGACCAAGATACCAAGGTGATAGACCTCCCCGCCAAGACGGCGATAGACCAAGATACCAAGGCGACAGACCTCCCCGTCAAGACGGCGATAGACCAAGATACCAAGGCGATAGACCTCCCCGTCAAGATGGCGATAGACCAAGATACCAAGGCGACAGGCCTCCTCGTCAAGACGGCGATAGACCAAGATACCAAGGTGATAGACCTCCCCGCCAAGACGGCGATAGACCAAGATACCAAGGCGATAGACCTCCCCGTCAAGACGGCGATAGACCAAGATACCAAGGTGATAGACCACCACGACAAGACGGCGATAGACCAAGATACCAAGGTGACAGACCTCCTCGTCAAGATGGCGACAAATCACAAAGCCAAGGCTCTCGTGGTGGGAGACATTTTCAAAAACCTTCCTTTGGGGGTGCGAGAACAGGAGACACCAATGTTGTAAGCTCGGAAAACCAACAGGGAGACAGAAGACGGCAAAAAGGCAAGCAGCCTCGACAAGAAGATAAACGCGGCGGAAAATCTCGCATGTTCAATATAAGCGACGAGCCGCAAATAACAGCAACCCAAAAGAAAAAAGAAAAGCGTAAATTGCAAAAAAAGCAGGCGGAGGAAAGGTTATTGCAAGAGCAAGAAGCCTTAAAAGCCGCAGAAAATGACATTAAAGTTCTACAAATCGGCAAAGGTATCACTGTAGGAAATTTAGCAGAAAAACTTGGCAAAGGTGTGCAGGAAGTTATAATGCCTCTTATGAAAATTGGTATTATGGCAAATGTTAACCAGGAAATAGACTACTACACCGCTTCAAAAATAGCCGAAAAATTCGACATTATTGTTGAACCCTTAGAAGAAACCGATATTTTGGAAGAAGCATTTGCTACAGAAGACGATAATGACAGCGATATGACAGAGCGTCCCCCTGTTGTGGTTGTTATGGGGCATGTTGACCACGGCAAAACATCTTTGTTAGACGCAATACGCAACACCAATGTTATAGATGCAGAAGCCGGAGGTATCACCCAACATATTGGTGCATACCAAGTCAATGCTCAAGGCAAAAATATAACGTTTCTGGACACCCCGGGCCACGAGGCTTTTACGGCTATGCGTATGCGAGGAGCTCAAGTAACAGACATCGCAATACTTGTCGTTGCAGCAGACGACGGCGTTATGCCCCAAACGATAGAGGCAATAAACCACGCCCGAGCTGCAGATGTGGAAATAATAGTAGCAATAAATAAAATTGACAAACCCCAAGCAAATCTGGATCGTGTAAAGCAGGAGCTTTCCGAACACGGCATCGTTCCGGAAGATTGGGGCGGAAAAAACATTTGTGTTCCCGTTTCCGCAAAGCAGGGCAAAGGCATTGACGACCTACTGGAAAACATATTGTTGGTTGCAGAGGTAAAAGAGCTAAAGGCGAATCCACGCAAACGAGCCAGGGGCACGGTTATAGAAGCCAATCTAGATAAAGGGAAAGGCCCGGTCGCTACTGTGCTTATACAAGAAGGCACCCTTAGCATCGGCGACCCTATCGTTGTTGGAGCCACCTACGGTAAAGTTCGTACAATGATGGATCACAAAGGCAATCGTCTTAGAAAATGTGAGCCTAGCACCCCCGCAGAGATTGTGGGGCTTTCAGAAGTGCCAAAAGCGGGAGATATGCTATATGTAGCCGCAAGCGAAAGACAAGCGGGCCAAGTAGCGGCAGATATGGTGGCACAAGGCAGAGAAAACATGCTAAAATCTGCCACACCAAAAGTATCTTTAGACGACCTCTTTGACCAAATACGAGAAGGTAATGTTAAAGAACTTAATATTGTTATAAAAGCCGATGTGCAAGGTTCTGTAGAAGCGGTACGCAACAGTTTGGAGCGGCTTTCCAATGAAGAGGTAAGGATAAAAACGATACACGGCGGTGTTGGGCAAATAACAGAAAGCGACATCATGCTTGCCAGTGCCTCCAATGCTATTATAATAGCATTTAATGTGCGTTACGACAACGCCGCAAAACAAGTTGCCGATGCCGAAAATGTAGATATTCGCCTGTACAGGGTTATATACAACGCCATAGAGGACATTTCTTCTGCAATAAAAGGTATGTTGGATCCCATTTACCAAGAAAAAGTTATAGGACACGCACAGATACGCCAGTTGTTTAGAGCCAGCGGTGTTACCATAGCCGGTTGTTATGTTACAGACGGCAAAATACAAAGGGCAGCAAAGGTGCGTATAGTAAGAGATGGTAAAGTAATACACGAAGGAGAACTGGCAGCTCTGCGTCGCTTTAAAGATGACGTGCGCGAAGTGGCTGGCAACTATGAATGTGGTCTTTCTTTTGAAAAATACAACGATATAAAAGAAGGAGATGTAGTAGAAAGCTATATAATGGAGGAAGTGCCAAGGTGAACCGGCGTATAACACGTATTAACGATGAAATTAAAGAACAAACAGCTCTTATGATTAGAGAGTTAAAGGACCCGAGGCTTGCCGGCATAATAACCGTAACACGAACAGATACAACATCAGATTTAAAATATTGTAAAATATATGTTAGTATAATGGGTACGGAAGAAGATAAAAAAAATAGTTTGACTGCCCTTAAGAAAGCAGCCGGTTTTATCAAAAGACAACTGGCAATCAATATAAATTTGCGTCAAACACCGGAGATAACTTTTTTGTTAGACGATTCTTTGGAGTACTCAATGCGTATACAAGAAATATTGGACAAGCTGTAAAGGATGGTGTTATGGCAATGGTTCCAAAAGAAATAACAAACACAATATTATCTGCACACGACATTGTTATATCGGGACACATAAACGGAGACGGGGATTCTATCGGTTCTTGCTTCGCTATGGCTCATGCCCTAAAAAGCATGGGCAAAAACCCAATGGTTTTGTTGGAAGACTACCCTTCAAAATACACAATTTTGCCGGGATTTGATTTTGTTAATAAAAGCAAAAACTTAAAACCGGACTTGTTTATAGCTTTGGACTGCGGCGAAGAAAGCCGTTTAGGGAAGGCAGTAAACCTTTTTAGAAACAGCCCAAACATCGTTATAGACCACCACGTTAACGAAGGGTACGGAGATCATAATTTTATAAATACCAATGCATCTTCTACTTGTGAAATAGTGTATGAGGTGCTGATGGCTCTTGGAGTAGAAATAGATGCAAACATAGCGTTTTGTCTGTATGCCGGTATTGTTACAGATACCGGTGGCTTTCGCTTTAAATCCACATCTCCCAAAACTATGGAAATAACGGGTCAGTTACTGAAGCAAGATATCCCCTTCGCATTTATTTATGAGCGATTAATTTATCAACAGACATTGCACCAGTTTAAGGGATTTTTAAGCATTATTGGGGACTTTACCATCGTTCCCGATATAAATTTGGTATACACTATAGCTACACTCGAAAAAATGCGAGAGCTTGGTATAACCCGTGGCGATCTGGACGGGGTCGTAACAATGTTTAAGCGTATAAAAGAGATGGATGTGGCTGTTTTTGCCTATGAAAGGGAAAACGGCACAACAAAAGTAAGTTTACGTTCCGATACAATAAACGTTAACGAGATAGCACAGCATTTTGGCGGCGGCGGCCACAAATATGCCAGCGGAATAGATATGGATTCCTCCCCAAAACAGTCTATAGAACAAATAGTCGAATGGATTAGGCAAAACATTGGAACAAATTAGCCGTATTGAAAAATATTGAAAAATATCAAAAAAGGCAACGAAAAGTTAACTTGTTATGTACACCCGGGAGATTACCAAAAATGGAAAAAACGGAAAAAATGGAAGGTATAATCAACGTTAATAAACCAAAAGGCCCTTCTTCTCACCGTATTGTAAACATTGTTCGTGGTGCTACAGGCATAAAAAAAGTGGGTCATACAGGTACATTAGATCCAAATGCAACAGGGGTCCTCCCTGTTTGTGTTGGCAAGGCAACAAAGTTTGCCGAATTAATACAAGGAGGTCCCAAAGTATACAGGGCTGTGCTAATATTGGGCAAAAAAACAGATACCCAAGATATTACCGGAAATATAATAGAAGAGCAATCGGTAAATGCTACAGCCCAAGAAATAACCACAGCGATAAACTCTTTTGTTGGAAAAATAGAACAATTACCACCCATGTACTCCGCAATAAAAATGGGCGGCGTACCCTTATATAAACTCGCTCGCCAAAATATAGAGGTGGAACGAAAACCACGGCAAATAACCATTTTTAGCATAGTGATAAATAAATTTATTACCGACACCCAACTAGAGATAGATGTGCATTGTACAAGCGGCACATATATCCGCACACTGTGCAATGATATTGGTGAAAAGTTGGGTACGGTAGCTACCATGGGCGACCTTGTCCGCCTCCGCTCTTCTTGCTTTGACATAAACGACGCTTACACTGTAGAGCAAATCCAAAACAGTTTTGAACCACATTATCTAACCCCAATAGAGTTTATATTGGAAAGCTACGAAAAAATAGTTTTGCCACAACGGCAAAATAAATTTTTGCAAAACGGCAATACCATAAATGTTAAAGGTTTGGATTTGGAACAAAATCAAATAATAAAAATTTACGACCACAAACAGAATTTTTTTGGTCTGTATAAATTCAAAAATGATACGTTACGACCAATGATCTATATAGGATAACAAGGATAACAATTTATGATATATTTAAACAGCGAAAACATACAACAAAATTCACCTACCGTAATAACTATCGGTAACTTTGACGGGGTACATATCGGTCACAAACAGCTTATAAAAACAGCTGTAGACTATGCAAAAAAAAACCGACTGCAATCCCTTGTGTTTTCCTTTAACCCACATCCGAAAACTGTGCTGATGGACCAATCCCCAGGGCAAATCTTTGTTTCATCAGAAAAGGCTTCGGTGTTTAAAGAAATGGGGGTAGATATTTTTTTAGAATATCCCTTTAGCAAAGAACTTGCCGAATACAGTCCCCATCTTTTTTTAGAGAAAATTTTGATAGACCTTTTGAAATGCACCGCCCTTGTTTTAGGAGAAAATAGCCGCTTGGGCAAAGGCAGAAAAGCCGATATAGCCCAAATCAAAGAAATAGCAAAGGAATATAACATAAACGTTTTTGTTGAGTCTTTGTTAAAAGATGAAAATGGAGGCAACATAAGCTCTACAAAAGTGCGCGAAGCCCTGCTTGAGGGCAATATAAAAAACGTAAACGCAATGCTTGGGCATAGCTATTTTTTGAGCGGAACTGTACTCACCGGGGATCGCAGGGGCAGCAAAATAGGCTTTCCTACCGCAAACATTCAAACAGAGCCGTCAAAAATTTTGCCCAAAAATGGCGTGTATATAACCACAACAACGCTGCCAAACGGAAGCATTTACCCAAGTGTCACAAATGTTGGGATACATCCTACATTCAAAAAAGAAGGCATGAGTGTTATAATCGAAACATTTATACTTGACTTCAACCAAGATTTATATGGCAAAAAAATCGAAGTCAAGTTTTTGGAACATATTAGGGGCGAAAAAAAGTTTGATGGTATAAACGAATTGATAGCTGAAATAAATAAAGATGTGCAACAAGCAAGAAAGTATAGCTATTTATAACCTTGCCATATATAATATAGCACGAAATTTCCGATTAACCCGCTACATAAAAAACAGGAGACCTAATAGTAATGTATAAAATCACAAAGACAAAGCACTTAACGGAAAATATAATATGGCTCGATGTTTTTGCTCCACAGATTGCAAAAACAGCACTGCCGGGACAATTTTTGATTTCGAGAGTAAAAGAAAACAGCGAACGCATACCTCTTACAGTTTGCGATTATGATAGAGATGCCGGTACCGTTACCCTGGTTATACAGGCGATAGGGAACAGCACCGGAGAGTATATGAGTTTAAAAGAAGGGGATTTTTTGCAAGATCTTATGGGACCCCTTGGGAAGGAGTCGCTGTTTTTAAGTATTCCCACAGACAAACTAAAAGCTAAAAAAATCCTGTTTGTTGCAGGAGGGCTAGGAACAGCACCAGTTTTCCCTCAAGTTAAATGGTTGCATAGCAACGGTGTTTTTGCTGATGTGTTGATAGGGGCAAAAACGGCACAGCTTATAGTTTTGGAAAAAGAAATAGCGGAGCTATCCAAAAATGTGTATATTGCCACAGATGATGGCTCAAAAGGCTTTAAGGGAAATGTTGCCGCTATGCTGGAACACCTAATAACAAACGAGGGCAAGCTATATGATGAAATTATAGCAATCGGCCCCGTGATAATGATGAAATTTGTATGCTTAACAACAAAGAAATTTAATATACCCACAACTGTGAGCATGAATACCATAATGGTTGACGGCACAGGCATGTGCGGTGCGTGTCGCCTGACTGTGGGAGATAGTGTAAAATTCACTTGTGTGGATGGCCCTGAATTTGACGGGCATAAAGTAAACTTTGACGAAGCTCTGCGTCGCCTTGATATTTATCGAAAACAGGGCAAAGAAGCTCTCGATAGTATCACAGAAAGCCCCGTGTGTGCCAAACAATGCCCGGAATATGTTTTTGAAAAGCTAAACCGTGTTGTTATGCCAATCCAAAAGGTTTCTGCCAGAGTGGCAAACTTTGAAGAGGTTGCGTTAGGTTATAGCCAAAACCAAGCAATACAAGAGGCCAGCCGATGCCTTGAGTGCAAAAAACCCGTGTGTGTAGATAAATGCCCTGTGGGTATAGATATTCCCGGGTTTATCGGCAAAATAAAAGAGCAGGATTTTGAAGAAGCCGTCAAAATTTTGAATAGAGATAACAGCCTGCCCAGTATTTGCGGTAGAGTATGCCCACAAGAAAGCCAGTGTGAAGGTGTATGTATAGTTGGTAAACAAGGGGAATCGGTTGCAATAGGACGCTTGGAGCGTTTTGTGGGCGATTGGGCTTTGAACCACCCTGTATCACTTGCCGTTTCGCCATCCGTTTCCAACAACAGTGCAAAAATCGCGGTGATAGGCAGTGGGCCGGCAGGGCTTGCTTGTGCGGCAGATTTAGCAAAAATGGGACACAATGTAACTATTTTTGAGGCCTTGCACGAACCGGGCGGAGTTTTAATATACGGAATACCGGAGTTTAGGCTGCCAAAAGAAAAAATTTTAGCAAAAGAGATAGAAAACATTAAAAAGCTGGGTGTTAAAATTCAAACCAATACTCTTGTGGGACGCACCGTAACTATAGATAATTTGCTTAAAGAAGAGGGCTTTTCCGCTGTGTTTTTGGGTACGGGTGCAGGGTTGCCAAAATTTATGAATATCCCCAACGAAAACGCCAATGGGGTGTTTTCTGCCAACGAATACTTAACCCGAGCTAACCTAATGCGTGCGTCTAAAAAAGACCACAACACCCCGATAGTCATAGGCGAAAAAGTCTGTGTAATAGGAGGAGGTAACGTGGCTATGGATGCGGCTCGAACCGCATTGCGACTGGGTAGCAAAGTATATATTGTTTACAGGCGCGGCATGGACGAGTTGCCTGCACGTTTAGAGGAAGTACATCACGCCAAAGAAGAAGGGGTGGTTTTCAAAACTTTGACAAACCCTACAGAAATTTTGGTAAAGGAAACCGGTTGGGTGAGCGGTATAAAATGCACAAAAATGAAACTCGGAGATATGGATTCGTCCGGTCGCCCTTCTCCCGTCCCTGTAGAGGGAAGCGATTTTGTGATTGATTGTGATATTGTTATAATGGCTTTAGGCACTTCCCCAAACCCAATATTTTCTTTGGGGGCAACAGGGCTTACCTTCAACAAAGGTAGCCGTGTTATTGCAGAGGAGAGTACGGGGCAAACGTGTAACCCGGCTATATTTGCCGGCGGCGATATTGTAACAGGAGCCGCAACGGTAATTATGGCGATGGGGGCAGGCAGAACAGCAGCAACTGCAATAGATAAATTTGTTAAAAACACACAAAAATAAGGGAAATCCAGCATGAAAAAGGTTATAATTTTAATTTTGGTAATAGTAACTTTGGGCGGCATTTTGGCATCCCCTATTTTCCATATTTCCAACTTCAACATTGTGTATATTAGCGAGCTTGCACCGGAGCAAATATTGGCGATGATAGACGACCAGCACCCAAACATCTTTGCCTTTAACCGCAGACAAGCTGTTGCCGCAATTGCCCAAAGCCCCGCTGTTTATCGTGTTACAATATCCAAAAGTTACATAAACAGGCAAATTAATATAAATATTACCGAAAGAAGAACGGTTGGTTACGTCCGTTTTAGTCAAAGTCAATACCTTCAGGTAGATAACACAGGGCTTGTTCTTTCTGTAGCCAATTATCGCAGTTTGCCTCGCCCTATTGTGGCAGGGTTAGATTTTACTACATTTATGGTTGGGGAAAGGTTGGAAGTTGCAGGTCACGGCGTGTTTCAAACTATGGCAACCATGGCAGGAATTTTTTTAGCTTACGATATAGACATGGATGCTTTGTATATAGATATTACAGATCCATCAAATCTTCGCCTAAACTACGGCAATATTATAATAAGTCTTGGACCACCTCAAGATTTAGAAGAAAAAATCCGTATCCTTATACCCATATTGCCGGAACTGGCTCTCTTTAGAACTATTGGTGGTCATTTGGACATATCCGACATTAACGCTCAATGGGTTTTTAGGATATTGACATAAATTCTCTACTAGGGTATAATTTTAGGAGAGTATTTTATTGTATGAGGGATGTGTTGGAAAAATGAGAAAAATCAAGAAAAATGCAACGCACCCATGAGATATATAGGTTCGTAATTTTTAGAAAAAGATGGTTTTGAAAATATGGTTTTAAAAAGCTGATTGGAATGAAAGCAACGTCCAAAAAACCAACCATAGCTATTTACATTGAAAAAGATTTATGGTTTTTAATATAAATAGCTACGGTATAGCAACCGCACTTTGGAACAGTGGATGCAGAGAGAACTCCCTTCGCCGGATGGCACAAGGGCGTTAGGACTGATAATATCCGCGATCGAAAAGACGTTTGCTATAAGGAGTTGTTTAACTTTAAAGTATAGCACTTTCCTTAACGGTTGTCCCAACTTTAAAAATCGCAAAGTGCTGAATTAAGGAAAGCAAATTAACTTTTGTGATTTAAAAGGGACAACGAAAAGTTAATTTGCTATAGATCTCTTTTAAGTTAAACAACTATAGCTCGACAAAGATAACAAAATCAGTTTTGTTTACGTCGGCGTGTTTTTTGTAAGTTGCCTATACAAACATGGGAGGTATCACCTTGATAGATATTACAAGCGGTCAATTAAATAACGCAAAGATTAAAGTTATTGGCGTGGGCGGTGGCGGCAATAATGCTGTGGACAGAATGATAGAGGATAACGTAGAATTTATCGACTTTATTGCGGTTAATACAGACCACCAAGTGTTGGAGCTTAGCCGTGCCCCAACTCGTATACAGCTTGGAGAAAAGCTAACCCGCGGGCTTGGTGCCGGCGGCAACCCCGAAGTTGGCAGACAAAGCGCCCAGGAAACAACCGATGAAATTACTGCTGCAATAAGCGGCTCCGATATGGTTTTTGTTACGGCAGGCATGGGCGGTGGCACCGGAACAGGAGCTGCCCCTGTTATTGCCAATATCGCAAAGGAACAAGGAGTGCTTACTGTTGGGGTTGTTACAAAGCCGTTTCTCTTTGAGGGCAAAAAACGTATGAAAAATGCTCAAGATGGAATAGAAGAGCTAAAAAAGAGTGTTGACACTTTAATCGTTATCCCTAATCAAAAACTGCTTGATATAATAGAAAAAGATACATCTTTAAAAGACAGTTTTAAAAAAGCTGACGAGGTGTTGCGACAAGGAGTAGAGGGCATTGCCAGTCTTATCCTTAAAGCCGGTGTTATTAACCTGGACTTTGCTGATGTGCGTACAACTATGATAAACAAAGGCATTGCTCATATGGGTGTTGGGCGTGCCAGCGGCAAAAACAAAGCAGAAGCAGCCGCTCGCATGGCAATCAACAGCCCATTGTTGGAAACAACGATGAGTGGTGCAAAAAATATCCTTATCAGTATAGCGGGAGATAGTAACCTTGGGCTTATGGAAACTTCGGCGGCAACCGATATTATATCCGAAGATGCAGATGACGATGCTGAAATAATACTGGGTACTTCTTTGAATGATGATCTTAAAGACGAGGTTGTTATAACTGTTATAGCAACGGGTATAGATGCGGAAAGTGCCGCTGCTGCCGTTGCCGCTAGATCCGATACTAGATCTAGAGATAGGGATAGGGATAGAGATTTTGTACCGTCTTTTATTACTCCGAGTTTGGGGGATAGCGAACCCGCTGCTACTGAACCTGCCCCACCGCTTTCATCACTGCGGCGGCATAGCCAAGCAGAAGATGCACCACCGCCGGCAGCGGAGGGTCGTCAAAATCTGCGATCAATAAGGGATTCCAGGGAAAACAAACAAGAAGACCAGCCATTTGATATACCGATATTTTTACAAAAGAGAAAACCATAAGATGATTAATTTCTTTACATAAAATCAAGAGAAAATCAAGCAAATTAACTTTTTGTTCTTCTTTGGGGAATGTTGAGTAATTCAACATTCCCCTGTTTTTTTTGGACAACACCCACGGTTTTATGACACAAACCCTATTTTAAAATCCATTTACTATATCCCGATTTATATCTTTAACAATAGCGGTAGCCAGGGCTATTGCGTTTTTATAGTCCGCAGTTTTAGCAAAACAGTGGTGAGTGTGTATATATCGTACCGGAATACTTATTACAATGGTGGGAACCCCCAAATTACTAAGGTGTATCGCCTTGCCGTTTGTTCCGCTTTTTGTACGCACACTTTCCTGTATAGGTATATTATTCTTTTTAGCTATTTCTATTGCATATGCTATAAACCGAGGGTGGGTTATCATACCCCCGTCTAAATAGCGTAGCATTGGGCCTTTACCCAAAGCCGTTTGCACCATGTGGCTATCCAGTATACTGTCGTCGGCAGGGCTACCTTCAAACACTATTGCAATATCAGGATTTACGCGCCTGGTTGTTATGACAGCACCTCGTACCCCTATCTCCTCTTGTGCTGTTAATGTTCCTACCACTTGCGCCTGAGTTTGAGGCAAATTGTTCATTACATCTATAACAGCAGCTACCCCCAAACGGCAGTCAAATGCCTTTGCAAGCATAAGATCCCTTTTTTGATTGTACTCAAATTTTGTGGCGGGAGCTATTGGGCAACCAGGTTTTATTTTATAGTCTTGCTCTACCTCTGCCTTGCTGCTTGCCCCTATATCAATAGACAAATCTTCTATCTCTATCTGCCCATAGTCTTTTTTGCCTGCAAAGTGTGGCGGTTTGCTAGTAACGATGCCTGTTATTAAATCTCCCTCTCTGTTTTTTATCAGAACCTTTTGCGCTACAAAAGCGGCAGGCAAAAAACCTGCTAAGGGGGTGAAAGCTATAGTGCCGTTGGTTTTTATGTAATGAACCATCATACCAACTTCGTCTGTGTGAGCATCTATCATAATGCGGAGCTGTTCGGCAGTTTTTTCGGTTGTTTCTTTTTCAAGTCCAATATACAAATTGCGGGTACTGTCCTCAAATGTTTGAGCATTTATGTATTTTTTTGCTACTTCAACAACCTCGTCTTCAAACCCGGAGGGGCCAAAAGCGTTTGTTAGGTCTTCTATTAGTTTTAAACTTGTCATATTAATTCCCTTTCCATATTTACAAAATCCAGAAATCTAAATTTCATCTAAATTCCTCTAAATTCCGTAAAAATAAATATTGTTTTTTTAAAAATTACATGATATAATGTGTGTATGAAGAAAATTTTAAGTAATCCATACAATTTAACTTTGATATCCCTTGCATACTTTTTTGTTTTTGGCTTGATAATACAGCCATTAGATTCCATTTTTTATGGCTTTGTAGCCATTATGCAAGCGCCGGATGTTTTAACAACAGACTACTTATACATTGGTGGCTTTGGAACAGCTCTTATCAATGCATCCATTACCGGTTTTATTACCTTTGGAATGCTAAAGTTCTTTAAGCACGATTTTAAAAGCGGCACTATATCCAATATATGGCTTGTTATTGGGTTCTCTTTGTTTGGGAAAAACCCCCTTAACATTTTGCCGATATGGTTTGGCGGTTGGCTCTTTTGTAAATTTATGCGTCAAGATTTTAATAAAACTATCCTCGTTGTGCTTGTTGCTACATCTCTTGGCCCCGTTGTTACTGTGCCATGGTCACTGTACCTGGAAGGTGTTTTTACAAACTTGCCTATGGCTATTGGGCTGTCCATTGTTTTCGGAATGTTTATCGGTTTTATTTTTGAACCGATTGCCGCTAACATGATAAAGGTACATGACGGCTTCAACCTATATAACGGAGGGTTAACTGCCGGTATTATGGCTATTGTGTTATCTGCTGCGTATCAGAGCTTTGGAATCTATCTTGCCCCCGTTAGCTACATTAGCACTGTGTATCATTATCATATCCTTGTGTTTTTGCTTATTTTGTCCCTGCTCTACATTGGAGTGGGGTTATATTTGAACCCCGGTAGTGTTAGGCAGGCTTTTGCCCGCATTTCGGAGATGAACAAAACAAAAAACGATTATTTTACTCCTTTTGGCACACTCGTTTATCTTAACATGGGGTTGCTTGGAATTTTGGGAGTTGTTTGGGCAGGGATTCTCGGGCTGTTTTGGCCCGGGGGTTTTATTCTTCATGGGCCTGCTATGGCTGCTATACTGTCCACCTTTGGGTTTGGGGCTAACGGTAAAAATGTCCCAAGCTCCGTATCTCTTTATATTGGAGTTATGATTGCGTCAATAACATCTCCCGCCTTTGGTTTGGGTGACCCAGGTATCATTACGATACTGTTCTTTGTTACATGTTTATGCCCTATCCCCACAAAATTTGGCTATCGATGGGGGATTGTTGCGGGCTTTCTGCATGTTCATTTTGCAACGAGTTTGGCAGGCCCTGCCGGAGGCATGAATCTGTACAACAATGGCTTGGCTGCGGGGTTTGTGGCTATCCTGCTATACCCTCTAATTATGGCTTTTGTTAAAAGGAAAGAAAATGCAATGCAGTAAATCTAGTAAATCTAACGAAAAATCTTTAGAATCTGCCTCAAACTTCACCAATGATTATATTCGAGGCAGATTTTCGCAGATTCCTATTCCATTTTCCTATCCCGATAATCTTCCTATTCCAACAATAGCAAGTTTTCTAACCAATACACAAGGTCTTCATTTGTAACTTGAGCTTGCGGACCAAATGTGCCGTCCGGTCTTCCGAAAACTATTCCGGCTTGTGCCAAGCGGGTAACTCCATATGCGGCGTAGTGGGAGACATTGCCCATGTCGCTAAACACTTGGTGTCCTTCCGCTTCTATTACCGGAAGGGGTATGCCCATAAATGAAACGTATCTCATTAACATAGCTGCCAGCTGCTCCCGTGTAATATTGTTTGACGGTCCGTATGTATCGTCTCCATAGCCAAGTATTATGTTGTGATATGCCCCCCATCTAACAGCATTTGAATAATACACACTATCATAAACATCGTAAAAAGGTATTGTTAGGCCGCTTGTGTCCGGGCTTCCTGCCATACGGTACAGTATAGTAACTACTGCACCTCTAGTAGTGGTTAAAAGTGGGTATTCTATTAAAAGCACAACATACGGAACTATAATTACCACATGTGGGTTTGCGCCGCCACTCATTACAAAGGTGATTTGCATTTCCGGTTCTGTTTGCCGCAAAATAAAATTGCTTGTTAAAATCACCCTGTTTTCAGTTGCGATATAGTCTATACCCTCCTGCAATATATAATCCCCCATTTGTAAATGGAGTAGCTCAAAGCTCCCCGGAGCAAAGCTGATTTCTATATCCCCGGAAGCAGTTATATTGTTGAAATAATGAGGAATGCGGGCATTTGTATCAAAAGTTGGCAACTGGGGTGGTACGGGAACTACGTTTCCGTTAGTCGGTGGCTGAGGCACGACTTGCCCATTGCCGTTAACGGTGGGTTGAGGCGGTATGGGAGCTTCGTTGTTGCCATCAACAGCAGCCGCTGTAACCCAATGGGCGTAAACTTTCACATTGGAGGTAAATATTGTGTCTACTGTAACTTCATCGCCTCCTTCTTCTTGGGTAAACCAGCCGACAAAAACGTAGTTGCTCCTTATTGGATCTGGTAAGTACGCCAAAGTTGCCGTTTGGGATTGCGCAAACATTGTTACGGGTTCAACCAACCCTCCCATTGGGTCAAATGTAACCATGAATCTAATACCCTCTGCCCTAAAAATTGATATGGCATAATAGGCTTCAACGCCGTCGCCATCTGTTATTCTAATGATGGCTACCGTCTCTTCTCCCTCTGCAAGCTCAATAGTGTCAATGCCTGTTATTTCACTCCCCGAAGCATTATACAAGTTAACAAAAGCACCGTTGTAGCGAATATCTGCAAGGGACAGTGTTGCCATGCTGTTAGCAACATTTATGGCGGCATGAACAGGAGCGATTGCTGTTCCCGTATTGTTAAGAGCAGATGTATCATAATCGGCAACACTAACAAGAAGCCTGCCCGTTGGGTCAGTTTGGAGTCTTACAAACCTAAACTGTTCGCTGTTTTGGAATGAGTCTGTGCTGGAATAGTGGTCATACACAATACCAACCCCGCCGGGGTTAGCGTTTATCTCGTTTGTAATGTAAGTGTGAGCCTGTGGTGGGGTTACGCTTGCCGCTATAGCTTGTATATCGCCTCCTGCTTCTATCATACCACCAACAACAGTTATCTCACTTGCGACTATACCTCGCTCCAATGCTTGAGCAGTTAAACTCCCTGCTCCAACAGTGGTTATGGCGTACTCTGTAAAAACACCCGTACCCGCTTGTGTGCTTGTGGAAGCAAAGTTGTTTTCGCCTGCTAGGCTTATAGTTATATCTCCGCCCAAAATTGTTAGAGCAGTTTCTGCGGGGGTTGCCCAGGAAAAACTATTAAAAGCTAGGGTTCTGTTAATGGAACTCCAATTCCAAGAAGAGCTTTGCCCGGTATAACGTACATCGTGGGCTGATATAGTGCCGCTTCCGTCTATATCTAGCCAAAAAACGCCGTCTGTTGAGCTAAAGATAAGGCCGTAGTTGCTTTCATCAAAAACTATCGTAACTCCTCTAATGGGAAAAAAACCGACATTCGGCCCGTTTTCAAAGGCTATCCCTGCCCTTGAACCATCTCTATGCCAAAAACCGCTATGAGCAGGCCATGTGTTTAACGCTTCAATGGTCATTTCACCATATTCTCCGACACCTACAGATGTAGCCCAAGCGGCAACAACACCGTTTCCGGTTTCTCCGGAAAAATTAGCACTATCTATAACATTTCCAACCGTACCGGACAATGCAGAGGTCGGGGTGTTGCCCCAGGCAAATACAAAACCACCGCTAATATTAACGGCTCCCGCCCCGGTAGTGTGTATGGCTCTTCCATAAGTTGCACTCACAACCGCATTGTCTTGAACATAAACATTTCCTGCGGCTCTGACAGCGGTTCCCCTTGCCATTGCCTCTACAACACCGTTGCCGCTAATTGTAACAGAACCGGATGCCGATGCTCCGCTTATATCTATTACGGCATGGTCGTCGTTTGTCCCTTCGTTGTACACCAAACCACCGCTAATCACTATAGTGGTGTTTGCACCACCTGCATGTATAGCCATGCCCGTTTCGCTCCACACTTCTCCACCGGATATGTATATACCGGTATTGTTGCCCAAAGTGCTGACAGCTCTGCCCGCGTTTGCAAACACCCTAGCATTTCCGGATATTTCAACGCTTCCGTATGTCTGAACGGCAAAAGAGTTGCCCATGTCTGATACAGTAGCCACGCTACCACCGGTAATCGTAACATTTAGGTCATTGTTAAGATTGCTTGTAAGGGCTATAGCAGGATGAAGGTTTGTAGTGGAGTTTGTCATAACAGAACCACTGCTAACTGTAACTGTTGCAGTACGACCTTTGACTTGGATAGCTGTGCCACTCTCTGCAAGAACAGTCCCCCCGGTTACGTTCACAGTAACATTTTCGGAGTTTATTGCATTTCCCGCACCAATATTGCGTATCCACTGGTCTGCAAGCTCAAACGTGCCGTTGCCATCTAGTGCAAGAAGAGACCCTCCATCAATTTCGGCACTATAAAAGGCTCTCCAAACCACAGTTATTCCATAGTCTATATACAGCGATAGAGTTGCATCGGAAGCTCCATAACCATCAACATAAACCGTATCTCCAAAAGCGGTAGCAACAAGACCAACATCTGCTCCATTAATTTGGTTAACGACAACAAGGGCAGCAGCAGATGCCATCTCTGTTTCTAAAATCGGTCCCAAAACAGGGGCAGGGTACGCGAAAAGAATATCTTCACCGTTGAGTTCTATATCAAGCTCATCACCAAGCTCCGGGTCAAGCTCTTCGTTTTCCTCTTCGTCTTCTTCTTGCTCTTCTTCAATTTCGTTTTCTTCGGCTTCCTCTTCTTCTAAATCTTCTTCAGAGCCATTTTCTTCACCCTCTTCTTCATCTTCTCCCGGTGTTTGTTCGATACCGTTTTCTTCAGCTTCTCCCGGCTCTTCTTCCAAACCGTTGTTTTCTTCAACTTCTGTTGTTTCAGTTGTTTCAATTGTTTCGATTGTTTCAATTTCTTCAACTTCTCCGTTGTTTAAAGGCAGCGGTTCATCTTGTGCTACCAGCGGCGCAGCACCAAAGGATAAAGTGAAAGAAAGTGCAATCGCAATTGCCTTTAAATAGATTTTACGATATTTCATAAAAAGCTCTCCTTATTTATATCTACTTTATACCTATTTCCCCGAGCATAACCTTATAATTTTTTCTTTTACGGCAGGTTCGGGAACTTCCAGTGTTATGGTTACATGAGCTGCACTTCTTATATTTATATCTGCAAAATGGTCGTGGTGTATGTCTATTATGTTTCCACCTTCTTTTGCTATTATTTCCACAACACGAGCAAGCGCCCCCGGTTTTTGTGGCAGAGTTAAGGAAAATTCAAAAATACGCCCTCTTCTTCTTAGTGCATGTTGGATATAAATGCTAACAGTGTTTGGATCAATGTTGCCACCGCTCACAACAGAAACAATTGTTTTGTTTTTAATATCCCCCATCAAATCGGCAAGTTGGGTTAGTGCGGCTATGGACAAAAGCCCGGAGGGTTCAGCTATCATTTTATGATGTTCTATAAGATCAAGCAAGGAATCGACCAAAGATTCATCGTCAACAGAAGTTAAATAATCTATCCCTGAACGCAAATAGGGGAAAATATTGTAACCAACTTTGCCAACTTGCGCCCCATCGGCTATGGTGCTAAAAGTTGACAAAGCGTGGGGTTCTCCTTTTTCGAGAGCAATTTTTAGAGAAGATGCTCCGGCAGGCTCGACCCCAACTATTTTTATGTTTGGGTTTATGAGTTTTGCACAAGTAGAGACTCCGGCAGCAAGGCCACCTCCTCCCACGGGTAGCAAAATAATATCTGCGTTCGGCAGCTCTTCTAAAATTTCGATTGCCAGACTGCCCTGCCCTATAGAAACATCAATATCATCGTAAGCATGAACATAAGTATAACCGTGTTCCTTTTCAAGATTGCGGGCGTGTACATAGGCCTCGTCGTAGTTTTCACCGTGCAGGATAACATTTGCTCCGTAGCTTTCTGTGTTTCGGCGTTTTATGGACGGAGATGTAACGGGCATAACTATTGTTGCCGGTATATTGTTAGCCAAAGCAGAAAAAGCAACACCCTGGGCATGGTTTCCGGCACTTGCGGCAATAACACCGGCTTTTTTTTGGTCTAAGTTTAAATTTGCTATTTTGTTAAAACTGCCGCGTATTTTATAAGATCCTGTGCGTTGCAAATTTTCGGGTTTTAAATAAACGTTTGCCCCAATCTCCTTTCCAAAAAAATCGCTGTATATCAGATTTGTGTTGTACAAAACATTTGCTTCGTCCAGCATTTTTTTCGTTTTTTTAAATCTTTCCAATACCAATTTTCAACAACTCCTTTCATAATGCAACAAATATAACAAACACAACAAAAACCCAAGGGATTTGTATTTCGCAAATCTCTTGGGTTTTTAACTTGCCGTTTTTGTCCCGAAAGCTATAGCAAATTAACTTCTCATTGTTCCTTTTAAATCAGAAAAGTTAATTTGCTTTCCTTGATTCAGCACTTTTATCGCGTTTAAAATGGTTAACCATAGGTAAAAGTGCTATAAGCTCGTTTAAGTTTTTGTATGTCGCCACAAGGTCATTGCCTATAAAAATTTTTGGATATTTCCTATTTGCTATACCTACCTAAAACCCCATCACATTGGTGGGGTGAGGATAACGGTGGCAGTTGCGGCATCCCAATGCACGTGGAAACCTACTGATTCGGCTATTGCGCGCAACGGCACAAACAGCCTACTGTTTATCGGGTCAACATAGGCGGCGTATGGGAAAGCATATACCCCTTCTCCAGACAATATTTGCCTGGGTATACCCCCAACATGCATAACGGTGCTACCCACTTGTAAACTTATGTTGCGGTTAGATGGATCTATGGCAAATGTGGATGTTAAGGCATCCCAAACGAACAAATATGGATCGTATGGATCTGCACCAAAAAGCACAGATAAAATAGCACGAGCCGGTAGCACAGAAACATTGTTTTCGTTTACATGGTAAATACCAAAATGCTCCGGTAAGCTAATAATGTTTCCGCCAACAGTTATTAATCCTCCTTGGCTTAGATGTACTACTTCGGTGACTAAAACTGCGGTGGGGGGTATGGTTTCTATGGGAGGCACGGGTTGCACCGTAACCGGATTCCATATTGCGGTAAATGTTAGGTTTTCTGTTATTTGGGTAGTGGCAGGGCTAGGGTTCCAACCACCAAACATATATCCGGTACGAAGTGGGAAAGGTTGATCCTGTGCCGGCAAAATAGTTCCGTGCGATATATTGTGAATTTGAGGGTTCACGATGCTGCCGCCTACATTACCGCCGTTTAAGTTAAACGTTACGGTGTAGAGTTGAGCTAGTGTCCATTGGGCAGTAAAAGTTTGATTGGCTGTGATTGTTGTGGTTGCAGGATTTGGGTACCATGCGGTAAAAGTGTACCCTGCACGAACCGGGCTTTGTGGTATTTGTGTGGTTTGTATTATTGTGCCGTTAGGTACGGTTACGGTTGGGTTTTGGGTAGAACCGCCTATATTGCCGCCACCCAAATCGAATGTTGCGGTGTGGTTTTGACCCACTGTCCATTGTGCAGTAAAAGTTTGATTAGATGTAATTGTTGTGGTTGCGGGGTTTGGATTCCAAGCATTAAAAGTGTATCCCGTGCGAACCGGATTTTGCGGCATTTGAGCAGTTGGCACTGTAGTGGCATTAGCAACGACCACAGTTGGGTTTTGGGTAGAACCGCCTATATTACCACCGTTCAAGTTAAATGTTACGGTGTGAGCTTGACCCGCTATCCATTGGGCAGTAAAAGTTTGGTTGGCTGTGATTGTTGTGGTTGCGGGGTTTGGATTCCACGCACTAAAAGTGTATCCCGTGCGAACCGGATTTTGCGGCATTTGAGCAGTTGTTACTGTTGTGCCGTTAGCAGCAGCCACAGTTGGGTTTTGAGTAGAACCGCCTATATTACCACCGCCTAGGTTAAATGTTACGGTGTGAGCTTGACCTGTTATCCATTGGGCAGTAAATGTTTGGTTGGCTGTGATTGTTGTAGTTGCGGGGTTTGGATTCCACGCACTAAAAGTATGTCCCGCACGAACCGGGTTTTGCGGTATTTGAGCAGTTGGTACTGTTGTACCGCTGGCAACGGCCACAGTTGGGTTTTGGGCAGAACCGCCTATATTACCGCCGTCCAAGTTAAATGTTACGGTGTGGGTTTGAGCTGCTGTCCATTGGGCAGTAAATGTTTGGTTGGCTGTAATTGGTGTGGCTGCGGGGTTTGGATTCCATGCGGTAAAAGTATACCCTGCACGAACCGGGGCAGGTATTTGTGTGGTGGGTACAAGGTTGCCGTGGGTAATATTGCCCACTTGGACATTTGAGGTATCACCATTTACATTACCACCGCTCAGGTCGAATGTAGCAGTGAAAAGTTGGGATATACTCCACAGTGCGATAAATGTTGTATCATAGTTAACAGCATGAGTGGCGGGGTCGGGAGACCATCCCAAAAACGCACGTCCGGCATTGGTAGGGTCTGTCGGTTGCGGTGGTAAAAAAACAGCACTAAACTGCCCTTGCTCGAACTCGCCGATAAGACTAGGAGGACCAACCCCCAAATCGAAATATACACGAAAGGTAACATTTGCGTTCCGGGCCAATATATGGTTGTTTTCTGCGGCAAAACTGCCCAAACCAAGAAGAGCAACCGCAAATACAGCGAAAAAAGCTAATACACTCTTACAAAAAAATTTTGATTTCATTTTGTCATCTCCTCCGAAAAAATTTTTTGATTTTTTGATTTTTCAAAATGTGCAATGCACAACATTAAACGTTTATAACCACGTCTGCTATACACTATTTTAACACATAGTGTTTTTAAAATCAATGCTTCGATTCGGCACTTTCATCACTTCCAAAACGGGACAATCTGGGGCAATCCGGGACAGCCTCTAATTCTAATGAAAAGTGCTAGAAAAGTGCTGTACAAAATAAGTTTCTCCACTTCTTCCCATTTTCAGAAATTTGTGATATAATCAAAATTGTCAAAAAAAATATATTTTTTAAGGAGTGTTATTATGGATCCAATAGTTTTGTTTGCAGTACCTGTTGTTGGCGTTTTGGCGTTGTGCGTTGCTTTTGGTTTGTACAAATGGATAAACGGCAACGACGAAGGAACAGACCGTATGCGTGAGATTGCGGGCTTTATACGGGAAGGCTCTATGGCTTTTTTGAGGCGAGAATATCGTGTTATCGGCATTTTTACGCTGGCGATGTTTATCGTGCTTGTTGTTGCAATGGACAACATTTTGACTGCCGTTGCTTTTTTGGTTGGTGCAGGGTTTTCTTTGCTTGCCGGTTTTAGCGGAATGCGTACCGCCACCAACTCAAATGTGCGTACGGCAGCGGCGGCACGTAGCGGTATGCCAATGGCTCTCAAAATCGCCTTTAGAGGTGGTGCAGTTATGGGTTTGTGTGTGGTAGGGTTTGGTGCGTTGGGCATCGGCACACTTTTGTTGGTGTTTAGCCAGATTAGCGGTGCAGTCGATGCCGACACTGTATCTCTACTTACCGGTTTTGGGCTTGGTGCATCGTCTATTGCACTGTTTGGGCGTGTTGGTGGCGGAATCTACACAAAAGCGGCAGATGTGGGAGCCGATCTGGTCGGTAAAGTGGAGGCGGGTATACCCGAAGACGACCCGCGTAACCCTGCCGTTATCGCAGACAATGTAGGCGACAATGTAGGCGACGTGGCTGGAATGGGTAGCGACCTTTTTGAAAGCTACTGCGGCTCTATTATTGCTGCAACTGTGCTAGGGGCAACCCTAACCCACACTAGTGCTTTAAACGGCATCGCTTTTCCTCTTATGATTGCCGTGATAGGAATCTTAGCATCTATTGTATGTATTTTTTTGGTTGGTGGCAAAAATTCAAAAAACCCGGCATCTGCCCTTAACTTTGCAACTTATGCAAGCAGTGCGATTGTTTTAGTTGCCGCCTTTGTTTTAGGTCAAATGTTTTTCCCCGGCATGGAAATTGGTAGCCAGTTTGGCGGGCTTGGTGCCTTTGCCGCCATTGCTGCTGGTGTTGTTGTTGGTGTTGTTGTTGGAACATTTACCGAGTTCTACACCAGTGCAGACTATAAAGCTGTTAAAGGCATAGCAAAACAATCGGAAACGGGCCCGGCAACAACTATAATAGACGGTTTTGCAGTAGGGCTAATCTCCACTGTAGGACCTATTATATTTATTGCACTTGGTGTGCTGTTTGCACATTTTTTTGCAGGGCTTTATGGTATAGCTTTGGCTGCTGTTGGTATGCTTTCCACAACAGGCATGGTAGTAGCTGTTGACGCATACGGACCAATAGCCGACAACGCCGGAGGCATAGCAGAGATGAGCGAGCTACCTAGCGAAGTGCGGGAAATAACAGACACACTAGACAGCGTAGGCAACACCACTGCCGCTATTGGCAAAGGTTTTGCTATAGGTTCTGCGGCTCTCACAGCTTTAGCCCTGTTTGTTTCCTTTTCAGAAATTGCAAACACAATGACAGAGGGCGTGTTCCAAATAGATATTCTTAACCCAATGGTTGTTGTTGGATTGTTTTTAGGAGGGGTTTTGCCGTTTTTGTTTGGTGCATTAACAATGAGGTCTGTGGGCAAAGCTGCTTTTGAAATGATCGAAGAAGTACGCCGCCAGTTCCGCGAGGACAAAGGCATTATGGAAGGCACGTCTAAACCGGACTATGCTCGCTGTGTTTCTATCTCTACAGGTGCGGCTTTAAAAGAAATGATAGCCCCCGGTGTTTTGGCTGTAGTTGCTCCCATAGCTACTGGTATTATCCTTGGTTTAGAAGCCCTTGGCGGTATGCTTGCCGGTGCTCTTGTTACCGGTGTGCTTTTGGCAATAACGATGGCAAACGCTGGCGGTGCTTGGGATAACGCAAAAAAATACATAGAAAAAGGTAGCCACGGCGGCAAAGGAAGTGATGCACACAAAGCAGCCGTTGTTGGCGATACAGTAGGCGACCCCTTCAAAGACACATCCGGACCTGCAATGAACATATTAATTAAACTTATGACAATCGTTGCAGTTGTGTTCCTACCCCTTTTCGGACGGTTCATGTAAAATGTAAGTTAAAAATCGAAAGTTGTAGCGAATTGGCTTTTTCATTTGAAAATTGACAGAAGAAAGTCAATTCGCTATATTGCCATATTTAGTGGAGCAAAAAAGTGATAAAAACAGGAAATGATTGGGAGCCGATTTTACAAAAAGAAGCAAAAAAAGACTACTACTTGCAGCTTAGGCAATTTTTAAAACAAGAGTATGAAACAAAAACTATATACCCACCGGCACAGGAAATTTTTTCTGCTATGGAGCATACCTCATACAAAGACACAAATGTAGTGATTTTGGGGCAAGACCCGTATATAAACAAGGGAGAAGCCCACGGCATGGCTTTTTCTGTCAATTTAGGATGCAAAATCCCACCTTCCCTAAAAAATGTTTTTAAAGAGATAAATGAAGATGTGGGTTGCAAAATGCCGACTCACGGCAATTTGTTAAATTGGGCAAAACAAGGTGTTCTGCTTTTAAACACAGTGCTAACCGTACAAGCCGGCAACAGCAAATCTCACGCAGGCAAGGGTTGGGAGCAATTCACAAACAACATAATCACACATATAAGTCAAAAACAAGAACCCGTCGTGTTTTTGTTATGGGGTAGAGATGCGGAAAAAAAACGCCCCCTTATCAACGAAGAAAGCCACAAGGTTTTTGTAGCAGCCCATCCCAGCCCATTAGCAGGAGGGCGGTTTTTCGGTTGCAAGCATTTTTCTAAAGCAAATGATTTTTTGAAAAGTATCGGAAAAAAAGAAATAGATTGGAGTGTATGATTTGTCGGTCGATAGTAGTGTCCGTGATTTCCGATTTTATTGAAGATGGGTTCTTAATATCACGATTTATTGTTTAATCAATTATTTAGTCGATTATTTTATTGATATATACGCCATTTTATATGCGTTTTTTTGCTAAACCCTCGTTATTTTGATTCGGAAATTTGAGCGTGAGGGATACGACTAATGGTGCTATAAGAGCGTTTCGGAGCAAAATTATGGGCTTTCTGATGCGAACTATGAAACACCCGATGAATCATACATAGAGTCTGCGTTAGAGTCTGCGTTAAAGTGTGTGTTAGTTCGAATTAGAAACAAATAAATCCCCTCTTAAATCCCCCATATTGCCCCGTTTTGTTATCGTTGTCAAAATTTAAATAGCTATTTTAAAATGTTGCTATATACAGTCCAACTCGCAATGAATTCACGACAAACGCACGAACATAAAAGCACTATACAAAAAATGAGAAAGATGAGATAATAATCAAAAAAGGTGGTTACCCTTATGGAAGAATTAATAAAAGATTTGGAAACAATAGTGGATGTAAGACAACAGTCAAAAGTATTGCACAAAATGAAAGATATAATACTATTGGTGCTG
>JGI24700J35501_10930794_pt1 | contig 24253 bp, 30 predicted proteins | sample TergutTh196P1_FD_35501 | JGI IMG/M metagenome (IMG submission 35501)
GTTCCGTTTTAAATTAGCCCTTTAAATTCACACTAAAACTGCTGAATTTAGGAAGCTATTCCACTTAATTTTATTTTAAAAAGGGCTAGAATTAAGTAGAATAGCTATACACAGCAAACGCCAAAAAACCTATTAAAACCGCGGGAGGGGTTGGATATCGTGTGGATTAAAAAACGAGAAATCGAAGAACTTTCAAATAATATCCGTAAAATTATTGACGAGCAAAATATAGACTTGCGAGATAATCGTGAAAGTCTATTTTCTATACTCAAAAACGATATTCATACCCTAGCAAGCAAAAAAGAATCTCGGATAGGTGTGCTACAGCAAGAGCGCGACGGCATGACGGACACCCTGGCAAATATATCACACCAGCTTAAAACACCGCTAGCATCCATGATGATTATGGCGGATCTGTTGGAAAATGCCCCACCGGAAAAACAAACAGAATTTATCGCAAATATCAAAATAGGACTCACCCGTATGGAATGGCTAGTATCTGCACTTCTTAAAATGGCGAAACTTGATGCGGGAACAATAGAGTTTTCAAAAGACAGCATACAGGCATCTGCTCTTGTTAATCTTGCTCTTGAACCGCTTCATATACTGCTTGAAATTAAGAGCCAAGAAGTGGAAATTTCTTGCAACACAGAGTTGATTTGCGACAAACGCTGGACTGCCGAAGCTCTGACTAACATAATAAAGAACGCTTCTGAACATTCGCCAAACGGAAGCAAAATATATATAGAATCGGGTGCAAATCCTATTTGTAAATGGGTTTCTGTTACCGATAGCGGTGAAGGGATTGCTAACAATGAAATTCCGGGGATGTTTAGGCGGTTTGAAGGGTCAACCCACAACAAAGGATATGGTATAGGGCTACCCCTTGCCCTTGCAATTATGCAAGCACAAAACGGCGATATAGAGGTAGACGGCGGCGGTAGTGGATGCGGGGCGACATTTACGCTGAAATTTTTTGTTTAGAGGAGAGTATAGCCATTCAACTTAAAACGGAAGATTTTAAGCTGGATGGCTATATAGCAATTCCGCTTAGTACAGTCCTTTTTTAATATTACTAAGCGGAATTGTTTCCTTGATTCAGCAGTTCCAAAAAATTCATATAGCAGTTCCGTTTTAAATTAGCCCTTTAAATTCACACTTAAAACTGCTGAATTTAGGAAGCTATTCCACTTAATTTTATTTTAAAAAGGGCTAGAATTAGGTGGAATAGCTATAAGAACAATTAAATACGGAACTGCTATAGTTGCATTTGTTTATTGCACATCTATAAATACTAAGTTTTTTAGGGACAGTCTAAGATAAAACCATCTCCGATAAAAACTTATTTTGCAACATAAAAAGATTAAAAATATAATCTATACTATCAAAAGCCTCTGACAACGGTAAATGGGCAGTGTTCCACCCTATACCATCTGTAACCCAAACGAATTTTATGTTTCCGGTAGCAGTTTTTATAAGTTTATTGAGAGTAACAAACTCACCTGCGACTGCTTTAAGTTTACTCCCTCCACCCCCATAATAATTTGTTTCGATTAACCACAACTTTTCATTAGAAGGGTTAAATATTGAACCATCGAAACGCCTGTCGGATTTATCTACAGGAACAATCATCCCCCATTTATCCCTGATTGTTTTAGCTGTTATTTGGCTAGACCATTCCAAATTTAATACGTTAGCTACAGTAGCAATATTACGCTCAACGATAGATTCCATAGTTGAACCACTGCGGTTTTTTCTAGCATTGCTATCAAGACCAACTTCTACGCCATAAACATAATCAACAAGAGAACGGTTTGCTGAATGTGCCAAAAAATCTAATAACCCTGTTTCTTTAGCAAAATCCACGTATACATCAATATTTTTTGTATCAATATTTTTAAAATTTATTTTTGAAAAGCTCATATTGTGCTTATCGTCAAATCTTAAAATATCAATATCTTTATCCCTGCAAGCAACAAGTGTCGGTATAGCTTTCAAAAGTTCGGGTTGCTTTTTAAACAACATCATTGCTTCATCGTATATATTTTGCTTGCCTATAAGAAAATTTAACGTATTTAACTCTAACTCAAAAGTTTTGGTTTCGCGTTCTACCTTCGCCCAGTTAACATAATAATCCGGAGTTCGATTAGTTATGGATAACGTAGACATAAATTGTTTCAAACGTTTGTCTGCCGATAATTCCATGTATTCTTGAAATTTCATTTTCAGTCCTCATACAGCCATTTAACCCTAAAACGGGATATTTTGAAGTTAAATGGCTAGATCACAATATTTTCAAGCCTTCTTTTTGCTATTTCTAAATATTCTATGTTATTATCAATACCTATTGATTTTCTGCCAAGTTTTTTTGCAACAACGCAAGTTGTTCCGGAACCGACAAACGGGTCAAGTATAACATCATTTTTTTTGGTGGATGCTAAAATGATTCGTTCAAGCAAATATTCAGGTTTTTGAGTTGGATGCTTTCCCATTACCTTTTCACTTTGGCTAGTTAAAGCGCCTGTCCATACATCTTTCATTTGCCTATTACCATTAATTTCTTTCATAAGTTCATAGTTGTAGTAGTGTTTAGCATTTTTTTCGTTTTTTCGTGCCCATAAAATTGTTTCTGTTGAGTGTGTAAAATATCGTTTTGATAAATTTGGGGCGGGGTTAGTTTTTTGCCAAGTTATGTTGTTTAATATTTTGTAGCCTTCCTGCTCTAAAGCCATACCCACAGAGTATATATTATGTAGGGAACCTGATACCCAGAGGGTTCCGTTTTTAGTTAAAATATTTCTGCATAAACTCAACCACCTTCTGTTAAACAAATATTTTTCCTCTAACGATTCAATTTTATCCCAATCCCCTTTGTTAACTGAAACTACTTTGCCACCACTGTTTGAAAAACCGCCATTACTTAAAAAATATGGCGGATCCGCAAAAATCATATCTACACTTTCAAATTTAAATTTGCTTAAAGCCTCAAATGTATCAGATAACAACAACTTTGTATCAGCGTAATTATATACAAAATTATTCAAACAGCCACCTCTATATTTTCAAAGTTTGTTATTATAACCTCATGTATTTTCCCGCGTTTACTACTATTAGAGTTTATTGCACGTGCCGCATCAACCAGTTTTATATGCAAATTTCTCTTTTCATACAGTTTAAAAGTTAGTGGTGCAGACGAATTTGAAAGCATAGCAAACACCCCCTGCTCTGAAATTTCGCAAAATTTATCACGTAAACGAATTTGGTCTTCAAAATTAAAACCGCTACCGGTATACGCAGTAAATGCACTGGTTTCAGATAATGGAATGTACGGTGGATCAAAGTATACAAAATCGCCTTCCACAACAGTTTCAATAGCTTTTTCAAAATCTTCGTGCAAAATTGTTATATCGTTATTTTTTAAGTAAAAACTAATATTATTTAATAATTCTTTATCTAAAATTTTAGGGTTTTTATATCTTCCGTAAGGGACGTTAAACTGGTTTTTGGAGTTAACTCTATACAAACCGTTAAAATTTACACGTAACATGTATAGAATACGTGCTGCTCTCCAAGCATCAGAATATTTGCCCAACTCTCCGGTACGGTCAACTCTCCTTATTTCCAAATAATAATCTTTTGAATTTTTGTAACTATGCTCTTGCAAGATTTCAATAACTTCTTTTACATTATTGCGAATTTGTATGTATGTATTAACAAGTTCCAAATTAGAATCGCTTATAACGGCTCTACTAGGCATTAAATCAAAAAAGAAAGCGCCTCCACCAACAAAAGGTTCATAATATGTGTTGAGTTTGTTAGGTCGGTATTTATTTAACTCCGCTAAAAGTTGGCGTTTACCACCAGTCCATTTTGTAAATGGTCTCAATTTTTCTGAAGGTTTAATTATTGTCATAACCTCTCACCTCGATTTGCTTTAAAGTGTCGAGCAGCTTTTTCTACGGTGTGCCGAACATTATCAAACGTTTCCAACTGCATTATTTCAGCAACAGAAAACCAACCAATATCATCAACTTCATTTTTATGCAGTTTTAAAGCAGGGTTTTCAGCAGTACACAAATAAATCATATCAATATGATTGTGCGACCCATCGCCGTCAATATCTTCTAACAAAATTTCTAAAGGCAACGGCAACTCGCGACAATGCAAGTCTGCTAGGTTTTTCTCGTCTTTGCTAGATGTAATGACTTTTGCCGATATGCCGGTTTCTTCAAATATTTCGCGCAAAACGGCTTCACACGGCAGTTCGTTTATATCTACATGGCCACCGGGAGGCAACCACACACCAAACTTTTTGTGCTTAATCATAAGAATTTCGTAAGCATCATTAAAAACAATCCCCGTGGCTGTGAAATGGTTTTTCATATTAAAATCTCCATAATTGTTATATGTGTTGTTGTGCTAAAATAAAATCTCAAAAAACAGTCTTTTCATGTTTTTTACATTACATGAAAAGACTGTTGAATGTATCCCGCAAAGATTGCAGGGTACTTTATACTTAGGTTTTTAGTGTAGTCCACTTTTAGTTGGTACGCTTGCTTATGAGTTTTTTAACGAGGATTAGTTTAATTTTGGCGGATGTAAAACGTACTGTTGCATAAAACAAATAAGCTAAGGATACATTGAGCAAGAGATTTAGTATAATGTTAATCATAAGTATATGCTAGACCTTATACGCTTTTGAAAAATAGAGGAGTTTTATTCCTCTAATTCTTGCTTGTCTTCTTTGTTTTCTTGCTTACTTTCCTTTTTTGCAAGTCTTTCTCTTTCCTTTCGTTCAAGTATTTTTGTTTCCACTTCTGTTTTTTTAGCTTTGGCTAGTATGTATCTAGCCGTAACAGCAGTTAGGATTGTAGCAAGTAAGGTTTGCAAATAGTCTAGCATTTTTTCACCTCCTTAATGCTTTTAGTAATAATATCACGGCATTTTGATTGTGTCAATTCTTTTCTGTAAAACAGATATGGTAAGTGACTAAACTGTCACTTTACACCAAAAAAATTGTCACCGAATAGTCACTTTGGCTTGATATAATATAATAATCAATACAGCAATCAAACCAATAATCAAACCAAAGGAGGCTACACAAATGGCTATTTTAGAAGTTAACAACCTAACCAAAACTTATGGCAAAGGCGACACCACCGTTACAGCACTTGGTGGTGTAAGTTTTAGTGTGAACAAAGGCGAGTTTGTCGCTATTATTGGTGCATCTGGCTCTGGAAAATCCACGCTAATGCACCTTATAGGCGGGGTTGACCGCCCAACATCGGGCAATGTTATTGTAGACGGAAAAGACATTTTTGAATCCAATGAAAGCGAGTTGGCAATTTTTCGCCGCCGCAATATCGGAATAGTTTACCAATTCTATAACCTAATACCGACCCTTACCACAACGGAAAATATAATGCTACCCTATTTGCTGGACAACCGCAAACCGGATCAATCTAAACTCACAAGCATACTTGACGCTATAGGGCTTGCTAACAGAGCGGAGCATTTACCCAACGAGCTTTCCGGTGGTCAGCAGCAGCGTGTTTCTGTTGGCAGAGCTTTAATCAACGACCCCGCACTCATCCTTGCAGATGAGCCAACGGGCAATCTGGACAGCAAATCCGGTCGTGAAATTATAGACCTTTTAAAACTGGCAAACAAACAGTACAACCAAACCCTTCTGATAATTACCCACGACGAAAAAATAGCTCTGCAAGCCGACAGAATCATAACAATCAGCGACGGGCTGATCTTGCGTGACGAGGAGGTACGGTAATGAAGTTCGAGAAATTAACGGCGAAGCTGGCGTACAGTCAGCTAAAAATCAACCGTAGGCGTAGCCTTTGGACGTTGTTTGGAGTTGTTTTGTCAACGGCAATGTTGACCGCTGTTTACGGCTTTGTGACAAGCGGAATCGCCGCGGTGGTTTCGTTTCGGGATGGGGACGATGCTTTTATCGAAACGTATTCCGAGATTTTGATCGGCGTGGGAGCGGTTTTGAGTGGAATAATAGCGGCAACGGCAGTAATCGTTATGTCCAACGCTTTTCGCATAAGTGCGGCGGAACGTACACGCCAATTTGGGATTTTAAAAAGTGTGGGAGCTACAAGGCAACAGATCAGGCAAACTGTGATGTATGAGGCGTTGTTGCTTTCGGCTGTAGGAATCCCTGTGGGTGTGGTTGCTGGGCTGCTTGTGCAGTTTTTGGGCCTGCAAATTGCCGAGTTTTTTCTTGCGGGCGTGAATCAGTTGTTGGGCGACAATCCCATTATAATACCGTTTGTTGTGGCATGGCAAGCGATTTTGGTAGCGATTGTGGCTGCTTTTGCTACGATTATGCTCTCAGCCTGGTTGCCTGCTTGGAAAGGGGCAAAGATCCCCGCCATCGCCGCAATCCGCAACGCCGATGAGGTCAAATTAAAGGCACGGAAAATGTGCTCCGGTTGGTTTGACAAAACTGTCGGAAAAATTTTCGGGTTCGAGGGGCAGCTTGCCGCAAAATCTGTGAAACGCAACAAACGCAATTTGCGTGCAACGGTTGTTTCTATCACAGTCAGCATTGTGCTGTTTATCGCAGCCACAAGCGTTGGGGGGCAAATGCAGAGAGCAATAAACCTCCGTTTCATAGATTCCGATATAAATGTAGCAGGAATTTTTTTTAGCTCTGCTCTAACCGACCCCGAAACAGGAGAGCGCCAATCTTTAATGATAGACAGCGCTCTTTCCGAAGAAATTACCTCACGTTTGCGAGAGTTTCCAAACACAACGGTAGTAGGGTTTGGGCGTGAAATCGATGATTTTTGGGCGATTATCCCTGCGGAATATCTGACGGCGGCGGCTCAAAATCATTTCCCGCAGGACGAAGACGGAGATTTTGCCATGCAGGTTACGCTGATCACCGTGGATTCTGCGACTTATGCCGAGTTGTGTCAACTGGCGGGCGTTCCGCTTGGATCAAATATTTTGGTAAATCAATTTCGAGGTTACGACTGGGAAAACAACCGACTTGTCGAGTTTACGCCGCATATTTGGAACGGGCAAACGTTGATAAATCTGAGGGAGCCGGGCGAGTTTTATGAATTACCGTTGCATGGAGAATTGCGGAATTTGCCGGCAGAGCTTTTGGAGATAGCAGGAAATCAGTTTGTGGTAATTGTACCGGAATTGGTAGTGCGAGATTACACCTGGTTAGCCGCTACCGAGGATTCGTGGGGGTTTGGCGGCTACATGCACGCACTTTTTTCGGAAACTTTTACGCCAAAAATCGAAAATTGGGTTGAGCAAGGGTTTCACGCAGATTTTAACGTGATAGATTTTGCTACCAATGCCGCCAACGAGCGTAGCCTTGTACAGCTTATTATGGTGTTTGTTTACGGTTTTGTTGCAATGCTTACGCTTATTGGACTAACGAACGTTATAAGCACAATTTCAACAAACGTGCGTTCTCGTTTCCGGGAGTTTGCCGCTTTGCAAAGTGTGGGCATGACACACGAGGGTATCGGGCGTATGCTCAACCTTGAAAGCGTGCTTTGTTCGGCAAAATCTCTGATTTTGGGGTTGCCGATTGGCGTGGGTGTGTCGTTTTTCACGCACAGCACAATGGAGCGGAGCTTTGCCTTTGAATACGCTGTTCCGTGGTTGGCGATTTTGCAATGCGTGGCAGCGGTTTTTCTTATAACATGGATAACCATGCGATATTCTGCGACACAGCTGCGTGGGCACAGTATTGTTGAGGAGGTGCGATAATGAAGTTAATGGCAAAACTGGCTTACAGCCAACTGATAGTAAACCGCAGTCGCACTATATGGACACTAGTCGGCATTACACTTTCAACGGCGTTAATCACCGCTGTTTCCAATTTTGTAGTAAGCGGAACCGCTTCTTATATGGCTGTAGCGGGCGAACGGGTAAGTAGCGAAATAATTTTCACCGTGCTTCTTGTGCCTGCAATAATTTTAAGTGCGGTAATTATATCAGTGTCTGTTATTACAATAAGCAATGGGTTTCGTGTTAGTGCAGGGGAGCGTGCGGTACAGTTTGGTATATTAAAAAGTGTTGGGGCTACAAAAAAACAGATTGCCGCCACTGTAATGTATGAAGGTGTGTTGTTGTCTGTAGTGGGAATACCTGTTGGTATAATATTGGGGCTTGGCCTCTCTTTTGTGGGGGTGCAAGTTGCTAACCATTATCTTGGCGGGCTTGACTACCTTGTGCAGATAATGATTCAGGAGCTTCATATTTACGTTAATTTTGTTGTTTCCTTGCCTGCTATATTTGCGGCTTGTGTCATGTCATTTGTTACTATACTCATTTCAGCATACAGACCGGCGCGCAAGGCCTCGAGAGCAACTGCCATTAATAGCATACGTTCCATAGATGAAGTTAAGCATTTCCATGGCAAAAGAATACGCACAAACCCGTTGATTTCAAAGATATTCGGTTTTGAAGGAACCTTGGCGGCAAAATTTTTAAAACGCAACCGCAGAAATTTCCGCTCGAGTTTAATATCGTTAACTGCCGCAGTGATACTGTTTGTTATTGCCGGTGGCGTGGGAACAGCGGTTGGCTCGTTAGAAAGAAGTTTGTTGCTTCCCCCCAATGACACAACAGTTATGGTGGACTATATTTCTGCAAGGTTTTTAATAAACGAGGAAGGCTTTTGGGAGCCAACCGTTGTTGCCCCTATCCATAGCGGGGTTGCGGATATAGTAACGGAAAGGCTTAGAGCGTATGACAACACCCGCATATTTGGCAGAGGCGACGATAGGGAGTCATATTCCGTGGTGATTCCCGCAGAATTCCTCACTGCACCCATGATGGAAGTAGTAACAGCAATGGAATGGCGTCCCATAACTGCTGGGGTTCCCGGTCAACGGCAAGAATATCTATTAAGTGCCGCAATCACCACAATAGACCCATACAATCACAAAATACTTAGGGAGCTTGCAGGGGTTCCGGAAGGCTCAAATATTCTGCTAAATCACTTTGCGATAAACGATAGGGGCAGGGTTGTTGTATTTGAACCCCTTTACACGTTTGAAGGGCAGTATTTGCAATTTCTTGAATGGAACTATAGAGGAGATGTCCACAATATTCCCATACACGGCGTGCTTGTTGCAGACCAACTGCCACCGGAGCTTTATCCTGTTAACCCCGTTGCTTCTGTTGTTGCAAATATAATCGTACCCTATGGATATATGAGGGTATATAACTGGCTAGCTACCCCAAACGATATTGACAGTTTTATGGCATATGCCAACAGCGTTATGGCAGAAATGTTCCCAAGAGAAGATGAAGATACGTATATGGGGCTTGGTTTTACAACCCGGGTATTTTTGGCAGACGATTTTATTAGGCTCATGAACTTGGGTATAAGTGTTGGAGCGGTGTTCGTATACAGCTTTGTCGGCCTTTTAACACTGGTTGGGCTAACGTGTGTGGTTAGCACATTGTACACAAACGTCCGTATGCGTTCGCAAGAGTTTGCGGTGTTGCAAAGCGTGGGCATGACGTTGGGTGGTATAAAGCGTATGTTAATTTTGGAGGGGATTTTGTGTTCGTTAAAATCCCTCTTTATTGCCGTTCCCGTTGCGGTGGCACTATCGTATTTTGTACACTTGCCTATTAGTAACATGCTTCCGATTGTTTATCAGATACCGTGGGTTGCTATTGTGTTTTGTGTGGTTGGTGTTTTTGCGGTTACATGCCTAATAATGTGGGTTGCTGTTTTGCGGTTGCGTGGAAAAAGTATAGCCGATATGACAAATCTGTAAAATTTGCATTTTTTTCTATAATGTACTATACTTAGTCGTTATAAGCGGGCAATTATATAGCTATTCCACTTAATTCTAGCCCTTTTAAAAATAAAATTAAGTGGAATAGCTTCCTAAATTCAGCAGTTTTAGTGTGAATTTAGAGGGCTAATTTAAAACGGAACTGCTATATCACTTTTACTCATGGTTGACCCCATTTTAAAAACAATAAAGGAGTACGGCATGAATCACAAGAATTTTGAAAACCACTCAAAAAATTTCCCAACAAAAGATGGTTATTTTGGAGAATATGGTGGTGCTTTCCTACCACCGGAACTGATACCTGTGTTTAAAGAAATCACAGAAGCCTACCAAGAGCTGTCAAACAATGCAGATTTTATAAACGAGTTGCGTACAATACGCAAAAACTTTCAAGGTAGACCAACCCCCATACACCATTGCAGAAGGTTGTCAAAAAAACTGGGCAAGTTGCAGATATATTTAAAACGTGAGGACTTGAACCACACCGGTGCACACAAAATCAACCACTGCATGGGCGAGGGTTTGCTTGCAAAATATATGGGCAAAACGAAAATAATAGCAGAAACCGGTGCCGGGCAGCACGGTGTTGCACTTGCTACCGCAGCTGCTTATTTCGGTCTTGAATGTGATATTTATATGGGCGAGGTAGATATAGCAAAGCAACACCCAAATGTTGTACGCATGAAAATGCTAGGCGCGCAAGTGATTCCTGTATCTCATGGACTAAAAACTTTAAAGGAAGCGGTAGATTCTGCTTTTGAAGCATATTTAAAAGAATATAAAACTGCCATTTACTGCATAGGTTCCGTTGTAGGGCCACACCCATTCCCTATGATGGTGCGGGATTTTCAATCTGTAATAGGCACAGAGGCACGTATGCAGTTTATGGAGATAACAGGTGGTCTACCCGACAAAATATGTGCTTGTGTTGGTGGCGGTTCAAATGCCATGGGGCTTTTTAGTGCATTTTTGGCAGACCCTACAGAAATAATAGGCATAGAACCCGGTGGGACAGGCTCTAACCCGGGGGAACATGCCGCATCTTTAACGCACGGCACAAGCGGATTATTGCACGGTTTTAAAAGCCTCCTGCTTCAAGATGACAAAAACGAGCCCATGCCCGTACACTCTATAGCAAGCGGTTTGGATTATCCGTCTGTCGGTCCGGAACACGCATTTTTAAAAGATTCGGGACGCGTTAATTACGAAATTGTTGATGACGAAGAAGCTATGGAGGCATTTTTTGCATTATGCCGTTACGAAGGTATAATTCCTGCAATAGAAAGCTCACATGCCGTAGCATATGCCATGCGTTGTGCAAGAGCCGGCGAATTCGGCAATATTTTAGTTAATTTGTCCGGCAGAGGCGACAAAGATATAGACTATATTTATGAAAAATACGGTACAGGCGCTAAATTTACGATATAAAAAGTCAATATAACTACTCCACTTAATTCTGACCTTCCCTAAAATAGAATTAAGTGGAATAGCTATACTAAGCGGAATTGCTTCATTATATGGGGAAAATGAAATATGGAACTGCCATAGATTACATAGATTGTCTCGCTTGATAAATTTGTTTTGAAGACATTCTTAATTTCTAAATTTTTAGGTTGCCTATAGCAAAAAAATATGTTATATTAAGGAGAGAGAATTATTAAAAAGAGAAAAGAGAAAATAAAAGAATAAGGAGAACGCTAAACATGAATATTTCAAAAATAATTAAAATCGTAATTGTAGTATCGGCACTTACTGCTATAGCCAATATCATATCTTCGGAAATGGCAGCCACGTCGGCTGGTGTTGCAATTGGCTACTACGAGGAAATTTACAACCTTTTTTCTGAGCATGTAGGGGATGATGAACAGCTCGCAGCCGAAATCCTTGCCATCCGTGATGTCATTGGAGAATATCTTGCAGATGTGGGAGTTTTTCACAACATCGGTTTATTAACAACAGCACTGTTGCTCCTTGTTAGCCTTGGCGGAATGATGTACATTTTGCGTAGATTCTACCCTATACGCAAACTCGCAAAACTTGTAAATGATGTTTCTAACGGAAATTTTAGTGTTAACACAGACCGCTCCAAAATAAGTAAAGATGAAATAGGTCGCCTTACCCTAGATGTACACAATTTGATTGGCACTATTAAAGTAATATTTGACGATTTGTCAAGGTTGAGCCAAGAAGTTGACAAAGGACATCTTAACGCAAGGGGAGATGAAACCGCCGCAAAAGGTGAATTTGAAACTTTTGTAGCAGGAACTAATCGAATAATCGAAAACATAATTTCTTTTTTGGATGCCCTGCCCTATCCAGTTATCGTAATTGATGCCCAACACAAATACTCGTTTTTCAATAAATACTCTGTTAACTTTGGTTACCATCAAGAGAGTATGTTGGGCAAAACAATTTTGGAGGGATCACCGCCCGAAATAGGCGAAGCTCTCACTAACAGCATAAAACGTGCCGAATATACAGGCGAAATTTGCAAAGACATAGTGTCAATAATGTCGCCAAACGGCGAAGAGCTAACTTTTGAACAAAATATAATGCCTATAAAAGATGCTTACGGTAAGGCTTCTTGTTTTATAATAGCTCCATACGACATTACCCAAATTGGCAAATCTCAAAAAGTTGCGGAAAAAATAGCAAACTATCAAGATTTTGAAGCAATGGACATTGAGCGTATCCTTCAAAATGGGCTTGCTAAAGGCGTTTTGAGCTTCGAGTACAAACCGGAACCTCACGACGAAGACACTCGGCTTGCAATGGAATCCTATGCCAGAATTGATAATGCTCTGGTTATATCTGCCGGCATTATAAAAAGCTATGTAGAAGAAACAACAATGCTGTTGCAGGAGTTAGCAGAAAAAAACTTTGGTGTGGAGATAACACGCCAATATATTGGAGATTTTGGCCCAATCAAATCGTCAATAGAAATTTTAACTACATCTATAAGCTCCCTTATCAGCGAAATCCAAGGTTCATCAACCCAGGTAGAAGAGTTTGCAGGACGTATATCTCAGTCTGCTCAGGAATTAAAGATTAATGTTGAAAACCAAGTTTCAACAATAAACACCATGTCCGAAACAATCACCAGGCTTATGGATAAAATACAGAAAAATGCTGATGACGCAGAAAATACTAACCAACTTTCCAAACAAGTTAAAAATGCCGCAGAGCTTGGCAACAATGCAATGCTTGACATGTCTGCCGCAATGGAAGAAGTTAAACAATCCTCTTCCGAAATAGCCAGGGTTGTAAAGATAATAGAAGATATTGCTTTCCAAACTAACCTCTTGGCACTAAACGCTTCTGTTGAAGCCGCCAGAGCCGGTGAGCACGGCAAAGGTTTTGCTGTTGTGGCAGAAGAAGTTCGTAATCTGGCAGGAAGAAGTGCCGCCGCCGCCAAAGAAACGTCTGATCTGATTGCTGAATCTTTGCATCGTGTAGACAAGGGAGTAGCTATGACACAGCACACCGCTGATGCTCTAAGCAGTATTGTGCAGTTCACAACCGATATGACAGAAAATATAGCAAATATAGCAGAGGCTTCCAACAGCCAGGCCGGCGAGATTGGCACAATATTACAAAATGTAGAAAGCATTAACCAAACCACTAGCAACAACTCAGATGTTGTTCAAACAAACGTGTATGTAGTAGATGAGCTTTCAAGCCAAGCAAGTGTTTTGCGACAGTTAGTAGAGCAATTCAAAATTAAAAGATAGGAAAAGGGTAGGAAAAATAAAAATAAATAAAATTCCAAACAAAAAGGGCTAATAGCAGTTCCGTCCGAAACTGCTAAATTTAGGAAACTATCGTCACTTATTTACATCATATTCCTAAACAGCCTTTTTGTTTGGTAAAAACAATAACGCAATCACACAAGTTCTATAATAACTTGTGGTGCACCGTCGCCTTTGCGAGGACCCAATTTAATTATGCGGGTATAACCGCCTTTTCGGTCTTGATATTTTGGTGCTATCTCATCAAACAATTTGTTTGGCATGTTTACAGTAACAGTGTTTTTGCGTTTTTTGCGACCATCAGTCGGAACCTCTGTTACAGGGTATAGTATGCTCAGCATTTTGCGGCGAGCAGCAAGGCGAGATGGATTGTCTTTTTTAATTGTCTTTTCTATCTCATCGTAAACCGTCACTCGCTTTCCGTTCACTTCTTCTTTTACCCGTCTACCCTTTGTGTCTTTCCTTGGCATTTTTACTATAACTGTTTCTTCCACAAAATTATCTTTTTCTTTTATTGCAAGGGTTATTAATTTTTCAGCAATACGTCGAGTTTCTTTTGCTCGGGTATCGGTAGTACTGATTTTACCATGGTAAAGCAGGTTTGTTGTTAAGTTGCGTAGCATTGCCTTTCTTTGGCTGGTGATTCTGCCCAGCTTTCTATAGGTAGCCATTTTATAGCCTCCTTTCCGGGGCAAAACACGCCCCTCCAGGGCGTGGTGTTGATTTTGTCACGCCCTCTTCTATTCTTCTTCATCGGAAACAAGGGCCAACCCCAGCTCCGTCATTTTACTAAGCACCTCTTCTAAAGACTTGCGACCCAAGTTCCTTACTTTCATCATATCTTCTTCTGTTTTGTTCGCTAAATCCTCTACACGGTTAATCCCTGCACGTTTCAAACAGTTATAAGAACGTACGGAAAGTTCCAACTCCTCTATAGTTAACTCCATTAGCTTCTCTTTTTTTGTTATATCCTTTTGTATCAATACTTCTGTACGCCTGGCGTTTTCTGTAAGGTTAACAAAAAGATTAAAATGGTCGGTCAAAATTTTTGAACCGGCACTTATAGCATCCTCCGGAGATATAGTACCATTTGTCCAAACTTCTAATGTCAGTTTATCAAAGTCGGTTTGCTGTCCAACCCTGGTATCCTCTACCACAAAATTTACACGGCGCACCGGCGTAAAACTAGAATCTATCGGAATAAGACCAATGGTGGTGCCTTCTGCCTGTTTGTTTTTATCTACACTGGCATAACCGCGTCCCTTTTTAATAGTCAACTCTATAAAAAGTTTGCTGTTTTCGCCACCGCTAAGGGTAGCAATGTGCAGTTCGGGATTCATTATTTCAATGTCGCTGTCCACTTTTATATCTTTTCCCAGAACAACTCCCTCACCGCTAACGTCTATATAGGCTCTTTTGGGTTCGTCGTCGCTACTCGTGTTGCGTATAGCTAAATCTTTTAGATTGAGTATAATCTCTATAATATCTTCTTTAACACCAGGCAATACGCTAAACTCGTGTATTGCACCGTCTACTTTTATAGATGTTACGGCACTGCCGGGCAAAGACGAAAGAAGAATACGACGCAAAGAGTTACCCAAGGTAGTGCCGTAACCTCTTTCCAGCGGCTCTATTATAAAACGGCTATATGTGTCATCTCTAGAGCTTTCTACAATTTCTATACGAGGTTTTTCAAAATCAGACATTTTGTTGAATTCCTCCTTGCTCCAAGCAACTATAACAAAAGTAAAAACAATTTGCACTTGCGAATTTCTCTTAACTTAAATCAAACTTAACTTGATTTATTTACATAACTTATTTAAATGTATGTAAATAAAAAATTCGCACTTTTTATAGCATTTTGGAATAAAACTCTACTATTAGCGTTTCGTTTACAGGCACATCTATATCGCCACGGTTAGGCATGTTCATAACACTGCCGCTAAGACCCTTTAGATCACTGCTCAACCAACCAGGTACAATACGGCTTTCTGTAGATGCTACTATTTCTTTAAAACGAGCCAAATCACTAGATTTGCTTCGTATTTCTATTCTGTCCCCAACCTTGAGTCTATAAGACGGTATGTTAACAGACCTGCCATTTACTGTAACAAGTTTGTGTCCTACTATCTGCCTTGCTTCTTTTCTGGTGCGAGCCAAACCAAGCCTAAAAACCACGTTATCCAGCCGACTCTCTAGGGTACGCAACAAATTTTCGCCACTAATGCCCGGTGTTTTTGCCGCTTCCTTAAAATAGTTTCTGAACTGGCGCTCCAGCACACCATATATAAATTTTGCTTTTTGCTTTTCACGCAACTGCAAGCCATATTCACTTACTTTGCGATTAGAGCGAGTTATCTCCCTTTTAGATTTTTTGGCTATACCCAAAACCATTGGTTCTATGCCAAGGGCTCTACACTTTTTTAGTATAGGCGTTCTGTCTATTGCCATGATTCCCCCTTATTATACTCTTCTGCGTTTTGGTGGCCTGCATCCATTGTGAGGAACAGGTGTTACGTCTTTTATTAATGTAATGTCCAACCCTGCTGCTTGCAGGGCTCTTATAGCCGCTTCTCTTCCACTGCCGGGACCTCTAACAAAAACCTCCACAGTACGAAGCCCATATTCCTTTGCAGCTAAAGCAGCTTTGTCTGCTGCCATTTGGGCGGCATAAGGTGTGGATTTTCTTGAGCCTTTAAAACCTAGCTCACCGGCGCTTGCCCAAGACAAGGCATTGCCACCCACATCTGTTATTGTAACAATAGTATTATTAAATGTAGATTGTATATGGGCTTTGCCTCTTTCTACATACTTTCTGTCTTTACGTCTGCGTGTAGCCGCCCCTTTTTTAGGTGCTCTTTTAACCGCCATATATAACTTCCTTTCTATCACTTTTTTATATATTTTTTATATAGGATGATAAATAAAACAAAAAAATATTAAACACAAAAAACAAAATCAATCTGCCACCAAAGCATCTTATTGACTAACGTGCAATTTCTTTATTTCACTATTACACTAGCGTGAGTTTATTGGGTTATTTCTTTTTGTTGGCAACTGTGCGTCTCGGTCCTTTTCTTGTGCGGGCATTTGTTTTTGTTTTTTGCCCACGCACCGGCATACCTTTCCTGTGGCGTATGCCCCTGTAGCAACCAATTTCTACGAGGCGTTTTATATTAAGGGCAGTTTCGCGTCTCAAATCACCTTCCACCTTTTGGGTTTTGTCTACAACTTCCCTTATTTTAGCAACTTCGTCTTCTGTAAGGTTACGCACGCGAGTGTCTTTGTTTACGCCGGCTGATGCAAGTATTGTATTGCTAGCAGAGCGACCAATACCGTAAATATACGTTAAGGCAATTTCGACCCTTTTTTCTCTGGGTAAGTCTACACCTGATATCCTTGCCATATAGTTCCTCCTGGTTTATCCTTGGCGTTGCTTATGTTTTGGGTTTCCACAAATAATTCTTACTACGCCTTTTCTTTTTATTATCTTACATTTTTCACACATAGGCTTAACAGATGGCCTAACTTTCATTGTAGTGCCTCCTTTAGCAGCTCAGGAAAAAAGTTACTTTTCCCGCCATATTATTCTACCTTTTGTTAAGTCATAAGGCGACATTTCTATTAGCACCTTATCGCCGGGTATAATTCTAATGAAGTTCATTCTTAGTTTTCCAGACAAGTGTGCCACAATTTTGTGACCATTAGAAAGCTCCACAGTAAATGTTGCCGATGGTAACTTATCTATCACAATGCCTTCTACTTCTATCATACCACTTTTGGACAAGTCATACCCCCTTCCCTATAAAATTTTCTATAGCTTTTCGTATATCACTATTTTTAATATGTTCGTTGTTTACAATCCCAAATGCAAGAGTAGTATCTATGTAATTGGTTTTTGCCACATGCATTACCTTTTTTTTCTTGGGATTTTCTATTTTTCTTAGCTTACCATCTGCAAGATACAAATAATTTTCTTTTGTAGACATTACTACAAACGGTAAGCCTTTGTCCCTTCCTTGTTTAGAAAAAACTATTTGCCCAACACTCATCTTTTTCAACAAGTTCCAAACAAAAAACTGCTAGATACCTGTCATCCTCCTATCTTTCCGAAATCCCTTCCCTATCATACTGTAAGTATCTCCGGCTCCCCATCGGTAATAAGTATTGTGTTTTCGTAATGGGCAGAATTTTTTTTATCTTTTGTAATGCCAGTCCAGCCATCTACTTCTACAAAAGCGTCAGAGGCACCTGCATTTACCATTGGCTCTATTGCGAATGTCATTCCCTGCCGTATGCGTGGTCCTCGTTTTTCCATACTATTGTTTGGTATGTCCGGCGGTTCGTGTAGGTTAGCTCCAATACCATGCCCGATAAACTCCTTCGACACAGTATAACCGTGGCTATTTGCATAACTTTCTATAGCACTGCAAATTTGGTTAAGATGGTTTTTGGGACGTGCGTATTTTATGGCTTCAAAAAAGCATTGGCGAGTCACATCAATGAGATGTTGGTTTTCTGCGGAAATCTCTCCAATACCATAGGTACGGGCCGCATCTCCGTGAACACCATTTAAGTATACGCCAATATCAATCCCCACAATATCACCGCTTTTCAGTTTCCTTAAACTGGGTACCCCATGCACAATCTCCTCGTTTACAGATGTGTTTATGGAAGCAGGATAACCCTGATAACCCAAAAACGAAGGATACCCCCCCTTGCTTTTGATAAAGTCGTATGCTATTTTGTCCAATTCCAATGTTGTAACCCCGGGCTTTATATATCTTTCCAAAAGCTCAAAGGTACGCATAACAGTTTGACCGGCTTTGCGCATTAGCTGAACTTGTGCATTACTTTTTATAATTATCATGCTTGCTTTAAACCCTCTAGCTCCTTAAAGATAGTGCTGCGTACTTCTGCTATCCCTCCCGGAGCAACCTCCAACAAAATGCCTTGGTTGCGGTATATATCAATAACCGGCAAGGTTTGCGTGGTGAAAATTTCGAGGCGTTTTTGTATAGCTTCCTCTCTGTCGTCCTCTCTCTGGATTAAGATATTGTTGCAACCATCGCATAAATCCGGTCGTTTTGGAGGGTTGTTTTTTATGTGGAACATATTGCCACAGTTTGTACATGTTAGCCTACCACTAAGCCTTTCTATTACTGTGTCATTATCTACGTTTAAATATATGGCTTTGTCCAGGCTTGTAATATTTTTTAGAGTGTCTGCTTGAGCTAAACTGCGCGGATATCCATCTAATATAAAGCCGTTTTTTGCATCTTCTTGCGACATACGATCCTTTAACAATTCAGCTGTTGTTTCGTCGTCTACCAAATCCCCCTTCGCCATTATGTCTTGTAGTTTTATGCCAAGTGGCGTTTGGTTTTTTATATGGCTACGCATTACATCTCCTGTAGAAATATGTGCTATGCCAAATTTTTTGCTAATAGCTTTTGCTTGAGTGCCTTTACCGGAACCTATAGTTCCCATTATAACAAGTTTCATAAGCCTTCTCCCTTGTCATTATTCTAAAAAGCCTTTATAATGGCGCATTAACAGCTGGCTTTCCAATTGTTTAACCAACTCTAATGCTACACCAACAACAATTAGTAATGTAGTACCACCGAAACCAACCACTATACCACTAGCCCATTGAAACAAAATAGGGGATATAGCCAGGGTTACATAAAACCCTGCCCCAATCCAGCTTAACCTGTAAACTGTGCGGGAAATATAGTCGCTTGTAGGTTTGCCCGGGCGTATACCGGGAATAAACCCGCCGTTTTTCTTCATGTTTTCTGCCATTTCTGTTGGGTTAATGGCAAAAGACGTATAAAAAAATGTAAATGCTACGATAAGCAACATATAAAGCACCGCACCGATTGGCATAGTGATTTCCAGATGGTGTACAATTGTGTTTAATGTGTCATTGCCAACAACAACCTGACTTATCATTGCAGGAAACTGCAAAAGGCTAAGTGCAAAAATTATACTCATAACACCGGCAACATTCACCTTTAAAGGTATATAGCTGTTGCTTGGAGAACTGCTGCGACCTGTAGCTCCTATCATTTTTTTGGAATTTTGCACCGGTATACGCCTCTCTCCGCCTTGTATAAGCACAGCGAAAAATATTAAGGCAATAAACAAAAGTGCCAAAACACCTATACCAACAATAAGCCATATTTCTCCTGTCATCGCCAACCCATAAAGCCCAACAATACCACCCGGTACTGCACTCAATATATTAGCAAAAATCATGAAGGAGATACCGTTACCAATACCTTTTTCTGTTATAAGTTCACCCAACCACATTACAAATATTGTACCGGTTACGAGGGATATGACTGCCATAACATAAGTAAACATGTTCGGGTATGTAAATAGGCTAAGACCAAACATCATAGGATGGTTATCTAGCATAAACACCATACCTACCGCTTGAAAAAACGCCATAACAATGGCCAAATAACGAGTTATCTGGTCTAGCTTTTTTTTGCCTTCTGCCCCTTCTTTTTTTAGTTGTTCTAACTTGGGAATGGCCACAGTAAGCAACTGCATTATAATAGATGCAGTAATGTATGGTCCGATACCCATAGCAAATATTGTACCAAAACCACCACCAACTATTGTAGCAAACAAAGTTTGACCGGTAAAATCAGTGCGTACAATTTGCCACAAACCAATATCTATACCCGGCAGGGGAATATTTGCACCAATACGGTATATGAATAATATGAGAAGTATGTAGAGCAACTTTTTACGCAGTTCCTCCACTTTCCATACATTTGCAAATACGCTAAACACTATACCACCTCTGCTTCTCCCCCGGCTGCTTTAATTTTTTCGGCTGCCGATTGACTAAAATAATTTACTTTTACATGTAGCTTTTTTTCCAGTTCACCCTGCCCAAGAATCTTAACACCATCTCTCGGGTTGCTAAGTAATCCTTTAGACTTTAGTGCAGCTATATCTACAATATCGCCGCTTTCAAATGCGTTGTTAAGATGAGCTAGGTTAATGGCAATAATATGTTTTGTGTTACGATTTTTAAAACCTCTTTTTGGTAATCGCCTGTAAAGGGGCATTTGACCGCCCTCAAAACCGGGACGCACACCGCCGCCACTACGAGCCTTTTGCCCTTTGTGACCTTTTCCGGAGGTTTTACCATTGCCGGAACCATGACCGCGTCCTACCCTAAACTTTTTCTTGTTAGAGCCTTTTGCGGGTTTTAGGTTGCTCAGTTCCATATTTCACCTCCTATACTTCTTCAACTTTCACCAAATGTGACACCTTGTGTATCATACCACGGGTTGCAGGGTTATCTTTTTGAGTTACACTGCTGTTGGTTTTTCCAAGCCCCAGTGCTTGCACAGTTTTTTTGTGCTTTGGTTTGCTTCCGATGGTAGATCTTACAAGGGTTATTTTCAACTCTTTCATAATTACGAGTACCCTCCATATCTATCTTGCAAGTAACCCCTCTTCGCTTATGCCCCGCAGCGTAGCTACTTGTCCGGGAGTTTTTATTAAACGCAACCCCTCTATTGCAGCATTCACAACATTGCGTTTGTTGTTAGAGCCAAGGGATTTTGTACGAACATTACGAATGCCGGCAAGCTCCATAACAGCACGCACAGGACCACCGGCTATTATGCCCGTACCTTCTGCTGCCGGTTTTAACAGCACATGAGCAGCCCCGAAATGCCCTTCTATTATGTGGTGCAAGCTGTCGCTTTCGTTTCTTTCTATAAATATCATATTCTTTTTGGCGTCTTCTTTGCCTTTTCTTATTGCTTCGGGTATTTCGGCTGCTTTGCCAAGACCAACACCAACATGACCGGCTTCGTCGCCAACTACCACCAAAGCTGCAAAGCGAAAGGTTCTACCGCCTTTTACAACTTTTGTAACTCGGTTAATAGTTACAACTTTGTCTTTTAATTCCAGAGTGTCTGCATCTATCTTTCTCACTTATAAGGCCTCCTTAGAACTTTAATCCGGCTTCTCGGGCACCTTCTGCCAAAGCAGCTACCCTACCATGGTACAAATAACCACCTCTGTCAAAAACAACAGTTTCTATTCCTTGTTGTATAGCTCTTTTGCCGAGAGCAAGCCCAACGGCCTTTGCTGCTTCTACATCTGCTGTAGATTTTAACCCTTCGCCAATGGTTTTTTCCTTTGTGGACGCAGCCACTATCGTACTGCCTTCCACATCGTCGATAACTTGTGCATAAATGTGTTTGTTTGAGCGAAACACGTTTAGCCTCGGTTTTGCATTAGTGCCGGAAATGTTTCTACGAAGGCGATAGTGCCTTTTTTGTCTAGTGCTGTTTCGTGAAGGTTTTTTTATCATATTTTTAGCCCCTTCTATACCTTTCTATCCCGCCTATCCTACTATTTCTTGCCTGCTTTACCGGCTTTGCGGCGTATTTTTTCATCCGAATATTTTATGCCCTTACCTTTGTATGGCTCCGGCGGGCGCTTTGTTCTGATAATAGCGGCGTATTGCCCTACTTTTTCCTTGTCTATACCCGTTATAATTATTTTGTTATTACCTTCTACAGTGGTGTCTATCCCTTCAGGATCTTCCATTTCCACAGGATGGGAATAACCGAGGGTAAGATTGAGTTTTTTGCCGTTTTTGGCTGCTCTGTAACCCACGCCGTTTATTTCCAGTGTTTTTGAATAACCTTTTGTTACTCCCTCTACCATATTAAATATAAGGGTTCGGGTAAGACCATGCAAAGATCGGAAGCGTTTAAGGTTGTTTGGGCGAGTAACGAGTATCTGTTCAGTTTCCACTTGAACATTTATATCGGGTACAAGTTGCCTGCTCAACGTACCTTTCGGTCCCTTAACGGTAAGAAAGTTACCCTCTTTTAAATCTATTGTAACGCCGCTAGGTACCACAACAGGCTGTTTGCCTATCCGTGACATATTTAACCTCCTTTACCATATAAATGCCAACACTTCGCCGCCAACATTGTGTTTGCGAGCTACTTTGTCTGACACAATTCCCATATTTGTAGAAACAATGGCAACGCCTAGACCATTTAAAACTTTTGGTAAATTGTCGCTTTTTGCGTATACCCTAAGCCCGGGTTTTGATATGCGGCGTAAGCCGGAAAGCACCCTAGCCTTATCACCATATTTCAAAGTAATACGCATATTTTTCTTAACCCCATCTTCTATTATCTCGTAGCTTGATACATAGCCTTCATTCACTAAAATTTCTGCTATCTGGTTTTTAACTCGAGATAAGGGTATATCTACAGTTTTGTGTTTTGCACTATTGGCGTTTCTAATCCTTGTAAGCATGTCTGCTATGGGATCAGTCATCATAATGAAACCTCCTTTTAGGTAAGCAAATCCCCCTACCAACTAGCCTTCCTTATCCCCGGTATTTGACCTTTGTAAGCTAGCTCCCTAAAGCAAATACGACAAACACCAAACTTTCTAAGTACAGAATGAGGGCGGCCGCATATTTCACACCTAGTATACGCCCTAACTGCATATTTTGGTGTTCTTTTTTGTTTAACTTTCATGGCTGTTTTTGCCATACGCTGGTTCCTCCTTCTAATTTTGCCTAAGTTTTAATAAAGGGCATACCAAAAAGTGTAAGTAACTCTTTTGCTTCTTCGTCTGTTTTGGCTGTCGTTACAAAAACCACATCCATGCCGCGTATTTTATCTATTTGATCGTAATGTATTTCCGGAAAAATAAGCTGCTCCCTTATGCCCAAAGTATAGTTGCCGCGTCCGTCAAAGGCTTCGCCGCTAATGCCACGAAAATCACGTACACGAGGAAGTGCTATATTTATTAGCCTATCAGCAAAGGAATACATTTTACTGCCACGCAAAGTAACTTTGCAACCAATGCTCATGCCTGTTCTTATTTTAAAGGCGGCAACAGATTTTTTTGCTTTTGTTACAACAGGTTTTTGACCTGTTATGGTTGCCATCTCTTTTGTAGCAGATTCAAGCACTTTTGCGTTGTCCTTCGCTTCTCCAATGCCCATATTAACCACTATTTTTTCAAGTTTTGGCACCTGCAGTTTGTTTTTATAGGAGAACTTTTTCATCATGGCATCCACAATTTCTGTGTTGTAGATTTCTTTGTATCTGTTCATCTTTCCTCCTTAGCGAGATTTTGCCCGCTAATCTCCAGTTTTGTTCTATTGTTTAATGGCTTAGTCTATAATGTCGCCTGTAGACTTCGCTATCCTTTTTTTCACTTTTATATCTTTACCGTCTTTCTGCGTAGTGGTAATGCTATATCCCAACCGCGTTGGTTTTCCGTTGTGTACAAACATTACGTTGGAGGCGTTTATTGAGGCTTCCGTTTTAACTATGGAGCCGGTTTGGTTTTGGCGGTTTGGTTTTTGGTGCTTTGTTTTAATATTAACCCCCTCAACTATGACTCTGTTTTTCGCCCTGTCTACAGCCATCACTTTGCCTTGTCTGTCTTTGTCTTTTCCTGCAATAACTTGCACCAGGTCGTCTTTTTTTATCTTCACGCGATACCCCCTTCCTACAACACTTCAGGTGCTAAAGACAAAATTTTCATATACTGCTTTTCTCTTAACTCTCTTGCAACGGGTCCAAAAATACGCGTACCTCTCGGATTTTTGTCCTCTTTTATAATAACGGCTGCGTTGTCGTCAAAACGAATGAGGCTACCGTCCGGACGGTTAGCACCTTTTTT
>JGI24700J35501_10930793_pt1 | contig 24195 bp, 19 predicted proteins | sample TergutTh196P1_FD_35501 | JGI IMG/M metagenome (IMG submission 35501)
TTGGTTATTATTTGGTTGATTGTGGTGATGTCGGTTGGGTGCGGGGCGGTTTGTGGGGTTGGGGGGTCGGTTATTGAGGGTGGGGTGGGAGGCGGAGTTGGTGTTGGGGTTGGCGTTGGTTCGGGGTGTGTGCCTATGCTGTCCACTCTAATCCATGTGTCGTTTAAGCCTGAAAATAGTGCCATAAGTTCGGCGGAGGTGTAGGTACGGTTGCCTTGCGGGTTGTCTAATTCGCCATTGCCTAAGTTTGTCCAGGTAGCTGGGGGTAAACCTGCGGATGTGCCAAATCGAAAGTCTGGTCCTAGGGTTAACTGGTTTAGGGTGGTTGTGCCAGCAAACATACTCCCCGTACTATTAGGTCCTATCCACTGAACCATTCTCCCTGTGTCAAAGCTAGACAAATTAAGTGAAGTTAGAGAGTTTGCCCCCTGAAACATTGTAGCCATGCTTGTAACGTTACTTGTGTTAAAACTAGACAAATCAAGTGAAGTTAGAGAGCTTGCTCCCTGAAACATACGCGTCATAGTTACAACATTATGTGTGTGAAAATGTGTTAAACCTACTATTTCTTGTAGGTGTGGCAGGTTAGAAAAAAAATTAGTTAAACTTCTTGTGCCAAGTGAATTAGCTCCTACGATTACCGGACCATTAAAAACTATTTTCTGTATATTGCTAGAATACGTATCCCAAGGCGAAGAAAGTTGAAGAGTACTTGTTACGATACCACCATCAACTTCGAGAGTCCCGTCATTGTATAATCGCCAATGCGAACCACCTGTAAAACCAATCGTGCCTGTATCAACGCCAAATTGTCCTTGTGCTATAATATTGCCCGTATTGCTGCCGCTATTTAGGCTGTCAGTGCGTATCCATGTATCATTTAAGTCGCCCATAGGGAGTGCCATGAGCTGTGCAGAGGTGTATGTGCGGTTGCCTTGCGGGTTGGTTAGTTCGCCGTTGCCTAGGTTTGTCCATGTGGCATTGAGCATGGGCGGGTTTGGGTTTCCTCCTACATTTCCGGTTGTAAATTGAAAATTTAGACCTAGGGTTAGATGAATTAATGCAGTTGTAAACATACCCTGCATGCTAGCAAACCCCATCCGTGTTGTGTCAAAACTGGATAAATCGAGCGAAGTAAGGTTATATGTGCCGTTGAACATATTAGTCATACCTTGAACCATGCTTGTGTCAAAACTAGACAAATCAAGCGAAGTTAGGCTATTTGCATTGTTGAACATAAAAGACATACTGGTAACATTGCTTGTGTCAAAACTAGACAAATCAAGCGAAGTTAGGCTACTTGCACCGTCGAACATACGCCACATAGTGGTAACATTGCTTGTGTCAAAGTGTGTCAACCCTTCTATTTCCTGTAATTGAGTTAGCCTTGCAAATAGTGCAGTCAAATTAGCTCCAGCGGTTATAGTCCCATTAAAAATTATACGCTGTATTTCGTTGATATGTTCGTACCAAGGCGTTACTTCCTCAATACCAACCCTGACGTTTGTGCTTATTATTCCACTATCAACTTCAAGTATACCATCATTGTAAAGCCGCCAATGCGAACCACCTGTAAAACCAATCGTACCTGTATCAACCCCGAACTGCCCTTGTGCTGTAATATTTCTCGTGCTTGGTGGTATGCTGTCCCAGTCTGGTGGTAGGCTGTCTAATCTAATCCATGTGTCGTTTAAGCCGCCTGGTCCGCCTGGGTTTTGCATAAGTTCGGCGGAGGTGTAGGTGCGGTTGGCTTGTGGTCTTTCAAGTGTGCCAGTGCCTTGATTTACCCATGTGGCGGCAGGTAAATTTCCAGCACCGTAGACGGCAAATTGGAAGTTTGGACCGAGGGTTAGATGGGTTAGGGCGGTTGTGCCACCAAACATAAATATCATACTATCCATACCAAGAGCATTGCGTGTATCAAAACTTGACAAATTAAGCGAAGTAAGGCTACTTGTACTCGAAAACATAAAGCTCGTAAACATAAGGCTACTTGTATCAAAATATTCCAAACCTTGTATTTCTTGTAATTGCGATAATCCAGAAAACAAGTTGACTAAACTAAGTCCTGTTGTTATTGGACCAGTAAATATTATTCGCTGTATTGCCGATTGATGAGACGACCAAGGGCTGCCAGTACTTGAACCTAGAAAAGGAAGGTCTACACCTCCACTATCTACCACCAATGTCCCATTATCGTAAAGTCTCCAAGCTGAACCGCCTGTAAAACCGATAAAACCTGTATCAACCCCAAACTGCCCACTAGCAACAACAGTATTAAACGGCACAACAGGCAAATCCGCAGGCACAAAAACAACAGGCTCGTCCTCGTCTTCGTCCTCTTCAAGGTCTTCTTCGTCGAATTCGTCTGTGTCTGTGTCGTCAGGGTTTTCGGGGTCGGATTCGTCTGTGTCGTCAGGCTCTTCGACTTCTTCGGGGTTGTCCTCGTCCGTGTCGTCAGGCTGCTCCGTGTCGTCTTCTGATTCTTCTGTGTCGCTTGGCTCTTCGGGTTCTTCTTCGCCAGGCTGCTCTGTTTTTTCTTCTTCCTCTTCTTCTGAATCGATTTCCTCTAAATCGATCTCCTCGTCAAACTCTGAATCGTTTGACATGCCTACTACCGTCTGCACCTCCGCAAACGTACCCTGCACCGTTACTGGTGCTGTGAATGTTGCCGTAAATACCGCTATCGCTATCATTATTGATAACATGGATTTTAATAAGTTTTTCATTTTCTGTTGCCTCCTAATAGATGTGTAAAATTCTTTACCCTCTTCCCCAAAACCGAAAAAATCCTGGGGTCTTTCCCTTTAACTTTCGTTTTCTGCAAGTTACCGTTAAAATACTTGCATTATCGCTAACTCCATTTAGGGCGGCTTTGTATAGATATTTTGCCGCCAATTTTTCGCTTGCCGCCTTGCGTTTTGCCGTTTTCGCAAACTCTTTGTCGCTGACTGCCCGATATAAACCGTCGCTGCATAATATGAAAATCGTCGAACGGCTTAATCTGCCGAAATTCGTGAATAATTTGGGATTTTCATACACGCCCAAACAACTTGTAATTCGGTTTTTAAGCGGATTAGCCGCTATTTGTGCCGCCGTCAGCTCTGCCTTTTTTAACTGCTCTGCTTGCCAGGAATGGTCTTCCGTTAGCTGTCGGAGCGCCGCCTTGTTAAAGGATTTTTTTATCATGTAAATCCGTGAATCTCCGCTGTGGGCTATGTAATAGGTGTTGCCAACTATCAATAAGACGGAGAGTGTCGTGCCGCTTTTATTTGCCATTTGCAGGATTTGGCGGTTTATATCGTGGAAAAGGTTTTGTAATTGTTCCAAAATATAGCCGCTTGATAGTATTTTTGGAAGATTTTCCCACCATTTTCCCAAGCCCTCCACAGCCGCAACCGCCGCCAAATGCCCGTCCGCAAGCCCGCCCATACCGTCCGCCACACAGAACAGTCCGCAATTCTGTCCATCTACTGTGTCGATTTTGTAGTACAGGCGATCTTGATTTTCGGCACGATTGCCGATACTGCTTAACGCCGCCGCCTCGATTTGAAAATTAGTCATAATCGAAGCGGAGTTCGCTTTTGCCCAGTTTTATTATGTCTTGCGGGTTTAGGGCGGTGGGCGTGTTGGCGGGGATTTTTATGTTGTTTACATATGTGCCGTTTCTGCTTGATAGGTCGGTTATGGAATATTGCCCGTTGGGACAGGTGATTGTGGCGTGTTCCTTGCCTATATGCCGTTCGGTTTCGTTAAAACAGTAATGTACCGTGCCACGTTGTCTGCCTAGGATGAATGGGGTTTGCGAGATTGTTATTTTTTCGGTTGGCTGCCCGTTGTTTAGCAGGTATAGGCAGGGGGATTCTTCTCCTAGCGGTAGGGTGGAGTCGTCGTCGCCTAGCGGTAGGGTGCTGTCGTCTTGTATGTGGGCGATATTCCCTATATTGCCAGCGTTTCCAAAATTGGAAATGTGAGGATTGGGAGGTTGTGGAGTTGGTGCAGGTGCGAGACCACCGCCACCGCTAAACATTCCACCGCTAAGCGGTGGTTCTATGCCCGCCTTTTTGTTTTTCTTGTCTAGTTTGGCTTGTAGTTTGGCTTGTTTTGCCGCCTCTTTTTCTAATTTTTTCTGCTCCTTTTTCGTCAAACCCGTTGGAATGGGTTGGGGCGGCGTGAGCGGCGGGGGTTTAGGCTTTCCGAACATACCATCGAAAAATCCCCGTTTTTGTTCTTGTGGCTCTGCAATGGGCGGGTTGGGGTTAATTGGCGCAAATGGGTTTGGCGGTGGTGTTAGTGATGGCGGTTCTACTATCACTCCTTTCGGATGTCGTGGTTGCGGTTGCGTTTTTTTGGGGAGTGTTAGCTCCTTTTTAAGTGCCGTGTAGATTTCATTTGCCTTATAGATGGACGTATTTTCGTCAACTTTCCACAGCCTTGAGCGTACACTATCCCATGAGGGATTGTCTGAGTCGCTGGCAAATCTCCGCATTAGTGAATAAATCGCTCGATTCATTTCATTTTCGGAAAAAATCGGTTGTGCTAACGGGGCGTAGATAAACCGCACGTCAAAAGTTTGTGGATTTACAAAGGCAAATTCTTCTGTTATTAGCAGGTTAAGAAAATTTGCCAGATAATTTGTGCATTGTATGGCGGCATCTGTTACGTTTTTCATAAATGCCACAAAGTTTTGGGGGGACATTTCTTCGCGAAAATCTTGTAAGCTGATAAAATCGTCTGCGGTGATGTCAAAACTTAGCAGGTATTCGCCGTTTACCTCCGAGCCGCTGAACGGCACTATGAAATGGGGTTTTGTGTGTGTTATTGTGCGGTATGCCGCTAGGTCTATGTTGGTTTTTATTTTTAGGGTTACGAAAGTTTTCCCCATTTTTACATCTGTTTCCATATGTTTTTCAATATCGTACATAATAATCACTCTCCTATTAGTGCAATGTAACTCCAACTTATGCCTAGTTGGTCTAAAACTGGTGCAATTCCGTCCATAAATTGCCGCTGTTTTCAAGGTTAAAATGTTAAATCTTCCTAAAAAAGTATAACTCTGATGAATTCGAACGACATAGAGCCAACAAAATACAGCAACGGCGTACTCACAAATAGGTATGCTGATAAGGGTATATTTTCGATAAATATAAATACCTGTATAATTATTGAAAAAAACACGCCAACCAAACACCAAATCATTATAGGCACTATTGCTACTGCCCAAGATGTTGCCCCCACCCAAATTGTTGCCCCCATTAGAAAATTACTCCCAAAGGAAATCCCAAACATAAACATTAGCTTTGTTTTGCCGCTACCCAATGGCCATTTTTTCTTCAAGGCGTAGGTTATTAGGAAAGGTATTCCCATTGCGATTGCCGCTAGGGCGGAGCTTAGGGGGATTGTCCAAATTGCGAACTGTGGCGGTGGGGGGCTAACCCAGAACCAGTCATGACCATTTTCATCAATAGAATTGGATGCTACTGTCAACCCTTGCATAGCCGCCTCTTGCCCGAAAAATCCTTGAACCCAAATCCCTAACATTCCCAAAATAATTAAAACCATTCGGCACGCAAGCCACGCAAGCAGTATTTTGTCGGGTAGTGCAAAATGCTTTGTTTCCGCAAGAATGAGCCACATCAAAAATATTACGCTTAGAAAAGCGGACAAGCCTTCTGCCATTATTACAAACTGGTTTAATCCCATTGTTGAGGCAATGTTTGTCATTTCAAAAACATATCGTGCAGTAGCCCAAATCCCCACAGCCGACACCACCAAAATCATCAAACGTCCAAAAATGCCAAATTCCATAAATAGTGCTAACGGCGAAAAATTTGTGGGTTTGGTAGCGGCGGGCAGTGCGTATGCGGGGGCAATCGGGAAAACTTCCGTGTTTTCGTTGTTTTCGCTATATTCTTCATGCTCATCTGTGGGTAAAATTTCTGTGTCATCGGCGTTGTCGGGCTTGTTATTTGTGTAGTGTGTCATTGTTTATATTTCGTCTCCTTATCGTACATAATAATCAACCTCCTATCAACATAATGTAAAACCAGCCTGATTCTTGTCTAACTGGTGCAACGCCATTTATAAATTGCCCCGCTTCTATGAATTGCGATTCGATTACCAATGTGCCGAAAATTTCTTGAAATTCAGGCGGAAAATCTTCGACTGTGAGAAATCCCCATAAATCAAACGTCATCACAGGTGCAAGGTTTTCAGACGAACTTTTGGCATCTCGAAAACGGAAATCTATCACGACTTCGCCGTTGGCGTTTGCGAATCCCCACAAATCGCCCTGCCGCACCGCCGCCAAGCCGCCAACTTCAAAGAACGGTCGTGCCTCGTCAAAGGGTGAGCCGATTGGGTTTAGGGCTAGGTCTACCATTTGGTAGCGGCCGTTTTGTATGAGGAACATTCGCCCATTTACGGCAACTCTGCCCAGTTCGTCCATCGCAAAACCCTCGTGCGTAAACGTAAATGGCAAAGTACCGCCAACATCATGCAACGCCCACAAGTCGTTTTGCTGAAACGCTTGGATATTTTCGGAGGGCATACCGATAAAATTGTAAGTTGTATTGTCATAAATTAGCTGATTTTGGTTGAAAATGCCCAAACGGTAATAATTCTCGCTAGCCAACCGCAGGGCAAAGGTTGCACCGTTAAAATGGGCTATGCTGTCTGCTCTAAAATCCGCCGTGGCTTGGATTTGACCGCCTCTATTTACCACGTGCAAGCCGTTTTCGTTTTGTACAACGGCTAAATCATTGGCAAAATCGGTTGCCAATTCGAAGGTGGGCGACATTAGGTTATTGCCAATTTGATTGACGAAACCGTAAATTTCGCCTTGTCGTACTCTGCCCGCATCGTTTTGGATAATGCTTATATGGGTAAAAATACCACCTCTGCGGTCAAAAATGTAACGATGTTGTTCGTGTAGGTTAAATAGGCGGCTGTCGTTTGTGGCTTCCCAGCCCTCTCGCAAAAACAGGACGGTATTTGCCAAATTGCCGCTGCCTTCAAGGTCAAAATTAGCGAGTTCGAGATATAAATCCGCCAAATTTTGACCGCTTGGCGGCGTTTCGTTTTCAATTAGGGTCAAAATATCCTCTCTGTATTGCGAAAAAAGACCAGCCGAACGCCGCACTTGTGCAACCTCGTACAGCAAATCTACTTCAATACCCTCAGTCATTTCCATCGCTTGATTAAAAAGCGTTATTGCCTCGTCATATTGCCCCTCGTCTCGCAAATTTCGAGCAGTTGACAAAATGCTTGCTTGTTCCGCCAAAAGCCGTGCGTTTATAGTCGCAAACAAGCCCCACGAGCCGCCTATCAACAGCAAACTGACTAAAATTGTTATTGCCTTAAATGTTCCTAACAATGTGAAATCCTCCTAATCCAGTTATAAAGCGTTCATCAAGTATGTAAGCACCGTACCAGCGAACAAAAACGGCACAAGCGGCACGGGGTCTTTGCGGTTCAGCTTTTTCAGTAGCAACGCACCTAGCGAAAACACCGCACAAATTATCAGCCCATACAAAACCGCCGAAAATATCAGGTTTATGCCCAAAGATAACCCTAGCACAAAACTTAGCTTTACATCGCCGCCGCCTAGCGTTCGCTTGCTTAGGTAGTAGGTTATTAGGAAGAAGATTCCCATTGCCGCCGCACCTATGGCGGAGTTTATTGGGATTTGCCAAGGCGGGATTGGCGGTAGTGGTGGATATGGTGGCGGCGATGGTGGTGGATATGGCGGTACATGCACTATTACTTGTGCAAACAAATCAACAATCCAAGACGTTAAAATAACTTCCCCGTAAGCCAAAACTATCAAAACTACTCTGCACACAAGCCACGCAAGCAAAATTTTGTTAGGTATCTTAAAATGTTTGAAATCCGCCATTGCAAGCCACAGCAAAAATATTATTGTTAGCCAAGCTGATATAGTTTCCGAAAGTATCGGGAAATTCGGCACATTTTCGCCAGTTGCCGCCACCGACATTGTCGCCGCCACCAACCCGCCAGCCAGCACTACCAAAATAACCAATTTTCCCAAAGTGCCAAATTCTTCAAACAGGGCGGTTAGCGAAAAATTTATTATTGGCTCTTCAAAATTTTCGATATTTTCGATATTTTCGGTGGATTCGTAGGTTAATTCAACCGTTTCGTCAGTTATTTCGTTAATATTTTCGTCAAATGTGTCATTCTTTGTTTCGTTCATTAGCGTTCCCCCTCAAATCTGCCGCCATCTCCTACAAATGCACGGGTTTTTACGTGTTGAAATACTGTTAGTGTTGGCAGATTATCAGGTAATATTATAAATTGTGTAAGGTCTAAATTGTAACGAACACCCAGTACAATTTCATCGTTGCTGGGACTGCCGTGGATGCTTGATAAAAATGCTGCGCCCTCTGGTCTGACAGCACCACCAGCAATACCGTCCTGCAAGCCGCCCCAAGAAAAATCCCACCAAACAAAATCTACTGTATTGGCAAAGGCTGGCATATTATTAAAGTATGTCCTGCCGTTTGGACCGCCCCGAATACCCATGTATCGCCAAAAAAACGATGGAGCTATAACATCGCCTACAAGGTAGGCTAAACCAATTCCAATGCCCTCGCCAGCCGCCATCCACAGAAAACTAGCAAAAAAATCACCTGGATTTTCCGATACGTTATCTATGCTTTCAGAAACGCCATCCAACAGGACTTGTCCGCTTTCTGCTGTATTATTTGCTGCTGTATTCAGGCTTTCTACACTATTGACATTGGTAAAACTGCCAGCCGCATCCAAAAAATTAAAAACATTGTCTATATTGCCGTCTATCTCATCCCGTGCAAGACTTCCCTCGGCTTCGACTGCATTAAGTAAATCAACAACACCCAAAACTCTAAGCACATAGCTATAATAAGAGAGTTCCATTGCTGTCTGCGTAAGAGCATAATGTACACGCAACTGCAACGCCGCCACATTTACAAATGTTACGATAATCGCCGTAAACATTAGAAAGCATACAAACGCAATCAATGTTTCTACCGCAGCCGAGCCAGTTTGGTTATTTTTTAATCTACGCAAAATTAGTACCCCCTTGTTGCGGTTGCAGTAACTTGAAAGTTACTTGATTGGTTTTCATCGCCTGTCAAATTACGACTGAATGGGTTGCCTATAAAAAAGTTTGGCACGGTGGCATCTATTGTAACATCTGCCAATAGATAGGCGTTGGCAAGTCTAAATTCAGTTGGCGTTGGGGGTAAATTGCCACCACTCATGTAATGGTTCATGTTCAACTCAATTAACGTGGCAATTCGTTCAGTTACAATGTCGTTTCTGCGTAATAGCAACATAAAGCGTAAATATTGGTAATAATACCAACCCTCTCCCTCAGTTGCGTTTTCAGCTAGAACTCCCTGAGACCCCCTATGCGGCAAGGTAGTTCCCCATATATTTTCTGCAGCACTGTAAGCAACCCCGCTCCGCCATTGAGTGGGTTGTCCTGCCTTTAATCTTCGATGGTCTTTAAGTATGGGTACTCGTCCACCGTCTAATAAAGTTTGTATGTCTATATGGGTTTCATTTGCTGCTAAAAACAGACGATATGCAATAGACAACGCCCAACCCACGAACGGAATGGCTTTTAATGCAAGTATTTCCGCTTTTAGTGCAGGAGACCTGAACGTATACAACACATTTCTTGCGAAAAATAATGTTGACAAAACCGCTATGACAATATTAAAATTTGCTTGTGCAGAATCACGCCCTGCAAACAAAAATTCCAACTCTGCACCATACCAATGGTTCATTTCTGGACTAATGGGAATACCTGAAAGTGTGCGTTCTCCCGTTAATTGCTCACCGTCTTCAAGGCGACGGTTGGTTACAAAATTTGAAAACATTTGAACACCGTACTCTTTTAACAGAGCACTATTTATAAGGGAATTTCCCCATCCAGCGAGCAAACTTGTTTGTGTTGTGCCAGCATTTTGACGATTACTACGGTAGGCTGCTGGAATATTTGGCAAATCTCCCAAATTTGGTCTAGTGTTGGGGCCATCACTTTCAACAATGCCTTCAACATTTGTATCTTCAGCATTTGCATCTTCATTACCTGGTGAAGAGTCTGGTATACGATTGTCTGCTTCTGAATTCTCTTGCTCTCTTCTAGCTTCGTTTTCCAAGTCTTCATCTGGTTCTACCACGAGTATGCGTTTAAGTTCCTGCCAAGGTTGTTGAGCAACTGTCGTTGAGAAAATTGTAGGCGGCTCGGGCTCAAGCCTGAACACTAATATAAACTCTGGATTCAGAAGTTCTGCTTCACCTACCATGCTTGGATGCGGAACAACCTCCACGGCGTAAGGCTCTGTAAAAGTTATCATATTGCTTAAAATAGTACCAGCAAAGTTTTCGTCGTTGTAGGCAACTGCAGGCAAAATAAAGTATTCTTGGTTCAAGCCAATTCGATCCTCTGGCTCTAATGTAGACCAAAAATCAAAGCCATTAAAAATCCCATTAAGATAACGTGTGTTTGCTTGAATAAAGGCATCAGAAAAATTTTCAGCTTGGTTATTTAATTGATTCAATGCCCCAGTTATAGTATTTCGCAAATTTGAATTAGCGGTGTCCACAGCAGTTGCTAAGTTATGTAAAGGTTGTAATACCTCGTCATGGAATCGGTCAATTTCCTCTTCCAAGGCAACCAACATATTCATAACTACAATTTGCTGCTCTATTTCGGCTTCTAGCAAATTTTCTAAATCGTTGTCTAAATCCTCTAAATCGTTTTCCAAGCCCTCCAAATTGTTAATCCGAACTGCCAACAATTGTCTCAATAGTTCTAAAGTATCGGGATCTGCTTCGTCTTCTATCAAATCGCGCAATTCGCTGATGTCTTCACGCAATTCAGCGATTTCTTCACGTAGTTCTGCGATTTCCTCATTCAATTCGTCGATATGGATTCCGATGCTTGCTAAGTGAGTTCTTCCATCTTCTATGTTTTGTATAAGGATTCTTAGTGTTGCAATGTGTTGTTCTCGTTCTGCTTGAAATCCTATTTGCTGTGGACTGCAAAAATTTGGTATGAGATTATGGGCTTGGATTCTACCAATAAAAATTTCAAAACCAGGTTCATTGCAACCAAACATAGCAGTTAATAATCTAGCATAACTTTTATGTGCTTCTTGTAGTAGTACGCCAACATGTTGATATGCACCACTTTGTATAAAATCTCGTTCAGCACGTGCAGTGCTATCGTCAAAAGTGGTTTCTTCAGCATCTTCTACTGCTTCCGCCGTTTCGGCTATTCCTTCCATACCCAACAACGAAAGCACTATACGAAATCGCATATATTCCGTTAGAAGGCTTTGCAGCATCGCCATATTATTCAAGGTGTACCGCTCATCATTTGGACCAACTGTAACATCGTTAATTTCCAAATTTCCTAGCAAGTTAAAATTATTTCCCCCCATGCGTTCGCCGTTCATTTCAAGACCAAGCGAAACATGACTTGCCACATTAGCAAATCGCTCTGCTTCCGTGGAATCGCTTTGTGAGGTTGCTAAAAGCCCAAAAACTTCTAAAAGCAAACCGTCATAATTAGCAATGATGGAGTGAGCGGCAAGAGCAGCGGCGTTATTTATCATTGTGTTTGCCATTAGCATACGGGAAAAATCTACCATAACACCAGTAAACACCATAACTGGTACCATCATAAGTGCCACAAAAACATTTATACTGCCCCTGACACCCAATTTTTTCTTTTTCATAAAATATGGACTCCTTTTAGTCTGGTACGTTCATTCTGCCATTTATCCCAAACATATTATTAACTAACGTAGGTAAATTGCCCATAAATCCTTGTAAAGCGGACGGATGGACATTTTGATTGCCCGTAAACTCGCTAAAAAGCCGCCTTGTGGCATCAAACGCAAAATTAATGTTATCAACTACCTGCCCTGTACGGAAAATTCTAGCCGAGCTGGACGATCGCAACTGAATCCCTGTATCATGCCAATCTAGCCCAAACATACTTAAATTTATGGGGAAATTTAGTGATTGTGTAGCTGTTACGTGCAAATCAGACGCTATAAAATACCAGCTATGACTTACATCAACTTGTATATCACTACCAAAACTGCCGATAACCGACCATCCAGCATAATCTTGCACTCGTTGCCTTATGCGATTATCAAAAGAACCTCTATCCATTGGGTCAAAACGATTAAACAGCCCAACATAAGGATTTGTTCTGATACTAACGGTTGACCTTTGACCAAACACATCGCCTGGTGTATTTGTAAACCGTCCAAACCGCATAATATCGCCACTCAACCAAGCCGCTGCTTCCGTTGTGGCACGTGCCACAGCTCTATCTAGCACTACCCGCTGCGTAAAAAACAGCGATGCCATTATAAAGCCGAAGAAAGCAAGCAAAACCAGCGGGAAATATATTGTCGTTTCTAGCACCGCAACGCCGCTTTCGTCATTTTTTAGGCGGTTTTTCATTTTTATTCCTCCTTTGCCGATGTATAACTTCAATGCATCAATTATCGAGCCTTATAATAAGTCATAATCAGTTTTCTATAAAGCTCCCGCTATCCTCTCGATGCTATATAAATAAGTATAACAAGTATAACAAGTGCTATAACTATGGCGACTACTGTACCAAACGAACCCAAGGTTATTATGCCAAAAAAACTCAACAATCTTATTATTAAAAAAGCGATTACCATGTACATAGCCCAAACAATTACTACTGAAATAATCTCCATGCCTGATTGGTCATCTTTCAAGGTTTTTAAGAACTTTTTAATGTTTACCCCTCCCCTTTAATTAAACTTTTTCAGCCTTTGGGCGGAGAGCTCCTGCGGCTGTCCGCCCTTCGAGGGTTGTTACTGCAAGGATTGGTTAGCCCTTTTCAACGGCGGATTAATTATCACCCGCCGAATGTTGGTATCGGAATATCTTCGGGGCTAGGCGTTGGAGTTTGATCAAATATCTGTTGCAAAAGCTCCGCAATGTAGTCGCCCAAGAAAATCCACAGAAGCGCCGCTATGACAACTACAAACAGAATTATTAAAATAACTGATATAAGTTCCATGCCACGTTCATCTCGCCTAATCCTACCTACCTCATTGGCTATAAAGCCACCCACGGCTAATTTCGCCGCAATTACGCTAAAATATAGCGTATTCATTACATTTGACATACTCATGTCCTCCTTTTTTATTTTGCCCATTTTGGGCTAATTTATACTAAAAGTGAATACACTTAAAGTCGTTTTCATCTAGCCGTTTTAGCTACTTTCGCCACCCGCTGCGATTCTGTCTAGCAAATCCGTTATCATATCTGATAAAAAAGTCCATAGCACAGCAGCAATAATTACAACCATTAAGATTAAGAAAAGAGCTTGCACAAGTTCCATGCCGTCCTCGTTATCCCTAAGTTTGGCAAGTTCACTGCAAAAGGCTATATATGTTTTTATACAAAAATTCGTCATGTTATCCCTCCTTCGTTTCAATATTAAAAGCCCATTCCGCCTATGCCCATCCCTACTGACACAATAATTAGTAAAATAATCCCTAAAAATATTAGTCCCATAGGCCCAATTAACTTCGATTTAGCTTGCTCGCCTAGCCGCCGTGCATTATGCTTTCGTTCATCCCAAACCTCTTTGGAAAGAGTCGCCAAAAACTCGCTCAACTCATCATTCCCCCTCGTGAGATTCTGCAAAATGCTAGTGCCAAGCCTTGCGGTATCTTTCGTGCCGCAACGGCGGATAAATCCGTTGATTGCGGCAGACGGCGTGAAACCGTTGTTTATCTCGCTAACCGTGCGGCGCATTTCTCTATATAGCGAGCCTTTGCGTTCACTATCTTTACAAACCTCGCCCCACGCCCGAAATAACTCCATGCCCGAACTGGTTAGCAACGCCACTTCCGTTACTGCTTGCGGAAAATCAGACATAATTTCTTCCCTGCGTTTCTTGCTCTTAGACTGCAAATCGTTATACAAAACATACGCAAGCAACACCGCAAGCGGCAATCCGCCAAAAACTAGCCACAGCCCCTGTTCCATGCCAACCGCATAAGCCAACCCGCCAGCCAAAATCGCACCGCCACTCAGCCCAATCGCACACGAAAACATCGCCGCCAATAAATGCCTTGTGTTGTAAACGGCAAACTCCGCACCTTTCAAATCGGAAAACATTACCCGAATATCTTGAAAAAGCTTTTGGTCGCCCGTAATATTAAACGCCTCAACGTCCAAAATTGCATAGCCTGGCAGCACCAAAAAATTAACGCCGCTAAAATTGCCCCTATCCAATTTCGCCATCTCTTTACGTAGCGTTTTTATCTTATTTTCAACACTTTTCGGACTACGGAACATTTTTTGGAAGAAACTCAACAGCCGCTGACCGTGCAATTTAGCCAAATCCTCCGTATAAACCTCCAACTGTTCCGTCAACATTTCTAATTTTTCCATTTTCGTCCGATATGCAAAACCTGCCGCCGCTTTAAGGTGATCGTCCGTAGCTCGCAACATAAACATATTCCAAGCCACAAACAGCACCGTTCCAACCGCCATAAATACTGCCAAAATTATAAATAATAACAAAACAAATCCTCCGTTATACCTTTATATTCGTGATTTTCCGCCCCAAAATATACGCTCCGATGAAAATCCCAATGGAAATCGTTGTTACCACTCGTCCAGGCGTTGTGAACAGCCCTTGTAATAACTCGCCGCCCATGAAACCCATTATTGCGACAATCAAAATCGGAATAACCACCATTATGTTAATTTCCATAACCGCCCCCGACGACATCGTCTTAATTTCCTGCTCTATCGAGATTTTGTCCGACAGGATTTTTTGCGTGCGTAGCACGATTTCACGGGTCTTTTCGCCCTTGCCCTCCACCGAAACATACACAGCGGCGAATAATTTCACATCCGAAAGCCCACAACGGTTTGCGAAATCGGTCAACGCCTCGCCTATGGAAATGCCGTTTGCAAATTTCAAAATTATCGTCTCCGTCTCCTTAACAATATCGGTTTTTTCGGAGTACATCAATTTCATATCTTCGAGGGCGTGTTGGAACGCCGCCAAATCCGTGCCGCCCGCTTGTAGGCTTACAACTAGGCTTTCCAGCAGGTTTTGGAATTGTCCCAAAAGCCTGTCCAATCGGCGTTTCTTAGAATTTACCATGTTTACGGCAATTAGAATGGGGACAAAAAGTGCCGCACCAATCAGAGCCATCAACCAATGCCGATAAAACAGCCATAAAACGACCGTTCCCACACCATAACCAGCGAATCCTACCAAAATATGCACGTAAAACGGCAAAATGCAGTCCTCATAGGGTGCAATAAGTGATCTTCTCATGTCAAATCTCCTCGTAAATGCCAGCGTTTAGCAGTTTTTCCTTTTGTTGGAACGGGTTCGCCGTCCGCTTTAACTCGCCGTCCACCTTTTCCACGGTCGTTTTTTCAGATTCCTCAAAAAGATAGATTGGGTTTGTGTCAATCTGGCGAGTTTCTCGGTTGTAATCGCAGATTTCCACGATTTCTATCGTCTTGCGGCTGTGGTCTCGCAGGCGTGAAAGCTGCACGATAACGTCCACGGCGGAGGCAATCTGCTGTCGCACGGCTTCGAGCGGCAACTCGGCGGCACGGATGACCATCGTCTCCAAACGGCTTAACATATCTTTCGCAGAATTGGCGTGTCCTGTGGACATCGAGCCGTCATGCCCTGTGTTCATGGCTTGCAGCATATCGATTGCCTCCTCGCCACGCACCTCGCCCACGACAATGCGGTCGGGCCGCATACGCAACGCCGATTTTATCAAATCCTGAATCGTGATTTCTTTCGCATCTTTGGACGTTGTAACTTTCGTTTCCAATCGCACGATGTTTGGGATTGACTTTATCTGCAACTCGGCGGAGTCCTCAATCGTGATAATCCGCTCGCCCTTGGGAATATAGTTGGAAAGGGCGTTGAGAAAGGTCGTTTTGCCGCTGCCCGTTCCGCCGCTGACGAACACATTGTACCTAGCACGGACGAGCAACTCCAATTTATGGGCGACTTCTGGCGTGATTGACTTATATTCAAGCAATTTCGCAATGGTCATCGGCTCTTTGGGGAAACGGCGGATTGTAACGGTCGCACCGTCCATTGCCACAGGCGGCATGACGACATTCACACGAGAGCCGTCCGCCAGCCGAGTGTCCACGATTGGGTTCGACTCGCTCACGCTACGCCCCGCACGTTGCACAAACAGCGTGATTATGCGAGAAAGGTCATCTTTGCTCTCAAATCCTCGCTCATACTGAAATTGCCGACCTGCCTTTTCGATAAAAATACGGTCATGCCCATTTATCATAACTTCGGTAATCTCGGGGTCTCGCATAACTTCGTCCAAAATGCCCAATCCCCGCACAGAATCGAACACGCCCGCCACGATATACGGCTTGTCCCTGTAAGAAAGCCCCATTTTATCCTCGGTTGCGAACGCTTGCACAATATCGTGCATATCTTCACGGATTTCGTGCAGCTCCGCACCACGCAAGCCCTTATCAACCGCCTCCACCATGCTTTTGACGATATTCCGCAAATCCTCGTCCGTCCGCATGAGTAGCTGACTATCCTGTTGCAACTGCTTTTTCAGCTCGCCGATTAACTTGTCATGCCTAGCAACTTCCACGTAAAAACCTCCTATGAATGTTCTTGTCGTTTGTAATTTTTCAGCAACGCTTGTAAGTGTTGTTGTAGAGCGGTCGGCGTTGCGTTTGGTATGTTGGGTATGAATGTTTTGGTTTTTGTGCCGAAATCGTCTGTAATGGGGGTTTTGCCGTCGTTTTTGTTGATTATTAGGTTGGCGTTTTTTATGTAGGCTGGCGTGTTTTGGTTGTAAAGGGTGCGTAGCTTATGCGTGGCGATTTCGTGGCAATCGGAAATTATAAAAACTTCGTCCGCTGTGGCTAGAATCTTTTTGGAAAGCGGGTTTAGTCCGCTGTCCATGTCCAGGATTGTGAGATCGATGTCCTTGACGGAGCGAGTCGCATCGATAAAGGTTTCTAGGTCGTTGAGTTGTAGTTGATCGATTTCTGTCCAGGCTGCAAATTTTTTGAGGAACGCCACGCCAGAGGAGTCCACGGCTTTGGCAACGTCAATGGCGGTGGAAATGCCGCCGCCATCGGCTACTATGTAAAAAATTTTGTCTAGCCCCTCATCGGAGTTGGTTGTATCGGTAAAGAAAAGTTCGGTTGTATTAAAATGCTCAAAGCTGACGTAAAGGGGGCGAAGCCCAAGGCGAGCGGCGGCGAGGGCGAATGAAGCGGAGAGCGTGCTTGCTCCGCTGCCTCCCACAATGGATAAAAAGGCACAAATTACGCCGTTGCCTTTGCCCTCGTGTGTGCGTTTGCTGGCTTGCGCCATTATCAGCTTGCGGACGATGGTTGTTAGCTGTTGAAATTTATAGACGTATTGCAGGTTTTCGGATTTTGCACCGTCTTTGGCGTTGTCATCCGTTAGGGCTAGGACGACTGGCACTTGTTTAACGGCGAATTCGGCAAGGGTTTCGTCCACCAAAGCAACGTGGAATTTGCCGCCGTCCGATTTTAGGGTTTCGGTCATTTTGCCGCTGTCGGTGAAAAGGACGATTTCTAGGGTGTCGCCTGTTGGCGTTGGGGTTTTTTCTAAACCGATTGCTAAGCGTTGAATGTAGTCTGTGTCGAGGCTGGCTAGTAGGGTACGGATTATCATGGGTTTCTCCTTTTTATTTATAATGGGGCGGCAGGGATTTTATATCGTAAAATTCGGCTCCTTGCCCCTATTTTTTGAATTTTTATTGGTACGGTGGGTCGTTTCTTAGAATAATTCAATCTAAGAAAATCAAGAAACGCAGAGTTTGTTCATATTGTTGCGTTTGAGTTCGAGGGACGGATGAATGTAGCGATTCAAGGTAATGTTGACATTAGCGTGTCCTAATATTTCGCTCAAACTTTTCAGTTCGAAACCAACCTCCACGCAACGAGTGGCGAAAGTATGCCGTGTTGCGTGAAAATTGGCGTGTTTAAGCCCAGCGGCGGCGATGTGTGCCTTAAAATGATTGTGATAAGTCCGTGGCTCAATGTAGGCGGTTTTGCCCGTAAGTACGTATGTGTTCTGGTCGGCTGGGCGAAACGATTGCAACTTGCTGACCAAAATATCGGGCAGCGGGATAGTCCGTGCGGAACAGTTGCTTTTTGGCTCAGTTATGAATATTTTTGTCTTTGTGGGGCTGCTGTCTAGCAGTTGAATACGTTGCATGGTGCTGTTGACGGTTAGCGTGTGGTTGTCAAGCGAAATATCCTGCCATTTTAACGAACATATTTCGCCGATACGCAAGCCCGTATACAAACACATGAAAACGCCCAATTTGCTTGTATTCATGCGGGTGCACAAATATTTTTCCAGCACCGCCTGTTCGGTTTTGGAGAATACTCGCATTTTAAGGGATTTTTCCCGTGGGAAAATTATGCTGAGAGCTGGCGTGTCGTGTAGCAGTCGTTCCTCTTTTGCAAATTGTAAAGCCGATTTTATGAGACTTACGATATTTTTGAGGGTTTTTTCCGATAGCCCGCCTGCCGATTTGCGGTTGCCCGTTTTGTATTTTTCTGAAATGTACGGATTTAGAACTGCACTGTCTACCTCCCGAATCCAGTAATCGCCCAGTTGGGGCTTGATGTGATTGTTGATGAGGTTAAAATATTTTGCATAGGACGATTTTTTCAGCCCGATTTTCTTCCGCTCGAGCCACAAATCCAGCACCTTGCCGAACCTCATTGCGTTTGTACGATTTTTGCTGTGTCTTGCCATTTTTTTACCTGCCTTTCGATTGCAATAATACAATTAGAAGTCAATTATATACCAAAATTACCTACATTCCCAAAAAGTGGGGCAGAGTCCCACGGTTTAAATGTTACAGAAAAATGACATTTTTGATTGGGTGTTGACAAATTGAAAATATGGGTATACAATTTTAGAGGTTGGGAAATTTTTCTTAGATTGAATTATTCTAAGAAATAGTGGGTAAAAAAAGGGCGGCCGTGGACCGCCCTTTTTTAGTGGGGATAACGTCAATTTTCGCAGAACCCCAAACAAAAAAAGAGGCGGCCTAAGCCGCCTCTTCCTCCTACCTCCTCAAATTAACCAACTCAGCAATCATCTCATCACTAGTAGTAATAACCCGAGAATTAGCCTGAAATCCCCTCTGCGTAATAATCATCTCCGTGAACTCGCTAGACAAATCCACATTAGACATCTCAAGCGTACCAGGCATCATATCCCCAACTTCCCCAACTCCGTCAAACCACCCAGAATTAGCCGTCGGTAGCCATAAATTATTCCCTGCACGCTGCAACCCAGCTGGATTCATAAACATTGCCAACGCTATCTGTCCAAGTGTCCGAGTTACCCCGTTGGAATACCGCCCAGTAATAGTGCCGTCCGCTCCCGCACTTATTTCCACTAACTGCCCTGGTGCATTACCATTCTGCATTGTCATTCGCATATTCGTCGGCATACCCTGTGCCGCCATCAATGCGCCGAAATCAAAGTTAATCGATGCCAAGTTCCCTTCATAGTCCGCCTCCTGTACTGGTGCTCCTGGGAACGCTGGTGGCAATAACACGCCGCCTTCCGTTGTCGATAGATAAACACTCAAACTTCTTTGTGCACCAGTCGTTGGAATAGCGTTGGCCGAGTCGAAAGCACCAGCATCAAAACCACCAACGTGCAACAACCGTCCACCACCGCTAGTCGTTCCTGGGCTGAAAATCAAAATACCAGTAGTAGGACCATCTTCTTCGCCCAAATTTACCTCTATATTCACAGACTCGTTTGAACCTCGAGGCGTAACCGTCGCCACGCCAGGCTCTGGTCCATCAAAACTCCACGTCCAAATACTTTGCGTGTTGGACGAATACACGTCCACCGTGGCAGGGTCAACTCCCATTTCCTCAAAAATCGAGTGGCTAGTTGGTGGATGCCACCTAAATGTTACCATAGCCGTATACTGATTGCCCAACGTGTCGAAAAATTCAACAGGTCTAGTTACAGTAAACGTAGTAGGCGGATCATGTTCCTCGTCATGTGTCGCCTCAAGCGTATTCAAATTGCCCATAACAGTAACCAACGAAGTCGGCGAAGGATCCATAAAATGCATTTCAGGCGGTGTCCTAAGCGGCTGCACCATACCCTGCTGTATATTATAAGTCCCAGGATTCCGCACATCTTCCGCCGCATTCCAGCCCATAAGCCTCATGCCGCCAATCGAGAAATAATTCCCATTCCACCTGACATTACCAGCCCTAGTAAAAAACGTACCGCTCTCATCCGACACAATAAAGAACCCATCGCCCTGAATCGTCAAATCCAACGGCTGATCCGTCCTTTGTGCCGCACCCTGTGTCATCAAATTATCAATACCGCCCACATTAACGCCAAGCCCAATCTGTTGCGGATCGCGCCCAACTCGTCCTGTCTGCGGATTATCCGCACTAGCGCCCTCAATCATCTGGCTCATAGCATCCGCAAAAGTCATCCGAGAGGCCTTAAACCCAACCGTATTAACATTCGCTATATTATTACCTATAACATCCATCCTAGTCTGGTGCACTCTCAAACCTGAAACACCAGCAAACAAAGACCTCATCATAACTTTTTCCTCCTTAAAACCTTGGGGCTCTGCCCCAAACCCCGCAAGGGGCTAGCCCCTTGACCCCAACTTTCGCTTTTTTTGTTCCCTTGGATTCCCGCCAACTGCTCCAAATTTGTAGCCATTTTGGCAAAAACAAACCCACACCAACCACAAAAAATTTGCATAGCATACCGGAAAGCCACGACCCATGAAAAACGAAAGTTAGGGGGTCAAGGGGGCTTGTCCCCTTGCGGGGTGTGGGGCAGAGCCCCACGGTTTTTATCTCTTCAAATTTATTGTTTCTTGTAGAATTTCGTCGCTTGTTGTTATTACTCGTGAGTTGGCTTGGAAACCTCGTTGTGTTGTTATCATCTCGGTGAACTCGCCTGATAACTCCACGTTCGACATCTCTATTGAACCTGGTATCATATCGCCGCCTACTCCCACGCCGTCGAATGGCCCGGAATTGGCGGAAGTCGTCCACATATTGTTCCCCACTCGCTCCAATCCCTCTGGATTTAGGAACGTCGCTAATGGTATCTGTCCCAATGCCCTCAACTCGCCGTTTGAATACCTTGCCGTAATTATTCCGTCCGCTCCGATTGATATATCCTGCAACGTCCCAGGAGGGCTGCCGTCCACGAAATTCATTCGCATTGTCGTCTGCATCCCTGATTGCTGGCGGAGATTGTCCACATTAAAACGGATAAATCCTGAATTAAACGTGGGCGGCGTGTCGATTACCGCCTCATCTCCGATTACCGACGGCGGCTCTAACGCTGGTACGCTGAAATTCAACGAAAATTCCAACCGTGGAATCTCAATCGGCCCTGTGCCGCCTGGTAGCGGCCCAGTCCGTATCACGTGCGGTCGCCCATTTTCAGGGCTAAATTCGATTATCCCCTGATTCGACGGCGTTACTCCTGGCAATACGTCCTCTGGAATACCTATCTCCATAAGCACCGTAATTGGGCGATTCCTATCGCCGTTCGGAAAAATCGTTACCTCATTGCTCGGCTCGTTTCCAGGGCCCATCGGTAGAAAATTAAACGTCCACACGCTCGTAGTATTGTCAGACGGCGGCGTTTCATCGTCCGCTGGATGATGCCACGTAAACATCACGTCCGCCGTGTATCTATTGCCGATACTGTCGTAAAATTCCACAGGTCTGATTATGCTGCCGTCCACCAAATTCTCGATATTCAGATTGCCAATCGCATCAATCAAAGTGGTCGCCGTGGGATCCATGAAATGCACAGCTGGCGGCGTTACAAGCGGTTGCACAGTACCCTGTTCAATCACAAACGCACCAGGCCGATTCGGATCTTCCACCGCATTCCAGCCCATAAGCCTCATTCCGCCTATCGAGAACATATTCCCATTCCAGTCGATATTTCCAGCCCTGGTAAAAAACGTCCCACTTTCGTCCGAAACAATGAAAAATCCCTCGCCCTGAATTGTCAAATCCAGCGCTCTATCCGTCCTTTGCGACGCACCTTGGCTCATCATATTAGCAATAGAGCCCACATTAACGCCCAGCCCAATCTGCTGGGGATTCCGCCCAGCTCGGCCCAAATCAGGATTATCCGCCGTAGCACCTGAAACTCGTTGGCTCATCGCATCCGCAAACGTCATCCGTGCCGACTTAAAGCCCACCGTATTAACATTCGCAATATTATTACCTATAACGTCCATCCTAGTCTGATGCACTCTCAACCCAGACACACCAGAAAACAACGATCGCATCATAAATTTTTACCTCTTCTCGTCTACAACCTTAAAACCTTGGGGCGCTTGACAAAAACCCCAAACCCCGCAAGGGGCAAGCCCCTTGACCCCAACTTTCGCTTTTTTTGGGTCTTGGCTATACTTTATCGCTACAAATTTGTAATGGTTGGCGGAACGCCACGAGCCATTAAGTAGCGAATGTTAAACGTCTTCTGTCGTTCAGACGTTTTTGTAGTCTCTTGTAAAAGTCCGACTACCTACACTATCACCGCACCGTCAATATTACTAAAAATATTATCCCGATCGTCGCCGATAGCCGTTATTACCGTCTTGCTCTTTACATTTACCACTAACGCAACATCGTCTACCAAAACCAGCGAATCTCGAATACCCCTTGCATGAGCCTTGTTTAGCCCTGTGTTCACTCGCTCCAACTGCTCGCCTGTTAGCTGTATGCTCCTGTCATTTAACCGCATATTTGCGTGTTTGGAAAAATTGACCGTCTGCCGACTCTGTATCGTCTGCTGTAACATCTGGCTGAAATTTTCACGCCCAAGCGGCGGTTCGCTCCGCTCCGCTCTTGACCGTTGCGGCTGTTGATTTATTAGTGGATTTATGTTTGTGAGTCCATCCATGGTCTGCACACCTCGTTTTTATTCGTCTTCTTCCTCAGGATTTTCGTCAGGATTTTCCTCCTCGTCAGGCGGCGCTACCTCTGAAATCGGCACTTGCCGACCGCCAGTCGAGAGAAATTCTCGCAATTCTTCCGATTGGTTGCCAATATGTAGGTAAACCGCACCGTTTCGTATCGAAACCCTGTCAATTACGCCACGCATCCCTGTCAAGGTTGGGTGCGTTACGCCCCTGCCCACAAATTGCAAGCCCTCGACCAGTTCGTCTATGCGGTTAAGCGGTATTCTGCCGCCGCCCACAATATCCACAAACGCACGTCCGCCTGAAATGCTGATTCCCTGTATCAAGCCAGCCAATTCCTCGATTCCGCCGCCGCCTTCTCTTATGAAAACGCCTGAAATCTCTCGTCCCAGCACAAGCGGACGATCGGAAACGGAAAATACCTCATCGGCGAAAATTTCTTGTCCATTCACCATAAGTATCGCTTGACCATTCGAGAATCTGACAAATTCAACCACACCCTCGACAAAGCCAGCCGCTTGCCCCTCTTCCGTAACAATCGCCTGTACATACCGACCAATCAGCCCAATATCTCGTGCATTAGCCACGCCGTCCAAAATCCCCTGCAACTGGCTGGACATACTATCGCCCATAACCCAAGTAATCCGTTCGAGCGGCACGTCCACCGTACGAGAAATGGTAACAATATCGCCATTCGCATCCCTTACAACCTCGCCGTCATCGTCCGTTACAGGAACATCGGTCAAAACGCCCAACAGCGTATTTGCGCCATTATGCGTTACCGTCAGCACCGGCCCAAAAACCTCAACAAATTCGCCAGCATTTTCGTCAAAGAAATGGGCATAGACATCATTTCCAATCAAGGAATAAGCCTGTTGCCGTTCCATCGACCTAGTCATATGCTGCTGTTGTTCCAGTGCCGAGAATTGAGCCATTTGAGCCAAGAAGTCCCTATCGTCCATCGGATTAAGCGGATCTTGATGTTGCATTTGCGTAACAAGCAACATCAAAAAGGCGTTCCTATCCAGCTCGCCACTAGGTTGCCGTGCCGCCGCCGTAGCAGCCGCCGCATTCGTACTAGCAGGCACCGATGCCCAAAGTCCAACATCTCCCATAAAACTCCTCCTTTTTAGAGATTAAAACC
>JGI24700J35501_10930792_pt1 | contig 24163 bp, 22 predicted proteins | sample TergutTh196P1_FD_35501 | JGI IMG/M metagenome (IMG submission 35501)
AAGCCGCAAAAAATCGTGCGGTAAAACAGGCTCGCGGAATTTTGCAAATAACGCCAGAATCGCTCGAGGCTTTGCTAATGCGACGTACGGGCGATTTGCAACGGCTTTTTGGCGATTTGCGATTTATCATAATTGACGAACTTCACGCTATGATGGGCTTGGATAGAGGGCTGCAGGTAATTTGCCAAATTAACCGCATCGAACAAATTACTGGCAATAATCCGCGCCGCATTGGACTTTCTGCAACTTTGAACGATTATGCTCCCGCGGAGCGATTTTTGGCGGACGGCAGCAACCGAAAGGTGAAAACGGTCGGCTTTACGTCCACCAAAAAAATAATCTCGATAGCTGTGGAAAATTTCACTTTGCCAGAAGATGAATTGCGACATTCCGCCGTTTGGGAAAAGCACAACCGTTTTATTTACGATTATTGCAAGCAAAAAAAATGTCTAATTTTCACGAACAGCCGTGGCGATTCCGAAAAAATTATTGTTGCTCTAAAAAAAATTGCGGCATCACAAAATGAAGACGACATTTTTTTTGTGCATCACGGCAGCGTTTCAGCAGATTTACGCCAAAGTGCCGAACTTGCCTTGCGCGAAAACACTTCTCCGACAGTTGCCGCCGCAACGCTAACTTTGGAATTGGGCATCGACATCGGCGATTTGGATTCCACTGTGCAACTTGGCTCGCCATATACTTCCGCTAGTTTTGTGCAACGGTTGGGACGTTCTGGCAGACGTACGGGAAAATCCCAAATGCTATTTGTGAACGTTCACGAAAATATCGGCGATTCGCCGTTCGATTTACCCTGGAATCTGCTCCGCTCCATTGCAATAATCGAACTTTACATAAAAGAAAAATGGGTCGAACCGTGCGAAATTAAGCCGAAACCCTTTAGTTTGTTGGCACATCAAACATTAAGCACATTAACCGCAAAAAATGAGTTGACCGCTTTGCAGTTGAAAAACGCCGTGCTAACGTTGCCGCCGTTCGCAAACACGATAACCGCCGACGAATACAAAATTTTATTGCGGCATATGCTCGACAAAGGATATATCGAACGGTTGGATTCTGGCACTTTAATAATTGGCGTAAATGGCGAAAAATTGGTCAACCATTATTCTTTTTACGCTGTTTTTAAGGTGGAAGATACTTATCAAGTGCAAAGTCAAGAGGGCAAAGTTGGCGAATTAGATATTTGCCCAGTGGTTGACGAAACTTTCGTGCTTGCGGGACGCTCCTGGATAGTTTTGTCCATTGACGAGGAACGCAAAATTATTTTTGTAAACCCAGTAAAAAGCTCGCGCATTCCCATATGGAAAGGATTTGGCGGTTCTGTTCACACAAAAATTGTACGCAAAATAAATCAAATTTTACAAGAAGACACAAATTACAAGTATCTCAGCGAAAATGCCGCCGATTTGCTTGAAAAATCTCGGCGAAACGCCTGCGAAAGCGGAATTTTGCAAAATAATTTTGTGCAATATTCCAAAAATGGCTTTTATTTTTGCCCGTGGGTTGGCAGCAAACAGCTTAAAACTATCGAATATTTATTGTCAACTGTTTTGAAAGAAGAACTAGAAATTTTTTCGGTAAGCAAACGCAGCGGCTATCATTTGCAGTTTACAAGCAATTTGCCAAAAGCGGCTTTTTCGCAATATTTGCAAAATTTGCAAAATTTTTCGATATTTTCGATAAGTGAAGAAATTTTGGCGGAAAATTTTGCTGAAAAATCTCCGCCAAAATTGGATAAATACGATTATATGATTCCTGACGAACTGTTAAAACAGGCGTTTTTGCTGAACGAATTGGATTTGCCAAACGCAACGAAAATTTTGGCAAAAATGCGTTAAATAATATTGCATATAAAAAATTTTTGTGATACAATTTAATTTATACTAGATTAACTTAAAAATTGCGGGCGGATAATATCCGCCCCTACAAATTGCCAACCGTAGGGGCGGATATTATCCGCCTGTTTTGCCCACAAATCGGTTTGCTTTGGGGTTGCTCGAGTATAACTAAAAAAATTAAATTCCAAAGGAGTTACTATGCAAACTAACGAAATTTTTTCTGGACTTGACAAATTTGGTTTATCCGAGATTATCAACAAAATTGAAATTAACACAATTTTTTACGATCTTGGCAAGCTAAAAACCCCCGAAGTACAGCCAGCCGAACCCGCACCAGTCGCCAATTTTGCGGCAAAAGATTATCTTTACATAAAAAAAATGACCTGTCCAATTTGCAAAAAAGAGGCGATTGCAACGGGCGTACGCGAAACGCGCGTTCGCATGGAACAGGTTGAAATAGATTTGCACGTTAAATCTAAACCGCTCGATCCCATATTTTACGACATTGTTATTTGTGATAGTTGCGGTTATACAACCACAAAACCGCTATTTTCCGAGCCTGTTAAGGAAATCCAAATGAAATTGGTTTTGCAAAATATTACACCTGTGTTCAAAAAAGTTGAGTATCCGCAACTGCTAACAATCGATATGGCAATAGAACGCTATAAATTAGCACTATTAAACACGATAATCCGCCAAACTTCGAGCGGCGAAAAAGCCTATTTTTGCATGAAATTAGCTTGGCTGCTCCGAGTAAAAGGAGATATTGCCAATCGCAATAATTTTGCCAAACTTGCAATTTCCGCTTTTAATATGGCACTTGCAAATGAATCTTTGCCAATAATGGCACTTTCTGGTGATACTATTTTTTACGTTATGGCGGCATTTTACAGCTTTTTGGAAGATTACGACGAATCGTTAAAATTATTGTCAACCGTTGTTGTTTCAAAAACTGCATCCGACAAATTAAAAGACCATGCAAGAGATTTGAAAGCGGATATTTCGACGATAAAAAAATCACATTAAAAAAATAAAAAAAATAAAAAATGCGGGCGGACATTATCCGCCCGTTTTGAATTTATTCAACAATAACAAAACAAATTTCAAGCAATAAAAACTTTACAAATTCCAAAAATAATAATATAATATAATGTAGAGAGATTAGTCTAATATTCAACGTGTGGAAAGGACGGAATATTATGGGCAAAAAAAATTTGAAAGTATTATTTGTATCGTCAGAAGTTAGACCGTATTCTGCCAGTGGCGGATTGGGCGATGTTGCTGGCTCGTTGCCAAACGCGCTGAAAGCACAAGGCGTTGACGTTCGTGTTGTTTTCCCAAAATATGGGAACATTCCTAGCAACCATTTGGAAGGCATAAAATACATTGACTCGTTAAACATTCATTTAGGCTGGCGCGAGCAAGGTGCTTCGATACACACAATTATCCCCAAAAACAAGGACGAAGTCCAGGTTTATCTTATCGAAAACGATTATTATTTTGGCAGAGATGGCTATTATGGCTACAGCGACGATTATGAGCGGTTCGCTTTCTTTTCCAAGGTTTCCATTGAATTTTTGACCAAAATCAAATTTAAGCCAGATATTATCCATTTTAACGACTGGCAAACTGGTTTAGGTTGCACTTATTTGCGAGATATTTATCGTGGTTTTGTCTACTATAAAAATATGAAAAGCCTGTTTACTATCCATAATCTTCGCTATCAAGGCTCTTTTGGTCGCGAAATTTTATGGGCTGTTGGCTTAAATGACGGCTATTTTACCAACGGCGATCTGGAATTTTACGGTAATGCAAGCCTGCTTAAAGCTGGAATTATACACTCGGATATGGTAAGCACCGTAAGCGAAACCTACACAAAGGAAATTCAAACGCCCGATTTTGGCTACGGCATGGACGGTTTGTTGCGAATGCGCGGCGAACACGATAAAAAATTATTCGGAATTGTCAATGGCATCGATGTTGCCAACAACGATCCCGCCACGGACAAACGCATTTTTGTAAATTTTGATTCCACCAATGTAATGCAAAACAAGCCCAAAAATAAGGCACAATTACAAGAACTTTTGGGATTGCCCCAAAAAGAAGTTCCCATGATTGGCATAATTTCGCGACTAGATATTCAAAAAGGTTTTGACATAATTGCTGTCGCTTTAGAAGAAATTTTGGCAAAAGATGTACAATTTGTTATTCTCGGCACTGGCGAAGGTCGCTACGAAGAGCTTTTCCGAACTTACGCACATCGTTATCCCGAAAAATTAAGTGCACAAATAACTTTCAATGGACAACTTGCACAACGCATTTACGCCAGTTCGGATATTTTTCTTATGCCGTCCATTTACGAACCTTGCGGTTTAGGGCAAATGTTCGCAATGCGATACGGTACAGTTCCAATCGTTCGCAAAACTGGCGGATTAGCCGATACAGTTACACATTTCGGTCCAGATAATCCCGACGGCAACGGCTTTGTTTTCGAAGATTTTGTTGCAAGTGCTTTAATGTGGGCGTTAAACCAAGCGTTAGCCTACTACGATACTCCTCACTGGAAGTTGATAATCCAAAATGCCATGAATTGCGATTTTTCCTGGGATCGCTCCGCAAAAGATTACATCCAACTTTACAACAGTATGCTAAAATAAAATTTCAAAATTGAACAGGGAAATAATTAACAAATTAGACACATTTTGTTAATTATTTCCCATTATACTAAAAACATAAAAAATTATCACATCGTAAACCCTAATAATAAAAAATAGCGGGTCAAGGGCGCGCGCGTCCTTGCGGGTGTGGGCAGCCTGTCCGCCGGCAGACGGGCGCCCACGGTTTTATCTTTTGAAAAAGGAGGAATTTTTTTGAATAGTGCATTTAATTTTAAGAGATTTGTCGCGCTTGTGGCAATAATAGCGGTTTTGGGCGGCGGCAGTTTGGGAATTGGGCTTGGGATAGGTTTTGCGGTTGCGGAGCAATTTAATTCTACTGTAAATACTCCTGTTGTGGAAGAAGTGCCTAATTACGATATTTTGGCGGTTGCCGATGCGGACGAACAAACCGAATTTAGTTTCTCCGATTTGCAGGCGGAAACTTTGCCTGTTGAGGTTCGAATCAGCGATATAACTGGCGTTGTGCAAACTGTTAGCGGTTCGGTTGTTAGCATAAACATCGAAACGCCGTCTGCAAATCCGTTTTTCCCAACTTATGTACCTGGTTCGGGTTCGGGCATAATTTTTGCCGAGGATGAAAATTTTTTATTTATTGCAACTAACAATCACGTAATCGAAGATGCCGTAATAATTACCGTTTCGCTAGACGATGAATATGAAGTTGTAGCAAACGTTATCGGCGGCGACTGGCAAGCTGATTTGGCTGTGCTTTCTGTGCCGCGTTCGGAATTTGCCGACCAAGGTTACAAAATAGCCGTTTTTGGCGACTCGGATAATGTTCTTGTTGGCGATGAAGTTGTCGCTATCGGAAACCCAATGGGACAAGGACAAACTGCAACTCGCGGAATAATTAGTGCAATAAATCGGCAAATAAATGTCGAAGAACGCATTTTAGATGTCCTGCAAACTGATGCGGCTATTAACCCTGGTAACAGCGGCGGCGCATTGGCAAATATCCGTGGCGAAATAATCGGCATAAATACCGCAAAAGCAATCGCTTTCCACATCGAAGGAATGGGCTATGCAATTCCCTCAAATATTGCGTTGACAATACTCGAGCAAATTTTGGAAGACGGCACTACTCCACGTCCATTTTTGGGCGTTTCGCTAGATATAATTGACGAGGCTCGACAAAGAATGTTCGCTTTGCCCTCTATTGGTGTAATTGTCGTGCTTGTCGAAGAAGGTAGCCCTGCGGATTTGGCTGGGCTTGCATCCGCCGATTTAATTGTCGCTTACAACGGTAATCCTGTGCAAACGGTTGACGAAATGATTGCTTTTATCGGCAACAGCACCGTCGGCGAAACTATCGTATTAGATATTTATCGAAATGGCTATCAACCTATGAATATTTCCATTGTTGTCGGCGATGTAAATAATCGTTAGCTTGCGAAAAATCTTATTGAGTATAAAACAAAAAAGACGAATTTCTCGTCTTTTTTTATTTGACAAAAACATCAAAAATATTATAAAATAAGTTTATATTGCGAAAAGGAGAAAATTTCCATGATAATATTTTTAGAAGTGCCGTTTTTAGAAGAAGAAGAAGTGCAAAAGTTGGGCGCTTTTTGGAGTACGCAAAATCAAAAATGGTACATACACAGCGAAAATTACGAAAAATTTCAAAAGTGGATAGATACAGAAACGTTGCAAGCCTTGCAAAATCAGCAATATGGCGAAATCACAGCCCACATAACAATTATCCAGCCAGTAGAAACTTTGGAAGAATACGCTCCAACCGCTCCAGAGGATTATGGTTACAAATTTGGTATCGAAAAAGGCTCGGCGACTTTTGCCCACAAATTGGATTTCGCAAGGCTGCAAGATAAAATTGCTAAACAAAATATAATTTTATCACAAGATTTACGCCTATCTTTGAACCATATTTCAACAGGACACAACTTGAACACGCTAGTTGTGGGCAATCCTGGAGCGGGCAAAACTCGCCAATTTGTGTTGCCAAATATTTTGCAAATGTCGGCAAATTTTGTTGTAACCGATCCAAAAGGCGAAATTTTGGCACTTACGGGAAATATGTTAAAACAAGCGGGCTACGAAATAAAAGTATTGGATTTAGTCAACCTGCAAAATAGCAACTATTATAATCCTTTTGTCTACCTGCGAAAAGACAGGCAAGAAGATGTGCTAACCTTGATAAAATCTATAATGAAAAATGTCAACATGGGAAAAAACGGTGGACACAGCGACCCGTTTTGGGATAACGCTGCAATTTTGCTTATACAAGCTATTTTCTTCTATATTTTGTACGAAGAACCGCCGCACAATCAAAATTTTGGCACAGTTGTCGATATGTTGCGAATGGCAATGTTCGAAGACGAAGATAATCCAACAAGTCCGCTAGATTACCTTTTTTTGGAGTTGAAAAAAAGGGATGAAGATCACATTGCGGTTGTCCAGTACGATTTGTTCAAAACGGCAGCCGACAAAACGTTGAAATCGATTGTAATTTCTGCGATTGTTTATTTTACGCCGTTTTCGCTTTCTTCTGTACGAGAAATGTTTTCGCACGATACTTTCGATTTGCACAGTTTGGACACAAAAAAAGTAGCGATTTTTGTGATTATTTCGCCCACAAACTCTACTTTTCACTTTATGGCGGCGATGTTTTATTCGCAGCTATTTACGCAACTCGACTACATTGCAAACTGGATAAATCCCAAAAAAAACTTGCCAAAAACCCTGAAAACGCCAATGTTAATGCTACTCGACGAGTTTGCTAATGTGGGGTTTATTCCCGATTTTGATAAAATTTTGGCGTACGCACGTTCCCTTAATATGGGAATTTCAATAATCGTGCAAAGCCTTTCGCAACTGGAAAATATGTACGGCAACACTTGGCAAACGCTGCTGGATTCTTGTGATACAATGATATATTTAGGTGGACATAGCTTGTTTACATTAAACTATATCTCGGAAAAATTGGGCAACGAAACCCTTAAAACCAAAAACGGCGAAATAATCGAACGCAAACTTATGACAAATGACGAAATTTCACGGTTGCCAGTGGATACTTCGCTTATTTTTATGCGCACTCTAAAACCTTTTAAGGGGAAAAAATATGTTTTGTCAAGTCATAAAAATAGCCGTTTGCTTGCAACTAGCAAAAATTTTTATACGCACGTCCGCAAAAAAATAAAAAATGCAAAATCTCAAAACCAAATTGCTCTGGAAAAATTGCAAGATTCCGTAAAAAATCAACTTCTCAAAATATTTTTCGTAACTTGTCAAGTGCTAAATCGAGAAGATTATAATGAATCTCATAAATCACAAATTATCTATTATGCAGGCGAAATAAAATTATTTGTCGAAGGTATCGAAGACAGCTCATTTGAACGCATAAAGGAAATTTCCCCTGTTTTTGACACTCTAATGGATACAATTTTGCTCGAATTTGACGAGGATTATTTTGATAAAGAAAAACGACCTTCGTTCAGAAATTTTCGCAAAGAAGATTTTTACAGAGAACTCGAACAGCTTGAATATTACGCCAATTTTCGCCATTGGTTTGTCAGTGTGTCGCAAACGCAATCGGTTGTGTACGACCATTTTATTAAACTAAAGCCAAACGGAAACCACGACGATTACGCAAATTATCGCAAACTAATCCAAGATATGAAAAAAAATAATCTTAAACTTGACGAACCCGATTATGCGGAATCTATGATTGATTTGTATTCGGAAAAATTGGCAAAGGATTTTGACGAACTTTACAGCACAAAAATGAACTTTGACAAGCTACTAAAAATTTCAAAATATTTCATATTTACGGCACTTTCTCTAAAAGAGGAAGGCAGAAAGCTAGAAAATCATATTGACAATCTCATCGAAAAAAATATGCAACGCAAAAAAATATAAAATGGGAAAAATTTAGGGTTTGTGGTTTTCATATGCAGGTAAACGTTGCAAAATATTGAAATATTGCGGATTTGGAAAAAACGGGCGAACTCGCCCACATCTTTACATTTGTAAAATTAGAAAGAGTTGATATTGTGGATTTTGCTTTACTTATGACTCCAGTAATAGGAGCAATTATTGGATATTGCACGAACGTTTTGGCGATTAGAATGTTATTTCGCCCTTTTAGAGCCGTATTTATTTTTGGCGTGCGATTGCCGTTTACGCCTGGGTTGATTCCCAAAGGGCAAGCACGGCTTGCAAAAAAATTGGCAAATGTAGTTGGTGGACATTTGCTTACGCCAGAACTTTTGACTGAAAAATTACTGAAATCGCCGTTAATTTCCCAAGGTTCAATCGAAATAAAAAAAACGATTCGCACAAATATGCCCAAAATATCGGAATATTTGCTGACTTTAGAGTACACGCAGCTTGACGAACAGGGTCCAACTTTAGTCAAAACGCTAATAAAAGAGCACGTTGGTAAACTGGTCGGTATTTTTTTGGATCACGAAAAAATTTATTTAAGTATAAAAACTGGGATATTAGAATATTTATCAGAAGAAAATAACTTATTGGCAATCGCCGATAAAATTGACGAAAACATCGACAAATTTTGCAACGATCCCGAAAAAATTGCACCAGTAACCGCCGCTTTTGAGGCGGTTGCCGATTATGTTGTTCAGCATATCGATATAAAAGCAATAATAGAAGAGCGAGTAACCGAGTTTTCGCCAGAAGAGGCGGAAAAACTTGTGCTTTCGGTAATTCGCCGCGAATTGCATTTGATAATGGCATTAGGCGGAGTTTTAGGGTTTTTAATAGGTTTAGCCCCTGTTATAATGAGTTTTTTTTAGGGATAATTGGTTGAAAATTTGGGTTTTGTTAAAACGAACGGGCAGGTAATATCCGCCCGTTTTTTCTACAACAGCCTATTTTTAAGCTGTTTGAGTATAAAAACATTTGTATATACTTAACATCCAAAAACCCCCAAAAATCAATAAAATTTATCGAAAAGACGTAATAACACCTATTTAGGACAAAATTATGCACAAACAAATAATATATTGTATTATTATATCAATCAGCTGATAATTAATAAATTAGTAATCTAGTAATTTAGAAAGTTTGAAATTGCAAGCTAAAAACGGCTTTGTTAATCCAATTTGAAAAATTACTTGGAGGTAATTTATTTATGAGAAGAAAGTCTTTAATAGTAGCGATACTATTTAGTGCGGTGTTTATCTTAAATAGATTTGAACTAAACAATCCAGCTGTAGCTTTGAACTAATTTAATTAAGGGGAATCAGGAAACTATATGTACCTATAGGGGTTTTCTGTTTCCCCACTTATAGCAACAATAATAATAAGAAAGAGGTGCATTTATGAAACAAAACAAGAAAGACTTTCTAATAATCATTTTTATAATTATTGTATTATCCGCTTGTGCTAACGCCAATGCAACAGAAACTGCCACTTTGGAATATGCTCCTCAAAAAATATCAGAACAAACCCCCGAAACAATACAACAAAACGATGTTGCCTTGCCCTCTCCCGCTAGCGAACAGCTAACTTTGCTTAATGATACCGAAATGGCGGACAATTTTACAGAAACGCCAAGTGAAACTTTGATTGAAACTTTAGTTGACGATACAGAGCAAAGCCCTTATATAATAGCTACAACTATCGAAGAAATAGAAAATATTCTAGCTTTGCAAGACGGCAGTATTCCACTAACAAATATAGAAGTAACTGCAAGTTCGCTAGGCTTTCCGGACGGTGCTATAATAACAATTACTGAACAGAGTTTGCAGGAGACGTTAGAAATCTTAAATGAAGCCCACAAACGTAGTTTGTTTTTACCTCCTAAATCTGATTTAGTAACTCCATTTATAAAGTTTTCGCCAACCATTGACGAAATGACCGAGGGCGTATTATTTGCTCATTTCAGAATGTTTGTAATGGATTCTGCAGCTGAAAATTCAAATTTTGATAGGTTTAACGACCAATTTACGGACGAAGAACGAGCCATTTTTAATGCAGAGGGCGAACGTTTGCTTGCCGAATACGGCAGAAATTCAATGTTTGACGAGGAAATTCTTTATAATACAGCAAAGTTAGTATTTGGCGAACGATTTGATTTTGAATAACAGTCAACAAAAACACGGCGAAAATTTGCCGTGCTTTTTTGTAATATTTTAATCCCAAAGGAGATTTCCCAAATTATTGATAATTTCGTTATATAGTATAATTGTATAAATTTAAGTAGATTTATATTTACGAGATTTTCACAAAATAAAATTATCAAGTTCAAAAAAACGGGCAATATGAAAGAAATCCAATAAATTTCCAACATTGCCCGTTTTCAACATTTTCTAATTAAAATTGATACATTTGGTTAGCGAGTTCGTTTACTAATGGTGCAAATATTGCACCAAAAAGTATTCCTACAACAATAGATATAGCCATTACAATAAGGAAGAAAATAATGTAGGCTTGTGCATAACGTTTGCGGTTGATGTTACCTGTGCCAGATACTGCCCAAACAATAAGCATTATTATGTTTACGCAGGGAATAGATGAAATTAAAAAAACAATTATCCAATCGCCGAGGGTCATCGGCTCTTCGGAATTTGTACCGCTTGACGGCGGCAAATCTGGTCTTGTTTGATTCAAAAAAATCAACTTCTTTCGTTAATATTTTACATTTTATAAGATATTAAAATTTGCAACGTAGGAGCGGATAATATCCGCCCGTAAGCTATAACTGGCAGATTATCCGCCCCTACGCAAATCTAAATTATTTTAAGAAATTTATTCGCCCCAAAACTTTAGTGCAATTTTATGCCCTTGGTCAATTTTTGCCCATTGCTCTTGCTCGGTGAGTTCGTTGCCGCCATCGCAGGATGCAAAGCCGCATTGGTGCGACAAAAATAGTCTATCCTTGTCAATTATTTTGGCGGCATCTTCAAGTAGCTTAAAAATGCGGTCTTCGTCGTCCAAAGTGCTGGTTTTGCTAGACATAAGCCCGAGAACAACTTCACAAGTTTTGTCCTTAAAAGCCTCGAGAGCGTTTATGCTACCTGCACGTTCGTCATCCCATTCCAAAAAGAAACGGTCGTATTTTTGTTGCTTTAAGAAAAGATCGGCTATTTTGCTGTACGAACCGCCGCCCATGTGCCGCGATTCATAGTTGCCACGACAGTTGTGAGTCCACATTTTTAAGCCGAGTTTGTGTCCAAAATCGATGATTTCGTTGTTGATTGCGACAAACTCGTCTGCCAAAGCGTTTAACGCCGCAAAATCAATATCTTCTCCGTTGAACGGCGAATTTGGATTATCGTCTGCGAACATTTCCCACAAACAGTCGTCTAATTGCAAAATTTTGCCGCCTGCAACAACGTATTCTTCGATAAATTCTTTGTACGCCACTAACAAGCCGTTTTTCAAGTCGTTGGATGTTGGATATATTTTATCCTTGTCCAAAATGGTTTTCGACCACGAAAACTCGCCAAAAAGATGCGACGGCGAAGGAATGCACAATTTGGTAGTTTTTCCCTCGGATAAGCTAACTATTCTTTTGAAAACTTTTATAAAGTGGTGATCTTTACCGCCAAAAGGCTCGGTAAACCGCAGTGCAATATCTTTGCGAGTTTCGTAACTGTAATCGTCAGCGCCTTTGTCGCGGAAAAAGTAGCCATGTTGAGCAATAAGCCTGTCAACGCCTTTTAAGCCCCAAACGAAATCTAAATGCCATATTGATTTAGAATATTCGCCGTCGCTAATTACATCTAATCCGTGTTCAATTTGCTTTTGAATAACCTCTTTTGTGGCGACCAGTTCGCAATCTTCGTAGCCAGGTAAATCGCTATAAAATGGATATTTAATAGCATCGCTGTTTTCAATTTGCCTTTTATAGCCTAATAATTTGTCTGGGCGCAACAAGCTGCCCACAATTTGAAATTTTTTACTCATTTTTTACTCTCCTTTTTATTTTATTGTAAAAGTATTTTTATTTTAACAGATAATTTTATATAATGCAAATTTTATTTTTGGGAAAATGATTACATAAGAAACGGGCGGATAATACCTGCCCGTCCGGCAGGCGGGTCCGCCCGTTTATACCAAATTGGCATTTTTCCAAAATTGGCATTTTTCCTAAATTTGCAATATTTCAATATTTCGCAAAAACATTTCGCAAAAGTTTACAACTTAAAGCTGTAAATCAACGTTTTCATGGCTTGTGCTTGGGCGTTCAGTTCATCGGCGGCTGCGGCGGTTTCTTCCGATAAAGCGGAATTTTTCTGGATAGTTTCGGATATTTGGGCAAGCCCTATGCTAATTTGCTGAATTGCCTCGGCTTGATCCATTGATGCGTTAGAAATATCCGAAACAATTTGCATTATTTGTTGTGCGTTTGTTACCATTACTTCGAGAGAATCCGCTGTAGATTCGGCAATTTTCGAACCCATTTCAACACGGTGAATGGAATCCGTGATTAGCCCAGTTGTTTCGGATGCCGCTTTTTGGCTGCGAGCCGCCAAATTGCCCACTTCTTCAGCAACAACGCTAAAGCCTTTTCCGTGTTCGCCAGCCCTTGCGGCTTCGACGGCGGCATTAAGCGAAAGCAAATTAGTTTGGAAAGAAATATCTTGTATAACTTTTATTATGTGCTGAATGTCGTTGCTAGAATCCTTTATTTTGGTCATTGCCTCGAGCATTTGCTGCATGGTTTCGTTGCCGTCCATTGCATTTTTGGCGGATGTATTCGATAAATCTCGTGCTTCTTTGGCGTTTTCGGTATTGTGGCGAACTTGCTCATTGACAACGTCGATTGAGGCACTCAATTCTTGTACCGTGCTTGCTTGCTCGGTTGTTCCGTTGGCTAAATCGAACGTGCTTGTCGATATTTGCGAAACGCCCAAAGTTACCTGTTCGGAAATGCTCACAATTTCGTTTACTGTATCGTGCAAGGTTGACGATATTTTGTTGATGGAATCTTTTATATTAGAAAATTCGCCTTCAAAATCGCCCCTTATTGTAGCGGTCAAGTCATTTTTAGAAATTTGGTGCAAAACGTCCGATATTTCGGAAATGTACGCAGAAAGTGCATCAATTATATGGTTGACCGCCATTGCCATTCCGTTAAAATCGCCAGGATAAGTTGACGCTACTTTTTTGTCAAAATTTCCTTTGGATAACTCGCCAATCGAGCCCATAATGTCCATTAAAGGCACTTGAATAATATCGCCAATTTGGTTGATTCCGCCTGCTAAATTTAACCAACTGCCCTTAAAATTGGTTGTATCAATACGAGTTGACAAATCGCCTTTTACTGCAACTCCGCTTACCAAGTGGTTTACACCATGTTCAAGTTCGCGCAAATTGGTTAATGTAGAATTTATCGAAACCGCCATAAGTTCTTTTTTGCCTGGCCAAACGGGAACTTTAACTTCAAAATTACCTGCTCCAATATCGCCCATTATTCCCAAAATAGCGACCATTTCGCCAATAAAAGCGTTCGAGAAATTGTTTACAGTATCGGCAATATCTCGATAGCCGTTTTGATGCTTTTCGGCAGCCATTCTAAATTCGTAATCGCCAACATTGTTGAAAGTATGGTAAAAATGGCGAATATCCTCGGTAAGCACTTGCAGCTTGTCAATATGTTCGTACATACTTTGTGTAAGCAAGCCAATTTCGTCTTTTGGCAAATTGGTTTCTTTGTTTACGTTAAAATGCCCATCGGTAACCATTTTGACCAGTTTGGTCAACCTGTCAACAGGATTAGTTATAAATACGGCGATTACCAAGGCAATAATTATGCCGATGATTATTCCCAAAATGGTAAAAACAGTCAAAGTAAGCAAAGTGCCGTCCAAAATAGAGTTGACTTGCTGGCTACTTTCGGGTATATAAGTATTTGTTGCCGCCAAAAGTTGGTTAAAGTCCACAAAAAAGTTGTTTAACTGTATTTGCGATTCTGCCCAAATTTGCCTAGCCAAAGTCTCATCGCCGATTTCTACAGCCGTCATAATGTTTGCGGCATGAAAATCGATGTAATGGAACGCTGTTTGCCGCATATTATTGATTAAATTTTGGCGTTGCGTAACTGCCGCTTGCGGAGATATAAACGAATCGTTACTTAAATTTGCGTCATAATTGTTAAAATCGCTCAACAAATTAGAACGCAACACATTTAAGTCGTGCGGACGTTGCCCCAAATCCTCGTGCAGATTAGAAAATTCCCAACTAATTAAGTGATTTACGTGCAACATATTGAGTTCAATATCTCGAAGTATGGTATAACGTTCGATAGGGTGTTCGATGAGATAGTTGTACAAATCCCGAATACGAACCAAATTAGCACCACTGTACAGGCTAATTATCAAATCGATTGATACTAACAAAATAAAACCGGTAATCAACTTCCACTTAATTTTCATGTTCCTAAAAAACGTCAAAACAACCACTCCTCCGATATAAACTAGAACCCCTAGTTCTGTTTTTATTTGAACAAATTATAACACAGGAGTTTAATAAATGCAACAAAAAACGAAAAATTTTTATTAAAAATTTACGAAATTTTTTTAGTAATTAAATTATAGTTCCGCCGCCCAAAACAAGGTTGTTTTCGTACAACACAACCGCTTGACCGCTTGCGATTGCTCGTAATGGCTGGGAAAATTCCACTTTTACTTTATCGTGAGATATTATTTGTGCGGTTGCGGGTTGTTCTTTTTGGGTGTATCTAACTTTGGCGGTTACTTTTATGGGATTTTGCGGCGGTTTTATAATCCAATTAAAATCTTGTGCATATAAGATATTTGTGAAAAGTTGAGATTCTTCTCCCAAAGTTACGGTATTATTCTGGGGATTTTTTGAGACAACGTACATGGGCGTACCAAAAGCGATTCCCAATCCTTTTCGTTGACCGATTGTATATTTAATTTGCCCGTTATGTTTGCCGATTACGTTGTTTTGGCTATCCAAAAAGTCGCCTGACTGGATGGGTTGATTGGTATATTGTTCGATAAAAGCGGAATAATCGCCATTTTGCACAAAGCAAATATCTTGGCTGTCGGGTTTTGCGGCGTTTGCGAAACCGTTTTCGGCGGCTATTTTGCGAGTTTGCTCTTTAGTGAAGTTGCCTAGCGGGAAAAGTGTGTGCTTTAGTTGGTGCTGTGTCATTGCGTACAAAAAATAACTTTGATCTTTTGCAGGGTCAACTCCTTTTTTTAGAAGAAACCTGTCGGTTGACAAATCTCGTTCAATTATTGCGTAATGACCTGTTACAACGTAATTTATGCCTAAAGCGGCAGCTTTATCAAACAGACTTTTGAATTTTATGTGCCGATTGCAGTCAACGCAAGGGTTTGGAGTTGCTCCGCGTTGATATTCGCTAACAAAGTTGTCAATTACACGCTCATTAAATTCTTTGGACATATTCAGCACGTAGAAAGGCATATTTAGGCGGTTTGCGGCTTGTTCCGCCAGTGCGGCATCTTCCAGCGAGCAGCACGATTTTTGATTGACAACACCGACATCTTCATTATTAAATAATCGCATTGTAATTCCAATGCAGTCAAAACCTTGCTTTTGAGTAAGCAAAGCTGCAACGGCACTGTCAACGCCGCCGCTCATTGCAATAATGGCTTTTTTTTCCATTTTTACACCTCGTTTATTTCGAACACAAAACCTACTTCTAACATAGAAGTAGGTCAAGTGGTAATTAAATTTATTTAGGTTGTCGAATCAACGATAGGAGGCATTGATTCGATGGAGGTGGGGGGAGTCGAACCCCCGTCCGAAAACCTTTAGACAAAGACTTCTACCATCATATTTGGTTTTTTGAAATTCCCGTCGTTAAACGCCAACCAGCAGGCTTAAAACATTGGTAGCTTTTAGAATCTTTTTTCGCTACAAAGCAACTTGCAAAAAAGTACCCTGTATTTCCGACATCGATTGTTGTGCTAACAGGATCGCCCAGGTCGATGACCGCTTAAACTAAGCGGCAAGTGCTAATTGATTATTGTCGTTTCTTTTATAAAGTTTTGGTTTTTAGTGTAGTAACCGTCTACAGATGGCTATCTCTGCTGTCAAAATCCCCGTCGAAACCTTTACACCCCCAATGGGATATATTCAGTATATTACAGGGTTTTGGGTTTGTCAAGTTTTTATTTTTATTTTTTAATTTTTTAATTTTTTAATAAGGCAACCCAAAAAATTCTTGTCTATCTTGGATTTTGCCGTTGTCGGCACAATAACTGGGAACTATTCGAACCCCTTTGACTGCAAAGGCGTAATTATTGGCTTTTTTTAGATCGTTGGCATATTTTCCTGTTTTGAGAGCCTGTTTTAAGGATTCGGCATCTAAAGTATCTTGTAATGCGTTTGCCAAATCGTCAATATTTTCTACATTGACATTTTGCTGAAAAATGATGTCGTACATTTTTTGGTTAAATTTTAGCAAATCTAATCCACTGTCTTTTGCGAAGAACATAGTTTGCACGCATAAATCTGTGTGATACATTCCTGAATAATGCTTGGGACGCTCATATATTTCGCAGGGATGCCATTCGATTTCCACGTTTTTGTAATTGTGCAAATTGTCAAGCAAATTGTGATGTCCTTTCAAGCAATATGGACAATTATAGTCAAAAAATATTTCCAATTTTTTCATGGATATTCCTCCTTTTACTCATATCGCAAAGCCTCGATAGGATCAAGTTTAGCCGCCTTGCGCGCAGGATAAACCCCAAACACAATGCCAATCAAGCTAGAAACAATTACCGTGCCAACGACGATTCCAATGTCAACCGCTGGAGTCATATCGATAATGCTGCCCAATGCGAATCCGCCGTAATAGCCTAGCACAATGCCGATAAGTCCGCCAGTTGCCGTTAAAATGATTGCTTCCACCAAAAATTGAAACTGGATATTGCCGTCTGTTGCTCCTAGCGATTTGCGAATGCCGATTTCTCGTGTGCGTTCGGTTACGGTTACTAGCATTATGTTCATAACGCCGATTCCGCCAACTATCAGCGAGATTGCCGCAACAAGCCCGACAAATCCCGTTATCATGCCCAAAATGTCGTTGACCATGTCAATTTGGCTCATCATGGATTGCACATTGTAGCGGTCTTCGTTGCCGTGCTTAATTGAGAGCATTCTCGCTAGTTCGAAGCCAGTTTGGTCGAGCCGCTCTAGTTCGCGCGAGTTCACGAAAATTGCATCCACAAACTCGTTGCCACGAAAATTGCTACCTTGCAACAACGTTATCGGTATGTAAATTGTGGTTGGCATTGAGAACATCCCAGCCATCATGTCAATATCACGATAAACGCCGATAACCGTGAGTTCGATTGCGCCGCGGTCGTTGATAACTCGAATGCGTTCGCCGACAACATCCGCTCTGCCGAAAACTTCTCGTGCAAGCCGTGCATCGATTACCGTAACTGGAGCGGCGTTGACAATGTCAATTTCCGCCAAAAAACGCCCTGCACGAACGTCAACCTCTTGTATTTCACGAAAAGCTGCCGTTGTGCCTAAAACGGTAACTCTTGTGGATTCTTGCGGATTTCTCGTAACAACGCGCGCGTTTTGGCTAGATATTGGGCTTATGCTGTCCACGTTCGGATGCGACAACAAAAAGTTGGCACTTTCTATGGTTAGCAAGTCGCTTTGCGTTATGTTTGCCGAGTTTTGTCCGCTCATGGAAACCTGCATTGCGCCCGCGCCGATTCCCGCAAATAAATCATTTACGCTGTTCTGAAAACCTTGTCCTAACGAGGTTATCATTATAACCGCCGCAATTCCTATGATTATGCCTAGCATTGTTAAAATTGACCGCATTCTGTTGGCAAACACGGAATATATGGCGGATGTTACGCTTTCAAATATGTTCATAAGTTCACTCCTTAAATTTTGTGTGCGGTTGATATGAATTGGTCTGCAAATGTTCCATGTGGTTGACTTGAACTGAAATATCAACAGTGCCGACATATCCAAAATTTGACTCTAGAGTTTCTAATACTGTCATTTTTACACGCTCCACAAGTGCATCAAGAGAGTCCGATTCCAAGGTTAAGCCGATTGGTTCGCCATGCAAAGTTGTTGCTTCGGAAACCCAAAGCCCGTCATTCCATTTAATTTTTACAAAGCATTTCATACATTTCGGCCCATGAGGGACAACTGTTTTACCACTGCGAATATCCATTATTTCTTGTTGAAATCGTTGAGTGGATTCGTTTAATTCGGCTTTCATTTCCTCAAAGGTCATGTTATAGTGCCGTATCGAGTTATATTCCCTCAATTTCCAAAGGTCTTCCATTGTAAAATCTGGACTTAATTCTGGCTTTTCCATTTATATCCCCTTTCAACAAGCATACTCGGCGGAATAATGTCAATTTTTCCATATCCTAGTAGCTCACTTATTGTTTTAACGCCGTTTACAGTTTTTGTTTTTACCATATGCTTAAAATTCCACGATAGTATCTTTTCGCAGTTGCTGATTACTGCACTAGCTATGTGCTGACCATCGTCATAGCTTTTTACTGTTAAAATTCCCTGCTCTACTAATTTATTCGCATATGCCTTGATTTCAGCAGTTATTGGTATAAAATTGTAATCAATTTCTGCTAAATAATCTTTCAAAATAGCATATTTAGTAGGTTCGTTGCCTTTCAATTCTTTGACAACAATTTCTGATATATAAACCTCGTACAAGCCTTTTTTTATTTCTTCCCACAAAAGCAACGTATCTTTTCGTTTATCTGGTGCATCTGATTGGTCTAAATGACTTATAACCGAGGTATCAAGATAAATTTTCATTTTGCAACCCCTTCAGCAAGTATACTCGGCGGAGCGATTTCAATGTTACGCACATCCTTGTGCAGAACATTTGAATTACTCCGTTTTTTTGCAGTTGACATAAATCAGCCTACAAATATTCAACACGTTTAACTTGAAAGGCAACAACCACTTCTCCAACGTATCCAAAATCACGCTCTAACGTTTTCAATATTTCAACTTTCACAAGCTCCACAAGTGCATCAAAAGTTTCAGCCTCTAAAGTTAAGTTGATTGGCTCGCCCATTCCTGTGTAGAAAATTTGAATCATTCCTTATATTTTGTGCTGAACTCCAGCGATTTTCAAATAAGCATTAGCACTGGTTTTTTTACGAATTTTTCCATCGATAGCAAAATTTTTTCCTAAAATTGGACTATGCCAAACTTCGTGGTCGCCTTTGCCGTACCGCACAAAATAACAGCCGTTTTGAGATAATATTGATTTAACTTGTTTAGTGAAATCTGCCATTAGCTGATTTCTCGCGGTTGCCATGAAATAGCCCGCAAATTTTCAGTGCGTTCGGTTTGAAAGGAAACCTCAACATTGCCGATATAGCCAAAATTTAGTTCTAGCATTTCCAACATTGCAATTTTCACACGCTCCACAAGTGCATCAAAAGAGCCAGATTCCAAGGTTAATCCGATTGGTTCGCCATGCTCGGTTTTTGCTTCAGAAACCCAAAGTCCGTCATCCCATTTTATGTTTACAACACATTTCATGCAAATCACTCCATTCTAACATTCTGCTTGCACAGGATTCTCCACAATCTCATCGCTAACAATCCGCCCGTCCCGAAACGCAACAACTCGGTTTGTATGAGATGCAATTTCTGGCTCGTGCGTAACCATTACGATTGTTACGCCCTCACGGTTCAACCGCTGAAAAATTCCCATTATTTCCTCGCCAGAGCGGCTGTCGAGGTTGCCTGTTGGCTCGTCCGCAAGAATAATCGCAGGTTCGTTGACAAGCGCGCGCGCAATCGCAACACGCTGTTTTTGTCCACCAGACATTTCGCTGGGTTTGTGGTGGATTCTGTCGGTCAAGCCAACTCTGTCGAGTGCCTCCAGTGATGCGGAGCGGCGTTTTTTGCTGCTTGTTCCTGCGTAAATCATGGGCAATTCCACATTTTGCAAGGCGTTCAATCGTGGGAGCAAATTGTACGATTGGAAAACAAAGCCAATTTTGCGGTTGCGAATACTTGCCAATTTTTTTCCCTTTATCTGCGAAACATCTTCGCCGTCGAGATAGTATTTGCCCGCGGAAGAATGGTCTAAACAGCCCAAAATGTTCATCAAAGTGGATTTCCCCGAGCCAGATTGTCCCATTATAGATACAAATTCCGTTTTCTGCACGGAAAAACTGACATCTCGCAAAGCCGTAACTTCCATTGAACCGTTGCGGTAAACCTTGAATAAATTCTCAATTTGTATAATCATATGTCCACCTAATTTTCCAAAAGCGGATTTGCCGCAATCGGACGAACAGTCATTCCCTCGGACATTTGCATTGTCGGACTAGAAACAACTCTGTCGGCGAATGTCAACCCAAAAACTTCCACGTACATATCGCTAAAACCTCCGATTACAATATCTCGGCGCTCCAGCTGGTTGTTCTCGTTTATGACGAAAACATAGTTGACACCACCAGTTTCGCTCAAGGTTGACATCAGCGGAACAACCATTGTGTCCTCGTTAATGCTAGTAACGATGTCGGCATCGATGGTAAAGCCTGCGCGCAAGCGGTCGGCGTTCGGCACTGTGATTTCCACGGTAACGGCGGTTTCGGTGGTTGTGCCGATTTGCTGCCGCGCCGCAACAGGACGAATCACGCTAATAAAGCCGTCGTAAACGGTCGCGCCCAACGCACCGCCAGAAATCTCCACCGCTTGACCGATTTCCAAATTGCCAGCGTTGTTTTCGGGAACGTGCACAATGACAACCAAATTATCGCTTGAAATATCGGCAATTTCGAACAGCGGACGCGCCGTTGTGCTAAATTCGCCCTCTTGCATATGAACGGCGAGAACCGTTCCTGCGACTGTCGCGCGTTCTTCGTGGGCAAAATCGGCTATATTGCGTTCAATTTGAGATATGCGAAATTGGGCTTGTTCAATTTGCACCTGCTGAATTTGTGCGTTGTTGAGGGCTTGCGGCTGGGCGGTTCTGCCCTGGATTGCGGAAAGTTGCCTTTGAGCAAGCCGAACGGCTTCTTCGGCGGGCGCAAGCCGCAAAGTTGCGGTGTTTCTCTGCGAGCGTGTGAGATTCAGCTGATCTTCAAAGTTGCGGCGAGTGTTGTCCACTTGATCGGTAAAGTTGCTGCGAGCGGTATTCAGCTGATCTTCCAAGTTTCGCACGGAGTTTTCGGCATTGTCAAGTTCTACTCTTGTAGAAACTCCTGCATCAAAAAGGGTTTGGATGTTGTCGCGCGTGGCTTGTGCTTGTCGCAAATTTTCCTGTATTTGGGATATTTGCAACGTGCTATTTTGTTCAATTTGAGCTAATTGCAGTTCCATTTGCTGTTCCGCCTGGGATATTTGCAAATCGATGTGATTGAGTTCCGCTTGTATGGTCGTGATATTTGTGCGAGCCTGGTCGATTTGATTTTCGGCAGAAAGCAACTCCGAATCGCTAGGCAACGGAGCAAGCTGAGCGGATGCAAGCCCCAACTGTGCCGATCGCAACGCCAAATTCGCCTCAATCAGCTGATCTTGAAAGGTTTCCAAAATGCTATCGTCGTAAGTAACAAGCAAATCGCCAACCTGCACTTCATCGCCGATATTAACGGCGATACGCTGAATTTGCGCCTGTGTTTCAGGGAAAACAAGCGTACTGTCAACCAATTCAACTGTACCACGTGCATTAACACGAGTAGTAATCGTCTGCACACTGGGATTTGCCCAATTAACGCCAACAACATTACGGTTTCCGCCGCCGCCGTTAGCAGCCGCAACTCCGCCAGCATTTATCAAGTTAAACGCAATAAACCCTCCTGCGCCCAAAACCACAACCAGTGCTATCACTATCTTAATCAAATTCTTCTTCAAAATCTTCGGATTATCCTGCATAAAAATTCCTCCTAAACATTAAAACCGTGGGCGCTGCCCACACCCGCAAGGGACTTCGTCCCTTGACCCTGTAACATTTTTTATGGGTATTTGGGGAAAAAATATAATTGGGTGGACATTTTTAGAATTGTCCCAACATTCCGCCCATTGTTAGGTTTAGTAACCAAAATGTGCCCATTCCGCTAATTACGGTAAAAATTGCACCTAGCGTAAACGAGATTCCAGTTGCAACGGCGGCTTTTGTGGTGTCAAATTCGTTGATAATTTTCAAGCCGATGAACGTTATCACGTTCGCCCAAATTGTGAAAATGGAGATGTAAGTGAGGATTAGGAAAACTGGATCGTTCATTGCGCCGTTCGGCATAACTACGGCGGCGAGCGAAGTTAGGTCTAAAAATTGGTCGGTCATTACCATGAGTGCAGTTACCAGCAACGCGCCGATTGCCGAAATTACATAAATATGCGCATACATCGAAAACATTTGACCTAAAGTTGCCGGGCCTTTCAAAATTTTGGATAAAACCAGCAACATCAATGCTCCCAGAAAAATAAACAGCGGAGTTAGCAAAAGTGCGCCGAGCATTCCGCTAATTATCCCAAAAATTTCCGCTGCGGGATCTGTGATAAGTTCGCCAAACTCGTCAACGGTGGCGACTTCGGGAAGTTGAATGCCAAATTCTTCTAAAAATAAGCTGTTCATTTCTCGTGTTGTGATTGCGGCAAGCCCTGCACTAAAGGGAATCGTCGCCATGCTAAGCAAAATGCACAACAAAATAGGCACGCTGGAAACGGGAACAGCCTTTATATTCGCCATAAGTTCGCCAGGAGCGGCAAACAGGCAGATTATCCGTTTAACAGCGCCCATTTTTATTACCTCTGGCTCGACCATGCGAGTTAGTTCTTCGTATTGCGGCGGCTCTTCGGTGGGCTGCTTTGCGTACGCCGCTTGTGCCACTTGGCTTGCCAAATTGCTTAGTTTGTCGGCTGTTTCGGTTTCGGTGCTGTCGAGTTCTGTTTGGATTTCTTCATTATTATTGTCGTTATTTTCGTTCATAAAATCACTTCCTTTCTAAATTTTTTCGCCCAAAACAGGAACAATATTGTCAACATCTTTTTGTGGAATATTGAACAGTTCCAGTTGCGACTGAATTACATCCAATATATCGTAATATGAAAAGTTAGAACCTAGCCTATAGCTTTTGTTTTCAAGGCTTTCCTCTTCGTTGCCGATTAAAGATTGGTTGTATTTTTCTTGGATTTCGGCAATCAAATCTTGAATAAAATTTTTGGTTTCTTCTTGCATAAAATTACCTCTCTAAATTTTGCAAAATATCTTCTAGTAGTTGTTTTTGCTCGGTTTGCCGCTTTATATCGGCGGGCCATTTGCGGTGGATTAGTGCATTTTGTTGGCGTTCGTCTAAATCGTAAAAATTGGGCAAATATTTTGTGGGATTTGATATTTTGTCGTTGTGTTCGCAAATTTGTTTTTCCAAGGATTTCACGCCTTTTTTTATTTCTTTTATGGGCTTATTTTTGTAATGCTCGTAAAATCCTGCGTGTTTGCCGCTATTTGTGGAATTTGTCAAAAAATTTTCCATATAATATTATACCACAAATTTTTTACAAACCCAACTGTCGTGCATCCTGTTGTGGCGGCGGAAGCCCCAAGTGGTTATAGCCCAATTCTGTAACGATTCTGCCGCGCGCGGTGCGTTGGATAAATCCTAGTTGCAGCAAATACGGCTCGGAAATATCTTCGAGCGTGCCTGGTTCTTCGTCTATTGCGGCGGCTAGCGTA
>JGI24700J35501_10930791_pt1 | contig 24142 bp, 22 predicted proteins | sample TergutTh196P1_FD_35501 | JGI IMG/M metagenome (IMG submission 35501)
CACTGCTTCGAGTCCCTCTAAAATTTGTATGTTATCTGCTGTATAATCTTCGTTTCTTGTGTTTTCTTTGTTTTCCATAGTTTACCTTTCTTTTTTGTTATTTTTGGTTGTTAAATTTCTCATGTATATATTATACGACATATTTTGAGAGAAGTCAAGTTTGGAAATTTTTGTGCATAATAAAATTCGTTAATATTTAGTTTGACAAATTTTGAAAAGTGGTAAAAATTTTCCTAGCAATTTATTTGATTTACAAAAAAATGTTGACAGCAGTTTTAATTTGTGATATATTGTTGAAGAAGTGCTTTGAAAGGAGATAAATATAGCAACTATAACTTATTACAGACTCATGATATTAAGCCCAGAGGGAGCGGAGCGCCTAGTAGAGATACTTGAACGCCCAGCCGTGCCGCTACCTGAAGGCTCTATGGAAGAATTGGAAGAAAGTTTGAAAAGAGGTAAAGAATGGATAGCAAATTTTTCCAAAGAATCGGATTGATTTGCAAAAAAATTTGACAACAGTTTTAATTTGTGATATATTATTAAAAAACAATTTGAAAGGGGATAAATATGGCAACTTCAACGTATGATAAAACAATAGTATTAAGTCCAGAGGCAGCTGAACGCCTAGCGGATATACTCGACCGACCAGCTGTGCCACTCTCGGAAGGTGCAGACGAAAGATTAGAAGAAAGTTTGAGAAGAGGTAAAGAATGGATAAAAAACTTTTCCAAACAATCGGCTTAAAAGATGTTGAGCCAAATACAGAACTTGAACTCCACGTAAAACACTCTATAAAAAATTTTCATTGCAAAGATATCGATGTAGAAAATTTTTTGAGAAATAAAGCCTTTGATTTTGAAAGGCGTAATAAAAGCCGTACTTATCTTATTTTTGAGGATTCAAGCCTTGTAGCTTATTATACATTATCCTTGCACTCATTGGTTTTTGACAAGTCGACATCTAAGAACGTTATAAAGAGGGTAGACGGATTTTCAAAAAGCGTCCAATCGGTTGGAATAGTGCTAATTGGTCAGCTTGGTAAAGATTTTAATCTTGGAAAAAGCCTAACAGGAACTTATTTGCTTGAAGAATGCTTGAGTATTGTTTTAAGGGTTCAAAATATTACAGGTGGGCGTTACGCACTACTAGAATGCACCGAAGAGCCAAAGATTGTAGAGTTTTACAAAGCCAATGGTTTTGAGGTGCTACAAAAATCTAACGATACTTATTTGCAAATGATAAAAAAGCTATAACTCACAATAAAAAGGGAACAATTCCCCTTTTTTGCCTTGCAATCTCTGTAAAATTCACTTATTCCCGCACTTTCCGCCAATACTCCCGACAATCCCGAGTACGTTCCAAAAATCCCCTATCAATCAATTCTCGCCTAACCAACGTAAAATCGTCAAATAAAATGCTACTTTTTATTATTTCATTGACTTCTCGTTCGGTATATTTCACGTTAAATTCAAATTTGGAATCCACATACTCGATAACCAACGTTTTATCAGAATGTTTCTTTGGCCAGCGAGTGATTTTGCCGTCTTTTTGTAAATTTTGCTTGATTTCTGTTATTTCCATAATTATCCTCTCTTTTTCCCGTAAAATCGCCCATTTTCAACCCTAATAATATTCCCAGAAACTTTCCGCAAAACGTCTTCAACGCCAGTGCAAGTGATAACCGTCTGCAACTCGCCAATATTGCGAAACAGGAAGTTTTGCCGATGCTCGTCCAGTTCCGAGATAACGTCGTCTAACAGCAAAATTGGCTTGCGGCGGGTGCGTTGCTTTATTAGTGCGATTTCTGCCAACTTGACCGCCAGCGCCGCCGTCCGCTGTTGCCCCTGCGATGCGTATGTTCGCGCGTCTGTGCCGTCTATTTTGAAGAGAATGTCGTCTTTTTGTATGCCCGCCGATGTGCTGCCCAAAATTATGTCCCGCTCGGTGTTGCGTTTTAGGCGGTCGTGGTACTCATCTATGCCGCCGATAATTTGCGGTTTATACGTCATATTTAGCCGCTCCTTGCCGCCCGTGATTGCCGCATGGAGTTCTGTAGCCAACGCGCCCAACTCGTCAATAAACGCCGCTCTGTGCGCCATAATGACGGCTCCGTTTTCGCATAGCGGAACGTCCCAAATTTCAAGGGTTTCTCGCAACTTGCGGTCTTTTGCGATGCTTTTTAGCAGGTTGTTGCGCTGCCGCAATGCTTGATAATACTGGCGTAAAGCGTGATAATACACGCCATTTAGCTGACAAATTTCCAAATCCACAAACGCTCGCCGCTCCGCTGGACCGCCCTTTACAATTTGCAGGTTCTCGGGCGTGAAAACCACAACCAACATCGAACCGAACAATTCGCTTAACTTTTTTAGCGGAATGTGATCGATTGCAAAGCCCTTTTTTTTGCCGTCTCGAAATAAGTGAACGTCGATTCGGCGTTTTTGGACGGTTTGAGATGTTTCCCGATTTTTCATATTATTTCCCAAAATTTCCACATTTTCCACAAAATTTTGGGGATTTTCAGCGTTTTCGGCAAATTTTCCCGTATTTTGGGATTTTTCGGCGATTTTCGCATTTTCCATAAAATTTTTGGGATTTTCGGCGTTTTCGGCAAATTTTCCCATATTTTGGGATTTTTCGGCGGTTTCCAAATTTTCCGCAAAATTTTTGGGATTTTTAGCGTTTTCGGCAGTTTTTCCCATATTTTGGGATTTTTCGGCATTTTGGGAAATTTCCCTATTTTGCCCATTTTCCACATTTCCAATTCCGCCAAACTCCGCCAAATTATCCACATTTTCCCCAATTTTATCCACATATCCCAAATTTTCGCTAAATCCCGCAATATTTTGATAATTCCCGCCCAAATCCCAATAATCGTCCAAGCAAACAACCGCCTGCAAGTGCGATTCCTCCGCATTAAAGTTGATAAGTTCCTTGTCGTGGTTGGCGCGGATAGATTTTCCCGTGGCACAAAAACAAAGCGCCTCGATGAAGTTGGTTTTGCCGTTGGCGTTGTCGCCGTGAATTATATTTGTACCAGGCAACAAATCCACTTGCAAGGCGGTAAAATTGCGGAAGTTCTCTAGTTGCAACTTCGAAACCCACATTTACACAAACAAACGCAACGGCAAAATCAAGTATTTTGCGGAATCGTTCTCGATGCCCGTGAGAATGCAGGGACTTAACTCGGTTGTGAACCGCGCTTTTATCTGCTCGTCAGGCAGGGCGCGCAGGGCTTCCATCAAATAGCGCGGATTAAAGGCTATATTTAGCGTGTTTCCGTCCACATTTGCCGATATTTCGTCATAAGAATTGCCCATCTCGGTATTACACGAGATATTGACCGATTGCTCGGTTATTTCCAATTTTACGGGACTTTTCTTGTTTTCACGGGCGACAAGCGTTGCGCGCTCCAAGCCACGCAAAAATTCTTGGCGGTCAATCGTGATATTTGTGGTAAAATCGTCGTTGAAAATTTGGTCGTAGCGGATAAACTCGCCCACAATGAGGTTGGACACAAAAGTAAATTGTGGCAAAACAAAAATTATTCGTTTATCGGTAAAATAAAAGTTGACCATATCGCTTTCGCTACTTTTTTCGGATTTTTCGCCTTTGTCGGCTTTGTCAGCCTTTTCAGCCTTTTCAGCCTTTTCAGCACTGGGCAAAATCCGACTAAGCTCATTCAGAGCCTTTCCAGGCACGACAACAGAAATCGGCTCGTCTTTGGCGGATTGTTCGGCGGGCAGCTCCATTTTGCGGTAGGCAATACGAAAGCCGTCCACAGCCACGATATTTAGGGCGTTTTCACGGTGCTGGATAAGTTCGCCCGTTAAAATGGGCTTTGTGTCGTCCGCCGCCACGGAGAAAATCGTTTGTTTAATCATGTCGCGGATTTCGGTCGCCGAGATTTTGTAGCTTGCATTGGCTTGAAACTCGCTGATATTGGGCATTTGCGGAAACTCGTCGGCTGGCATTCCCATAATTGTAAACTTGGCTTTGCCGCTTTTGCAGACGGTTTCGTTTTTGGCGGAATCGGTAATTTCGATGGCAATCGCATCGCCCGACATTTTGCGGACAATTTCGGTTAGCAGTTTCGCCTCAAGAGCGACTCTGCCAGGTTCTTCCACCGTTGCGGGAATTTTGTCCGTTTCGATACTCATTTCGCCGTTGCTGGCTGTTAGGCGGATTCCGTCCTCGTCGGCGGTTAGCAGCACGCATTCCAGAATGGGCATTGTTGTGCGCGCCGAAACGGTTCGTCCAACTAGGTTCAAGCCGTCCAGCAGAGCGTCTTTTGTGCATAAAATTTTCATGGCAAATCTCCTTTGCAAATAGGTTGATATTTATATGATAAACCAAATATTGCGATTCGTCAATCTGATTTTGAATTTTGCAATTTGCAAATTATTAAAATGCGAAAATCCGAAAAGCCGAAACGCATTTTTTGCATAAAAATTTTTTGGCGAGATGCGTTTGCAAATTTATTTTATGATATATATATAATTAATAGTAGTAGTAGTAGGGGCTGTGGATAAAGTGCATAACCCTCACAAACCCAGTGGTGGGGCGGAGAATCGGTGTGTATAACTGTGTGGATAACTTAGGCACTTATCCACACAATCCACACGATTTTTAGTTGTCCACAAAACGGCAAAAGTTATCCACAGGTTATCCACAGAAAAATGGCGAGTTATCCACACTAATAGAAATAAGTTTCATTAAGGTTGTGTATAAGTAGAGGCTGTTTGTGCATAAGTAGAGGCAAAATGTGGATAAAAATCGCCATTTTGTGGACAGATTGTGTATAAGTAGGCGAAGTTATCCACAATTTAATTTTTGTTTTTGTATAATTATGCGTTTATTTTGAATAAACGGCTGTATTATTGGGATTTATGGTATTTTTTTAGCTTGATTTTTTTCGATTTTTTGTTTGTTATTTTTGTTTCTTTTTGTTATTTTTTTTGGAAAGTTTTTGAAAAGGTTGATTTTATGGGATTTTCAAAAAAAATGATTATTGTAAAAAACGGGCGGATATTATCCGCCCCTACAAACCGCCAACGAATGGGCGGATATTACCTGTCCGTTCGGTAGGCGAATCCGTCCACATTTGTTAAGTTGATTTAATATGTTGCCCGTGCAAAAATGGTCAATTTAAGGAGTTTTCTCGCTATCAATAAACTCTTCAATTTCTTGTTCTTCAAATTCTTGGGGAGTATCAGCTACAACTACAATATTTTCCCCAATAATCTCATCAAAATTATCTCTTCCATAATCCGTGAGTTCATTCCAGGCTTTTCTCTCATAATACCTAGATGCCACTAGATAAATGACAAACCCTAGTAGCGGGGGAATTCCACTTTGATTAAACCATAGTGCAACCGTAATTATTAAAATACTCCAATGTGCGATGGCGGTTTTTATGTTGCCACTGTGCAATATGCGAATTTTTTTACTTTTGCGATAGTTGTAGCGGCTGGCGCGTTTGGCTTTTTTGTCGAACGCTGCTAGTTGATTGCTGTAATGGCTTATATATGGAGCGTTTAACTCTTGATTATGTGCATGAGCCGAAAGTTCGTTAATGAGTTCCACATATTCCCAGCGATATATCAACTTATATTTTTCTATAATGTGTTCGATGTCGACTTTTTCGGTTTTTGCCTCATTTGCTAGTTCTCTCGTTTGGAAAAGTATGTCGTCTACTGTTCGTATGGCGATGTCGTAATCTACTAGCATTTTGTCAACTTTCTCAACGGCAGGGTTTTTGCGGGATAGCTTTATTTTGTCGCAATATGCCAGTAATTTTTCTTTGGCGATTAGCATTTCTTCTTCGGTTTTTGATGGCTGGGATTTTATAAACTCCATTGCAAGGCGATTTTTCTCGGCGTGTATTAGTTCGTCAATCTGTTCAAAAATGCCGTTGCCTTGATTTTTCGGCTTGATTTCGTTACAGCAAATTTCGATTTTTTCCTTGCACGCATACAATTCTTTGAGAGTCTTTTTGGGCAAATCTTGAAACATTTTTTGGATTTTTTCAATTTTGCGTTCTTCAAGCAATTCATCTATTTTTGTCAACATTTCATTTGGAACTCCGCCCAAAGTTTTGCCGTGTTTAGCAAGTTCTTCCTTGGATGCTATTATTTCCTCGTAAGTTGCTTTGGGTAAATCTTGATAAAATTTTCCCAAAAGAGAAATTTTGTACTCTGAAACATCTTCGCCAAACCCAAAATAGTTTGCTAAATTTTCCACTTCCATTTTTTCGTCGTGAAATTTTTCGATTAGGAATGTGTATATTTTTTCGCTATATGGGTGCAATAAAATAATTTGTATTGCAGTAGGTATTATATCCTTTTTCGGAAATGATTTTGAAGACATAGTATTAAACATTGTAGTTGCTTTTTTGCTATCTGTGCCAGTAACAATGTTAAAACCTTTCTTTTTTAGAAGTTCAACTAATGTTGTTGCAACTCTTAAACAATCATTTGAAGTTGCAAATGCCAAATTTTCAAGAAGTTGCGGATCGTTGAATATTTTGTCCTTTTCCATTGATGCTCCAATGGCTGTAAAAGCACTTCCTATAAGATTAAACGTGCCGTGAGCCATTCCACTTGCCATGTTCATAGCACCTGCTTTTGCAGAGGCTTTCATAGCACCGCTTATGCCGAAACCATAACCTACCCATTTATCTCTATTTTGTCTGCGGTGCGTTCGATAGGCATCTTTTGCGGCTGCATCTTCGATGATTTCCGAATATGCTTCTTCGACTATGTGATAAGTATCTGGAAAAGATAATTTTTCTTTGTGTAAATTCAAAAAATTTTCAGCATCGATGTCATAAACTCCATTGCTTACTAAATCTTCGACGGCTACTTTAATAGCAGTCTCCAAAAAATTTACGTAAATTGCTTGGGATTTGTTAATCACGTCATCTAAATTGTGGATATTTTTTTTGTATTCTGCAATGAAATCCTGTTCAACTTTCATTGCAAGTTTTTCGAATTTTTTATAGAAAATATTGTAATTTTGCAATGATTGTGGTATTTCTACCATATGTCCAAACAACGGGAAAACACCTGGTTTGCTCGGCGGTGTTTGTTTTGGCGGTTCGGGTTTTTCTTCGACTTTTTCGTCTTCAAAGTTTTGGTCTTCAAGTTCTTCGTCCAAATTCTCAACTGCTGTTTCTTCATGCAAATTTTCTGATGCAGACAAATTTGCTCCGCATTTATTGCAGAATTTATCGGTTTTGTTGGTTTTATTGCCACATTGAGTACAAAACATTTTATTTCCTCCTATTAAATTTTCTAATACGTTGAGTTTTACATTAAATTTCGCTGTGAAGTTGATTTCGAGTTTATTTTTATACTATATACTGGGATATTTGATTTGTCCAGTGCTGACAGCACTTTTTTATATAAAATTTATTGCATAAAAATAAACCACGCTATTGTAAAAACAACAACATGGTTTGTTTTATTATAAAAATTTACAAAAATTTCCAAAAACCATCAACCCAAAACCCCCGAAACATAAACCTCCACCAAAAACCCAACAATCCGCCCCAAATCCCAATCAGGAGCAACCCTGCTAAAATCCTCCAATATTGCGGCGTTGTCAAAAATAATGCTTACTCTTGCCAAAATAATTACCTCGGCGGCGGTGGATTGCTGAATTGTGTAATCCAGTTTTGCTATATCTGCCAAGGTTTTGCCCTTGAAAACTTCGGCGGCGGCAAATTCTAGTTGCGTTGCGGATTCGGCTGTTTCGCTGTTTTCAGCGGATTTATCCGTTTCGCTTGCCACAAATTCCCATAAAGTGGGCAAATTTATTGGCTGATTATTTTCGCCAACTAGCTGAAATCCCATTTCGCCGTCGCCTGTCGGATTCGACCAACCTGTAACATTGCTAAAATCATAATTGTTCGGCGTTTGCTGACTTGGACGGCTTTCCAGTACGTTTGTCATTTCTATTGTCGGAATTGTCGCGGCGTTTGCTTGCACCGCCAAATTAACTCCGATTGCCATTGCTGCTGCCAGTGCGAAACTGGTCAATTTAATAAATTTTTTCATATGAACACCTCTTTTATTTTGAAATTTGAGAGTTTTGCATCCTCTTATTTATAGAACAAATTTTGCAGCGTTTTGGGGACAATTTTGCATATAAATTTGCAAATTATAATTTATCTGTCGTTAATTTTTTCTGCCAAAATCAAAATATCGCTGCGGCTCAAATTTGAGTAAACTTGAAATTGCACGCCGCCGTAAATCCATTTTGCAATGTTGCCGCCGTCCGCTTGTCGGAAGATTTCTATTGCTAATTCTCCCAAAAATATTGTTTCGTCCGCTGTAGATGCCGCAAAATTTCCCGCTAAATCCTGCTCATTTACGGCAGGAGAGCGGCTTTCTTGTATGCGTATTTGCTCGCCGAGATTATTTTCGTACGTAGATGTTGTAAAATAGCCATCTATGCGACTTTCCTTGTGCCGAAATTCTTCCAAAATTTGCGAACCTGATAAATTTGATAAATCGGACGAATTTGTCAAATCTGACAAATCCGCTGAATCCGATAAATCGGGAAAAATCGGCAAAATCAGCGGCTCTTCGCTTATGACGATTTCGCTATTTTCGCTATTTTCGGCGGGCTGTATATTGAAAATCCCAAAAAAAATGAAATCTAGCGTTGCATTTACCGAAAACAGCCCAATCGCCGCAAATAGCACCGCAAAACCTGCCGCAATTTTCAGCGTAAATTTCGGCTTTCGCCGCGCCAACTTTTTTTGCCGAGATATTTCTTCCAAAATTTTGCAATCGGCGGCGGATAATGGGTACATTTTGGCGAGTTCGTCCTCGGCTGGCATGGCGGATATTTCCGCATTTATCGATTCGGAAACCGCCGCTTTTATGAGATTTTCCATATTTGATTTTTTGTCAAATTTCGTCATTTTTACCACCACCATCTTGTAATTGTTTTATTAACATTGATTTTGCTCTGTATGCTCGCTTTTTCGCTAAATTATAGCTAATATTGAGCGATTCGGCAATTTCTTTGTAGGATAACTCGTTGAAAAGGTGCAAAATTAGAATTTCTCGGTAAATTTGCGGAAGTTCGTTGACCAAATTTAATATGTTGCTGTAGGTTTCTTCGCCAATTACGGCGGTTTCCACGTTGCTGCTTTCGTCTGGGAGCGTTTCCCATTCGTCAAAATTTGTCAATTTTTTTGCGGCGTTGTAAATGTTGATTGCGGTATTTTTTGTTATTATTGCAATAAATGCTTTAGTTTTGGCGTTTTCGGCGATGTCAATTTTGTCGAGATTGTTGATTATTTTCTCAAAACTTTCAGAAACAGCGTCTTCTGCTAGATTTTTGTCAACCAAAATATTGTTCGCTATATAGTGCATTAACGCACGATATTTTTGGAATAAATGTTCTATTTTTTGGATTTCGTTGGGATTTAGTTTGTTGCGGGTTTTTTTGAACATTTTTACCACCTCGTTAATATAACAAATTTTGGCGGATTTTGGGGACAAAATTTTGCAAAACTTAACTGTTTCCAAAATTTCCCAAAACCTGTAATTTTATCAACTATTAAATTTACAAAATTATTTGAAAAAATTTTTTTGAAATGCTTGCAATTTGTTTTTATTTGTTGTATAATGTTTTTGTAGTTAAATTTAATATTTTATTTATAGGAGGAATTGTACATGAAACGATTCATCAGAAAGACTGGAATTTTTACATTGATATTAGTTATGTCTATGTCAATGAATGTTTTTGCTTATTCAGCAGAACAAGGTAATGGTTATAGGGATGCAAGTCGCCAAGTTGAAATTAACGATAACTTTTTAGACTTGAACGCACTACCCTATAGAGTTGGAGAGGGTTATGTTGAGTTTGACATACCTTTAGACCAACTTTTTGTAGAAGTAACTCCATTTGCTAGTAGCCCACTAGTTGGAAATTTTGGGGTGTTAAATGCTTTCTTTAATCCAGGGCAAACTCAAACGCAGTCAGGACTTGCTGTTTTTGACTGGAGAATTGCTTCGATACCGATTACTGCACAAATAACTAGCGTTACGCTAAATTCACAAAGAACAAATGTACCTAACGTTACATATTTCATAGGAATAGGTAGAGTTACCAATAACTTTGCTTCAAACTTAATAGTAGATAACTGGGCTCCAGATTTACTTTGGAGTTCAACTGTTCAAACTAATTGGTTTAATGGTCAAGACCCTTATGGAGTTTGGGCTTTCGACATTCTTGCAACTAGAATAATCCCAAATCCACAAATAGATTTTGGTGCGGCGGCAACCTTAAATTCTGCCACATTAAGGGTTAATTTTAGATAGGGGGTAAATTTATGCAAATATCAGCAAATACAATGACCACAGCAACGGCAAATAACGGATTATCCGAAGAACAACTTATGCTTAGAGCTTTACGCAGAAAATTTACAAACCGAGACGTTGCTCCATTAACCTCAGGAATGTTATCAAATATGCAAAATGTAAACGCCTTGGCTAATCGCCGAGCAAACGCTGATGGCAATCTTTTGGAAATTCGACAAAACCCCTTCGGAAGAAGATTAACCGAAGATGGACGTTGGCAAGCCTTTTCGAGCCACCAAGAACGCCAAGATTGGCTAGCTGCAAGCGAACGCCAAGAACTGGAAACTTTGCTACAACTAGCTACAAGCACAGGCTTGAAGTTGAATACTTTAGTTTAATTTTGACTTTTCAAATAAAAAATGCAACTTTCATTAGTTGCATTTTTTGTCTATGCAATTTTTTCGCAAAATCCCTAAATAAACGCCTTAAACTTCTCCTCAATCTCCTTAATCAGCTTGTATTCAATGCTATCCACCAAAGCCAGCCAGCTTGCTTCGATAATATCCGCCGAAACGCCGACGGTCGTCCAGTTACTTGTGCCGTCCGTGGATTCAATCAGCACGCGCACTTTTGAGGCGGTTGCGTTGGTGCTGTCCAAAACGCGCACCTTGTAATCCGTTAAATGCACGTTCGCCAGTTCGGGATAAAATTTCTCCAAAGCCTTGCGTAGAGCCTTATCCAGGGCATTAACTGGACCACTTCCCTCGGCGGCGGTAATCTCGGTTTGGTCGTTGACCGTGATTTTTATGATTGCCGACGCACTGTTTTCAGCGCTTTCCTCGGCTTGCGGCTGTTCGCCGATTGTCTTAAAATGCACCAATTCAAACAGCGGCTTATATTTGCCCAGCAACTTCCGAATATACAGCCCAAAAGAGCTTTCCGCGCCTTCAAACTGATAACCCTGCTGTTCCAGCTCTTTTAGCTTGCCTATGATTTCGATGGTTTGCGGCGATTCTTTGGTCAATTCTGGGCTAATTTGCTGAATTTTGCCGATTAGCATACTTCGCCCAGCGACTTCGCTCATTAGATATTTTCGCTCGTTGCCGACCAACTCAGGATTGATATGCTCGAAGCTGGAAGATGCCTTTTCTACGGCATCGATGTGCATTCCGCCTTTGTGGGCGAACGCACTTTTGCCCGTATATGCGGCACGGCGATTATGCGGAATATTGGCGACTTCCGAGATATACCGCGCCGTTTGCGTTAATTTTGCGAGATTTCCCACGCAAACGAATCCCAATTTAAGCTGTAAATTGGGGATAATTGCCGAAAGGTTGGCGTTTCCGCAACGTTCGCCGAACCCTGTGAACGTGCCTTGTACGTGCGTTGCGCCCGCTTGCACCGCCATTATCGAGTTGGCAACCGCCATTTCGCAATCATTGTGCGTGTGAATCCCAATCGGTACGATTTTTTCGCCCTTTTCGACAACCTGGGATTTTTCGTCAACCTGGGATTTTCCCGTATTTTGGGATTTTTCCAAGTTTTCGACAAGTTCAACAGCTTTTTTTGTCATCTCAAAAATTTCGTTAGGAAAACAGCCGCCGTTTGTATCGCACAAGACGATTGCGTCTGCACCTGCATTTTTGGCGGTTTCTAGCACCAACATTGCGTATTTTTCGTTGCTTTTGCAGCCGTCAAAAAAATGTTCTGCATCGAAAATAACTTCTTTGTCCGCCTGCTTGAAAAAGCGGATTGTGTCGGCAATCATCTCCAGGTTTTCGTCCAGAGTGGCACGCAAAATTTCGGTAACGTGAAAATCCCAGGTTTTGCCGAAAATGCAGACGGCGGCGGTTTGGGCTTGCAATAACGCTTTTATGTTGTCGTCCTCGGCGGCGGAGATTCCCTTGCGGCGAGTGCTGCCAAACGCTATTAACTTGGCGTTTTTCAATGGCTCTGCAGCCGCCGCAAAATGCTCAAAAAACGCCAAATCTTTTGGGTTCGAGCCGGGATTTCCTGCTTCGATGTAGTCAACGCCTAAATCGTCCAAAGCGGTCGCAATTTTTATCTTGTCCTCTACCGTGAACGAAATTCCCTCTGCCTGCGCGCCGTCCCGCAACGTTGAGTCGAATATTGTGATTTTATTTTTTTCAACCAAATTTTTCATATTTATTTTTTGTCGTCCTCTTTTTGCTCTTCTTGCCACGCCATCATTTTACGCAATTCTGCGCCCACTTTTTCGATAGGATGCTCGGTTTCCAGGCGGCGTTTTGCGTTGAAATATGGGCGTTTTGCTTGATTTTCCAAAATCCATTGCCGCGCGAAAGTGCCGTCTTGCACTTCGGAAAGCACTTTTTTCATTTCTTTGCGAACGTCGTCGTTGATAATGCGTTTGCCGACGGTGTAATCGCCGTATTCTGCGGTATCGCTGATGGAATATCGCATAAACGACAGACCGCCTTTGTTGACGAGGTCGATGATTAGTTTCATCTCGTGCAAGCACTCAAAATAGGCGTTTTCTGGGGAATAGCCCGCCTCGACAAGCGTGTCAAAGCCCGCTTTCATTAGTTCGGTAACGCCGCCGCAAAGTACGGCTTGCTCGCCGAAAAGGTCGGTTTCGGTTTCCTCGCGGAACGAGGTTTCCAAAATGCCAGCACGTGCCGCGCCGATTCCAGCGGCGTATGCGAGGGCGATTTCTTTCGTATTGCCAGTGAAATCCTGTTGCACAGCCACCAACGCAGGAACGCCGCGCCCTTCAACATATTGGCTACGAACGGTATGTCCTGGGCCTTTTGGAGCAATCATAAACACGTTGATGTCCTTGTTTGGGGCGATTTGTCCGTAATGAATGTTGAAACCGTGGGCAAACGCCAAATATTTGCCCGCCGAAAGATTGGGCAAAATATCCTCGTGATAAATTTTGTTTTGCAGCTCGTCGGGCGTGAGAATCATGATAATATCCGCCATTTTAACGGCATCTTTCGTGAGAGCAACTTTCATGCCAGTTGCGGCAATTTCGTCCCACAAGCGGTGTCCTTCGTAAAGCCCCACCACAACAGAAACGCCGCTTTCATGCAAGTTTAACGCATGGGCGTGTCCTTGGCTGCCGTAGCCGATTATTGCGACCGTTTTGTCGTTTAACAGCGACAGATTGCAGTCGGTTTGATAATATAATTTTGCCATTTTTTGTCCTCCTAGGGTTTAGTTTGGATTTATTATAACTTATTTTTTGGGATTTTGCAAGGGGAAATTTTTTGTTTGGGGAAATTTTGTTGAAAGTTGCAAAAGTTGTAAAAATAATTTATAATTATAAAAAAGCAATTTCAAGGAGGGCGTTATGCAAAGCGACAACCAAGACAAAATATATTGGCACGAGGCGTTTTTCGCTGCTCTCCAATTAGAATTTTATGATTATGCCGATGTGCTGATTTTTGAAGATGAGCATCAGTTGAGCAAAGAGGCACTGATAATGGACGTTTTAGTCATAAAAAAGGCGGCGGACGTTTATATTAGTAAAAACATTGGGCAAATTTTCAAAACGCACAATATTTTTGAGTACAAATCCGAAACGGATAATTTATCTATATGGGATTATAACAAGGTTGTGGGCTATGCAAGCCTGTATTCGGCATTTGAAGAGGTTTCTGTTGCGGATATAACTGTAACTTTTGTGTCAACTCCAAAGCCAGTAAAATTGCTTAATCATTTGGCTAATGAACGAGGTTTTACAGTTGACGAAGTTAGCCCAGGAATATATCACATTAAAGGCGATACGTTTACCACGCAAATACTGGAAAATAAAAAATTGGGCGACAATATATTCTTAAAAAATTTGCGTAGCAGCTTGACAAAGCGAGATATGGCGGAGGTTTTCAACGCTTACAGCAAATATTATTCACTAGAGAAAGAAAGTGCATATCTCAGCAGAATATTTGGAGCAAATGCAATAATTTTTAGGGAGGTTTTAGGAATGATGGATGCTAATGTTCGACAAATAGCTTATGACTATTTTAAGGAAATTGGGTGGATAGATAGGGAAATAGAGGAAAATAAACGTGCAGCCGCAACTGAAATGTTGCAAAGAAACTTTGACATACAAGATATAGCAGCTATTCTTAAAATGCCGATAGAATGGGTAAAAAACATAAGCACCAACCAAGTTTAACATATTGCTCAAATAAATTTGTAAATATAATATCAATCGGCAAACTTCCCTTATTATAAGGGAAGTTTTTCGCTCATTAAACAATTCTCCTCCAAAATTTCAACAAATTTGCTATTTTTTAACAACTATGTTAAAATCAAAATCAGCGAGGAGGGTTATTTTTGTTACCTGATATTTGGTTTCCACATTTGGGAATTAGGTTGTACGACCTAAGTAGAACAATTTTTAATGTATTCGGCATCGGAATTTACTGGTACGCCGTTTTTATTATGTTGGGCGTGTTGGCTGGGCTAATTACTGCCCAACTTGAAGCAAAACGCTCTGGGCAATCGAAAGAAATTTACATGGATTTGCTAATGGTTGCCTTGCCTGCCGCATTAGTTGGGTTGCGGCTGTTTTTTGTAGCCACTAATTGGGATATATACAGCCAAAATCCCATAAGAATCATAACGGGCATACGAGAGGGCGGTTTGGCAATTTTTGGCGGAATTATCGCTTGCATAATTACTATATATTTATTCACAAAAATCCGCAAGCTAAATATTTGGCTTGTTTTAGATACTTGCGCGCCATCGTTTGCACTGGGACAAGCCATCGGTCGTTGGGGAAATTTTGTCAATCGTGAGGCTTTCGGCACTTTTACCGATAATTTTTTGGCAATGCGTATAAATCGTGCACAAACTGGCGCGCCACTTACACAGGAAATTTTGGATAATTTGGTTACTTTTCCCCCAGTTGACGGCTATCCTGCTGTTGAATATATTCAAGTGCATCCCACTTTCTTGTACGAATCGTTGTGGAGTTTGCTAGTTTTTGCCTTGCTTACGATATATCGTCCACGTAAAAAATTCAACAGCGAAATTTTTTGGCTATATTTAGCCGCATACGGATTCGCCCGCTTTTTTATCGAAGGCTTGCGTACCGACCAACTTACTGTTGGGTTGCTTCCCATTAGTCAAGCGTTGGCGGCTGTTTCGTTTATAATCGGCATTGCCGCTATCGTTTTAACGAGGTTAAAAATAATAAAATTTGCTACATAATCGTAAAATTTTTATAAACTTTATAAAATTTGTTAAAATCTACCAAAAATATCTCGTATAAAACGTGTTTTTTTGGTAGATTTTTTGGATATATTGTCGCACAATTATGCAAATATTTGTGTTGTAAAATTTATGCGGCTGTGCTATAATTACTCATCGGTATCTGTTTTGTGTTAGAAAGGGGCATTTCTTATGAAAGTTATGAAAAAAGCAATTTTGATTTCTGTTGCAACTTCGGTTGCGGTTTTGTTGCTTATTATGTTCGTGTCGTACAGCGGTTTTTCTAGTGCAACAACTTATTATGCCCACGAGCCAACCGAGCCAATTAGTAGTTTTTCGCCACTTTTGCGACAAACCACAATGCAATATGGCAGTACATACACTATCGAAAACCTCAATGGTCCGCTGTTTGCTTACATAGTTTTTCCAACCGCCAATAATTTTGCCGATGCTCCCATTTTTGCTTGGGTTTACGATGTTTATCAAACGGCTATTGACAATATAATGTTTTTGCGTACAACCGACAGCTCTATCATGGGCGAACTTAACATACAATTTGATTCCTATTTGTTGGAAAATAGCCCTTTTGCAAGCGTTGTCTTAAAAGGTGCGTTAAACGTTGACACAGCCGAAACAGCCAACATTATTCGTACTTTCAACCTAAACTTGGAATCGGAAACTTTCTTGGAAACTTGGGATATTTTTGACCGCTCGCAAGCGGAATATATATTGCAAAATTTAAGTCAACGGCTTGTGATAGCACGTCCAGAATTATCGACCCGTTTGCCAACCTTAAATGTCAGCAATGTTTCTCTGCTGGAAAACGTGGCAATAGGAAACAACGGCATTCACGTTATTTTGGAATTGTCCGAAGTTGTGGCAGGCTATTTTGGCACTTTGGAAGTAATCATCCCGTACGCCGACATTTACTCGGCTTTATTGATTGACGTGGGAATTTCCTCCGAACAACAGCCCGTAATTGCTGGCGTTGCCGAAATTGACCCGTCTCGTCCAATGGTTGCTCTAACTTTTGACGATGGACCCAGTATGTACACACCGCAAATTTTGGACATTTTGGAACGTTATGAAGTAAATGCAACCTTTTTTGTTATTGGAAATCTTGTCGAACGGCGGATTGACGTTGTTCGTCGTGCCTCTGAATCTGGTTCGGATGTATTTGGGCATTCGTGGGATCACAGCGATTTAACTCGGCTTTCCACCGCCGCAATGCGCCAGCAACTGCTCGACACGGCAAACATAATCGAGCGTGCCACTGGAGTTTATCCTTACAGTTTTCGCCCAACTTACGGCAGAGTCAACAACGATGTGCTGAACATTGCACAAGAACTGGATTTTTCGATGTTCAACTGGTCAATCGATACCGAAGATTGGAAAAGTCGCAACGCCGATGCAATTTATCAGCACGTTATCGACAGAGTTACAAACTCCGATATTATCCTGTTTCACGATTTGTACTCTAGCACAGTTGAGGCAATCGAAATGCTTGTGCCAGAACTGCTTGCGCGAGGCTATCAACTGGTTACAATATCAGAACTTATGCACTATTCGGGCGTTGAAGTTGAACCCGGCAGAGTTATTCGCCACGGCAACCGATACGTAAATCTCAACTAAAATAGCAAAGGAAGGATTTTAATGACAATCGTAAAAGCAAATGACCAAAAAACGGCATTATTGGCGAAAGCACACAATGCCGCAACCGAACGCAACCGTGAAAATCGCAAACGCAAAAAGCCGCAAGTAAAGGGCGTTGTAAAATTGAGCAACACCGATTCTTTGGGAAGAGCGGCTCGCGTTAAACGGCAACTTTCGGCAAAATTGGGCGAAATTATGGCATCCGATTTAGAAGATGACGTAAAAAAGGCTCTTGCAAGCAATGTGCAAATGCAAATTGACCGAGTAGAGCAAACTGTCCGCCAAATAAAACGTCGCAAACGCGCCGAAATCGAAGAAAAAACCGATAAAGCACGAAAAGAGAGAAATAAGCAAGAAGAGCAGCAAGACGAAAAGTTGCGGTTGCGTCGCGAGGAATCCAGACGGCGGCGTAGGCGCGAATTGCAAAAATCGTCAATCGCTATTAGACAAGATTTTTTAGTACCTGCCGAAAAAGGCGGATTTAACCCAAATGATTTTAACCTTAACACGCCAAACGGAATAACTCCAACAACGCCAGCCGCCACTTTTGACATAGCAGGTCAACATGGCGTTATTTCCGATGTTGCAACAACTGCCGATTTGGTTGATATTTCTTTGTGAAATTTTACGGTGGATAATTTTTGTGCTTTCATAAATTATTGTTCAAATGTCTCGTAATTGGAAAATACATACCGTAGGAGTGCCCGTCTCGGTCGCCCGAATTATACAACATACGGGCAACCCAAAATTTACCACGGGCGACCGAGGACGGTCGCCCCTACATTTTGAACAAACACAATTTTTCAGATATTGCCTAATTTGTTTATTTTTTTACAAGAGATTCAACTTCTAAATTTGTCAACTTTCGATATTTACCTGTTGGCAAATTTTCTAGTTGCAATTTGCCGATGGCTATTCTTTTTAATTTTAGCACAGGATGTCCAATTTTATCGCACATTTTACGAATTTGCCTGTTTTTGCCTTCGCCAATTATTATGCGAACTTTACAGGTTAATTTTGTTGTTTCTAATATTTTAATTTTTGCAGGAGCGGTTTTTGTGGTTTTGTCTATTTTTATGCCCTGCCGAAAGGTTTTTAATGCTTGATTTGTTGGGATTCCTTGCAAAGTGGCAATGTAAATTTTTTCCACTGAATGGCTAGGATGTCCCATTTTTTGGGCAAAATCTCCGTCATTTGTCAACAGCAATAATCCCGAGGAATCATAATCCAATCGACCTACAGGAAAAATTCGCTGGGGAATATCTTTTACAAAATCTAACACAACTGGGCGATTTTGCGGATCGCTGACTGATGTTATAACGCCAATCGGCTTATTTAGCATTATATAAACTAATTCCGCATTATTTTGGATAATTTCACCATCGAGTGCAACAATATCCGTTGCGGTTACGGTTGTTCCTAGTTCGGTTATAATTTCGCCGTTTATTGAAACTCTGCCGTCAACAATAAGCACCTCCGCTTTCCTGCGAGATGCCACGCCAGCATTTGCCAAATATTTTTGCAACCGCATTTTTGCGGAATTTTCTTTTTTATCCAATTTTTCCATTATCCAAACATTCCTAACAAAATAATCATTAAATAAAGCAAAATTACCGCAAAAAACGCTATATTAAACGGAAAAAGTTTTTTCTCGTTTACTTCTCTAAGCATTTCTTGATGTTCTTCTAATTCTGCTTTGCTTTCTGCTCGCATATCGGCATCCGCATATTCTGCCTCAACCATTTCCTTGTACGAGAGAATGAGTTCGTTGTCGAGTTCGTTAATTCTTTCCTCGTAATCGTCCAAAATATCGGGATTGTTTTGAATATGCTCTTCCATTTTTTCAAATTCTTCGTTGTAATTTTCCAATACTTTGTTGTGCCGCTCCAACAAATCGGTATATTTTTCCATAGATTTATTTTTATATTCAAAATAAGATAAAATTAAAGTAACTTCAGCAGGGTTTGTGATTTCGCTATTTTTAACACCCTGTAGCATTCTTTCTTCAAATTGGCGGATTCTTTCTTTTTTTTGCTGTTTTGCGTTTTCTTTTGCTATTTCCAAATTTTTAGTTATTATTAAAAGAAATTTGAATGCAATAACCGCCAAAGGCAGGGAAATTGACACATTTAGCAAAAGTTCAGTCATATTGCCAAAACCAGGCACATTATAAAATCCCAAAGTAAATTGCGTGGCGTTTATGACAAAATGCGACAAAATAGCGGAAAAAATCGATTTTGTAATATGCACAAGATAAAAAAATATAATTCCCATGATAAAAGCATAGGTAAATTGGTGCAAATTTAGGTGGATAAACCCAAAAAATAGACCATTTACAAAAGCCGCTTTCGCAACAGGTTGAAATTTATATCCTGTTTGAATAAACCCGCGGAAAACCAGTTCTTCGCAGATAGACGGCACTACAGCGACAATCGCTAAAGCCAGCGCAAAATTTAAGTTGCTTAAATCGGAGACAAGCGCAGGCACTGGATTTTGCAAAAACAAGCCACTAATCGCAGAAACCACCATTAAAGCAGGTTGTACAAAAATGCTAAACGCAAAAATAAGCAATACTTGCTTTGCGTGCAATAGGTTTTTCGGCGTTGGCGGTACGTGCGGCAACATTGTTCTAAAAAGGAACAATGGCAATATCAACCCAAAAAATTGGCTAACCAAAAGCGACCACGGGAAAATTTGATAAACGCCCAAAGTTCCCAACAAAAACGAAAGAAAAACGTTAAAAGCAAGCAAAAAGACCATAAAAAAGTTCGCATTAGTAGCTAAAGTTAATTTATTCATGGTTAAATTCCCCATAATTCACGAAAAGCGGCAATAACGGCATCGTAACGCAAAGTGTTTATAACAATGGCAAAGTAACGGTTTTCAGTTGAGATTCCCAAATTTGCGAAAGCTGGCGTTTCGGCTATTGGAATGGCAAAAGCAAGCGGCGGATGTCCCTCTTCTTCAAAAAATAGCAAATTTTCGGAACTTATGCCTAATTCGGTTAAAACTGGTCGCAAGTCCATAAAAGTCCACGCTGGAGCGATTCCCAGGTTGGCAACTTCGGTTGTTTCGTTGATGTTAAAATCTCCGATAACGATGTCAATTTCTTGTGCGGCGGTCATTGCGGAAAATCGTTGATGTTGTGCCATATCATGCTGCGGATCGCCAATCATGTTAAAATTTAGCAAGTGCAAAGTTTCGTTTTGCGTGTAATCCACGACAACGGGATAAATTTTGTCGGTCAATGCTTCCAAATTTTCCGTCATTTCAAAACCAGCCATCCAAGCGATGGTTAAAGCGGATCGTGCGGGCGGATTTATAATAGTATCGTTGACCAAACTTCCAATCAACAATGCCGCAATAATGCCACCGATAATTTGCAGCTTGTAATATTCCCAAATATATTCACGTTTTTCGCGGAAGTTCATCTGTTTAATTTTTTGAATTTCGGCTTTGAAACGTTCTTTTAATGGCGGTTTCATTCTATTATTGCCCCTTTCAACATTGCCATTGTGCGGTTTATTGCATCTTTGGAATCTTTCCACGGTGCATCACTATTGCGATAGTCAAATTTTTGGATAAACCAATCCATATCGCCCTCGAGTTTCTCCATTGCCGCCTTTTGCAAAGGAATCACCACGCTCAAAAAATCGTCAAGTTGTTTTTTGCTGAACGCTTTTTCGGATAAACTCAACATTTGTGCATAATGTGGCAAACAAAACCCTGGCAACGCCTTAACCAACTGCTTTATATTGGAATCTTTGGGCCACAAATAAAAAAATGTGTCCATGTACCGCAAAAAAGTGTTGTCAATTTTTTCGCAAATGTAGCAACGATTTTGAAACGCCACAATTTTTTTTGCAATGCGATCGGTTTGCGATTCCCCTTTTTTGAATAATCCGCCGCTAACTTCGGCAATTTTGGAAATTTCCATGTTTTTTTGGATAAACTTAAAATGGGTATGCAACATTAAAGCCAAACCAAGGCGATTCTGCACGGCGTACAATTTGCCCAAATGCTCCTCGCAAAAGCCTGCTGCATTGGTTTCATCTCGTACATCTTCGGTCATATAGGAAAGCGATGGACCCATGATAAAATCTATTGCGTCCGCCTCCAACTTATCGTATATCTTGCAAAATGGGCAATGACCAGGTTCGCGCAACGCATCTAAAACTGGAATCGTGTGTATATGTTCTTTCAATTTAATTCCTCCTACCACACATTTATTATTTATTTTAACAAGATATTTCCAAACTGTCAACTACCGCAACCTAAACCTCCGCGGACCAACTTTCGCCAAAGCCACCGCGCCAATCCCAAAATAAACCGCAGAAATCCCCAACCAAGCCAACGCAAAATAAATCAGCTCCATGCGAACCTGAATAAACACAAAACTCAACATATAAACAAACCAGTTGATTATGCCGTACGCAAGGCTTTTCCCTTTGCCGTCGGAATCGTACGGCTGTATAATGTAGTACAAAAACAAATCGCTAAAGCCCAAAGTTAAGCCCATCAGCGTGATAATCACTAGAAAAAGCGCGGCGGCTTGCCAGTTCATTACGCCGACCGCAAGCAGTAAAATCCCAATCACAGAAACGCCCAGCAGACTTGTCAATAGCAAATTGAACCTCAAAATTACTTTAACTCGTGCCTTAAACGATGCCAAAATTACTCGTGGTTGACGATAATATTGATAATGCAACATATGAATATCGCAATTTGTGAACACCGCGCCTGTTACAAGCCGTCCCATGGACAAAAAATACACCACCAAAAAGAAAAACGGCGTGCCTGTGAAAATTTCGGATAACTCGGCGGAAATTTCGGCGGCGGTTAGTTCTGGCACGAAGATATTTTGCAAACTGTCGCCTATAAAAACCCGCAGAAACAGCTCCACGAGCAACATTAGCACCAACGGAGCAACCAACAGCAAAACTCGCAGCAACATTTTTTTGCGGAAAAATTGCTTGTGCCGCTCAAAAAATATTGCGTTCAAATAGGAAAATCCTGTTTTGTGGCTGTGTTTGTCCTCTGTGAAAGTGGTGGTTTCTAGCTTTTTTGCCCAACTTTGAGCAGATTTTTTGTCCGCACCCAAACTGTTGCTGCCGCTTGCTGCATCTTGCTGATATTTGTCAACCCAACTATGATTGCGTTGTATGCTTTCCACGATAATCTCAAAATATAATGGATATTTCGCCATTTTTTTGAGCAAGAAAATTATTGCAAAAACCGCCAAAATAACGCAAATTATCGAGAAAACGCCAAAAAAATCTACAAAAATCATGTTAAAATTGGGTTTTCCCAGAAAAAACGGCACTAAAAATCCTAAAACAAGAAAAATTGACATAAAAATCCACGCACTCCAAATATACGAGCCGAGATGTTTCCCAAATTTTTGGAATGTCCACATATTAAAATATTCGTTCGCAAGCCGAAAAGCCGTATAAACAGCCAATGTTGCCGCCGTTGCCCACAAAACCGCCAAAATCTGCCAAACGCCGTCGTCTAGCACGAAAGCGTACGCAATCAGCAAAGTTGGCAACCACATAATTATATCCGAAAGGCGATCCGCCAAAATGCGCGATTGCCCATATTTTGTGGGATTCACTCGCAACAGATTTATCATTACCTCGTCATTTTTGAAATGTTCGCCGCCAAACAGCGTTGCGTTCGCGCCAGAGCCGATAAAGCTGATGACGAACCACGCAACAAGCATATTGCCGAAAACGTCCGCCGCGCCAAAACCGCCAACCGCCGCAATCTCGGGATTAAACGCATCAAAAATATCGCCGTAAGTTTGCACATAGCTAACCGCCAAGCCAATCGGAACAAGCAAAAACCCAACGTACATCACGAAAAACATGAACTTTTTCGCAATAACGAAAAAAATTCCCAATATTAAAAATACCAATTTTAAGTCCTGGGATTTGTAAATATCCGCTGAAATCAAGCGTTTTAACAGCGGCAATTTTTGAAAAAAATATATAACTCGGTTCGTCATATTCGTAAACCGAACCTGCAACGACAAAAATATCAACCTAAAAAGTGGATTTATCATAAATTTTCCTCTTTTCGATTTTGCGAGATTTGCGAGATTTGCGAGATTTGCGAATTTTTGTCAACGTTCGTTTCTGCCGTTTGCTCCGTTTGCTCTATTTTGCCGATTTCGCTCGTTTCTTCCGATAAGATACGCATAATTTGGTCGCCAAAATCGGCATCTTGCAAGCGGTCAATATCCAACTTGGAGAGCTTTCCGCCGTGCAGAATGGTTATTTCGTCGCATAAATCCTGTGCCAAATCCAAAATATGAGTTGACAAAATTATTATATGTTCGCTTTTTATTGACCGTATCAAATTTTTTATTTGCAGCGCCGCCACAACATCAAAAGATGTCAACGGCTCATCCAACAAAATAACAGGCGGTCGCAAAATAAGAAACGCCAGCATTTGCAGCTTGTTCTGCATTCCGTGGGAATAATCCTTTATCAGCTTAAATCGGCTTTCTTCGTCCAATTCCACCGAGGCGAACGCCGCCGCAATATCCACTGGTTCAGCGATTTTTTCCTTGTTTATCTCCGTGAAAAATTTCAGAAACTCGTTGCCCGTCATAAATTCTGGCAAATGCGGCTGTGTGAACACAAAACCGATGTCGTTAAACGTGGCTTTGCGTTTTTCGCCGTTGTCATTTTCAACAAGCACTTCGCCGCCGTCCAACGCAAGATTATTGGAAAGGCAGTTGAACATTGTAGTTTTGCCAGCGCCGTTTCGTCCCAAAAGCCCATATATTTTGCCTTGCGTGAACGTGTAGCTTGCTCCTGTCAACACAGATTTTTTGTCGAAACGTTTTTGCAAATTGTCAACTATTAGATTCATTTTTTCCTCCGAAAAATCAAAACCTTGGGGCGCTGCCCCCCGCCTGCCGGCGGGCAGGCAAACCCCGCAAGGGACTTCGCCCCTTG
>JGI24700J35501_10930790_pt1 | contig 24125 bp, 21 predicted proteins | sample TergutTh196P1_FD_35501 | JGI IMG/M metagenome (IMG submission 35501)
AGAAAACCGCAAACTCCTAACTGCCTGCAGTATAAGGAGTTAGCGGTTTTCTCTGAGCAACCTCCAAAAACCCCATCTGGGTTTTTGGAGGTTGCCTCTAATAAAAGACATGGAAGGAGACAAAAATGGCAAACGAAATTAGTTTCACAATTGACAGTGAAAAATGTACCGGCTGCGGGGCTTGCGTAAATATTTGTTTAAGGCACATTATCGAACTTCGCAACAACAAGGCACTTACATCCGGCACAGGGTGTTTTATGTGCGGGCACTGCCTTGCAGTTTGTCCGCAAAATGCGGTTAGCGCGAAAGGCTGCGACGACGAAATATGGGAGATATCCGGCAAGCGAATATTCCTTGACGAGGCGGCCTTAATGCTGCACCTGAAAGCTCGCCGCTCTATCCGGCGTTACAAAACGTCACCGGTCGAAAAAGAAAAAATCGAAAAAATTATCGAAGCGGGAAGGCTTACGCCTACCGGCAGCAACAGGCAGAATGTGCGCTACATCGTTATTCAAAACGAGATCGACGCTGTCGAAGACGCTGTAATAGCGCAATACAAAACTCCAGACGAGATGCCCAGCCCGCAGGGGCATTTTGTCGAGCTTCCCTACACTTTTGATAAATCACGGTTAAAGAGGGGCTTTTTGTTTTACAATGCCCCCTTGGTTATTCTTGCTGTATCGCAGGTCGAAATAAACGCCTGCCTTGCCGCCATGAACATGGAGCTAATGTCGGAAGCCCTGGGGCTTGGCGTTGTATATGTCGGATTGTTTGCGCGTCCTGCAAACTTGAACATGGAACTGCGTAACTCGCTGGGCATTGCAAAAGAAGAAGTTATCGCCGCCTGCCTTGCGATAGGTTACCCGGATGTGGAATTTTCGCGTACAGCCCCGCGAAAACGGGCAAGCGTTACATGGCGCTAGGGAAACGCTGATTAGCTTCGAGTTAATCAGCGTTTCCCTAGTTTAGCCGGTTTAAGGAGCGCCTTTTATGGAAACTCTTATAGGAGCAAATGACACTGTATTAATGTGGGCGGCCATTCTTGGAATTGTCGGCGTGGCTGTTTCTATGGAAAAAAAATGGCAGTGGGCAAAAACGATCAGCTCTATGGTGCTGTGCATTCTTTTTGGCATTATACTGGCAAACCTTAGAGTGATTCCCTTTGCGTCGCCTGTTTACGCGGCGGCGGGAAGCGTATTGTTGCCGCTTGCTATACCGATGCTGCTGTTCAAATCGGACTTAAAAAGAATCATCAAAGAGTCCGGGCAATTTTTTGCAGTTTACAACATTATTGCGATAGCTTGTTTTTTAGGGGCGCTGCTTATCCCGCTGGTATTTGCAAATGTCGACGGCATTAGGGAATATGCGGCCGCCCAAGTGGGGGGCTTTATCGGCGGCACTGTGAACGTAGTCGCATTGTCGCAAATTTTCGCGCTAACGCCGGAGTTTTTATTCGGCATTACGATTGTCGGGAATTTTTTTGTCGGGGTAATGGTGTTTTTTATCAACATCATGTACAAAAGCAAATTTATCCGCAGCAATTTTAGGATTGGCGCAGACGAAGAGGATTTATCAGAGGTTCAAAGCGTCCAAGGCGATGCCGGGCAAAACAAGCAAATAGACATGGCCAGCATCATGCAGTGCCTGGCGGTTTCTTTTGCGGTGTTTGGAACGTCCACATTGATCGCAAGACAGGTCAACGCGATTGAAGGCCTGCCCTTTGTCATGGGGCAAATTTTCGGAAACATTTTTATCCTAATGACTTTTATAACAGTCATTGTCGCTACAGTGTTTCCAAAGCTGGGCAGTATCAGGGGTGCTTCTGAAATAGGGACGCTTTTAATGTTAACGTGGTTTGTTACCATTGGAACGACGGCAAATTTGGGCATAATTATTTCATCGGGCTTAATCGTGCTGATATCGTACACTTTTGTTTTTATTCTGGCGACAATTGTCATTCTGTTTTTTGCCAAAAAATTTAACTGGCGGGTGGAAGGCTGTCTTGCTTCTTTGAACGCCTGTATCGGCGGCCCCCCGACTGTTGCCGCGCTAGTTGCGACAATGAAATGGAACAAAATCCTTGTGCCGCTAATTTTAATGGCGCTGTGGGGTGTGATTATCGGGAACTTAACCGGCATCGCGATAGGCAATATTTGGGGGGCTTTGCCTTTCGGCGGGTAAAAGTTTTGGGCAATGCCGCTTGTGATCTTGGCTGCAAAAAATTATGAAAAAAATCGAAAAAGCCCTTGACTTTTTTTCATAAAACAGCCATCATGTTATTTAGTCGGGGGAAGGAAAATCCTGTCCCCCGCGTATTGGCAATGCTACCGGGAGATTAAGCTGGCGTTTAGCCCTTGAATGTCATTCAAGCAAACTTTGTACCGGCGGCTTTGCCATTATATCGCTTTATTAAGGAGGGATATAAAATGTCAAAGAAAAAAGTTTCTTTGGGAGCGGCTGCAGCAGCGGCAGTATTGTTCGCGTTCGCATTGGTCGCTTGCGTGGCGCAGCCGGAAGTGGCTGTGCAAGAACCTGTCGTCGAAATTGAAGCGCCTTTCGGTGATTTTACCGGAACGGTTTCAAATGCGGATAATCCTTCGCAGGGGTACATGACAGAAGAGGGAACACGTTCAAGCCCGGCCGGAAGGTTCGGTGCTACAGACTTTGTTATTACTCTGCACATTGAAGACGGCTGGATTGTAGACGTAGACTTTGAAGGTTCCGACACATTGTGCGGATGGGTAACGCTCTATGAAAACCCCCAAAGGCTGGGGCCGGATTTTTCCAGGGTAAGGCATTTCATTTTGACTAACCAGTCTTTTGAAAACTTCCCGGTCGCCCCAAGGGATGTCGATGTTGAACCCAGTGGAATCACCGTAGATGTCGGCACCGGCGCGACTTACACAAGGCAAACAATCCGTGAAGCAGGCGAAAGGGCTTTAGAGGGTTTGCTCTAGTAAGTTTGCTTTTGCTAAAGCAAGTTTGCTAAAGCAAGTTTGCTAAAGCGCTAATTAACAACCTCGTCCGGAAGGGGGAGGTTGTTTTTTTTATAGCTTGCGCACCGGAAGGCACACATGGATACTAACAGCAAGGGAAAAAGCGACGTTCTCGTTAAAGTCGCTCTTTTGACTTTTGCGGGCATTTTTTTTATCACCATTAGCAGCGGCATACGGAACAACTATGGCATTATGCTCAATGCCATTATCGCTCATACTGGCATACCTATCGCTTCTATGAGCCTGATACTGGGCGTAGGCCAATTCGTATACGGCCTTGTTCAGCCCTTATTCGGCATTCTTGCGGCAAAAAAAGGCAACAGATACGCGCTTGTGTCCGGCGTTTTTATTACGGCCGCCGGGCTAATTCTTACGCCTTTTTCCAACTCCATGTTTACGCTTATGTTATGCCTTGGGATTATTTTGCCGACAGGAACCGGCATTCTTTCTTATGGAATTATCATAGGGACTATTGCGCCTAAAATTCCTGCCAAAATGGTTATAAGCATTTCGGGGCTTGTAAATGCCAGCGTAGGCTTGGGAAATATTCTTATGTCGCCGCTTGTAAACGCGCTAATCGAAAGCGGCGGCTTTATGTACGGTATGCATATGCTGGCTATTCCGGTAATAGTGTCGCTCCCTATCGCGTTTTTCCTTGGCAAAAATGACAGGGATAAAACTGGCGACGTTAAAGCCCCTGCGCCGCAAGCCGCGGCGGGGGTTGCGATAAAAACGCTTTTTGCGGATGCCTTAAAAAGCAGAACCTACCGGTATCTTATGGCGGGCTTTTTCACCTGCGGTTTTCACATGGCCTTGGTCATAAACCACCTGCCGGCGGAGTTTGTCGCTCAGGGTTTTTCGCCGGAGTCTGCCGCCTTTGCCTTTTCCATTTTCGGCGTTACGACAATTGCAGGCTCGGTTTTAAGCGGCATTTTTTGCAGTAAGCTGAAAATGAAAAACGTGCTTGGTTTTCTTTACGGCCTGCGTCCCTTGACGATTTTGCTTTTTTTGCTTATGCCAAGAACTCTTGCAAGCATGACGCTTTTTACCGCGCTTTTGGGGTTTTCCGGGGCATCCACCGTTCCGCCTGTTTCTGGAACGGTCGGAAAAATTTTTGGGGCGACAAGTATCGCAATGCTCTACGGCTTGGTTTTTGTCGTGCATCAAATTGGCGCATTTTTTAGCGCGTGGCTTGCCGGCATATGTTTCTATTTGACAGGCTCTTATACGCCAATGTGGATCGCCGCCCTAACGTTGGGGCTGTTTGCATCTGTCATAAGTTTTGCCATTAGAGAACAGAAAGGCTGATCTGCCTGTTAGATTTTGCCTAACGCCCTTTCAAACTCTTCGATAACGTCTTCTATGCGCTCAAGCCCGATTGAAAAGCGCAGTTGCCCCATCGGTATTCCGAGTTTTTCCCTTTCCTGCGGCGAATAGGCGCGGTGCGATGTTTTTGCGGGATACGAAACGCTCGTTGAAAACCCGGCAAGGCTTGGCACGAACTTGACGCTTTCGCAGTGTTTTATAAAACCGCTTGCCCCTTTTTCGCCCCCTGTTATGTTTGCGCTTAACATTCCGCCGCAGCGTCCTTCGTAGAATTGCTTTTCCGCAAGCGCGTTAAATGGCGATGCTTTTAATCCGGGGTAATGCACCTTTTCGATCTTCGGGTGTTTTTCAAAATACTCGGCTACTTTTTGGGCGTTTTCGCAATGGGCGCGCATTCTAAGTTCCAGCGTGCGCAGGCTGCGTGTTAAAAGCCATGCGTCAAAGGGGCTTGGCATTGCCCCGTAGAGTGTGGCAAAACGCTGAATGTGCGCAATGTCGGCCGCGCTCGCACAGACTATGCCGCCGGTAATATCGCTGTGTCCGCCCAGATACTTCGTGCTACTGTAAGCGACAATGTCGGCTCCCAATTCCATCGGCCTGCAAACAGCCGGTGTTGCAAAAGTGTTGTCAATGATTAGTTTTGCGCCGTGTCTGTGCGCGCTGTCCGCTATTTTTTTTATGTCCATGACCTCCATAAGCGGGTTTGTGATGGTTTCCGTGTAAAGAACTTTTGTGTTGGGTTTTATGTGTTTTTCAATGTCATAGTTTGTAAAGTCTGCAAAATCAACTTCTATGCCAAAGCGGGGGGCTTCGTTTTTTAGGTAATCGTACACAGCCCCGTAAAGCACCGGCGATGCCAGTATGTGGTCGCCCTTGCCCACATAAGAAATAATCGATGTGATAATGGCCGCCATTCCCGAGGCAAAGGGGATTGCCGCCTCGCAGCCCTCCGCCTGCGCCATTATGTCGGCGAGGCAATCCAGCCCCGGGTTTGCCATGCGGGAATAAACATAGCCGTTGGCAGTGCCATCATAAACGGCATCCAGAGAAGGCACGTCATCGAAACTGAAAACGCTGGTCATGTAAATGGGGGCAACCTTGGGCTGAGAAACATTCGCCGCGTGTTTTTTTAGAACCTCATTCCCGCCGGCATAGGTTAATTTTGTCGCAAGTCCTTTTTCCATAAAATCAATCTCCTTCAATTTTTTTCGCAAACCCGCCGCTGGGCGGCCTTGGCACGCAGCCCCGCGCCTGTATACAAAAGCATAACAGGCAAAACAAGGCAGGTCAATAGGCGGCACCACGACAAACGCATGAAAGCTCGAGCCTCTGAATTTACTCCCATTTTAATCACACAAAGGCACAAAGTTAAGAAAGGAAGAAAACGCCGCTTTATCATACTTTATACCTTTTTGTGCTATATTGAGGCAAGAAGAAGGCGCGGCCTGATCATAGTCCGCCCGAACCTTTGTGCCTCCGTGCCTTTGTGTGAGATACTTCCGAGCTTCGTGTCGTTCATGCGTTTGTCGTGTCTGCCCTTCGCCAATCTCTTTACTTTTATCCGGCTTTTGTTTATAATGGAAGCATTCGCAGAGCGCGAACATTCAGCTTGCATTTGCTTTTCAACAAGCCCATGACGGGCGATAGCCTAAAGAAGCACTGATTAACTCGAAGCTAATCAGTGCTTCCTTATGCATTTGCTCATTTCATTGCGCAAAATGCGGGTAAGAGCGATGATTAAATCCTCGATGGGATTTAATCATCGTTTCCCTAAAAAACAACCATACGAAGGCGGTTCTAACGAACACGCATGACTTGGAGGAACAAATGGTTAAGAAAAAATTTTTTGCAAAGCCGCTGGCAAAGACGGCATTGCGGCTAGCATTCGGCGCGGCGCTGGTACTTTCGGCATCGCTGGTTTTTACAGCTTGCGGCAGGGGAGCCCCCCGCACGGACACACTCATAGTCGGCGCACCAAGTTTGCCGGTAAGCCTTGACCCCACGTTGAGCAACGACATTCCCTCCGGCAGGGCGATTCTTCATATTTACGACACCCTTGTAGACTTGGACTACGATATGCTCCCCCGCCCCAACCTTGCGGAAAGCTGGGAATGGGTCGATCCGCAGAACCCCACCCAGCTTAGAGTTTTTCTGCGCAGCGGCGTTCTCTTCCATAACGGGGACGAGCTTACGGCAAACGATGTCGCCTTCTCACTTAACAGAGCTTCGATAGCCCCGGCGATAGGCGCGAATGCTGGTATGATCCAAAACGCGGCTGCCGTAAACGAGCGCGAAGTTTTAATCACGCTGGAGTACCCCTTTGTGCCGCTCATCAATTTTTTGGGGCATCCATCGCTTTCCATCGTGAACGAGCGGGCTGTTACGGAAATGGGCGTAGACGCGCACAGCCAGTCGCCGGTCGGCACAGGCCCGTATCGCGTAACGAACATAGTGGCCGGCGACAGACTGGAACTTGTCCGCTGGGAGCAGCACTGGGGGGGGCCTGCGGCTTTGGAAAATCTAGTTTTCCGCGCTTTGCCGGATGCCGCGACAAGATTGATTGCGCTTGAAACGGGCGAGATAGATGTAATGATAACCGTGCTGCCCCAGGACATGGCGCACATAAACAACCACCCGGATTTGGTCTTGTTAAACGAAATGAATTTGGCGACACACTATATCGCGTTTAACGTCTCACGCCCGCCCTTTGACGATATCCGCGTGCGTCATGCGATACAATATGCGATAGACTTGGACTCGATGGTGCAGGCTGTGTTCATGGGAGCAATGGCGCCGGCAACGGGGCCTATAAACCAAATGGTTTGGGCATCGGCGGCGGACAGGCTCGATCCCTTTCCTTTTAATCCGGACAGGGCGCGGGAACTTTTGGCCGAGGCCGGCTTCCCCGACGGGTTTTCTACGACTTTTTACGCGTATCCGCACCCGCAACGAGTTGACACTGCCGAGATTATGCAAAATATGTTACGCGAAGTCGGCATCGATATGTCGGTGCAGGTTCTGGAGTTCGGCGCATTTTTGGCCGCATCGAACAGGGGCGAGCCGGACATTATAGCGATAGCTTGGATTACTGTCCCCGGCGACCCAGACCACGGGTTGTTCGGCCCCTTCCACACATCCACTTGGGGCGGCGGCAATCGCAGTTTTTTTAGCCACCCGGAAGTGGACGTGCTTTTAGAAGCCGGCAGGCGCGAAACCGATCCGGCTGTCCGCGCAGACATTTACTATCAAGTCCAACGGATAGTCCGTGAGGAGTCGCCTTGGATTTTCCAAGCGACCGGCGCGGAAATTGTCGGCATAAGAAACAATGTTCAGGGTTTTAATGTAGCCCCGAATATGCTCCACAGGTTCTGGAATGTTTCTTTTGCGAATTGACAGTTGCCAAAAGATTGTTGTAAACTGACAGTTGCAAGTTAACAGTTGTCAACTGATTATTGCAAACTGATTGGTCGAAACGCCCGGTGCTTTTAAGTGCCGGGCAGGTTTCAAGGAGGATCATAATATGGCGAGAAAAAGATTTTGGGTAAAAGTCCTAAAAATCGCATTGCGGCTAACAGTCGGCGCGGCCTTGATATTTTCAATGCCGCTTGTTTTCACAAGTTGCGGCGGGCAGGTGGTCGAGCGTACCGACACTCTCATTATCGGGATACCCAGTATGCCGGCAAACCTTGACCCGACTTTGACAAACGACGTGCCTTCGGCCAGGGTTACATTTCAAATCTACGACACCTTGATCGACTTGGACTACGATATGATGCCAAGGCCGAATCTTGCAACAAGCTGGGAATGGGTCGATCCGCAAAACCCCACACAGCTTAGGGTTTTTCTGCGAAGCGGTGTTTTTTTCCACAACGGAGACGAGCTTACCGCAAGCGATGTCGCGTTTTCACTTAACAGGGCTTCCGTAGCGCCGGCAATTTCAGCTAACGCCGGAATGATTCAAAACGCGACTGTCGTAAGCGACAACGAGGTTTTGATCACTCTGGAGCAACCCTTTGTGCCTTTCATCAATTTTTTGGGACACAGAGGGCTGGCTATTGTTAGCGAAAGAGCGATTACGGAAATGGGCGTGGATGCCCACAGCCAGGCTCCTGTCGGCAGCGGCCCGTTTCGGCTAACAAACATTGTCGCCGGCGACAGGCTGGAACTTACACGCTGGGAACATTATTGGGGCGGCGATGTTAATATCGAAAACATGATATTTCGCATACTGCCGGATGTTCAGACAAGACTTATCGCGCTTGAAACGGGAGAGATAGACATTATGATGGTGCTGCAACCGCAGGATATGTCCCGCGTGCAAGCCCATCCGGATTTACGCTTGTTCCAAGAGCCGACTGTAGGCACTCAATACATCGCCTTTAATGTTTCAAGGCCGCCCTTTGACGACATTCGTGTGCGTCATGCTGTGCAATACGCGCTGGACACCGAGGCAATGGTGCAGGCTGTATTCTTGGGTGCTCATCCTCCGGTAACCGGGCCGCTTAGTCCAAGAGTGTGGGCGTCGGCGGCGGACAGGCTGGAGCCTTTCCCCTTTAACCCGGACAGGGCAAGAGAGCTTTTGGCGGAAGCCGGGCTTTCCAACGGATTTTCCACTACATTTATGGCTACTCAAGGGCTTCCGCAAACTTTGGACATTGCCGAGATTATGCAAAATATGCTGGGGCAGGTTGGGATTGATGTTACCGTGCAGGCTTTGGAATGGGGGGCTTTTTTGGAGGCTTCTAACAGGGGCGAGCCGGACATTATAACAATTTCCTGGATTACAACCCCCGGCGATCCGGACCACGGGCTGTTCGGCCCCTTCCACAGTTCCACCTGGGGCGGCGGCAACCGGGCGTTTTTTAGCGACCCTGTGGTAGACAGTCTTCTTGAGGCCGGCAGGCGCGAGACCGATCCTGTTTTACGCGCGGATATTTACTATCAAATCCAAAGGATTATCCGCGATGAATCGCCTTGGGTTTTTCTTGCGACATTTTCTGAAGTTGTCGGCGTAAGAAACAATGTTCAGAATTTTAGGGTGTCTCCGAATATGATTCACAGATTCTGGCAGGTATCTTTGACCGGTTAGACGGAGCTAGCTTCAGCATGAGTAAAGGAAGCACTGATTAAATCCCATCGAGGATTTAATCAGTGCTTCTTACCCGTATTTGCGCAATGAAATGAGCAAATACATAAGGAAACACTGATTAGCTTCGAGTTAATCAGTGTTTCCTAAACAATACCCCGCCGCAGTGCGTGCAGCGCAGAGCGGCCGGGGTATTGCCGTTCTTAGAGAGGGATATGCCGGAAGGCTCATACCCTTCGCATTCAATTAAATTAAGGATATTTTAGTGTCAAAAACCCAGCAGCGTTTGCTTTATTTTTTGATTTTTGCGATTATTTTTATCTTCGGGCTTGTTGCCAACTTTAGAGTCGTATCGTTTCCGCTAATACGGGAAGATTTTGACGTAACATGGCAGCAACAGGGCTTTTTGGTCTCTTTGCGCATCATAAGCTTTGTCGGCTTTTGCGTCATAACAGGAATACTTACAGGACGCTTCGGGATAAAACGCCCGCTCCTTGCCGGCTTTGCAATTATTTGCTCCGGGCTTGCCTATATGTATTTTGTAAACAGCTTTTTTATGGCGGCAATCGCTATGGTTGCAATAGGCTCAGGAATCGGCGTTTTCGAAGTAAGCTGTAACGGTTTGGCCTCCAGGCTTTTTGTCAAAAACACGGCGTTAATGTTAAACCTGCTCTACGCTTTTTTCGGCATAGGAGCGGTGTTCGCACCGCTTGTTGCCGGCTTTATTACGAATAACGCAGACCTAAGCTGGCGCATGATTTATTTTTCTGCCATGCCCCTTGCGCTTTTGTTGTTTATAGTAGCCTTTTTTGTCAAGTTTCCGGACAGCCAAAAAACAGAAGGCGGCGGCGGCCAATACGGAGAAAAAAGAAAAACCTTTATAGACGCTCTAAAGGAGCCATTCGTGTGGCTCTTGGCAGTCTGCCTTGGGCTTGGAATCTCGATAGAAAACAACAGTTCCAACTGGGGGACTATGTTTTTTATGGATATTTACGGAATAGACCCCCGCACTACGGGCGCTACTTTTATGGCGCTTTTTTTTATATGCTTCACCGTTTCGCGCCTTGCCTGCGGAATGTTTATCGAGCGAATCGGTTACACGAAATCGCTTATCGGCCTTGGGACGATTGTTGCCGGCGTTTTTACCGCCGTAATTTTACTGGGCGCAAGAGGAATCTTTTTACTGCCGGCTCTTGGCTTTTTTATAGGGCCGCTCTTCCCTACAACAATGGCCGTCGCGTTTAGACGTTTCGGAAAAGATTCTCCCGTTATGTGCAGTGCGGCAATTGCCGCCGGCGGAACATTGAATGCCGGCATACAGTATACAGTAGGCTTGACAAACCGTTTTTTCGGGGCGGCTTGGGGCTTTCGCAGTTCATTGATTTACATTTTGTTATTCATTGCAATCTTGGTTATCATCGATAAAAGTCTAAAGCCCGCCGGCGCGGGCGTAACAGCGAAGGAGTAAAAATGAAGGCGACAGAAGCTTTCGAGGCTTTATACAATGTTGTGCGAAAATTGCGGGGGCCGGAGGGCTGCCCCTGGGACAGGGAGCAAACCCCCGAAACATTAAGAAAACATTTGGTAGAAGAATGTTACGAGTGCATAGAAGCCATTGACAAAAAAAATCCACAGCACATAGGCGAGGAGTTAGGCGACATTTTCCTTTTGGCTCTTATGCTTTCGGTCTTGCTGGAAGAGCGGGAAGAAATGACTGTAGGCGACGTTCTAACCGGGATAACGGAAAAACTGATACGCCGCCACCCGCACGTTTTTGGCGATTTAAGGCTGAAAGACAGCGCGGAAGTTCTTGACAACTGGGCTAAGATAAAAGTCGAGCAGGAAGGCCGCAAAGCCAAAGATTCGCTTTTAGACGATATAAGCTCGGGGCTTTTGCCCTTGGAACGTTCCTTTAGGATTCAGGAAAAAGCGGCAAAAGCCGGCTTTGACTGGCCGGATACAAACGGGGTTGTTTCCAAAATACACGAAGAAATTGAAGAGGTGCTTGAAAGCGCGGTCGGCGTTGCACATAACAGCGAAAAACTTGAAGAAGAACTTGGCGACTTGCTTTTTTCCGTTGTCAACCTGTGCCGGTATCTTAAAACAGACCCTTCCCTTGCGTTGCGCAGGACTAACAGCAAGTTTGCCGACCGTTTTAAGTATGTCGAAAAAAAAATGAAAGAAACCGGGTGGCCAATGGAAAAGCAAAACCTTGAAATGATGGACGCATTTTGGGACGAGGCAAAAAACAGCGGGTTATGACAGAGTCTGCCTTTACCAACGTGCAAGCGATTCGCGCATAAAGGCGTGAATGTCAATGCCGTAAACTTCTTGCAGTTTTTTGCCGGCTAAAACATCCTCAATTTTTCCGCTGTAGGCGATAACGCCGTTTTGCATTAAAATTGCGGCATCGCTAAAACGCTTGGCAAGATTCAAGTCGTGGAAAACGCCTATAATGGTTTTGTCGTTTTCCTTTACCCAGCCGCGTAAAAAATCGAGCAACTCTATCTGGTATCTTAAATCCAAGTGGTTGGTCGGCTCGTCGAGCAAAATAACGTCGGGGGTTTGGGCTAAAGTCCTTGCCAGAAAAACCCTTTGCAACTGGCCGCCGGAAAGCTCGTTTATCATGCAGTCCCTAAGACCGGCAATGTCAAGCCTTTCCATAACGCTTTCTATGATTTTTTTGTCCGCCAAAGACAAGTTTTTAAACAGCCCCTCGCAATACGCATAACGCCCAAGAGAGATCGTTTCGTAAACAGTGTACGGGAAAAAAACCTGCGTTACTTGTGTCAAAAGGGCGACTTTTCTAGCCAACGCCTTGCGGGGAAAAGCCGCTATGTCGCGACCTTCCATTTCGATCAATCCTCGGTAGTCGATAATGCGGGCAATGGTTTTTAAAAGAGTGCTTTTGCCGCAACCGTTGGGGCCTAAGACGCAAAGGTTTTCCCCCCGTGCCGCCTTGAAGCTGATGTTTCGTATAACGTCGCCTGAGCCGTAGCCGGCATACAAGTTTTTCACTTCGATCACGCGCGCCGCCTGAAATAAACCCATGCGAAAAATGGCGCGCCTATAAGCGCGGTAACCGCCCCCACGGGAAGCTCCGACGGCGACACGACCGTTCTTGCGATAAGGTCTGCGGCTACCATAAGCGAGCCGCCAATGATAAACGACATAGGCATTAGGTAAATGTGCCGCGATCCTGTTATTTTCCGCGCGGTATGAGGCGCGATAAGATCGACAAAACCGATGACACCGCTTAGGGCTACGACAGAGCCTGTCAATACTGCCGTAAAGGCAAGCAGTTTTTTTCGTACAATGCCGGCTTCTACACCGGCGGATTTTGCGTGTTCATCGCCAAATGTTAAAATGTCCATTTCTTTTGTGTACAAAACAATAAGGGTAACAGCCAAAATTAAAAACGGAAGCAAAAGATGCACATAACCCCAGCCGCGCATTGCGAAACTGCCCATTTGCCAAATGACAATGCGCCTTAAATCATCGGAAAAAACCGCGCTCAATGCAGTAAGCGCGGCGTTCAAAAAAAGCGAAAGCACCATTCCGCAAAGAATTATCGTGTTACTCGACATTGATTTGTCAACACGGGCGGAAAAAGACGCGACAAAAAAAACAGTCGCAAGGCCAAAGACGAAGCCGGTAACCGGCAGGGTAAATGCGCCTAACACGGAAAGGCCGCTTATAATGATTATCCCCGCGCCAAGAGATGCCCCGGATGAAACCCCCAAAATATAAGGCGAGGCAAGAGGGTTTCGCAAGATGGACTGGCAGACCGCGCCGCTTACCGCAAGCGCGCCGCCTGCAAGAAAGGCCAAAAGCGCCCTGGGCAGGCGCAAATGCCAGACAATCGAAACATATATCGGGTCTATGCCCTCGCCAAGCGGCAGGGAAAAGGCTTCGTGCAAAATTATACGCACCGTGTCGCCAAGGCTTATGTCCGCGCTGCCAAGGCTCGCGCCCGCCGCAATTATAAAAAAAGAAGCGGCCGCCCCCCCGGCAATAAAAGAAAGTTCCTTGCTCTTTTTGGGTAGCACAAACTTTTTACGGAGCATAAACATTGTTTATAACATAAGCCATTTGACGCAAGGCATAAACAATGCGCGGCGAGGAACGCATCGATGAATCTTCATCAATCAGATAAATGCGGTTATTTATAACAGCGTTAATGTGCTCAAAACCGAGCCTGTTTTTTATCTCGCCAATCGGATCGTCTATAAATGTTACGTTTGTAAAAATAATATCCGGGTTGCGCTGGATAACAGCCTCGGCACTTGGCATAACAAACCAGCTTTCATCGCCAAAAATGTTACGCGCACCGGCTAGAGAGATCATGTCGTCCAGAAAACTGTTGCCGCCCAAGGTTATCATTTCCGGCGCTATTGATATTTCAAAATACACAGCCGGCAGCCCTTCGGTGCCGCCCAGACGCACGATTTCTGCGATCTCGGCAATCTCCGCCTGCATTTCGCGTATAACCCTTTCCCCGGTTTCCTGCGCCTGCAAAATGTCGGCGACAAAGGCGACATCCCTGTAAATATCTTCAATGCTGTTGCTCATAGGGATAAAAACCACAGGGATTCCGGCTTGGCGCAACAGCAAAAAGGGATCGGCTCCCGCGCCTGTAGTGTTATGCCCGCTTGCGATGATTAGATCCGGCGCAAGGCCAAGTATAACCTCGGCATCGGGAAAGAAAAAATCCAGTTCGACAACCCCGGCGGGAACACCGGCGACATTGGCCGAATGAACGTCAATGGCGACAAGTTTGTGCGCAAGGCCAAGGGATGAGATTATTTCCGTGTTTGAAGGGGCCGTAGAAATTATCCTGTTTATCGGCCCGTTTATCGTTACCGTTCTTCCGCTGCGATCAACGACTTCCATGCCGCCGCTTGCCCGGCAGCCCGTGAATAAGGCCAAGGCAAAAAGCCCGGCGGCAAATGCAAAAAACGTTACGCGCATATTAAAACCTCACTCTCATTCCCAGCGTCATGGTAAGACCCGGCATGGGCTGATCCAACATCGTTTCGTAAGACTGGTTCAACAGGTTGCGAAATGAAACAAAACCTGTCAAATTTTCTGTCAATTGCTGGTTTACAGTAAGCCCCAGCAAAAAATACGGATCAAGCGAGACTGTGTTCTCCCTGTTATCGTAACGCTCTCCTTCAAAATGTCCGCTTATGGAAACCGAGCCTGTGCGCCAAAAAAGAGTCAACAGGCCGCCGGCTCTGTGCATGGGGCTGTAAGGGATACGCTGGTTGGAAGCGAAGGTGTAACCGAAGCTCATTAAATGCGTCCTTAAATGCTGATAAGAAACCGACACCGATACCATTGTAAAAGGCCTGCCGCCGGTAAGCGGCATGGTAAAACTTATTCTGTTGTCAAGCCCCATGAACATCGCCTGCCCGACATTTTCCGGCTGCCACACTCCGCCGCCTAAATGAAACCAGTGTATCGAATCGTTCTGCCACTGCGCAAAAACAACGCTTTCCAGCTCCCAAAAACCGCGCCTCCACAATGCGCCTAAATCGCCGCCCCAGCCCTCTTCCGAGCGCAAGTCCGGGTTGCCTATGCCGCCGCCGCCAACCCAGTAAAGGTCTTGAAAGTCCGGGAACTTGAAGGTGCGAAAGTAATTGTTTGTAAGCGTGAGGGAATCGGTAACATGAAAAAGAAAACCGAGCCTTGGAATGAAGGCCGCATCTGTCGCGACAGTGCTTGCAAAGACCGTTTGCACGGAAGGAATCACCATGAACCATCCCCAGGGGGAGTATTCAGCTAACAGACTCACACTGCCGTCGTGCCGGCTGCGGTTTCCAATTTCCGTGGAATCCAGCGTAATAAAATTGTAACTAAGCCCGCTTCGCAGAGTCAAACGCGATCCGTAATACCAGCTCCAGCGGTTGATCGCCATAAGACTGTTCTGGTTGTGCCGGGAAAAAACTTCGTCATGCGCCGTAAAATCCATCCTTGCAAAATTCCATGTAAGGGAAGCCTCTGCCGCAAGGCTGTCGTGAAAGGCGCGGGGGGCTTCAATCATCATGCTTTGCCGGCTGATAAAATCAATCTGGTTTCCGTAGAACATGGAAAAACCCGATGTTGGAAAGTTTCTGTCGGCGTGATAAAAACTTGTAGATGCGATAAACCTTGTAAGGCCGGGAAGCTCCCACACCATAGAGGCGTTTGCGCCGGCATCCCAAACTTCGTTGTTGTCCTTGCGGCGTGGAATGTCTAAAAAATCCCTAAAGATAAAATGGTTCGCCGCACGGTTTGCAAAAAAGTTAGCTGAAAACGAATGTCCGACACCGCCTGCGCTTTCGCCGCCGTAAGCGAGTGAAAGGCTGACGTTTTGAGCGTCCAAAAGGTCTTGCCAGCGCGGGCCTTGCACTTGGTGCTGGCGGTCTCTGTACAGCCCCGGCAATGCGGAAGTGTTTGAAAGCGTAGCCCCGACACGCCAGCCGGGTTCCTGCCTTCTGACAGTGATAATGTTTATGACACCGCCCAAGGCTCCTGAAACATTGAACCTTGCATCTGATCCGCCAAAGATAACTTCTACGCGCTCGACAGAATCAAGACTGATTTGATGTATGTCAAAGCGTCCGTCCATTACGGAGTCCGCCGGCACGCCGTTTATAAGGACGGCCACACGCCTTGAGTCGAAGCCGCGCAAGTTTACGCCGGCCCGGTTGCCGTAGCCGCCGTAACGGACGATGCCCACGTTCAGCGTTTCTTGCAGTAACATAGCAAGGTCGCTGGCGGCGGCGCGTTCTATGTCTTCCCGGTCGATAACGGCCATTTGCTGGGTTGTCTGCACTGTCCCCACGATTGTAATGCCTTCATAGTCTTCAAAGAAAAAGAAATAGTCATCGTCAAAGTAATCGAAGCCGGCATCTTGCGCGTTTGCCGCAAGGGGAACAAAGAGAAGCATTTTGCAAAACAGCAAGGCGAGAAACATTTTTCTACGCTTAAAAAAAGAAAAAGCCATAATTTAATCCGTGTTGCGCAAGGCTGAAAACGAAAAATGCTTTCAGCCTTGCAGGGTAAGTCGTACTAATAGTACGCATCCGCTAAAAAACTAATTCTTACGGTCTCCGGGTAAGTGGTGAAAAACCGGCCGCATACGTCGCCATATTCCCCAGCGTAAACCTGTTTATCGCCGCTGAAAGCGTAGGCTGCTCCGCAGTACCTGCTGTAGTGGCAGCTTGAGCCATTTCCACTGAAACCCCCGGAACTAAATTCCTAAAGTAAACGCCTAAAAACATACCGGATATATCGGCAGCAACTTCGCCCGGTAGTGCCCAGGCAGTTGAACCGGGATCGTGGCGAACAATAATCACGCCTGAGTTAGCTGAAAAACTTACCGCGTGTACGATAAAACCGCGCATAAAAGTATCGTCATCAAAACCGTAATAAGCCCTGTTTGAAGTTACTGTAAAGATTTCAGTACCCCCCTGCGTGACGTTTTCCCACACCCCTATCAATCCTTGGTTGAACTCTATGACAAGCTCATCGTCGCCCGTACTACAGCCGGCGAACAAAAAGGGAGCTAACAACAGGGCGAAAACGCCGCTTGCAAAACGCAGGCGCGGCGAAACGGACGGAAGCGATTTTAACAAAAACATGATACGACTCCTTCCCCGAAAAAGAGACACAGCGTATTTTTAAAACCGCAGGCAGACCCATTGCGAATGATTTTTTTAGGTTTTAAACACAGCTTTCTCACGCTCTTCCTCGAAGCTAAAGAAAAAAATGGCAGACCCGAACAGGGCCTGTGCATACCAAAGTCTCCTGGCTTAAAGGCAATTTTTTTGCCGGCCTTCCCAGTTTCCCAGTGGCCTTTTGCCGGCACAGCTTTGCGCCGCGGCAAAATCTTCCTTATTACAGTTACGGGTTAGCAGGGGAATTCGCGCTTACCGGAGACGGCAAGCGCGGCACCCCACTTCCTTTGACGTATACATTCTAAGTTTACCTGCAAAGCCTGCTTCTTGTCAATAGCTTAAAGCGAATTTTCAGCATTATTTTCACTTTTTTTTCAGAGACTGATAAAACCGCTAGATTCAAACCATGCAAGGGCTTCCCGCAAGTCCTGTGTTTCTGCGGTGTAGGTGATGCCCGGCCTGCGCTCCATAATTGCGGCCAGCGCCGCTTTTATATCGATAAGCCCGTCTGCAGGCGGATTGTGCGCGTCTCTTCCGCGCCAGTTGTTGTGGATATGCACATGACCCAGGACGGGGGCGGCGGTCTGTATCCATTTTGCAAGGGGCAAGTTTGAAAAGGCTCCCCCGGCATGGCCTATGTCAAGGCAAAGCTGAAAGCGCGTGTCCCCGGTTTTTTCGACAATGTCTCTAAGCATATCGGGTTCGCCTTCCATTACGTTTTCTAACAGCAGGGAAAAATCCGGGGGCTTGTCAAACAGAAAATCGCGCCAAAACCGTACGGAGTGTTCTGTAAACCAGCTTTTTGCATACAGGTTTGGGATATAGCCAGAATGCACGACCATTCTGTCAATGTTATAACGGCGGGTCAGAGTGTAAGCTTGCTCCAAACGCTGGCGGGTAAGTTCTGCGATTTTGGGATCAACTGCGGCGGGACACAGTTCGTTGAAGGGCGCGTGGAAAATCCGCCGTTGTATCCCCGCAAGGTTCGAGTGGGTAAGTTCGTCCCAGCGGGGAAAATCCCTGTCCATGTTTGCGGCATAGCTAAACTCGGTAATTTCAATGCCAAGGCCGTGTTTGCGTGCCAGCGCCGCCGCGTCAGTGCCGTAGCTTGACAGGTGCAAGTCGATCGATGTTTCCATGTTCATGCCCGCCCCCCGTTATTCAAAATGGAGTAGACTAAATCCATGTCAAGCGATGTTCTTACTTGCTCTGCCAGTATGTCAAACTGGCTGTCAAAATTACGATCGGGGCTGTAGGGCGAACTGCCGCTGTCGCACAAACTGTCTTCGTCCGGTATGTCAAATGATATGTATGGGATAACGCCGGCCACGGGCAGGCCTGTTATTTTTTCAAGGATACGCGCCCCGTCTGCAAAAAGCGAAACATCGCCCCTAAAACGATTTACGATTGTCGCCTTTATGTGTCTTCTTTCAGTTTCGCCTAACAGGTTGATAGTGCCGTACAGGGCTGCGAAAACGCCGCCCCTGTCAATGTCGGCCGCGAGCAAAACCGGGGCATTGGCAGTCTTGGCAATTCCCATGTTGGCAACATCGTCATGGTTCAAATTCAATTCTGCTGGGCTGCCGGCACCTTCTATAACGATTACGTCATAAAGCCCCGACAAGGCGGTATATGCGCCGGTGATTTCCGGGATAAGCTTTTGTTTAACTTCGCTATAGTTATGCGCATTAAGTTCCGCGTATGGCCGCCCCTTGAGTATGACCTGCGTTGCTTGCTTTTCAAGGGACGGTTTCAGTATTACGGGGTTCATATTTGCGTCAGGCTCAATTCCGGCGGCGCGGGCTTGCAGGATTTGCGAAACGGCTATTTCTTCGCCGGCTTTGCTAAAGGCTGTGTTTGAAGTTATATTCTGCGATTTAAAGGGCGCTACTTTGTAGCCGTCTTGCGAAAAAATTCTGCACAAGGCCATTGCCAGAATTGTTTTCCCCACGCCGGAGGCGGTTCCCTGTATCATTATCGGTTTTGCCACTAAAATTTCCCCCTACAAATTACGCGCTTCTTGCAGTTGCCCGCCGGCGTAGACTAGCGTGTAACCCCGGCCCTGCGCGGGCTGCCATTCATAAAACCCCTTGGTTCCCGGACAAAGGTGTTCCATAAGGCAGGCGATAATGCCGCCATGACACACGACAAGCGCACAGGCGCAATTTGCCAGATTAACCTCGCTTACAATGTTATTGTATCCCGCTATAACGCGTTTTTCAAACTGCTGTTTGCTTTCCCCGCCGGGGCATGGAACTGCGCCGGTTTTGTCGGCGATCCACAAACGGTAATCGCCCCTGTTTTTAAGCTCTTCGTGGCTGTGCATTTCAAAGTCGCCAAAATGGAACTCTGCTATTTCCGGCAATGTTTTTACGCGCACCTTGCCGTAGATAATGTCGATGGTTTGCACGGCTCGAATCAGGTGGCTGGAAAAAAACAGAGCCGGCGACTGCGGGTAAAGGCATGAGTCTTTGAAAGATTCAATCTGCGCGATGCCGGTCGGCGAAAGAGGCAGATCGGTCTGCCCGCAGTACAGGCCTTGTTCGTTTGCACTGGTTTTTCCGTGCCGCATTAGGTGAAGTTCCATTATTTGATTCTCATTGCGATGCCGCAGAATAAACGCACAACCTCGCTTGCATTGCGCGACATTAAGGCCAGCGAGCGTCCTGCGGCTTCCCGCCATGAGCGCATTACCGGGTCGGCAGGTACTACGCCGCAGGAGATGTCGTTGCAGATTACAATCGCGTCCATGTTGGCATCCATAAACTGCTGTACGGAGCCGGCAACATTAAGATCGGCTTTTACAAGCGCGAAAATCCATTTGTCTATTTCATAGATGATTTTTTTGTTTCCCGGCATGGCGGTATCGTCTTCGTTACAGCGATATACGTCATGTTCTGTTAGGCGAAACCTGTCCAGCGCATAGTCGAGCTTCCCTTGGTACACTCCGCCAAATATCAGTATCATAGTGCCTCCTTAAATTACAGCCAGGGCGATAAGCCCGCACAACTCGCCAAGCACTAGCGAGTGCCCGGTCAAATCCCCCGAAACGCCCTTGAACTCTCTGTACGAACAGGCTAACGCGCCGGCAAAACCTGCAATGACGCATAACAGAACCGCCAGCGCGTGAAGGCCGGCGTATAAAAAAGCCGCTGTGCCCGCCGATACCGCCAGCATGATGACAAAAATTTTATGCATTGTTTTTGTGTTTTGCCTTAACATGGCGGCAAAACCGCTTTGGGGCATTATTTTAAGGCAAAACAAAGCGAGCGACGAACAGCATCTTGAGATGACGGCTATGAAGGCCAGCATCGCAAGATTTTTTTCGCCGTCAACAATGGCGTACAGGGCCGCAAATTGCATAATGGCCAGAATGACGAGGGCAATGACAGCAAAGGCGCCGGCGTGCGGGTCTTTAAGAATGCGCAGTTTTTCTTCCAGCGGACGGCGGGACAAAATCGCATCGCTTGTGTCCATGTATCCGTCAAGGTGCAGGAAACCTGTTAGCAGAAAAGGCGACACTGCCACAGCCGCCGCTGTTAAAAACAAGTGCACTCCGCTTAAAACAAGCAGTTCGGCCGCGCCCCACCATATTGCCCCGATCAGTATTCCCGCAAGCGGCAGGCAGGGGAGTACCAGATGCTTGCAGGAATCATCCCAGATGCGAGCCGGCAGGGGGATTGCGCAGAACAGGCCAAGGGACATATAAAAACCTTTAAGGCAGGTTTTGAAAAAGTTCGCCATGCGCCGCGCCGCCTTTGTGATAAATTATGTTTGAATATACGACTTCGATTACAACATCGCATTCTTTTGCAAGCCGCCTGTCGATAGCCGCAAGAGACTGCCTGTATTTTTCTGTCAGCCGGTCGTAGAGTATCGCATCGCTGTAGATAAAATCGGATACAATGACAATGTTTTGAACTTTTTGCAATACGCGCATTAGGCCATCGATTATTTTTTCGCCAGCCTTTTCGTTTGCCGGGGCAGTCGGCGGAAACATTTCATTCGCTAACAGTGCCGTAGTGCTGTCCAACAAAAAAGAGCCGCCGAGGTCGCATTTGTCAAGGATTTCTTCAATGTTTTGCGGCTGTTCCACTGTCGCAAAGCCCCAGCCGCTTCGCTCTTCCCGGTGGCGGGCAATCCTTTCATCATCCTCGCTGTCAACCGGTCTCATGGTAGCGATATAATACAAGGAACTTTTCCCCTGCGCGATGTGCGCACACCGCTTCGCGCACCGCATTGCGCACCGCATTGCGCACCGCATCGCGGCAGTTTGCGCGTAATAGGATTTTCCGTTTTTACAGCCCCCGGAAATAAAAACCTTCAATTTTCTGCACCTTTCCCTGCCGTACCTTTTACCGTAAAATTATCCACGCCTTTTATCTTGGTCAGGTATTCATCCCCGATGGCGGCCTGTTCAAAAGTGCCCATGTTTTGCATAACGGCGCAGGCGGCATCGATTACGGCAAACATGATCGGGCAGCCGCTGCCTTCGCCCAGGCGCATGGCCAAGTTTAGGTGGGGTTCAAGGCCGACCGCCCGTGCCGCATGAGAAAAGCCCTGTTCAAAGGACGCATGGGAGGCAATCATATAATCCTTGACAGCGGGATTCAGTCTGCACGCCGCCAGTGCCGCTACCATAGAAATAAATCCGTCGATTACTGCCGGCACCCGCATATAGGCCGCGCCGATATAAATGCCCGCCATAGCGGCAATGTCAAAACCGCCGACCTTTGCCAACACGTCTACCGGGTCGGCGGGATCGGGTTTGTTGTCGCGTAACGCTTTTTTTATCACATCGATTTTATGCCGATATGCTTCTTCGTTTAGCCCTGCGCCCTTGCCCGCCGACTGTTCAACGGGAAGGCCGGTAAACGCGCTAAGAACGGCCGCCGAGGTTGTGGTGTTGCCTATGCCCATCTCTCCTGCGCCAAGCAGGGTGTAGCCTTGCGCGACAGCTTCTACGGCTGTTTCTATGCCGGCCATGATTGCCTGCCGAGCTTCGTTATGCGTCATGGCCGCGCCGCCGGCTATGTTCCATGTGCCTTTTCTGATTTTTTTGTTTTTTACAAGGGGGTGCGATAGGCCTGAATTCACCCCGACATCGACTATGATCAAGTCTGTGTTGAATTGTTTGGCCAATACGGAGACCCCGGCGATGCCTTTGGCAAAGTTTAGGGTTTGCGCGTGGGTAACGGCTTGCGGGGCGGCCGCAACGCCTTCTTCCACAACGCCGTTGTCTGCGGCCATGATTATCACGCAACGTTTGCCGGCATCGTAAAACTGCCGGCCGCTTATGCCGGCCAGCCTTACGGCAATGTCTTCCAGTCTGCCGAGGCTGCCGGGGGGTTTGGCCAGGCTGTCCAGTCTGAGCTGCGCTTTTTCCATTGCATCGCGGTCGAGTCCTTGGATTTGCGACAGGCACTCACTCAAATTGGAAAACATATCTTTCTGGCCCCCTTCCTCGTTACGGTTACAGATTTCGCTTTAATTCTACCCGCAAAGCCCGGCTTGGTCAAGCGCGAATCTCCCGGCAAACGCATGAATGCTCGAGCCTCTGAATTTACTCCCATTTTAATCACACGGAGGCACAAAGACACTAAGGCACAAAGGGGGGTTAAGGCCTGAGCCTTCCTTTTGCCTCACAATAGAGCATAATAGGGGATAATGTAGGTATGAAGCGAGGTTTTCTAAACTCCACTTTGTGCCGCCGTGTGAGTATATATGGAAGATAAATTCACAGCCGCTCACTTTTCATGAGTTTGCCGTGCAAAAAAACAGAGGCAAGGCGGCGATCGAGGCCGGGAACCTTGCTTTCGAGCTTGCGAAAGGGGAAAAATCGCAAAAAAACTCGCTGGGGAGGCGCCGGTCGCCCGGAAACAAGACAAAGCCCTCAGCCTCTCTGTATTTTCCCCTTCTCTTCCTATCTATCTGCCCGGTTGCAATCCGCCCGTTTTTCGCTTATAATAACCGGTAAGATGAAAAACAGGCAGCTTAACCTAGCCGCGATCTCGCTGGCTTTTTTGGCCCTATTTGCCGCCTTTGGCGCATTTGCATTAATTGCAACCGCCTGCGCCCCCCCCGGCGGGGCAGGCACTCCGGGGGAACTGCGCTTTGGCTTTACCACCGAGCCGTCCACCCTTGACCCCCTAAGCTTGGCCAACACAGCCGACGGCAGACGCATACTCTTCAACGTTTTTGAAGGCCTTGTAACACCGGACACCCAAGGCAGAATGCAGCCGGCACTCGCTTCTTCGTGGACGGTCGAAGAAGAAGGCAGAGTCTTCGACTTTACGATACGAGAAGGCGTGCGCTTCCATGACGGCTCCCTATTAACCGCCGCCGACGTCAAATTCAGCCTAGAAACCGCAAGGGATGTCGGCTTTGTCGGCTTTGACAACATAGAAAGCATCGAAATCCCGCAGGAAAACAGACTGCGCCTCACCCTTGCAAACCCATACCCCGACTTTCTTCCATACTTAACCGTGGGAATCGTCAGAGCCGGCAGCACAGACCGCGAAACCAACGCCGTGGGGACAGGGCCATTTTTCATCGAAAACTACAGAGTCCAGCACTCGCTAGAACTAAGACGCTTCGACGACTACTGGCAGCGACACCTGCCGACCCCCAGAAACATCCCAAACTTAGAGCGCGTAACAATCGTGTTTTTGGCCAACAGCGACGCGCTACTTTTGGGATTATTGGCCGGCAGCATAGACGGAGCAAGCCTAACCGGGGCCTTGGCCAGCCAGCTTAACAGACAAAACTTCGACATCTTTGAAAACCGATCGGCCACAGTCCAGCTTCTCGCGCTGAACAATACCACCCCCCCCCTGGACGACATCCGCGTGCGCCAAGCCATCAACTACAGCATCGACCTTCAAGAAATAATAGACGCGGCCTTTTTCGGCATGGGCGAACCATCCGGCAGCCCCGTAATCCCCGGCCTAGCCGCCTACCACGACCCCGCGCTGACCGACACCTTCCCCTTCAACCCCCAGCGGGCCGCCAGCCTCTTGGCCGAAGCCGGCTTTGGGGAGGGGGGGGGGCGGC
>JGI24700J35501_10930789_pt1 | contig 24096 bp, 21 predicted proteins | sample TergutTh196P1_FD_35501 | JGI IMG/M metagenome (IMG submission 35501)
GGGGGGGGGGGGAGGGCGTATAGCTCCTTATCATATTAAATTTTCGGAAAATATCGCGCCGTTGGTTAAAGATAAAAACGTATTGGAAATCGGTGGAAGTAATTTTCCACGAGAGGTTTTATTCGAGATACTGAAAGCAAAGAAATGGATTTGCGTTGATTATTTGGAAAACTGGGCAAAAGACCGGGAGGCTTCAACGATGGGTCTGAACGAACTTTTGAATAGTGCTGGCAAAACGAGCGATTTTGCTGTTTTCTCGTTGTCAGAAGCCGCTAATAACCTTGGTGAGCACGATTATATAAAATTTCACGGAGATGCCACATATATCCCTGAAAATTTTTATGAAAAATTTGATGTCGTTGTTTCTATCAATGCTTTTGAACATATCTTGACGCTTTCGCAGGTGATAGAAAAAATATTTGATTGCCTTAAAAAAGGCGGAAAGTTTTACACAAGTTTCGCTCCCATTTGGTCTTGTGCAGAAGGGCATCATTATGCAGGCGGGGAATATAAAGGGGTCTTAAAAGGATACGACATTTCGTTCAACAATATTGAAAAAGACGGAGTACCGTCCTTTATCCATTTGCTAAAAGATGAAAATGAAATGAGGGAATATTTTTCAGATAAAGATTTGCCTTTTGGTCAAACGCAAGTTGAGTGTCTGTGTAAATGGTCGTACCATACAAACGAGATAAACCGTTTATTTTTTGAGGATTATGTAGAAATTATGGAGAAGTCGCAATTCAAGAACTATAAAATCATTCCGTTTTACGGACGGAAACCAGACGATGAAACTTTTGAAAAACTTTGTAAAAAGCATCCTAAATATAAACGTTTTGATGTATACGGAGTTGAAATTCTTGCAAAAAAATAAAAGGGAGAAAAAGCTTAACGAAAAAAAATGAACACGCCGTTTTTTTCAATAATAATCCCAGTATACAAAGTCGAAAAGTATTTGGATGAATGCTTACAAAGTGTACTGGTGCAGTCATATACTGATTACGAATGTATTTTGGTAAATGACGGTTCGCCTGACAACTGCCCTGCAATGTGCGATGAATACGTAAAAAAACATGGACAAATAAAGGTAATCCACAAAGAAAACGGCGGCTTGAGCGATGCAAGAAATGCTGGCATTTTACAGGCAAATGGTAAATACATTGTTTTGTTGGACAGCGATGATAAATTGGCAGATGACGAAACACTTCAAAATTTATCTGATGTTATTCAAGAACACAAAACGGATGTAATTTTAAACGTAAACTGGTTTGAGTTTACTGATAACGGAAGCAGAACTTTAAAAAACAGTTTCGATAAAGATATTAATAGCGGTTCTCCAAAAGAAATTACAATCGCGTTTGAAAAAGCGGCCTTATATGGCACAGCTTGGCTTTTTGTACCAAGCAGGGAACATATAATAAATAATAATTTATTTTTTAAAAAGGGATTGTTGCATGAAGACGAACACTGGATGCCAAGACTTCTGTTTACAACAAAGCAAATCGCAGTAAATCATTCACTGTTTTATGCTTACAGAGTTGGCCGAGAAGGCTCTATTATGATGAGCCTTACACCCAAAAGGCTATTTAGCTTACTTAAAATAGTGGATGATTTGCTTGAATGGTCAAAAGATGAAGAAACTTATACAAAAGAAGGGTGCTATTATATGCAGCAAAAAGCGATGGTGTTATTAGGCGTAAGTTTTGGTTATAGTGACAAAATAAAAGATCAAGACGAAACCGTTTATCCCGCTCTTTGCAAAGAAATGTCTAAAAGTTTAGTCAACATACTTAAAATTGCAATTGAGCTAATAGAGCGTTCAAAAGACGAAAAAACTTATACAGAAGCAGATTGCGATTATATGCAGCAAAAAGCGATAGCGTTATTAAATGGAAGTTTTAACCATAGCGATAAAATAAAACAGCAAGAACAAGCTATTTACAGCAGTCTTTACAGGGAGATGTCGAAAGGGTTATTCAGCATATTAGAAATTGTAGGTGATTTAGCAGAGCGAGAAAAAGATATAAAAAATCTAAAAAAAAGAGCAATGGCGTTATGGGAAACCGTTTTTCATTATAGCGATAAAATAAAGCAGCAAGACGAAGCTGTTTATAGTGCTCTTTGTCAAGAAATGTATAAAAAATTGAAAACATTATCAGAAGTTGCAAAGAGTAAAAAACACAAAAGTATATTTATTATTGGTGTTGAAAACACTAAATTGCTATTGAGATTTCAACTTGAATTAAAGCGATTTTTAAAACTTGCTAAAAATAATGATAAAAATACCTAAAATGCTGTATCGACAGTGTTTTAGGGCAAACTTTTATCATTTTGAATGTATTTTAATTAATAACAGCTCGTCGGACAATAGCCATGAAATTTGCGATGAATACGTTAAAAACAATAAGAGAATAAAAGTAATCCATCAGAAGAACAGCGGGATATTTATTCTGCGAGAAATGCCGGCTTAGAAATTGTACAAGGTGAATGGATCGCATTTATTGACAGCGGCGATTGTGTTAATCAAAATTACGCTGAGCTTATGTATAATATGCGATAAAAAGCAGGTGCGACCTGTCGATTTGCGGTGTACAATTAGTTGACGAAAAGGATAATCGTATCACTAAATTTGAGCAGTTTCTCATGGTGTTTTTTAATAAAATATCTGCAAAAAAACTTCTTCAAACACAAGTATTTTACTACTTCAATTTGAAAGAGAAGTGCCGAAGAGCTTGTGGAAGCGTTCAGCCGGTTGCTGTGCTGTCGGGCATCTCACACAACAACTTTGCTCAGGCCGCCCGGCAGGCTATAAAATGCAAGGGTTAGGAAGATGATGACGCAGGAATGGAAATGGCTCGGCGTAGTGCTATCAAGAAGTGCAGCCGGCGCCCCCAATTTACGCGGAGCTGGTTGTCAGGGCGTTGGAAAAAAAGGTACGGGGGATACGCTGCGCCACGCTGCCTGAGAGGCGGCCAAACAGCGAGATATGGCCGACCAGTTACAGAGAGCACTTTTACACCAAGGTGACGAAGCGATGTCTCATCTTCTGATACAGGCCTTTATAAACCGGAGGACGAACGGTGGTTGGCAGGTCGCGCGTGAAATGGTGCTGAGGACAAGGCAGTTAGAGAAAAGCGTATCGGAAGAGCGGAAACAGTTGTCTCTGACTACATGGATAAAGTGGGAGCCCCAACGGGCTGACTAGCTTTGTTCGAGTGAGACCCGTAGAAAAGTTTGGGTGAAAAAAATTACATGGAAGGCAGAAACCCCTAATGGGAAAAAGTCGTAGTGGTCGGATACTGTTTTTTCTGGTAACGTATGAACAGTACACGCTCTAATTAGCTATTGGCAACAAGCTGAAATTTAAAATCTTTGTGCAAATTTGAAACATAAAGATGGATTTTTAGCACTATTTGAACGATCTAATCTTACGGAGATTTATGATGAACATTATTGTAAAAAAAATAATAAAGGCGTTTTTGCCTTATGGCATATTGTGGCTATATAGAAAAGTAAAAATTGGAAGGCAAGAAGCAACAGCCTACGCACCAATTCCATATAGGCCGTTTTCGCGAATATTTGATAAAAAATTTGTGGTTCTGTATGCTGGAGATATACCAGATATGGTTGAATATAAAAAATATGATATGTTGGGATTGTCGTTAACGAACTCTGATGAAAGACACATACGCCACAATATATTACATAGACATGATTTACCGGATAATTCTGTTGATATTTATCAAGCAGAAGATGTACTTGAGCATATTAACTATGATTCTTTGAAATTTGTTATAAAGGAAATTTTTAGGTTATTAAAGCCAGGCGGCTTTTTTCGTATATCTGGGCCAGATTATAACAACCCTGAATTCCTAAAAGATAAATATATTTTAAGGAATAAAAGTGGAACCCCTTTATTTGATCCTGGAGGCGGCGGGAATTATGAACTTGAAACTGGAAAAGTTATAAACGGAGGTCATGTTTGGTTTCCTGACTATAAAACTATGAGCAAATTATTGGAAACAGTTGAATGGTCTTCGATAGATATTTTGCAATATTGGAATGAAGATAACAAATTATTTAGTAAGGAGATTGATTATAGTCAATGTTATTTCCACCGTAAACAATCTATGGTTATAGATTGTTAAAAATAAAAAACTCCGCTATCACAACCCATAAAAAGCGTGCAGATTTATGTTTCTATAAAAGATACAATTACTCGATAAAACTTAAGATATATCGCGGAACAAAAACATATCGAAAAGGCAGGAACTGTTGTCTGAATGCAGGGATAAAGTTGGTGGGACGAGTGGCTGGATGAGTTTGTTCGACCGGAGCGTGGGCAAAACCTTGAACGAAAAGATTTACATGAGGGAAGAAAGCCAGAACGGGAAGCAGATAGTCGTAGTTGGTTGCTGAGTTAAAAAAATGCCTTTTTTTTCAATAATAATTCCAATATACAAAATTGAAAAGTATTTAGATGAATGCCTTCAAAGCGTATTAATGCAAACATATACTGACTACGAGTGCATTTTGGTAAATGACGGTTCCCCCGACAATTGTCCTGCAATGTGCGATGAATACGCAAAAAAAAATGAGCGAATAAAAGTAATCCACAAAGAAAATAGCGGGCCAAGCGATGCAAGAAATACAGGAATTTTACAAGCAAACAGTAAATATATTGTTTGCTTGGACGGCGATGATAAACTTACAGATGATAAAAGCCTTATAAATTTATTAAATGTGATTCAAGAGCACAAAACGGATGTAATTGTAAATGTAAATCTTATTTATTTTACAGACAGCGGAGAAAAAAGTTTAATAAATAATTATGACAAAAACATTAATATCGGCTCAGCAAAAAAAATTGCTGACACCATTCAAGAAGTAGGAATTGGTGCAGGATGTTTTTTTGTAGTAAACAGAGAATATTTAATAAAAAACAATTTGTTTTTTAAAAAAGGAGCGTTTCACGAAGACGTGCATTGGGTCCCCAGGCTGTTGTTTAGAACAAAACAAATTGCGGTAAATCATTCGCCGTTTTATTCCTACAGATTTGGGCGTGAGGGTTCTACTATGACAACCCTAAGGCCCCAAAGACTCTTTAACTTGCTTGAAATCGTGGATGATATGCTTGAATGGTCAAAAGATGAAAAAACTTATACAAAAGAAGGTTGCGATTATATATTGAAAGACGCGATGCGGCAATGGGAATACTGTTTTCATCTTAGCGATGAGATAAAGCAACAAGATCAAGCTATTTATTACGCTCTTTGCAAAAAGATGTCGGAAAGACTGATTAGTCTATTTGAAACTGTGAGTGAACTGGTTGAGCAGTCAAAAGATGAAAAAAGCTATATAAAAAAAGATTGTGATTCTGTACTAGAAAGAAAGAGAGTTCTATTGAAGGTGATGTTTTATCGTAGTGGTGAAATAAAACAGTATGACCAAGAGGTTTACCTAAGTTTTTGTAAAGAAATGCCAAAAGGGTTGCTTAGTCTGCTTGAATTTGCGGGAGAGGTGCTCGATCAGTTAAAAAGTGAAAAAAACTACACGAAAAAAGACTGCGAATATAAAACGAAAAAAGCTATAAAACTATGGAAAGAGTTTTTTTATTTTAGCAGTGAAATAAAAAAACATGATCGCAACGTTTATTGCAGCCTTTGTAAAGAAATGTCGAAAGGATTGTTTAGTCTGCTTGAAATTGTGGGTGAGTTGACCGGACAGTCAAAAGATGGGGAAAATTATGCAAAAGAAGACTGCGATTATATGCTGAAAAAAGCGATGGAGTTATGGGAAGAATGTTTTTATCTCAGTTCTGAAATAAAACAGCAAGATCAAGAGATTTATCGCACTCTTTGTAAAGAAATGTCGAAAAAGTTGAAAACCTTATCCAAAGTTGCAGATAAAAAATGGCACAAAAGTGTAACTATTATTGGTATTGAAAATACTAGATTATTATTAAAATTAAAAGCTATGCTAAAACGCTAATCTTTGGTGATGGTTTGTTTATTATACCTTGTAAGTGTTACTCAAATAAAGGAAAACAAAATGTTCAATGTTCCGATTTTAATGATCGTTTTTAAAAGATTAGAAGCGACAAAGCGAGTTTTTGAAACAATAAAACAGCTTCAGCCTAAAAAATTATATATATCTGCTGACGGAGCAAGGTTTGAGGTTAATGGTGAAAAAGAAAAATGCGAAGAAGTGAGAGAATATATTTTGAGTAGCATAGACTGGGATTGCGAGGTCAAAACACTTTTTCAAAAAGAAAATTTAGGCTGTGGCATTGCCCCCAGCAGTGCGATGAACTGGTTATTTGAGAACGAAGAAATGGGGATAATACTTGAAGATGACACTGTTCCCAATATGGATTTTTTTCGTTTCTGCAAAGAAATGTTGATAAAATACAAAGAAGACGAACGCTTTGGAATGATCGGGGGGCATAATGCAATAGATAAAGAAAATTGTTCCGACACATATTATTTTTCAAAATATGTCCAAACTTGGGGTTGGGCCACTTGGCGAAGGGCTTGGAATGGTTATGATTACGGTATTTCTTTGTGGAATAAATTGAAAAACACGAATTTTATTTACTCGATATTCCCAGAAAAATATATAGCAGATAATTATAAACACATTTTTGATCAAATGCTTGATTGTCCTAAGGATATTTGGGATTATCAGTGGCTATTTCATAATTTAGTGAATGACAGAAAAACTATAATGCCTTGTTGTAATCTTGTATCTAATATAGGTTTTTCTAGTGATGCTACGCATACATTTGATGAAAATAGCCCTGTATCAAATTTGCCTCATGGTAAATTATCTTTTCCGCTAAAACATCCAATTTCTTTTATTGCGGATAACGCGAAAGATCGAGCGTTTTTGGATTTACAGATAACAAAACCAAAACAAAAATCGATTTTTTACAGGGCGATAAGAAAATGTTACAGAATAGCTAAAAAAATAGCTGGGGTAAAATAAAAGCATAAAAATGAAAATTATGATTATAAGCATAAACGATATATCTGGCGGGGCAGCACGAGCAGCATTTAGGTTGCACGAGTCGTTGTTGCAAAGTAGTATTGATTCGCAAATGCTTGTGATGGATAAAAAAAGCGATATAGATTCTGTTGTTACCCCGTATGGTTCAAAAAATATTTTGAATAAAATTTATCATAAAACATTAAGAATATTTTATACAGCTTACGAACAACTGCTTTTAAAAAAATACAAGCAGTTGAAAAATAGCCAATGGGGGCCATTTTTACCTGCAATAATAAAAAATCCAAGATTAGTAAAAGGAATAAATAAAATGAAGCCTGATATTGTTCATTTGCATTGGATTTATGCAGGAATGCTATCTATTGAAGATATAGCAAAAATTAAAATGCCTATAATTTGGTCTCTTCACGATCAGTGGGCTTTTACTGGTGGGTGCTGTTATGTTGCAAATGAACAAGTCACATTAAATAGTGATTTCAATACAATGTGTGAAAAATATACAACCCAGTGTGGGAAATGCCCTTTTTTGAACAGCAACAAAACAAAAGACTTGAGTCATAGCGTTTTAAAAAGAAAGGAAAAAATATTTACAAAAACATCCAGTATTACAATAATTGGATTAAGCCAATGGCTGGCGGATTGTGCAAAAAAAAGCGTGGTGTTTGCAAATCGAAACATTGTTTGTTTGCCCAACCCGATAAATACGAATATTTTTAAACCGATTGACAAATTTCATTCTCGTATATTGTGGAATTTGCCACAATATAAAAAATTGATATTGTTTGGGGCAATATTTGCAACATCGATACCGCACAAAGGTTATGATCTTTTACTAGAAGCATTGAGCAAAGTTTCGAGTGAAAATATTGAGCTTGTAGTTTTTGGCGCAAGTAAACCGAAAAATTCACTGGCTTTTCCTTTTAAAGTCAATTACTTAGGAAATTTGCATGATGATGTTAGTCTAATTTCGTTATATAATGCTTGTGATGTAATGCTTGTTCCAAGTAGAAGAGAAAATTTGTCCAATACAATAATGGAATCATTAGCTTGTGCAAATCCTGTAGTTGCTTTTGATATTGGCGGAAATTCTGATATGATAGAACATAAAAAAAATGGTTATCTTGCTCAAGCGTTTGATACATTTGATTTTGCAAAAGGTATTGACTGGGTGCTTAATAATGAAAATTATGATGAGCTATGTAAAAACGCACGGGATAAAGTTGTTCGAGAATTTGATTACGCGGTTGTGGCGAAAAAATATATTAACCTATATGAAAAAATACTGAAGTGATTTTTAAGTCAATAGATTTTCTTTAATTTTTTCCGTTTTCGCTTACTGAGAAAATGTGAGTTATGCATTATAATTTGGATAATCTGTTATAAACCCTTTAAAGGGCAGGGCAGAAAGCGTTTATAAAAAAAACTGGGGGATTTATGTTGGAAAAAGTAAAAAAAATAATAAAAGGCCTCACACCTTATGGGATAGTAAGGCTTTATCAGATGAGAAAAAGTGGAAGGACTGACTTGGAAAAAATCTTGAAGAATTTGCAGGGAAAAATGTGCGTAGTGGAGGGGGAGGGGATAAATTCAATTATTGATGTTGGAGCGTCAGATGGAAGATGGTCATTGGAGGTAATGGAAATATTCCCTGTCGCAAGGTATTTTCTAATTGAAGCAAATCATTATCATAAAGATAATTTAGATAAATTTGTTAACAAACATAAAAACACAGAATATATAATGGCAGCCGCCGGTGATAGAGTGGGTAATGTTTATTTTGACGATAGTGATCCTTTTGGAGGAATAGCAATGGATGAAAAAATAAATGCAGATTTGATTCAAATCCAAGAAACAACAATAGATTATTGTGTAAAAGATAAAAAATTGAAAGGTCCATTTTTAATAAAACTTGATGTGCATGGATTTGAAGTTCCCATTATAAAAGGAGCACTTGAAACACTAAAAGAAACGGAAATAATTGTTATGGAAGCCTATAACTTTCAAATTGCAAAAGATAGTCTGTTGTTTCACGAAATGTGTGAATACATGAAAGAAAAAGGGTTTCGAGTTGCTGGGATAATAGATGTATCATATCGGCCAAAAGATTATGCTCTTTGGCAAATGGATTTAATATTTGTAAAAAGCACAAGAGAGGAGTTTCTAGACAACACATATCGCTGCTTGAAAACAAATCAGATTATTAAATAAAATCTATTGTTTTTGCAATTAAGAGGATTCATTTGAAAAGTAAAAAATCAGTAGTGTCAATAGTAACACCCTGTTACAATTCAGAAAAATACATTTGCATGACAGTAGAATCGGTTTTGAATCAAACTGCTTTCAAAAATGGTAAAGCTGTACTTGATTATATTATTGTTGACGGGGGTTCTACAGATAAAACATTAGAAATTATTAAAGATACAATAAATAACCATGAATTTAAAAATTGTGTGAAAATTATTTCGGAGCCAGATAACGGAATGTATGATGCGTTGTCTAAAGGAATGAATTACGCGCAAGGAGATGTGTTCTCATATATAAATTCTGATGATTATTATAGCATCACAGCAATAGAAGTTGTCTTAAGCATAATGGAAAAATATCCTGTGAAATGGTTAACAGGATGGGAATTGCATTATAATAAATATGGACATATAACATCAATAATAAATCCATATTTTTTTAGAAAAGATTTTATAGCCAAAGGAGTATACGGAGCTGAACTTCCGTTTATCCAACAGGAATCAACATTTTGGCGCAGAGAATTGAATGATAGTATTAATTTCGATAAACTACGAAACCTAAAATATGCTGGAGATTATTATATATGGACAGAATTCTCAAAAAGAGAGCCCCTGTATATCGTTGAAACATATCTTGGAGGGTTTAGACATCGTGGAGGGCAATTGTCAAAACAAATGGGAAAGTATAATGAAGAAAAACAAAGGTTGATACAAGGAAAATTAAATGTTCTTGACAAAATGCTAATAAAAAAAGATAAAATACTCTGGAATAAAAATAAAATGCATAGTGCCTTTTATTGCGTAAGGAATGAATCTGGCGAGTATGCGCACTTTGTTTATGATGGCAACAACGAAGAATGGATGCCGTTCAAAATTGATTTTACTCAAAAAAATATAATAAAAAAAATTCTTTTATTTATGTGGCTGAAATTTTTCGGTAATTAAATAGGCGCACGTATGAAAAGACGTCAATGTACAAATTATCCATAATAACTATCAATAAAAATAACCGCAAAGGACTAGAAAAAACCTGCCTAAGCGTTGTTAGTCAAACATATAAAAGTTTTGAATGGATAATTATAGACGGAGCATCTGAAGACGGTAGCGTTAATATAATCCAAGAGCATATTGCCAAAGTAAATTATTGGGTGTCAGAGCCGGATTCTGGTGTTTACAATGCTATGAATAAAGGCATAAAAAGAGCTAATGGCGAATATTTGTTGTTTTTAAACAGTGGCGACTTTCTTTTGCATCCTTGGACTTTGCAGGAGTTTATTGCAGAGATAGCCGTTTGCGAATATGCTGATGTTTATTTTTGCGATGGCCTTGGCAGTGATTATTCACTAATTAAATCGCCCTCCAAAATCACCTTTGACTTTTTGCTCAATAAAACGATAAATCATCAAAACAGTTATACTAGTCGAAAATTGTTTGACAACGAATTATATGATGAGAATTATCACATTGTTTCAGATTGGTTGTTTTTTATCGTCAATCTTATAAAACGAAACATTGTTTTTTATCGCCTAGAAGTGAAAACTTCTGTATATAGCCTTGGCGGCATTAGCTCGACACAGCAAGAGAAATTTCTTGCTGAAAGAAAACACGCTTTAACTGCACTGTATCAGGCGGGTTATATCAGCAACGCACAGTGGAAAAAAGCTGTTTCCAAAATAGAATATGAGCTGGCTTCGCTGAAAAAAAGCGGCATAAAATTTATTTTGTTATTGCTTTATAAAATAGCGAAACATTTGTTGCCACTTGGGGTTTATAAGTTGTTGAAAAGGCTAAAAAAACAAACTTGATCTCGCAAAGGAAAAATCAGGCATGAAAAAAGCGTTAATTTCTGGCATAACAGGGCAAGATGGGGCATATCTTGCGGAATTTCTTTTGGAAAAAGGTTACGAAGTTCACGGTATCAAACGCCGTTCTTCGAGTTTTAATACACAGCGCATTGATCATTTGTATCAAAGCCCGCACGCAAAAAACCGCAGGTTTATCCTGCACTACGGCGACTTAACCGACACGTCAAACCTAATCCGTATTATCCAATCTGTAAAGCCGGATGAGATTTATAACCTTGGGGCGCAAAGCCATGTACAGGTTTCTTTCGAAGTTCCAGAATACACAGTGGACAGCGACGGTGTTGGGGCGTTGCGTATTTTGGAAGCAGTCCGTATACTTGGCATGGAAAAACAAGTTCGGTTTTACCAAGCATCGACATCGGAGTTGTTTGGCAAAGTGCAGGAAATTCCGCAAAAAGAGACAACGCCGTTTTATCCGCGCAGCCCTTATGCCGCAGCAAAATTATACGCATACTGGATCACTGTAAACTACCGGGAAAGTTATGGAATGTATGCGTGTAACGGAATTCTTTTTAACCACGAAAGCCCCATTCGCGGGGAAACCTTTGTAACGCGCAAAGTAACTCGTGCAGTAGCGCAAATCAAACTAGGCTTACAGGAAAAACTTTTTATGGGCAACATCGATGCCAAGCGAGATTGGGGGTTTGCAGGCGACTATGTGGAATCAATGTGGCTTATGTTGCAACAAGACACACCGGATGATTATGTCGTTGCAACTGGGGTAACAACTACGGTGCGCGAATTTATAAACATGGCATTTAACGAAGTCGGTATTTCCATAAAATGGGAAGGAGCGGGCGTTAATGAAAAAGGGATCGACATGGCAACCGGGAAAGTGTTAGTAGAAATCGATCCGGAGTACTTTCGCCCGGCGGAAGTTGACATACTTATTGGCGATCCGACCAAGGCTAAAATAAAACTGGGCTGGGAACCAAAAGTGCAGTTGCCAGAACTTGTAAAAATGATGATAAAAAACGACCTTGAACTTGCCCAGCGCGAACTCCACTTAAAAAAAGGCGGATACAAAACAGGGGAATGTCATGAATAAAAATGCAAAAATTTATGTTGCAGGACATACCGGCTTGGTTGGTAGCGCAATAGAGCGTAAGCTCAAGACGGCCGGTTATACCAACTTGTTAGTCAAAACCTCCAAAGAATTGAATTTAATTGACCAAACGGCTGTTGGTAATTTTTTTGAACGCGAAAAACCTGAATATGTTTTTCTTGCCGCCGCCAAAGTTGGTGGCATTGGTGCGAATTCTACCTATCCTGCCGATTTTATTTTTCAAAACACGATGATCGGTTTTAATGTCGTTCATGCGGCATATCAAAACGGTGTAAAAAAACTTATCAATCTTGGCTCGTCTTGCATTTATCCCAAACTTGCCCCTCAACCAATGAAAGAAGAATATCTTTTAACAAATTTGCTGGAGCCAACAAACGAGGCTTATGCGATTGCCAAGATCAGCGTAATAAAACTTTGTACTTATTACAATCGGCAATACGGAACCAATTACCTTTCGGCAATGCCAACAAACCTGTACGGCCCCGGCGATAACTATGACATTGCCGGTTCCCATGTGTTGCCGGCACTTATTCGCAAGTTTCACGAGGCAAAAGTTTCCGGCGCAGATAAAGTAAGTCTTTGGGGAGACGGTTCACCCCGGCGGGAATTTTTGTTCAGCAGCGATTTGGCAGACGCGCTAATTATGCTCATGGAAAAATGCGATGCAAAAGATTTAACGAACCCCGCTGGAGATTTTGTCAATATTGGCAGTGGCAAAGATTTAACAATTATGGAGCTTGCAAATAAAATTAGAACTATTGTGTATTCAGATACCCCGGATCGCAACTGCCAAATTGAATGGGACAGCTCCAAACCAAACGGCACTCCGCAAAAGTTGTTGGATATTTCGCGCATTGCCGCCTTGGGCTTTTCCCCTAAAATTGAATTATCCCAAGGAATGGAATTGGCTTACAAAGATTTCAAGACTCGCTAACATAAGAATTTTATTTTCAAAATAAAATATTGGCACAATGGTGGAGATGCTCAGAAGTCATAGCTTTCTGCAAAAAGGCTATAAAATGTTTGATTAGATTACTTGGCAAAAATATAAAAATAAAATGACAAGACAACACAACACAATTTTACTATTCTGCTTAAAATGTTTACGTAAAATTAAAAAAATAATCTTTAGAAAAAAAACTAATACAAGTGAATCTACGAGTACAGAATATACTATTGCTGTACAAAAATCGTCTGATTTAATATCAGACTATATACAAAATGATAAACCATGTATGATTGCCCGTTTTGGATCGGTTGAGTTGAGCTGTGTTGCAAACTATCTAAAATTATCAGACATGAATTTTAGAAATGCCATTCGCTACATGAAAGAAGAAGATGTTTGCTTTGAGTGGGATGAATGTGTACGCGATACTATGAGGAAGAATGCAGGTTTTTTTCCAGAAAATAATGAAAACTTAGTTTTATTCGCTCAATTGATGTTGGACTGTATTCCAGATTTAGATATACTTGGCTCGTGGCTATATGACGAAAAATTCGTTAAAGAAAAATTTGAAAATGCAAAAACTGTTGAACTTGCTAGTCTTGAGCCATATTATCATGAAAAGCCGTGGACTCGGGGGCTAGAAGGAAAAAGAGTACTGGTTATCCACCCGTTCGCAGAAACAATAAAACAGCAGTATATGAAAAGAGAGAATTTATTCAAAAACAAAGATGTACTGCCTGAATTTACGTTAGAAACAATAAAAGCGGTTCAATCAGTAGCTTATACTGAATGTGGATTTAACAACTGGTTTGATGCGCTTGATTCAATGAAAGCGCAAATATTAAAAAAAGAATATGATGTTGCGATAATAGGTTGCGGTGCATATGGTTTCCCTTTAGCTTCGTTTGTAAAACGGCAAAATAAAAAAGCTGTCCATTTGGGGGGTGCTACACAAGTTTTATTTGGGATAAAAGGTGGCAGATGGGATGCTCATGAATTTATTTCAAAATTATACAACGAGTATTGGGTAAGACCAAATGAAGAAGATACCCCGAAAAATGCCAAAATGGTTGAAGGCGGTTGTTACTGGTAGAAAATGCTGAAGAATCAATCTTCGCGTAACGAACTGTTAAGTTCCTTGCTTGCGCGTTGCCGCATGAACTTTGACGCACCGGGAAGCAATCGAATTTTTATCATGGACAAGCGCGGCGAAGGTGTTCCGATAATAATTTCCGAAAGCCTTGAACTGTCGGGGAAAAAACCTCACTATGAACTTATCGACGATGTCGAACTGCGTTTGACAATTTTTGCAGCTTTCGCTGGCTAAAGCACTCGCTCTAGCCGGCCATTGCGATAACTTTGAAAACCTGCTATAATCTTATAAAGAAGGATTCAACGTCAAAAGAACGAGGTAGTGCATGAAAATCAAGCCCTTATTGTTTGCGTTTTTTATCGCCGCAGTTTTTGCCTTTAGCGGTTGCGCCGTAACTCCGCAAGCCGCGGAAAACGGGCAAGCCGCCGGGCAAATTGCCACCGTGCATAACTCCCGAGACAGCTTGGACTGGTGGGGCCTTTATCAAGGGGTCGCGCCGGCGGCTTCGGGCATGGGGATACAAAAGCAATTGATGATCCAGTACGACGGCTTTTTTGTACTAACCTTCGAGCACCTGTTCGGCGATATGCCCGTCCCCGAAATTGGCCGCAGTTTTACATGGAGCGATCGCTTCCAGCGGGTAATCGGCACAATCGAGTGGAATGAGGCCGGGAGCATTATAAGGCTTGCCGGCCTGCCGCCGGAGATGCCCCCCTATTACTTGGTCGGCGAAGGCGTGCTTGTCCAGTTGGATATGCAAGGCAACCCCGTGGAAGGGGACTTCGCCGGGCGCAACATCTTAACCAGAGTTCGCCTTCCGCTTCACGAAGAAATGAACTTGTAAAAAAGTTGCTTTCATGATAACATTATAGAAGATACCGACAAAGGAGAAATTATGGACTACATAAAAATCGAAAATCAAGATGCGGTCTCGATAATTACGATAGACAGGCCGGATGCGCTTAACGCGTTGAACAAAAAAGCGCTTAGCGAGTTAAAAGAAGCGATTGACGGCATTGACACAAACGCCACACGCTGCGTAATCATAACAGGTGCAGGAAACAAGGCCTTTGTTGCCGGTGCCGACATCGGTGAAATGCGGGACATGGACAAAACCGAAAGCCAGGAATTCGCTTTGCTGGGGTCTGGCGTGTTCAGCGACTTGGAAAACCTGCCCATTCCCGTTATTGCCGCCGTGAACGGCTTCGCCCTGGGCGGCGGTTGCGAACTTGCGCTTGCCTGCGACTTTCGCATAGCTTCCGAAAACGCCGTGTTCGGCCAGCCGGAAGTTTCCTTGGGCATTATCGCCGGGTTCGGCGGAACCGTGCGGCTTTGGCGGCTGGTGGGGGAGGGGCGCGCCAAGCAGCTTCTTTTTACTGGCGCTAAAATAAAAGCGCAAGAGGCTCTGGAAATAGGCCTTGTCAACCAAGTCGTACCGTCAAGCGAACTTATCGAAAAAGCAATGGAGATAGCAAAGCTGATAGCAGCTAACGCCCCGCTTGCAGTGCAAGTAACAAAAGCTTCGATCAACAACAGCCGCTTTAAGAAAATAGAAGATGCTTTGGAAATGGAGGCGTATTTCTTTTCTACCTGTTTTGAAAGCGAAGACCAAAGGGAAGGCATGACGGCCATGCTGGAAAAACGAAAAGCCGCGCCGTTCAAGGGCTGTTAGGGGGAAATATGAAAGTAGGAGTCATTGGAGCCGGCGTTATGGGCTGTGGCATCGCGCAGGCTTTTGCCGCCACAAACGGGTACACCGTGATTTTGTGCGATGTAAGCGAGCAACTTGCCGCTGGCGGCAAAAAGAAAATTTTGGACGGGCTTGAAAAGCTTGTGGCAAAAGAAAAGATGACAAAAGATGCGGCGGATAAAATTGTCTCGAATATAACGCCGGGTGTTAAAGAGGCACTTGCCGATTGCGATCTAATAGTGGAAGCCGCCGTTGAGCGCATGGATATAAAAAAAGAGCTTTTTGAAAACCTTTGCACAATCTGCAAAAAAGATGCGATCTTTGCAACTAACACATCGTCGCTTTCCGTAACGGAACTAAGCGCGGCGATTGGCCGCCCCGTTATCGGTATGCACTTTTTCAACCCTGCGCCTGTTATGAAACTTGTGGAGATTGTTGTAGGGCTGGATACCCCGGCCGCTCTCGTGGAAAAAGCACGCGAAATTACACTTGCCATTGGTAAAACGCCGGTAGAAGTAAAAGATGATGCAGGCTTTATCGTAAACAGAATTCTTATTCCCATGATAAACGAAGCGATAGGCGTTTACGCAGACGGTACGGCTTCGGCGGCGGACATTGACGAGGCAATGAAACTCGGTGCAAGCCACCCAATGGGGCCTTTGGCGTTAGGCGATCTTGTCGGGCTGGATGTTTGCCTTGCAATTATGGAAGTTTTGCAAAGCCAAACCGGAGACCCGAAATACCGGCCGCATCCGCTGTTACGCAAAATGGTTTGCGGCGGACATCTTGGCCGCAAAAGCGGACAAGGTTTCCATAAATACGGCTGATTCCAAAGGGGCAAAAAATGGGGTTGGATTTAAGTTTTTGGAAGTACAAAGAAGGCACATACTTGAACAACCAAAGTACCTATGAAAAGTGCTCCAATGGAGAAAATGTTGAAGGCTTGGAAAACCTGCCGGTTGAAAGCATAATTTCTGATGTAAAAAAAGAATTTCCAAACTGGAAGATTTTGGCTGGCGATAAAAATTTTGAAAGCCCCGGAAACAAAGGCGCATTTGAAATTTTTGCCAGCCCTCAGTTTGTTAGATTTGACTGTTATGGGATGGGGCAAGATGATCTAAACAGAATTATTGACATAATGCTGGAATATGATTGTCCTTTGTACGACTCGCAAATTTCGGAAAGATTTGACGGACGATAAAAGGGGGAGCAGATGGGTTTTAACAAAGCGAATACGATACGCAACATAGGTTTTATCTCGACAAGATTCAAAGGCAATGACGGCGTGTCCCTTGAAACATTAAAATGGTGCAAGGTGCTGGAACGCATGGGCTATAAGTGTTTCTTTTTTGCCGGGCTTTCAGATTGGGACCCGCAAAAAACTATGGTCGTGGAAGAAGCGTTTTTTGGCCACCCGGAAATAGAAGAAATACAAGAAGAATGTTTTAGCAACACCGTGCGCGATGAAAAACTTACGGGGAAAATTCAGTCGATACGCTACAAACTAAAGTCGGCGCTTTACGAGTTTATCAAACGCTTCGAGCTTGAGCTTTTGATACCGCAAAACGCCCTTACGATTCCCATGAACATCCCCCTGGGGCTTGCAATAACGGAATTGATTGCAGAAACAGGCATTCCGGTTATTGCGCATCACCATGATTTTTCTTGGGAAAGACAACGTTTTTCGGTGAACTGTGTGGAGGACTATCTTTCAATGGCCTTTCCGCCAAAACTTCGCACAATAAACCATGTTGTTATAAACTCGGAGGCAAGCCGCCAGCTTTCCCACCGTTGCGGGCTTTCTTCTACCGTTATTCCAAATGTTCTTGACTTCGACACTCCCCCGCCGCAAATGGACGATTATGCGCGTAATATGCGCCGGGACATAGGCGTAGCAGACGATGAAACACTTCTTTTGCAACCCACCCGCATTGTCGCCCGCAAAGGGATTGAACACGCGATAGAACTTGCCAGTCGTTTGAAAGACAACAAAGCGAAACTTTTAATAAGCCACCATGAACGCGATGAAGGTTCCGGTTACTTTGTCCGGACAATGGAATATGCGGCACTTTTGGGCGTTGATGTTTTGATGATGCCGGATTTAATCGGCGCAAAACGCAGCCTTACAGAAGACGGAAAAAGAAAGTACAATCTGGACGACTGTTATCTGAATGCAGACTTTGTAACATATCCGTCAACCTACGAAGGTTTTGGCAATGCCTTTTTGGAGGCTATCTGGTTCAAAAAACCGATATTGGTCAACCGTTATTCGATATTCCAGCAAGACATTGAGCCGCTTGCCTTTGATGTTGTAATAATGGAAAACTATGTTACAAACGATTCGGTAGATGCCGTTAGTGCGCTTTTGAGAAATCCGAATGCGGTAAAGTCGCTTACCGAGTACAACTATAAAATTGCGCATAAGTATTTTTCCTACACGCTTTTGGAGCAAAAGCTAAAGCAAGTTTTAAGTCATTTCGGCTAAAGCCTTGCCGGGGTGTAATTAACAATGCAGCGTCTTGAGCTTTTTAATCCATTTAATGCGCCTGTTTATTTTGAAGAAACGCTAAACAGCACAATGGATGTTTCCCGTGAACTTGCAGCAGCCGGCGAGCCTAGCGGAACCGTCATTGTTGCGAACTCCCAAAATGCCGGGCGCGGGCGCATTCGCAAACGGGCATGGGAAAGCGAAAAAAACGCAAACCTTCTTTTTACAATCCTGCTTCGTTACCCGTCAATCGAAACTATTCCCGTGGCCTTAACCTTGCGAGCCGGGCTTGCCGTGGTTCTTGCAATCGAAGAATTTGCTCCGGCGCTTTGCGGCCGGGCAAAGGTTAAATGGCCTAACGACATAATGTTAGGTGCAAAAAAAGCCGTAGGCATTCTTGCCGAGGCCGATGGGGGAACAGTGCATTTGGGCATAGGGATAAATGTAGCACAGAAAAGTTTCAGCGAGCCGCTGGAAAGCAAAGCCACAAGCATAGCCCTTGCCGCCGGCATGGACATTCCAGCCGACAATCGCTTTACCCTGCTGGAGCAAATTATTTGCAAGTTAGAATGCGGGCTGGCAAACTCCGTTAAAGCGGCAGACTGGCGGAGCCGCCTTGATTTGCGCTTGTACAAAAAAGGCGAAAGCGTAACCTTTATCGAAGGCGGCGCGGAATCTGGGAACAGCCACACCGGGCGGCTCATTGGGATTGGGCTGGGCGGGGAGCTTTTAATAGAAGAAAATGGCGAAATAAGCTCTTTTATTACCGGCGAGCTAAAAGCGATTTATGGTGAGGGCGGGTGCTGAAACTTACGCTCAATTACAAAACGCTAACAGGGGCAACATCGACTTCGATATACACTTTGGCATCCCGGCCTTTTTCGTACAAGGCAAGAAGATGGCGGGCAGTGGTTTCCGGCTACTATCGAGGTTGAATACTAAGGCGGAGCCTATCTATCGGCCGCAACATTTTTTGTATTTTTCCCCACTGCCACAAGGGCATGGTTCGTTCCGGCCGACTTTAGGGGATGAGCGAATAATTGGCATCCCTGCATCTGTTTCGCTAAAATCATCGTCCGATTCATTGCTGGCATTTTTTTTGTAAGAAGCCCTTATTTTTTTTAATACTTTCGTGTACTTCTCATGAAGCTGCTCTTCCTTTTTTCCATTAAGAACATCAAGGTAAAATGTCCGGTTTAGCTTAAAAAAGTCAGGATACTCATTTTTGAGCACTTTTATTGACGGGCGTAAATCGAACAGTTCGGAGACAATAAAACATTCCATAGCCAGCAGTTCGTTTGTATTTGTACTTTTCGACAAGAAAAATGACGTCATATCTGTAAGCACAGAGTGTATCCTTTTATCTGCTCCTAATGCGCTTATAGTAAGAGCCGTGCGAAAAGCATCGAATTCTTCTTCATCGCCATCTTTACGATGCCTTGAGCTTTCCAGCGCCGGCAATATTTTTTTTACAAACGGAGCATATTCTTCTTTTTCAACATTGCGCGCAACATGGTCCATTGCAGTTTCATACATTTCTTCATCATGGTTTTTATCAAGAAGAAAGTATTCAACGAACTTGTCATAGTATTGCAAGTAATTTTCAATAGGAAATAAATCTCTCTTGCGTGTGCCTACCAAATAGAGAAGATATTCATCGCGAAACATATCAATGTCTTGTTTCATGGCGCGTTGAAAAATAACAGAAACCACGGAGGGAGTGCGTTTCATAGCGTACCGTATATATGCGCTCCATATTTTCGCATTCAAAGGGGCAACATTAACCGCATTTTCAAAATACGTTATGACTTTTCCTTTGTGTCCCATTGAAGCAGCTATTTGGGCCTGTAATAGCAAAGCGTCTGCATCGGATGGATTTTTTTCAAGCAATTCTTCGCATATTTTTTTTGCCGTGCCGGTTTTCTTCATGTATAACAACACTTCGGCAAGAAGGCGTTTAGCTTCCACAAGCATTGCCTGGTGATCGGCCGAACTATCGGCCGAACTATCGGCCGAATCGGGATTGCTATGGATTAAATCAGTCAAAAATTCCAAAGTCTGCTTGTATTTGTTTTCCCGAATCATTTCCCGGGCGGCAAGCAGCTTGGTTTGCAGCCCGCCGGATAATACAAAATAAGAGTCGTATTCCTCGCGTTTCTTTTTGTCGTAAAGAGTTTCATAGGCTAACCTTATCGCCTTAAAACCAGCCGGATCTTTGTCTGGCGAATGAATTTTTACAGCCGAAAAATAAGCGCGCTTAATAGCGTTGGCATCTGCGTCGCGTTCTATGTTTAACAGTTCGTAGTAATTCAAGGCTTTTCATCCCCTTCAAAACTTTCAAAATTATCAATTGCGTCCTCAAGGAATATTCTTTGTTTTTCTACAATAGAATATTCCCAATCCATGACAAGCGCTTTTTTTAAGTTATCGGCGGCGATTTTTATACCGTCAATCAGTTCGTTCTTTTCGTCCTGATCGTTGTCTTCACCCTCTTCGTGGATTTTTACAAGGCGCTCTGCTTTGTTTATAATCTGCCGGTATTTTTTAGCGTTAAGCGTATCCTTCCATTTTGAAAGATCAAGATTTTTTCCCATTTCCGACGTATTTACAGTTACCACTGCCGATTTACCGGTTGAAACAATTTCTGCGGAAATCGTTAAAATACCGTTCAAATCATACTCAAACTGGATATTTATTGTTTCCTTGTGTTGTTTTGCCTTTGGTATGCCGCTAAGTTCAAAAGTATTCAACAAATAATTTTCTTTAGGATCATCGCTTTCGCCCTGGTAAGCTGTTATATGCACTTTTGTTTGAAAATCATAAGATGTTGCATATATTTTTGAAGCGGCTACAGGCAAGGTGGTGTTACGTCTAATAAGAAAATCACAATATAAATCATCAGAATTTTCCCAATCAACTCGCAATGCGGCTGTACTTAGACTGTAGGGGCAAACATCGGTAAGGACAATCGCATTTTCGCTTAAAACACCGCTAAGTACGCCCGCTTGAATCGCAGCACCGCGAACTACGGCTAAATCCGGATCTACCGCAGACTCAGAAATTAGCCCGAATGATTCTTCCAAAAATTGAGACACAAGCGGAATGCGAGTGCTTCCCCCGACCAAAAGCGTCAAATCAATATCATCGGCAGTTAAGTTTGCGTCGAATAACACTGTTTTAATCTGCTGTGCTGTGGAATATATTTTCCCGCGAATCATCGCTTCAAAAGCAAAGCGGCTGATATTTTCGGAATAGCCTGCCGGCTGGCCGTTCTTGCTGTATAAAAACGGAAGTTCTATCTGGAAGTTGTTTTCCTTACTAAGGGCAATCTTGCATTGCTCGGCGGCGATTTTTATACGCATCATTGCCCGCTCATCAAGATCAACAGACGCGCCTGTCTTGTCGCGCTTTTTTACAGCCGCTATAATATGATCCATGATAGCTTGGTCAAAGTCCTTGCCGCCCAGCGCATTGTTCCCGCTGCTTGCTTTTACTTCGACAACGCCTTCAAACAATTCAAGCACAGTAACATCGAGCGTTCCGCCGCCTAGATCGTACACCAGCATATATTTGCAATCGCGCATATGTTCGATGCCGTAATCAAGGCTGGCCGCCGTAGGTTCATTTATAATCCTATCGACTGTAATCCCGGCGGCAATTCCTGCTGCCATAACATCTTTGCGCTGTGCATCGGTAAAATAAGCGGGAACAGTAATAACAGCGGAATCTGCGGGAATGCCTGTGTGCTTTCGCGCACAGTCAAGCAAATAGCGAATAATCATTGCGGCGACATCGACAGGCGAATAAGTTTTGCCGCGTGCGCTAAGATTTGATTCATGCCCGAAAAGACGTTTTACCTCGAGAAAAGTATTTTCCGGCTCGATAAGCGCTTTTTCCCTTGCCTCGCGGCCGACAACCGGCGTACCGTCTTTGGCAATGTACACAACTGACGGGGTTATCTCTTCGCCCAAATGGTTGGGAATGATAATTATTTTGCTGTTACTGTCAACATACGCAATTTCCGATGTTGACGTGCCAAAATCGATACCTACTTTCATAAAACAACTTCCTCTTGTTTGTTGATAATTATCGTAGCGCGGCGCAAAACTTCATCTTTGAAAATATAACCGCACTTTATTGTTTGGACAACATAGTCCGCCGGCAAACTGTCATCCCATTCTGTGCCTTCTATCGAATGAATACTAAAATCAAACGGTTCGCCGGCGGCATCAATTATGGTTAGCCCAGCCGTTTCTATCTTGTTTCTTGCTAGGTTCCACATCATAAGCGCCTGTTCAAAAAGCGGCGAACCTTCATCTTTGGCTGCAAAATAATAAAAGTCCTCGATAATGTCGGCAAGCGCGATTAGCCCGCTAACAAAGACGGTTTCGTCGCCATCGCCTTGCAAAAAACTATCTATTTCTTCAATTTGAAGGCTTGCCTCCTTTTGCTTGCTTTCAATCCTTCGCAACCGCTCATTTATTTCTGAAAAATGCCCGCCCAACCGCTCGTCAATATTTTGGGCAAGTTTGTCTGCAAGGCGTTTTTCTGAGTTTTCAAAAATATTAAAAATAGCCATCACCCCATTGTCAATTAAATCTTGAAAAAAGGCAAGTAGGCGGTGCTGAAAGCACCGGCTGACCCCCCGCCCAATTACAAAACGCTAACAGGGTCAACATCGACTTCGATATACACCTTGGCATCCCGGCCTTTTTCGTAGAGGGCGATAAGATGGCGGGCAGTGGCGTGGAGGCTCCCCATTGAGGGGCTTCGCAGGATAAGATGCCGCCTGTGGTTGCCGGCGATTATCGAAATGGGACACTCGGCGGGGCCAAGCATATCCGCGCCTTGCGGCAAGAGCGGTTTTGCAAGTCCGGCAAGACGGTTTATCGCGGAGTCGGCTCTTTTTTCGTCTTTTGCACGGGCGGTGAAGCGAATAAGCCTTGTAAAAGGCGGAAAATGCAGGGACTTGCGCTGTTTAAGTTCAAGATTGAAGAAGCCCTCCGTGTCAAGGGCGCAGGAACGAGTGATGACGGGGTCGGCCATGCGTAACGTTTGTACGATCACTTTGCCGTCGGGGAAGAACCTGCCCGCCCGCCCGGCAACCTGCACGATTAGCGAAAAAGTCCGCTCGGCGGCGCGGAAGTCCGGCAGATGCAGGCCGGTGTCAGCTAACACCACCCCAACCAACCGCACGCCGGGGAAGTTCAATCCCTTGGCGACCATCTGTGTTCCCAAAAGTATGTCAATCTCTCCCGCTTTGAAGAGCTTCAAGGTTTGCTCAACTCCGCCTTTTTTCGCCGCAGTGTCGGCATCCACCCGGCCAATTCGCAACTGTGTAAAAGTGCGGGCAAGCTCTTCCTCTATCATTTCTGTGCCAAAGTTTCGCCAGCCGGCCGCAAGGCTTCCGCAAGAGGGGCAGGCCTTGGCGGGGGCTTCGGTGTAGCCGCAGTAATGGCAAACCGCCTTGCCGCGACTTTTGTGCCATGTTAGCGAAACCGAACAATGCCGGCAACTTTGTTGCCAGCCGCAGGTGGGGCAGTGGTAAAAATGTGCGAAACCCCGGCGGTTCAGGAACAAGATACTCTGCCTGCCCATTTGTGCGCTCTTCAAGATTTCTTCTTTTAACTCGACAGTTAAACAACCGCTTACGCCTGCAAGATTTACCGGCTCTACTTGAGGCATCCCCCCCCCCCC
>JGI24700J35501_10930788_pt1 | contig 24070 bp, 24 predicted proteins | sample TergutTh196P1_FD_35501 | JGI IMG/M metagenome (IMG submission 35501)
GCGGCTCTCACCCCAGAGCGTTATGCAAAATGTCGCGTCGGTATCGGCCTGCGGCTCTTTCGCGATAACGGCCGCAGGCGGCCTGTGGCGGCTGCCGGAGGCCGGCGAGCCTTTCCATGTCATGGACAATGCCGCCTACGCCGCCCATCTTGGGGGTGCGAATTTTGCCATAACGGGCGACGGGACGCTGTGGGCATGGGGGCGCAACCTCCTGCCCGTACAAGGGCAGAACGCCCCTCCCCTGGGGGACGGCACGACGGATAACAGGGACGCGCCTGTGCGCATCATGGGCGATGTCGCGAGCATAACCGTTATGGGAAACACGGCTTACGCGATAACGAATGACGGCGGATTATGGGAATGGGGCTACAGAGCCTCAAGCGAAGTTTTTTTGGAGCCGCAGGACGAAGGCCAATTATGGGAGTTCGCTTTTGACAACGGAAGCCTAGCCGGGATAAGCCTGTTTTTGGAAGATGAACGCAGCGCAGGCCTTGGGCTGTCGCCTGTAAGGGTGCTGGAAAATGCGGTGTCGGTTGCCCCGACATATTTTTCGCTCGACCACGGCTGGGTGAACGGGTTCAGAACCTTCGCGCTGACTTCTTGCGGGGAAGTCTGGGCTTGGGGCGCAAACGATATGTTAGGCCGGGGCTTGAGCCTTTTGGGAGACGGCTCTTCCGAGACGCGCCCTTTGCCGGTGCGCATTGTTTTTTTTGAGTAGAGATTACAAAGGCAAGGAGAAAGATGATGAGAAAAATGTTTTGGTGCGTTATGTGCATAACGCTGGTTCTGTTTTCCGCTTGCGGAAACGGGGAAGACGCGCAAGAAGCGGCGGCGCAGCCGGCGGCGGACTACGAACATACGGCCGACACTGGGCAGTCGCCTTCGCGGTCGCCTTCGCAGGGGCTTGACGCGCCGGCAGGCGATTTCGGCAAACAGGCCGCCATCGATTTTCTAAGTGGCTTTGCAAGCATCTTCCAAAGCTCTATCGGCCTGCGCGATTCGGCCACCGGCGGCCTTTACGCATTTTCAAACGAAGACGGGGTCTGGATCGCGCTTGAGGACGTTCCCCCTGCCGAGAGGCCGCAGGTGTTTCAAAACGGCACAAGCCCCGCCGGCTACGCCCGCGCAGGCTGGTTCACGGACACTTGGAACGCTTTTTTCGAGGCCGGCTTTTTCGACCAATACGGAAACCAGATAATCGACGCGCCTTTTATACGCGAATCGGCCGCCGAGAACTCCGGGGTTTTAGCCAGAGGCTTCACCCTTTTTGACCTTAGGCAAAACGGCATCCCGGACATTGTTATCGAGTTTAATACAATCGGCACGCGCACTTGGCACGATGCCGGCGGCGAGCTTTTCGGCTGGGGTTATTCGACTACATGGTTTCTGTTGTTCAGCTTTATCGACGGGGAATACCGGGAAGTAGGGATTGCGCCGTGGCGGGCTTGGGGCAGCGCCGGCCACGCGGGTTTAGCCCCGATTTACTACACCTCGCAGGGCGAAATCATTTTCTATTTTGACGACGGCCACTCGGGGTTCGTTTCCGCTTATTTTGTAAGGCTTGCAGATTCAGGCGCGTATTTAGAGCTGATTGGCGAGGATAATGACGCATGGCTTTGGATGGAAGCGAACCGCGCCGGGCTTTCCCAGTTCCAGCCGCTGGCGGCCCTGCAAGACGAAATTACCGCTCTGATTAAAAACAGGTGATGCGACATGAAAAAAACGCTTCACATTATCGCCGCTGTATTTTCCGTATCGCTTTTGTCCGCCTGCTCGACGGCCCCGCCGCAGGGCTTTGCCACTGCCCCGGCGGGCGAGGCCTCGATGGCGGCCTTGCGCGAGGCGCTTTTGGGGGAAAGGCCCTTTGTAAACTGGGACGGCTCGCGGGAATACTTGCCAGGTTATGTCGCTTCCTTTGGCCATTACTTCTTCGGGGCAACGCCCGACTTCTTCGACGTTTTTGAATTCGCCCTTGTTGACATGGACGGGGACGGAATCGTGGAAGTCATCCTTAGTTCGTTTCGCATAGACAGCATTCACGTTCTGCACTATTACGGCGGCGACGTCTTCATTTCGCATCACGGGATCAGAAGCTTGGGCGGCCTTAAAACGGACGGCTCTTTTCGATGGTCTTCCGGCGCGGCCAATAACGGCGTGGCAAGGCTGGCTTTCAATGCCGGCCATGCCTATCAAATAACGGTCGCCGCCCAAGACACCCGCCGGGAATGGGGCTCCGATGAAATAATCGAAGACCACAGAATCGCAGGGGAGCCGGCTTCCCTGCAAGAAGTCATGGCCTTCTTCGCCCTGCACGACGCAAAGGAATGCGCCCCGTGGTTTCCCCTTACGGAGGAAAACATAGCGCGTTTTTTCCCTTGAGCTTTTGCCCGGCACCCCAAGCTAGGGGCGGGCAAGACGCAAGCGCAAGTTTTTCGCAGGCCGTCTTCCCCGCGCCTTTTTTCTTGCCCGCTTTATTTTTTCGCAGGTTTTTTTACTTTTGAAATCCCTTTCAGAATCTCGTTCAACTCTGCGTCTTTTTTGGCCTCTGCCAAGTCCGCTTCTTGTTGCGCGTCAAGCCAAAAGTCTACCGAGTTGCCGAAAAACTTTTGAAAACGAAGTGCTGTGGCAACTGTGATCTTCCCTTTTCCGTTTAAAATTTGCAATATCGAAGAATTGCTAATGTTAATCGCTTTGGATAGTGAAAAGGCTGTAAGTTGGTATTCATCCATGAGAGCTTTAAGAATGGAAGCCGGTTTTGCCGCAGGCTTTTCGGCTTTGGGTTGGCTCCCGGCTTGGGTTGTAAGCGGCTGGCCGTCTTCAACGGGCGCCGGCGCGGGCGCGGCCTCGGCTTTTTTCTCGGGCACAAGATGACGCAAAACCGATTTGACCTGCACTTTGCTTTTCGGAAGCGGTTTATCCTCTTCAACGGGGGCGGGCGCGGGCGCTACTTTTACGCCGCAATTGCCGCAAAAGTTTGTGTCGGAATGAATTTCCGCATTGCAACTCTGGCATCGCAGATCGGTTTGAACCCTTGTGCCGCAACTGTTGCAAAAGTTCGACCCGTCTTCCAATTCTTTTTTGCAATTTATACACTGCATGGTAGTTTGCCTCCTTTTTCTTTTGGAAAGCCGCAAACAGTCAGACTGCCGTCTTCGGATATGGTTATTTCCGTGTAGTTTGCGTTTTTTATTTCGTAGTTTTTATACCTGTCGCTTAAAAACAGGATTTTCTGATTGGTAGAACCTATCCATTGATGATACTCGGTTCTTTTTCGCTCGTCGTACCTGCCGGTAATAAGTATGTCGGCCAGTTGTTGCACATCGGCCATGTTTTTGCGAACAATTTCTTCAAGCTCGTAGCCGGTAAAAAGCACGGAGCTAAAGCCCGCGCCTGCGCATAAACGCAAAAGAGATATTGTTTCTTCGTACTGATCCAGCGGCTCGCCGCCAAGCAGGGTAACGCCTTCGATGAATTCTTTTTTGGCGCATATCCGCTTGAACAGTTCGCCGGCCGGTATTTCAAGCTGGGGAGCAAAGTCCCACATTGAACGGTTCCAGCAGCCGTTACAGCGAATGGAACAACCTTGTGTCCATATCACATAACGGCAACCCGGCCCGTAGATAAAACTTTGCTCCTCTATGTGCGCGATATTCATGTTCAGTAGGTTGTCTGCACCAATACCAGCTTTATTTTGTTATCGACAACGGTTTCCCGCACATCATAGCCCTGCTCTTTTGCCTTTGCCACAATTGCGGAACGCTGTTTTTCGACAAAGTCCCGGCGCTCCTGCTCAAGCCGCTGTCTTTCTTTTTCGGCAAGCTCTTCCAGCTTTCTTTTATAAATTTTGCTGTACTGCTCCCCGACATTTTTTAGAAAAGAGCCGACAGCCAATTGGTCGCCGGAATAATAAACATACTTATACCTGCCGCCAGTAAGTTCAAATTTTTGAAGCCCCCTATTGTCCCGGCGGTCTGTAACAACGGTGTTGCCCTGTATTGTGTAATTACAGCCGACAGCGGCAAGAGCCTCTAACAGGATTTCCCTGTTGATAAACGGCGTAACTGTTCTTACGATAGAACTCATTTTAGCCCCTCCTTATTGCTTCGTTGTTTGAAACAGTGTTCCCGGTGTCGATTGTTTGATGCCATTCGTCCGTTTTGTCGAATGACTCAAGATCGCCCCAGTCGCCCACAATTTCCAGCACTTTTTCAAGGCACGCTTCGCCTTTAATGCCGTCCGTCTTTGCGTTGATTTTACCGTCTTGATCGATGGTAATTTCGATACGATGTTCTGCCATTGTTTTACTCTCCTGTTTTTTCTTTTTTCACAAACGGGTTAGAATAACTTTCCTGTTTGAGTTTTGGTGTATTGTCATCATTCCACTCGTCAAGAGTTTCGGGTGTTTGGGAAGAAGCGGGAACCGCCCGGCTCTTTGCCCACCGGCGCATATCGTTTATGTCCTCGAACATTGTACGCGCCAAGGGGAAGGTTTTCGAGAACGCTTCCAGAATGTCTCCGTCGTTCACCTCCCGTCTTTGGTCAAAGGCCTGAAACAAGGCTTCCTTTACCGCTTCTTCAAGCTCTGCGCCGGAAAAACCTTTGCTTTTTTCCGCAAGTTTTTCTACGTTAAAAGCGTCGGTATCGCGTTTTTTCTTCCTTAAATGAATTTTTATGATTTCCTGCCGTTCGTCGAAGTTTGGAAGATCGCAGAAAAATATTTCGTCCACGCGGCCTTTGCGCAAAAGTTCCGGCGGAAGTTTTGTAATGTCGTTGGCGGTGGCCACGACAAAAACACGCTTTGATTTTTCCTGCATCCATGTTAGAAAAGTTCCAAGCACGCGCGAAGTTGTGCCGCCGTCCGAACTGCCGGATGACGACAATCCCGACATTGCTTTTTCTATTTCGTCGATCCATAGTATTGACGGCGCGACAGCCTCGGCAATGTTGAGTGCGCCGCGAATGTTTTTTTCGGACTCGCCCACAAAGCCGCCGAAAATTTTTCCCATGTCAAGACGCAAAAGCGGGAAACGCCACAGGTTGCCGATAGCCTTTGCCGTAAGACTTTTACCAGTGCCGGGAATGCCCAAAAGCAAAATGCCGCGCGGGTCGCTAAGGCCGAAGTCGGCGGCTCCCTTTTCAAAGGCGCGGCCGCGTTTTTGCAACCAGCCTTTTAGGTTGTCAAGGCCGCCGACATCTTCAAGTCTTTCTTTCGGATGAAAGTATTCAAGATAGCCGCTTTTTTTGATCACGCTTTCTTTTTCCCGGATTACAAGTGGCACTTCGTTTGAGCCTAATTTGCCGCTTTCGATAAAGGCCAGGGAAAAGGCTTTTTCTGCTTCCATTATTGTAAGGCCAAGGGCGGCTTCGATCAACTCGTGTTCCGGCTCTGCCTGCGCGGGCAGGCCGTAGCTTTCGCGGACATTGTTATAAATTACGCTCAAGTCGTCGTAAGAAGGGTATGAAAATTCCATTACATGAATTTCTTTTTCAAGCTCGCGCGGCAAAAGGCGGAAGGGCTGGGAAAGCACGAGTGTGCGTTTTTTTTCCTTGTCGCTTGATGCGACATTTCTAAGCCGCTTGATGCTTGCCGGCTGGTTTTCGCTCAAGTCCGGGTGGAAGTCTTCCAGCAACATAATAATGTTTTCGTGTTGCCAGAGAAACAAAAAGGGGTCTTCCGGCCTGCGCGCGCCGTCGTCAACGATTGCAAAAGCGGCGCCGGCGGCATCCCATCTTTTTATGCCGTCCACGCGGCTCCAAAGATAAAGCGTGCGTCCAAGCTCTTTGGCCGCGCCGGCAAGATGTGCGTGGATCATCAATGTTTCGTAGCTGACTATCTGAATTATTCTGGTGTTAGCCTTGATCAGATTTACCAACTCTCTCTCTGTCCTTGTCGTGTCCTTCGTCATTTTACGCTCCTGTTAAAAAATATACGCCGGCTTCGTGCTTGAAGCCGCATTTTTGATTTGGGTTTCAGTTTTTCCTTACCAGGATATTTTTATACTTATATCCTTCCTTATAACCTCCTAAACGCCCCTCTTCTCTCTTGAGCCACTCCATCAAGTCATCGCTTGGATCAAGTGCGTAAGCCGATTCAATATCCTTGACAGCTCCACTGTAATACTTAATCAAATTATGACCATAAATCATGGCGCGCCCCCTGTAATAGTCCGCATTGCTATCTGGGGCAAGCTCTATGGCTTTGTCGTAATTTTCAAGAGCTTTTGTAAGGATATATAGCGTGTTTGCAACCTGAATGTTGGGGTTTGAAGAACGACTATTATAATATTCTCTCGCATTCCCATCCCTAATTGATAGCTCTCCACCATCGTAACTATAATTACCAAACAGATCATCCAAGTCAATAAAAGCGGCCACAGCGTTTTGGTCATCTTCACTGCGTCTATAAACCTCGGCGCGATTGTAGTAATAGTCCGCATTGTCAGAGGCAAGCTCTATGGCTTTGCTGAAATTTTTAAGCGCTTGTCCATAAACAGCTTTGTTAAAAAAAACAAGGCCGCGCAAGTTGTAGTATTCCGCATTGTCAGAGTCAAGCTTTATGGCCTTGTTTAATGTTTTTAAGGCTTCATCGGTCTTTTCCTCTTCAACCTGTCTTTTCGCAAGTTCAAACAAGCCCTGCGCATCGCTTGGCTCGCTTTGCCGGGCATTATCGTTGCCGGCAACGCTTTTTGTTTCCTGCGCCGCGTCGCCCGCTTGCGGTGCGGCTTTTTTTTCGGGCATAACATGGCGTAAAGCCGATTTGCCCCGCGCTCTGCTTTCTGGAAGCGGTTCGTCATCTTCAACGGGCGCGGCCGCGGCCGCTACTTTTACGCCGCAATTGCCGCAAAAGTTTGTATCGGGCTGAATTTCCGCATTACAGCTTTGGCATCGCAACCCAGATTCAACTCTTGCGCCGCATTTATTGCAAAACCTCGACTCGGGTTCTAATTCTTTTTTACATTCTACGCACTGCATGGCGGTTTCTCTCCTTATTGCATTCTAAGGAAGCAATGATTAGCTTCAAGTTAATCAGTGTTTCCCTAAACGCTCTGCTACGACAAACAATGTCGCAGTAGGGCGTTTTATGATTCTTTCTTTTTTCCTCAAAAAACAGCAAAAGCCCTTTGGCCGTACGGCCAGCCGGCATTAACATCTGCCAGAAATTTAGCATTTTGCGCCCATTTTGTCAAGCCAGCCCCACGACAAACGCATGAAAGGTCAGAGATTATGAATTTACTCCCAATTTTACTCACACAAAGGCACAAAGGCGCAAAGGCACGAAGTTAAAAAAGGGAGAAAACGCCGCTTTATCATATTTTTACCTTTTTGTGCTATATTGAGGCAAGAAGAAGACTTCAGCGGAGGGGGAAATTTCACCACGGAGGAAGAAGAAGGCGCGGAGTTATCATAATTCCGTCCAAACCTCCGTGCCTTTGTGCCTCCGTGCCTTTGTGTGATCCTTTCCAGCCGGAGGCGGCCTGTTATCTTCCCGGTGCTGGCCTTCAGTTTTTCGGTTTGCCTTGGGATTTATCGTAAATCGCGTTTATCTCTTCTTGTATATCCGCAAAACCAAACAGGCCGTTTTTGCTCAAAGACTGCTGCACCGTCATTCCGCGATCCGAGCGGATTGCCCCGTTAAAAAAGCCGATTATCTCATCCAAGGTTCTCATGCTTTTTAAGCGCAACAATGTCCTGTCAATGCTTAACTTCATGTCAGGGGGCAGTGTTTCACAGCTTATCGCTTTTAACAGAACTTTGTTTTCGATTACAGAAAGAATGGCTTCTTTGAACTGCCCTTCCTTGCTCGGCCGCCCAGATTCTGCGGGAAGGTTTTGTTGATACTTCATCCAGTCCATCTCCAGCTTGTAAACAAGCTGTTCTTCGGCTTTTACCAGCTTTGCAAAATCCAGCAAATGGGAAAGGCTATTGACAAATATCCGGGAAGACATATCAACTTCATTCGCATGGGCAACTATGGTGCGTATTTGATGCACCTTGTTTACAAGTTTGTATTCTTCGTCATACTTGTACTTGCGATAATTTTTATCCAAGTAGCTGAAAATTTTTTCCCAGTTTGCCTTGAATACATTCAGCAGATCGGAGAAGTCAAGATACTTGAAGTTTTCCTTGTTCTCCCGCTGCAAGACCGGCTGGATAAAATCTTCCCACCAAGTTGCCGGCGAAATATGCTGAAGCACCTGTATAAGAAAAATATACGTCGGTTTTTTTAGGAGAAGAAGATACTGATAGAGCACGGTATATTCTTTGATTGTTTCTTTTTTCATGGCGGTATTTTCGATTTTACTCCTTTAGCCGGCGCATCAATGCATTATGATCGGGTCTCTTGACACCTTGAAACTTCCGCATTTGGGGCATTTTTTTATGCCTATATCAAAAATCATGGGCACTTTTGCGGTAAAGCGTTCACCGCAAACACGGCAAAGGTAATGCCGCCGCTGGCCGGGGCCGGGCGGAACGATACCGCTGGGTCTTCCAAAAATCATTGTCGTATCCTCCGTTTGTCATTAAACTTGTTCGAGAACAAGTCCCCGAACAACTCTATTTTACACCTAAATCAGAATCAATGTCAAGGGTAATGTCAAATACATTCATCAATAAGGCTTTTGCGTTGTCATTGCCCTGCTGTGCCGATTTTCTAAACCAGTATTCCGCTTTCTCGAAATATCCCGCTGTGTTTTCTCCAAAAAGATAGCAAACCCCAAGGTTAAATTGCGCGTCGGCATTTCCCTGCTGTGCCGATTTTGTAAGCCAGTATATCGCTTTTTCAAAATCCTGCGTTACGCCTTCTCCGTTAGCATAACAAGTTCCAAGTTTTAACTGCGCGTCGGCATCGCCTTGTTCTGCAAGTGTCTCATCAATAGCCATACAGCCTCCTTAGCAAAAAATACTGGACATCGAAGTCAATCATTTGTAAGGCCTAATGCTTTCAATATGTCTTTTGCATCATCATTATCTTGCTCTGCCAATTGGTTAAACCAATACCCGGCTTTCTCTAAATCCTGTTCCACGCCTTCCCCGGTGGCGTAACAAGACCAAAGATTGCGTTGCGCGTCGGCATTGCCTTGTTGCGCCGCTTCTGTAAACCAGTATATCGCTTTTTCTAAATCCCGCGCTACGCCTTTTCCGTCATCATAACAAACCCCAAGGTTAAATTGCGCAAAAGCGTTGCCTTGCTCTGCCGATTTTTCAAACCAGTATGCCGCCTTCTGGAAATCCTGCGCTACGCCTGCTCCGTTGGCATAACAAAGCCCGATGTTAAATTGCGCTAGTTCGCTTCCCTGCTGTGCCGATTTTGTAAACCAGTATACCGCTTTTTCTAAATCTGCCGGCACGCCGTTTCCGTTAGCGTAATAAATGCCAAGGTTATTTTGCGCGTCGGCGTTGTCTTGCTGTGCCGCCTTGGCAAACCAGTATGCCGCTTTCTTAAAATCCTGCGCTGTGCCTTCTCCTTTCGCGTAACACAGCCCAAGTTTTGATTGCGCATCGGCATTGTCTTGCTGTGCCGCTTCTGTAAACCAGTATGCCGCTTTCTCGAAATCCTGTGCTGTGCCTTCCCCGGCTGTATAACACATCCCAAGTTCAAATTGCGCGCCGGCATTGCCTTGCTGTGCGGCTTTGGCAAACCAGTATATCGCTTTCTCGAAATCTTGCGTTACGCCTGCCCCTTTCGCATAACAAAGCCCAAGGCTGTTTTGCGCATCGGCATCGCCTTGCTGTGCCGATTTTGCAAACCAGTATGACGCTTTCTCAAAATCCCGCGCCACGCCTGCTCCGTTAGCGTAACAGCCGCCAAGTAAAAGTTGCGCAACTCTATTGCCTTGTTGTGCCGCTTCTGTAAACCAGTATATCGCTTTTTCTAAATCCTGTTCTACGCCTTTTCCGCTAAGGTAACAAAGCCCAAGGTTGTTTTTTGCATTGTCATTGCCCTGTTGTGCCGATTTTGCATACCAGTATGCCGCTTTTTGAAAATTTTGCGTTACGCCGATTCCATCATCGTAACAAATCCCAAGTTTAAGCTGAGCGTCGGCATCGCCCTGCTGTGCAAGGGTCTCATCAATAGTCATAAACATTTTCCTCTACAAAAATTTTACACAGGCTCAAGCCTGCTGTTAGTCGCCATCGCCGGCGATACTCAACCGGTATTTTGCCGGGGCGTATTCCCTTTGCAATGTCTGCACCATGTTCGTATAACGCAGTTTGCAATCGGCAAATCGGTTATGTTCAATTTCGTAAAGACAAGGGGCAAGGTACTTTTGCCAAATCTCGGCATAGATTCGCTTGTTGTCCGGCATTGCGTCTATGCAGGCGACAATGCCGGGAGCCGTTTGGTAATACTCCTCGATAATTGTTTTTCCATCCGGCTGAATGGCAAGCCAGTTATCGCGGAATGAACGGAAAGCGTTAAGCTCATAACAGGAGTCTGTCCCGCCAAGCGAAAGGCAAGTCGCAGTGGTGATGTAACACTCCCCAAAAATTGGCGAGTATATTTGGGGGCTTTGCCGGCTTCTGGTTTTCGGCCGGCTCTGGGCTGGCCTCTGGCTTTGGGGTCTGGGCTGGATTTGTGCTTTGGGCTGACTTTGCGTTCTAGGCTGGCTTTGTGTTTTGGGCTGGCTTTTGGCGACCGGCGGCGGGGTTTGAGCTTGCGGTTTTTTGCCTGTGAGCGAGGTTTCACAAAACGGGCAGACTTTCCAGCCTTCCTGCAGTTCCTTGCCGCAACAGGCGCAAAGGTCTTTTTTTGGCACGGGTTGTTCAGCGGCGCAATTGGAGCAGAACCTTGCGTCAAGGCTTAAGCGTTCATTGCATGAGGGGCAGTTTTTCTTTTCCATATTTTCACACTCCTAAAGTTATGCCGCTTGTCCACAAGCGCGGTTTTTTGCCTGTGAGCGAGGTTTCGCAAAACGGGCAGACTTTCCAGCCTTCCTGCAATTCCTTGCCGCAACAGGCGCAAGGGTCTTTTTTTGGCACGGGTTGTTTGGCGGCGCAATTGGAGCAGAACCTTGCGTCAAGGCTTAAGCGTTCATTGCATGAGGGGCAATTTTTCTTTTCCATATTTTCACACTCCTAAAGTTATGCCGCTTGTCCGCAAGCGGTGCAGAATTTTTCCTTGCCGGCCATTTTTTTGCCGCATTTTGGGCATTTTTTGTCCGACAAACATTTAGCGCAAAACCTGGCGCCCGGGTCGCTGGGGCTGCCGCAGGATTCGCAAAATTTTTGATCGACACGCGCAACGCCGGCGGCTTCGCAAAAACGCTCAAGGCAGTCGATGAACTTGTCCCTTAAATTTTCAATGCGCCTAAGCCTTTCAGCTTTTTCCTGCGCGGGCGTAAAGTACTTCATCAATTCGTTCAAACCTGCTTCCAGTTTTTCGGAAAATTCGTCCGCGTCATAAGCGTCGATCTTTCCGCTTGCTAAAGCGGCTAACACAAGATTTTTTACTTTTTTGCGGTTTTCTTCGCGGTCTTGGTAGTATTTGTTAGCCCCTTCAAAATAACCCCTAAAAATGTCGTTCAGCCTTTTTTTTAATTCGGGGTATTTTTTGCTGGGCTTGTTATGCGCCGCCAAAAATTCAAACAGATCGCATTTGCGGTAAGCGTGCAACTTCCATTTTTGGGAATCATACGCAGATATGCCGACATAAGAAATGTCGTTGTCGTTAAGCGCGTCTTCAAACTGATCTAAGATGCTTTCAATGTCGTCTTGCGTTTTTTGTTGAGGTTTGTTAGCGACAATGTAAAGAGGCCTTTGCACGGCATCGGGATTGTCGGGATTGTCTATGCCGAAAACCTTCAATTCGTTTTTAAGAAAATCGATGTCGGATTGGGGAAAAGTGCCGTTTACATCAAGCCCTACCGTCCATATAAGAAATTCGGCGTGCTCGATGTATTTGCTGGCGGTGGCAGAATCCTGCTTTGCAGACCCCGCGCTTGCCGGGTTGTAGCCGGGGGTGTCGATTATGCAGATGTCCTTAAAATTGCCTTCCATAGGAGCCGATACTGTTATGTGCTTTATGATTTTTTTCAGATCAAAAGCAAAGGAGTCGATAAATTCGTGCGAAATTTCTGCGTACATTTCCAAGGGAATTTCAAAACGGCCGCCCCTGAATGAAATGCCGTTTACCGCCGATGTATTGCCGTCGCTTATGACATAGCTTGGAATCGCGGTAACAGGCATAACGCCCGTGGCAAGTTTTATCTTTTTGTCGCCTGTAAAAAAACTGTTAATAAGCGAGGACTTGCCGCTGGAAAACCCGCCGCCGACAGCGCCAATGCTTTTGCTGTGCAATTCCGGGCAGGTGGCAATAAGGTCTAAATCTCTTAAAACAATATCCAGCTCCCTTAAATTCATCGCATCGTTTGTGCGATTGCCAATTTCATCGTTGCAGAAGTCAATCTTAAAATCCTTCTCTATGAGGGTTTTGAATTCTTCCACAAAGGGGTTCCCGTGGGGTTCTGTTTCTATTGCGTCGCTAACCAAATTGAAGTTGCGTATTTTTTTCTTTAGCTCCTGTATTTCCTTAACAAGAGCGCCGTTTTCGTTTTCCGTGTTTTCCAAAATTTCCTCCAAATTTATAAGGCTTGCCCGAAGAATTTGCGCCTAACGCGCCTGCGAGCAAGCCTGTTTCTGTTAGCTTGCGCTTACGCCCTCCAGCGCGGCTTTGCATTTTGCCAGCCTGTCAAGGGTTGCTTCTTTGTTTTCGATACTGTTCAGCCAGTCGATTTTTTCCTTGACTTTTTGGGCAAGTTTTTGCGAAAAATAATCAATTTTGTCTAACTGGTATTTCGCATATTCGTCTTTTTTGCAGGCGATGATCTTGTCCTTTTGGCTTCGCGCAAAATTGATTTTTTCTCTTACATTTTCCACGCCGCTTAACTGCTTCAAGCTCTCCTTGCCGCCAGCATCGTTTGTAAAATCGGCGGGATAACTTCCGCCAAGCAGTCCCCAAGCATGGTTCATATCCGCGTCCCAAGAATTCCTGTCGTCAAATTGAAGATACATGGCGTGGCACATTGCCGAAGTTATCATTACCCGCCCTTCGCCGTCGTTTATAAGCTGATCAAACTGGTCGCCAATTTCAGGGTTGTTCTTTTTCAGATCGCGAAGGTTGCCCAAAGCGATCTCTGTCAAAACGGCTGAATTCATTTTGATTGCAGCTCCTAGATTCCCCCCGCTTCTTTCCAGCACTTCCAAGCCGTGCAGCTGAGTGTCAGCTTGCGATGCGACCAAATAAAGCTCGCGCACGCTTTCTTTTTTGGTAAGCCTGTCCATCAAATTCGTGTCTTCCTTGCTGATAAACTGTCCAGCGGGGCTTACGATAAAAGCAACATCGCACTCTTTTAGATACTCGTTCGTGCGCGCCTCTCGGGATATTACTGGATCGTTTATGCCGGGCGTATCGACAATGCGGATGCCGCGCAAATTCTCCACGGGGAGGCGCATTTCCACGCTTTTTGTGTAAGGCGTTTTCGCGCCAGAAGAGCCGACATATTCGTTTAGCTTGCCCAAAAATTCCTCTAGCGAACTTGCCGCCAAATTTTGGCTTTCGACTGTAGGGGCTGCCCCTTTCATCATCCTTTCGTACTGATCCCACGAAGCGAATTTGTGGTTGCCCTTCATTACCGCGTTTGTCGCGCGATCTATTTTGTCTTTGTCGGGCGATTCCCCAAAGTTTCTCGCCCGCTCTTCTTCGGCACTCTTTTTTTCTTCGTATACTCTGTCGCGCTCTCTTTTGAATTCGGCGTGTTCTTTTTTGATCCTTGCAATGTCGTCCGCGCTAAAGTATTCCACTGTCGCTGAAAAGGAATCGCCGTATGTCATAACGGTAAGTGATGCCGTCATTGGCATCGCGGCTTTTGGCAACACGGGCTTGCCGTCGAAAAAAATCGAATTTAAAAGCGAGGACTTGCCAGCCCTTACCCTGCCGACTATCGCGATGTTTAGTAGCTGATCGCTTTCTTCAAGCTTGGCGAACTGCGCCTTCATCTCTTGCGCTGATATTATGCCGTACTCTTTGCGGATAACGGCAGCATCAGCTGCAATAACGTCTTCAAACTGGCCTATCGCGTTTTCATACGCGGCGAGCCGCTCTATAATTTTGTCTTCCATGTTGCGCTCCTGTAGCTAGAAAAACGCTGATTAACTCGATGTTAAAAAGCGTTTCCCTATTTTCCGTTTACTTAGCTTACGCCTTCCAGCGCGGCACTGCATTTTGCCAGCCTGTCCAGAGTGGCTTCCTTGTTTTCAAGGTCTTTTCCCAAATTTTCAAGCTGGCTTTTTAGCCCGGAAAAAAGCATGGCGGACATATTTTCCCGCTTTGCCGATTTTTCTACTACGGACAAATAAGCGTCCCTTTCCTTGTTGAAAGTTGTTTTAAGGTTTGACACAAAATGATCCATTTCGTCCATAAAACGGTCAATGTTGCCCCCTTCGATAGTTCCGCTAAACGAACTTTTGAATCTGTTGGAACCCAAATCAAGGTTTGGCAGTTCCATGTTGTTGACAACTCGCCTTAACGCATCTGTTAACATCCTTATATCAATAATATCAGGATCGTTCGTCGCCTGTGAAAGAGCGGTTACGACCTTTCTTTGGACAGTTTTTTTCCAGTCGTTTTTTGTTTCTTCCACAGTGTCGCAAATAGCGGCTTCCAAATTGCCGGCAAGCTCGTTCATCGCGCTTGTGATTATTCCGGTACGCAATGTGCGGACTTCATAATTATATGGTATCTCGATCTCTCTTTGCAGAAACTCTGTAGCCCCAAAAAAACGGGCAATCCTCCCCGCGATGCCAATAGGCTCTGACCTTGTGTTATAACCTGTTCTGGTTTCCGATTTTTCTGCGCTGTCAGTTTTGTTGGCGGCTTCCGCAAAAAGCGTTTTGCCTTTTTCCGAAATGATTTTTTTCACGTCTCTTTTAAAGTCGTCCACGCAGTCTTCAAAAGTGCCGTCTACCGCCGATGTTCCTGCGGCAAACAATTTTTCGGTGTTTTTCTTTTGCTGTTCCAGCATGGCTTTGTCGGTTTTGTTCAGCCTGTCGATTCTTTCCTTGACTTTTTGGACAAGTTTTTGCGAAAAATCTTGTATTTTTACCAACTGCGCATTCGTATAATCGTCCTTTTTTTTGGCGATTATTCCGTCCTTTTCCTTCCGCGCCAAAGCGATTTTTTCGCTTACCTTTTCTATGCCGCTTAACAGTTTCAAGCTTTCCCTGCCGCCGGCATCGCTTGTAAAGTTGGCCGGGTAACTTTCGTTAAGCAAGCCCCAGTGATGGTTCATGTCATTGTCCCAAGACTTTTTGTTATCGAAGTTAATGTGCATGGCGTGGCATATTGCAGATGTTATCATTACGCGTTCCACTCCGTCATTGATAAGCTGATCAAACTGGCCGACAGTTTCCGGGTTGTTTTTATTCAATGCGGAAAGACCGCCTAAAGCAACCTTTGTTAAGTCGGCGTTGAGCTTTTGAATTGCCGCGCTAAGGTCCCTCTTGCTGTTTTCCAACACTTCCCACCCGTGCAACTGGTTGTCCGCCTGGGATGCAACCAAATAAAGTTGCCGCACGCCTTCTTTTGCGGTAAGCGTATCCATTAGATCCATGTCTTCCTTGGTAATAAACTGGCCAGACGGGCTGACAACAAAAACGACATCGCACTCTTTTAGATATTCATTCGTGCGTACCACGCGGGATTCCACCGGATCGTTTATTCCCGGCGTATCGACAATGCGAATGTCGCGCAAGTTTTCGTCGGGGAAACGTATTTCCGCGCTTTTTGTGTAGGCCGTTTTTGTGCCGGCAGAGCCGACATAGTCGTTCAGCTTGCCCATCAATTCTTCTTGCGAACTTGCCGCCAATGCTTCGCTTTCGACGGCGGGGGCTTTGCTCTTCTTCATCCTTTCGTATTGATCCCACGAAGCGAACTTGGGGTTGTCATTCATTGCCGCATTTGTCTGCCGCTCAATTTTTCCTCTGTCCGGCTCTTCCCTACGCTTTGCCGCCCTCTCTTCTTCGGCCTTCTTTTTTTCTTCGTATACTTCGCTCCGTTTCCTTTTGAAGTCGGCGTGTTCCTTTTCGATCTTCGCCCTGTCTTCCGCATTAAAGTATTCCACCGTTGCGGAAAAGGAATCGCCGTAAGTAATAAGTGTAAGGGCGGCCGTCATGGGTGTTGCCGCTTTGGGCAGCATCTGTTTGCCGTCAAAAAAAATCGAATTTAAAAGCGAAGACTTGCCCGCCTTTACCCTGCCGATTATGCCGATGTTTAAGAGCCGGCCTTTTTCATCTAACCCTGCAAGATGCGCCTTCATTTTTTCTGCGGATATTATGCCGCAATCTTTGCGCATAACGTCCGCATCATCTGCAATAACGTCTTCAAACTGGCTTATGACGTTTTCATACGCCGTAAGCCTTCCGATAATTTTATCTTCCATGTTATGCTCCTGTAGCTAAAAATTTTTCAAAGCCCTCGGCATTGCTGCGGCATTGCCCCGGCAATGCCGAGGGGCGCGGGGCTTACTTCCCCCACGCTAGAACTTCGTTTTTGATGCTTACGACATCGTCGCGAATGCTTTCAAGCTGTTTTTGTTTTGCTTGAGCTTCTTCAACGCCCTTGCTTTTTTCTGCAATTTCGGCTTGAAGAATTTCCCTTTGCTTGTTGATGTTTTCTTCCATTTTTTCGCTTGCGGCCGTGATCATCTGGTCAACGTGCCCGTCAAGCTGGGCGGAAATTTCGCCTGTCAGTTTGCGCTTGATAGAAGGAAAAACTTCTGTTAAGAGTTTTGAGCGCACCGCCTGTTTTTGCTGTGCTTTTTGCTCCGCTTGTTGCTGTTCCTTTGAGCCGCCGAAAAAATTTTTAATAAGGTCTGGCAGGAACGTTGAAACTACGCCGATAATGGGTGCCAGAATAGGTGCTAGCGGCAACAGTGGCAACAACAGAGGTGTAAGAATGACTTTGCCTAACGCGCCGCCGGCTACAGCTTTTAATCCCGTACTCAACAAGGGGCTTAACGCGTTAGCAGCTTCTTGCGCTTTTTGGCCTGCGTCTGCCGAAAGGTCTTGCTTAAAATCGAGGTCTTTCATTACCATGTCAATACCGGCAAGCGATGATGAAAAATCAACTGCGATTTCTTTGTTGATACCGGCCATCTTTTCTTTCATAGCGACCGACACCGTGGAGCGGACAATTTCGTTCAAGGCGTTAGAGGCCGCGCTTTGATTGCCGGCAAGCACGAGCGAGCACAACTCGTCTACCGAACCTTCAAGGGCACTGCCCACTTCGGCCACTATGTCTTTAACCGCCATGCCGGAATATCTGCGGCGCATGGACTCCTGTTCGGACTGCGCCTGTTTGCGAAGTTTCGTTATGCTTTCTTCCATTTCTTTGTCGAGCGATTCGATTGAAGCTGTGTCTTTTTTGGAAGCGCTAATGCGAAGGTTGATTTCGCCAATAACATCGTCGCAAGCATCGTTCATTTTTTCCAAAAAAAGCCCGCTAAACAGCCGGTTTAGATCGATTGCTTTTAGGCAATCCATGACTTTTTCGCTGGAGTTGTTATACAAAGGCATAACTTGTGCGGAGCTTTCAAAGTTGTCTTTAAGCTGGTCTTGAAAATACTCCACAATGTCCTGCACGTCTTGCGGCGGTTTTAGATCGGCCTTTGAGATAAACAAGGCGAACTCGCGCCCCCAGCCTTCTATTTCGCGTAACCTGATGCTAAAGGATGATGTCATTGTGCCGTCGGTTACGCTGGAAAGCGCGATATAAAAACAGCCCCGGTCGATGTATTCCAAGATAGCCTTGTTGTGGCCGTCGATTGTGGACTCGAAGCCGGGCATATCTACCAGCACCATAGGTTCGATCTCGCGCAGGCGCGGGTTGTTCAAGAAAACGCGCGCGTATTTGTAATTTGCGGCGTTGTCTTTTACCGTAACAATTTCTTCTATCTTGTACTTGTCAATGCCGCCGTCAAGTTTTATCGCTTAGATATAATCGCTGGCCGAATAGTGAAGCTCGGTTGCCAGTGATGTTTCTGCTGTTATAGCCACGGGTAGCAGGCTTTTTCCAAGCAGGCTGTTGATCATGCTAGATTTGCCGGCACTGAACCCCCCGACAACGGGAACGACAAGCTACTGTTCTTTCGCGCTTGTTTCGATTGCGGAAATTTTTCCTACGGTGCCGGCGGCGACGCCGGCGCTTGAGGCCTTGGCCGCCAACCGCTGACAGCAATCCAAGACCTTTCCTTTCGCTTCGATCATTTTTATCTCCTCTCTTCCAAGTTTTTTCTCAGCTCCGCGATTTTCTTTTCCAACTCGCAGGCTTTTTCAAAGACTGTCAGCGCGTAAAGTGCGATGTTGTTTATTGGACTTGTTCGAGAACCCGTCGTTTGGGCTTTGCCCAAACAAGTTCTCGAACAAGTCTCGCATTTTTTGGGGCAAAAGCCCCAAAAAAGTGCTTTTTTAAGCAGTAGTTGTTCTGAAACTGAAGTTTCCGAACAACTCTATTGAAATAAACACTGCACCTTTCCCGTCCCAACATAATCTGGCTAGAGTTTTTTTCATTCACCCAAGCCTTGCTGATTTCGTAATCTTCAATATACGATTTCGCGTCCTCTCTACTAGAAAAGTCCATCCTCCAAAAGTCCATTCTCCACTATTACACTTTGTATCTAGGAACGTTTTTTGTTGTTTTTGATTTCTTTAAGACATTCGTTAAATAATGACTCAATTTCATCAAAATCGTATAACTCCAATCCCTCACGTTTACGTTCATAGTTTTCGTATTTGACCATCATACGCAGAACTTCGAAATCGGGATTTTTAACACTTACGAAAATTTCATCATTATTGTCGTAAATGAGATAGTCCATATCTGCGTTATAATCAACAAGATATGAATCGTATTTTTTTCCACTCAACAAAGAATGTTGAATTTTTGCATCATCAATGACAGGGAATTTTGGAAATATGTCAATGCCAGGTAAGACTTCTCTAGTAGAAGCTCGACGAATTTTGTTAGAGATCATGCTTGGCCTTCTTGGCGTTGGCTTTTTCTCCACAGCCTTTTTTGCCGGCTTTTTGGCCGGAGCCGATTCTTTGACCGTAGTCTTTTTTGCCGGCTTTGCCGCCGACTTTTTGGCCGGAGCCTTTTTGCCCGCTGCGGGCTTCTCCTTAGGCTGGCTTTTGGCCGCCGGCTTTTTGGTTTTGGCTGAAAGCGGTGAGGCCTCTTCCACCGGCGCGGCCTCTACTTTATTGCCGCATTCGGGGCAATAATTTGTGTCAGGCCAAACTTCTATTTCTGCATTGCAGCTAAGGCACCGGCATAGCCGCGAGGTTTGAACTTTTGCGCCGCATTCGTTGCAAAATTTCGATCCGATTTCCAATTCTTTTTTACATTTTGTACACTGCATGGCGGTTTGTCTCCTCTTTCTTTGGATTTCAATTTATATGTTTTTGCCCCTTGGGGGCTGTCATGTTCTTCATATATTGCATTTTAACTGCCCTGCAACGACAAATAATGTCGTTGTGGAGCGGTTTTAGTTTTTTTTCCCATTTTTTTCCTAAAAACAGCCCAAGCCATTCCCGGCACGCCGAAAAAGCCCCTTGGGGCGACCTTAAACGCAAGGTTTTTCCCCCGCGAAATTTTACAGAGAGCCTTGTTTTTGCAAGATTAGCCGTCATGACGCAGACGATTGATCGCCTCAATGGTTAGCCCGGTAGCCGTGGCTATCTCATCAAGCGGCAACCTCATTTTCAAAAGGTTCCGTGCAACTTCAACTACACCCTCTTGCCTCCCCTTTTGCATCCCCTCTTGTCTCCCCCGGTCTTCGGCGGTGGCTAGGTTTGATGCCAGATCGGTCTGGTACATCCGGCGGCTGCGGAACACCGCCCGCTCGTGTTCGTCCTTGCTTACGCTCATCAATAAATCTCCGGCCATTTTTAGCGCCTCCTTCGTTTCTATTACTTTGTTTAACGTTTCCCGGTGGGCGGGTATGTTTGCGTATTGAAAAAACAAAGCCCACTTCTCCAAATCGCCCATCTCGCTGACGGGCTTTTTCAGTATCCCGCCCAGCTTGCTCAACTCGACGTATATTACCCGGATCGCGTCCGACAAAAGCTCGTTTGTAAGGTCGTGCCTCATGGAAAAGGAGTTGGCGTAGTCCGGCAGCTTCGGAAAGACCGTGTAGGAGCAGAAGGTTACCTGATACGTCTGCGCCAGCCTGTCGTACCGCCTGAGGCCTTTCGAGGGTTGGGACGAGTGCAGGTCGCACAGATAATATATGCCCTTGCCTTTCAGGTTTTTGTGCTCGCCGTTCAAGTCTTCCTGTATGCGGCTGGCCTGCATCTCCAGATCGATCTGCGTGCCGTCGTCTGTCATGCAGTTCACGTCAAGGCGTTCGGCTTTTTCGGCCGTGTCGCCGGGGGGAAGCTCGTTGTTGAGGATCGCCGCGTCCACCACCCGTCGGCCTATGATGGAGGAAATTAAGTCGATAAGCGCCGGCTTGCCGTCGGGCGAAGTGAGGATAAGTTTGAAGACCCTGTCGTCTGACGGGGGCAGTATGTCGATGTCTGCTGGCAACAGTCCCACGGTTTTCTCCCTTGCGTTAAAATCTTCTGCAAGCATACCACGGCCGCACGAAAATTTCTATAACCCCGGGGGCCATTCCCGGCACGCCCCGAAAAGCCCCTTGCCCGCGCTTTCCCGCCCGGCCACGACAAACGCATGACCGACATGAACTTCGGAAATATCTCACACAAAGGCACAAAGGCACAAAGGTTAGGATTGAGCTACGGTAAGCCCGCGCCTTCCTCTTGCATCATTATCGAACATAAGAGGAGAAGAAATAGGAATGAAGCAGGACTTTCTAATCAGTGCTTTGTGCCTTTGCGCCTCCGTGTGATAAAAATGGGAGTAAATTCCGAGGTTCGTGTCGTTCATGCGTTTGTCGTGCCCGCCCGGCTAGCTTCTCAAAAAAAACACGCAAAGGCATATCGAACTTCCGCCCGAATCTTTCTTCCCCCTTACAAAATGTCCGCGAAGGCGGCATAGTCGGCGGGGATTGTTTGGGCGCGGGCTTCCCGCCGCATTGCGCCGGCCAAAGAGTCGGGAACAGGAACCGCCCCGCAAATAGGCTCGACTGTTTGGGCAAACTTGGCCGGGTGCGCCGTGCAAAGCGTTACGGGCATCTTTTCGCCTAACGCCGCCTGTCCGGCGGCCGTCGCCGCGTGCCAGGCCACCGCTCCGTGCGGGTCAAGAATGTAGCCGGACTCTTCATAAACCTTCGCTATCGTTTGCCGCGTCTGATCGTCGGTAACGGAAAAACCCGCGACAAACGATCGAAGCTGCTCATGGGAAAAATGCGCGGCAATGCGCTCGAAGTTGCTCGGCGCGCCTACATCCATCGCGTTGGAAATTGTCGCAACAGAAGGGCGCGGCTTGTACTGCCCCGTGGCAAGGTAGTCCGGGACGGCTCTGTTCGCGTTGGCAGCCGCGACAAAGCCCGCTATCGGCGCGCCCATCTTCATCGCGTATATGCCGGCGGTAAGGTTGCCCAAGTTCCCGCAGGGAACCGCAAAGCTTGCCCCTCCCCCACCCCGCCCGGCCGCCGCCGCATAGTAGACGGCCTGCGGGATAAGCCTGCAAATGTTTATCGAGTTTGCCGATGTCAACGCCGCTCCCCGCCGCGCCGCCGCCCCCCGCCGCGCCAAGTCGCTGTCGGTAAGGGCGGTTTTTACAAGTCTTTGGCAGTCGTCAAAACTGCCTTCCACCGCCAGCGCGCGAATATTTTTCCCAAGACCTGCGATCTGCTTTTCTTGCAGGGGGGTAACCCTCCCCTTGGGGTACAGCACGGTAACGTTTATGCCGGGCACCTCGAAAAAACCTTCGGCCACAGCCCCCCCCGTGTCGCCCGATGTCGCGGTGAGGATATGCAGGGGGGCATCCTCCCCCCGGCGCAAATACGCGAAGGCGCGCGCCATAAAACGCGCCCCGAAATCCTTAAAGGCGGCACTTGGGCCGTGGAAAAGTTCCAAAACCTGCCTCCCCCCCACGGAAACCAGCGGCGCGTCAAAAGAAAAGGCCGTCTGCGCGATGCCGGCAAGCGCGGCATCGGGTATGTCGTCCCCGCAATAGAGCTTTACTGTCTCGAAGGCTATGTCGCGAAAGTCCATTGTGCCCAGCGATGTCCTTACCGCCCTTGGGTAGGGGGGTATCTCCTGCGGGACAAATAGCCCGCCGTCCTGTGCAAGCCCCGCCAGTGCCGCCTGCGCGAAGCCGGCGCTCTCGTTTTTTCCTCGTGTGCTGTAATAACGCATAATTCATTTTATCCTGTCTTGGCCATAAAATAAAGTGTTGACAATCGCTATTTTTGTGTTATATTGATTATATATGAAAAAAAAATCTGCCGATTTTGAATTAAGGGCGAGGGGGAGGCTGTGGGGCATTGTATTAGTGCGTTTTTAGGTTACAGCGAAACGATAGACGCGCTGGGCGAAAAATGGGAACAAAAACCTGTGCGGCTTTCCGGGGGTCTGTCCATGCTGTTTTTGACAGACGTTCTGTTTGACCGGCTTGCAAAAGAATATGCGGGCGAAGCGGGCGGCGTGAATGAGGGTTTTGATTATCTTACCGGCGCGGTTCTTGCCGCGCTGGGGGAAAGCTCTCTCGGCGGCAAGCTGGCCTATTTTGAAACCGATTATTTCGGGGGGACTGGCACGCAGGCTTCTATCTTCTTTGAAAACGGGGCGCAAAAGTTCCCGGCGGCTGTTACTGAGGACGGTTACGGCGTGCCGCCTGTTCCGACGGAGGAGCGGGCGCTGAACAAGGTTTTGAGGGAGTTCGGTCTTAGCAAGGCGGAGGGCAAGATTGACGAGTGGGACAGCGCGGGTTTGGGCGAGTTTAGGCGGATGCCGCGGCATATGCCGCGGCATCTGCCGTATAACGATGATGATGATCACGATGCTCAAGAGAGCTAAAATTTATTTATGCCCCGGGGTGGGGGCAGAGGAGTGGAAAATTGTTAGACGTAAAAATTCACACTGACGGCGGATGTTCGGGGAATCCCGGCCCTGGCGGTTGGGCCTTTGTCATAACGGAGGCTGGAACGGGGAGTATTATTGTTGAAAAATGGGGCGGGGAAAAGGCCACGACGAATAATCGCATGGAGCTTATGGCGGCGATTTCCGCGCTTGAGTATGTCCGCGCTTCTGTTACTCACGGGGTGGCTTACGGGAAGATTGCTGTTTACACGGATTCTCAGTATGTGCAAAAGGGTATGACTTCCTGGATTCACGGCTGGAAGCAAAAAAACTGGAAGAATAGCGCGGAAGAAGAGGTTAAAAACAAGGATTTATGGCTGCGGCTTGACAGTCTTGCAAGCGGGTTTTCGGTCTCCTGGACTTGGGTTCAAGCTCATGCCGGGAACGAGTTGAATGAACGCGCCGACCGTATGACTCAAGTGGCTATTCGCAATCTTGACCGAAGGGGTTAGGAAGGCTCTTTGTAAGGATGTATTATGAAAAGTTGTCCCTGCGGCTCGGCTCTTGCCTACAGCGAGTGTTGCGAGCAATTTATTCTCGGTCGTAAAGACCCGCCCACGGCGGAAGCTCTTATGCGCAGCCGGTACTCAGCTTATGCGGAACAGGCTATCGACTACATTGTCGAAACTTGTACGCACGACGAAAAAAACAAGATTGATGTAAAAGAAACAAAAAACTGGAGTGAAAAGTCCAAGTGGCTGGGTCTTAAGATTTTGTCAACGGAAAAGGGCGGTATAAACGATGACGAGGGGACGGTGGAGTTCGAGGCTGTCTACGAAATGGACAGGCTCCGGGACAATCACCACGAGGTTGCCAAGTTCAAAAAGCTCGGCGGCCGCTGGTTTTACGACGAAGGGGTGATCGTGCCTAAAACGATTGTCCGCACGGGGCCAAAAATCGGGCGCAACGAACCTTGCCCCTGCGGCTCCGGCAAAAAGTACAAGCAATGCTGCGCCAGGGGTGCGGGTTAAGGCTGTGCGGATAACGGCTGGCACGCTCGCCAGCCGTTATCCGCTAGCCGCCCGCC